>Ga0209758_1000048_pt1 | contig 358400 bp, 336 predicted proteins | sample AraplaMF_Col_mMF_FD_184258 | JGI IMG/M metagenome (GOLD analysis project Ga0209758, IMG submission 184258) | Arabidopsis root microbial communities from the University of North Carolina, USA - plate scrape MF_Col_mMF (SPAdes) (version 2) | ecosystem: Host-associated > Plants > Roots >...
TCCACACCGGCATCGCGATACGTGAGGCCGTTTCCGCTGGTCGTGCTTGTGATGACATCCTCCCCGGAACTGGGCTATAAGCCAGGGACGGGACAATAGCGTTTTCAAGACGGTTTTCAATGGGCGTCGCCGCCGGTTTTCTCGGGAAAATTTGCAAGCTTGCCAGTACCTTGGCCGTTGCCACCGGGATCGGGCTGGCGACGCTGGGCGCTGCGCCCGCCGCGGCGCAGCAGAACGTCTATGTGGCCGCCGGAATCCCGGTCGATATCACCGGCGATCTCGCCACCTTGCGCGAGCAGGCCATGCTGAAGGCCCAGCGCGAGGGGTTGATGAAGGTGCTCTCCACCATCGCCTCGGCCGATGACGTGAAGCACATCACGCTCCCCAGCGACGACGAGATCACGAGCTGGGTGCAGGATTTCGAGATCGAGGAGGAGAAGACCTCGGCCTCGCGCTATATCGGCCGCTTCACCTTCCGCTTCATGGCCGATCCGATCCGCCAGTTCCTGGCCGACCAGGGCGTCGCCTATGCCGAGACCGAATCGAAGGCGGTCCTGGTCCTGCCCGTCTACACCACCGAGACCGGCGATACCGAACTCTGGGGCCCCACCAATCCCTGGTTCGCGGCCTGGGCCTCGCGCCAGCAGCAGCCGGGCCTGGTGCCGATCAAGACGCCGGTCGGCGACCTGCCCGACACCAATGCGATCAGTGCGACGCAGGCTCTGGCCGGCGACCGGGTCCGGGTTCAGGCGCTCGCCGATCGCTATGCGGTCGCCGACGTGATGGTCGCCGAAGCCGCGCTGCAGCCACCCTCGCCCGACGGCAAGCGCGTGCTGGCACTCAATATCGCGAGCTACGGCAGCAGCAACGTGCAGAACATCAAGGACCAGGTGGTCAGCGACACCGGCGATGTCGACCAGCTGCTCAAGGACGGCGTCGCCAAGGTGGCGGAGCTGGTGCAGAACTCCTGGAAGCAGAACAACCTGGTCGACCCTAACAGCCGCGCCACCGTCCAGGTGCACGTGCCGTTCTCGAACCAGCAGCAATGGGTGCAGGTGAAGCGGCACCTGGCGCAGGTCAACCTGATCAAGAGCGTCAACCTGACCCGCCTTTCCCGCAACGGCGCCGATCTCGAGCTCACTTATCTCGGCGACGAGGAACAGTTCATCCGGGCGCTCAACCAGGCCGATCTCGCGATCACGTCCAGCGGTGAGGGGCTGCAGACCATGACGCTCTCCCCCGGCGGCGGCGGAGGCGGCACCATGATGAACGGCGGCACGGGCGACAACCCGGACCTGACCCAGCCGGCTGCGCCGCAATGACGGGCCTGCCGGTCCGGAAATGGCCGGCTCGCGAATGACGGCCACCCAGCAGCTTCGATTCTGGCTGATCGGTCTTCTGGTCGCGCTGATCGCAGTCTATCTGCTGCGCGCGATCCTGCTGCCCTTCGTGGCCGGCATGGCGGTCGCCTATTTCCTGGATCCAGCCTGCGACCGGCTGGAGAAGTGGATGTCGCGCACCTGGGCGACCGCCGTGGTGACGCTGGTCTTCGCCTTCCTGATCATCCTCGCCTTCGTGCTGATCGCACCGCTGCTGATCGATCAGCTGACCCAGTTCGTGCAGACCCTGCCGGACCTTTTCAATCGGGCACACAACAAGCTGCTGCCCTATTACGCCGGCTTGCAGCAGCGCTTCGGCCTGCCCGATCTGACCGAGCTCGGGAATATGGCGCGCAGCCGCATGGGAACCGGGCTGAACTGGATCCTGGCAACGTTGCTCAACCTGGCGCAGAACAGCATGGCGCTCGCCAACCTGCTGTCGCTGATCTTCATCACGCCGGTGGTGACCTTCTATCTCCTGCGGGACTGGGACAAGATCGTCGCCAAGATCGACGTGCTGCTGCCGCGGCACCATGCGGCGGTGATTCGCGCCCAGGGCCGCGAGATCGACACCACGCTCGCCGGCTTCGCCCGCGGTCAGGCCACCGTCTGCATAATCCTCGCGACCTATTACGCGACGGCGCTGATGATCGTCGGCCTGCCCTTCGGCCTGGTGGTGGGGCTCGCCGCGGGCCTCTTGACCTTCATCCCCTATCTCGGCGCGATCGGCGGCTTCGTGATCGCGATCGCGATCGCCTTGGTGAACTTCGACACCTGGACCGGCGTGATCGCGGTGGCGGCGATCTTCGGCGTCGGCCAGGTGGCCGAGGGCAATGTACTGACGCCGAAACTGGTCGGCGATCGCGTCGGGCTGCATCCGGTCTGGGTGATCTTCGCCTTGCTCGCGGGCGGCACCTTGTTCGGCTTCCTCGGCCTGCTCCTCGCCGTGCCGGTCGCCGCCGGGATCGGCGTGCTGGTCCGCTTCGGCCTCTCCCAATATCTCGCGAGCCCGGTCTATCTCGGGCGGGAAGGCGCAACCGGCGCACCGGTTGCGCCGTTGGCTGACATCGAACAGCCCAAGGCCGAGTGATGCGACCCGAGCAGCTGCCGCTGGACCTGCCTGTCCGCAACGCCATGAATGCCGCCGGTTTCGTGGTCTCGGACAGCAACCGCGACGCCGTGGCCTGGACCGACCGCTGGCCCGACTGGCCGAACGGCATCCTGGCGGTCTACGGCCCGCCGGGCTGCGGCAAGACCCATCTCGCCCATGTGTGGCAGGCGAAAAGCGGCGCGCGCTTCCTGGAGCCGAGCGCTCTGGAGCAATTGCCGCGCGGCGAGAACCTGGTGCTCGACGGGATTCGCCTCCCCGAGGAGCATCTCTTCCACTTGATCAACCATGTCCGCGCCGAGAAGACCGCGCTGCTGATCCTTGATCGCGAGCCGCCGGCGCGCTGGCCGGTCCGGCTGCCCGACCTCGCCTCGCGCCTCGCCGGGATTCCCGCCGTCGCCGTGCTGCCGCCGGACGACACGCTGCTGGCCGCGGTGCTGGCCAAGCATTTCGCCGACCGCCAGGTCGAGGTCGCGCCGGAGGTGATCGCCTATCTGGTGAAGCAGATCGAGCGCTCCTTCACCGCCGCCGAAACCATGGCGCGCCGGCTCGACCGCGAAGCCATGGCGCGGCGCGCGCCCATCACCATCAAGCTCGCGCGCGATCTCTTGAGCGGTGAAAATTCCTGAAAATGGGTGCCGCTTTCAGTCGACAGCGGCGGTTTCCCTCGCCTAACATCCGCCACGCTTTCGAAAGGATTCCCCGATGCCACGCGAAGAACTGAAGATCCACGACGTCCCGGCGGACAAGCTGCAGGGCCTGACCCAAGCCGTGATGACGACCAGCAAGGGCGACATCACCATCGACCTTTTCCCGAAGGAGGCGCCGAACACCGTCGCCAACTTCTACGTGCTGGCCTCGGACGGCTATTATGACGGGCTCTCCTTCCACCGCGTGATCCCCGGCTTCGTCGCCCAGGGCGGCTGCCCGGACGGCACCGGCGCGGGAGGCCCGGGCTGGGTCATTCCCTGCGAGACCAAGGGCAACCCGCACAAGCACAAGACCGGTTCGCTCTCCATGGCGCATCGCGGCAAGGACACCGGCGGCTCGCAGTTCTTCCTGGTTCTGGCGCCCCAGCCGCATCTCGACGGGCTGCACACCGTGTTCGGCCAGGTTTCCGGCGGGCTCGACGTGATGCAGGACCTGGAAGTCGGCGACGAGATCAAGAGCGTCAAGTTTACCGGCCATTAACGAACAAGCCGGCTGCAGGCTTGCCCCGAGCCCGTTAGCGGGAAATTACACCGAATTTAGCCGGGTTTTCCGAGGGCGGATTTGAACCCTGGCCTGCAACCCTTTGTTAAGTGAGGGTCAGGCAAAATACGGACTGGGCAGAGGCACCCAGAATCGTATTGCCTGGTGGGATGGAGCAACAACGCATGTTCAAGTTCATGTCCGGCCCTGAACGCGACCGGAGCGAAGTGAAGATCGACAAAGACTCGGTCGGACGCCTGCAGGTCGGCACCGTGCTGCTCGAAAGCTGCGAGTTCCTGCCGAAGCACCGCTTCCCGCAATGGAAGGTGATCAAGCGGTTCTCGTGCAACAACACGCCGCATGTCGTGATCCAGAACCTCAGCGAGCCGACTTCATGCAAGTCGCTGTCGCTGCAAGGCCTGATCACCAGCCGCAAGTACTACGCGCTGCAGTCAAGCTACGCACACTGAGCTTCTAATGCAGCAGCACGGCGCCTAGAGCCACCAGCGTCACCGAGACGTAGCGGCGTTTGCGGAAGCGCTCCTTGAGGAGATAGGCGCTCATCAAGGCCGCGAAGATCACGCTGGTCTCGCGCAGAGCCGAGACATGGCCGAAGTCGCCGAACTTCATCGCCATGATCGCGATGCCATAGGCCGCGAGCGAGAGCGCCGCGCCGCAGAGACCCAGCTTCCAGTTCTGCCTGACGAATTCCGTGACCGCGCGGCCGCGCTGCATGAAGCAGTAGATCACCAGCAGCGGTGAATCCAAAACGAAGAGCCAGACGATGTAGCCGAGCTGCTCGCGCTCGGTGGCGCCGGCATGGCGGATGCCCTGCCCGTCGCAGATCGTGTAGCCCATGATGGTGAGGCCGGTGAGCAGGCCGAAGGCGATCGCCTCCCATTTATGCGCGCGATCGACCGGCTTGTCGGCGGCGAGGGTGAGAATGCCGATCGAGATCGACACCACGCCCGCGGTCTGCAGCGGCGTCAGCATCTGCGCATAGAGCAGCCAGGAAGAGAGCGCCACCAGCGGCGGCGCCGAGCCGCGCGCAATCGGATAGACCTGAGAGAGCTCGCCATGGCGATAGGCCATCACCAGGAAGGTGTAATAGCCGAGATGGAACATGCAGGAGCCGAACAGCCAGATCCAGCTCGCGGGATCCGGGAAATCGACGAAGGGCGTGGCGGCGAGACCGAGCAAACCGCCCAACCCCACGATCAGTCCCATGTTGAGGAACGCGTCGTTGCCGAATTTGACCAGCACATTCCAGCCGGCATGCATCACGGCCGCCAGCAGGATGAGCAGGGTCATGCCAATGGAGAGAGTCACGATGGGAGATCCAAATGCGGCGGGCTGCAGCACCCGTCATAGAACGGCAACATGGCATGAGTGGGGCGGCGGCGCCCAATAGATTGTGCCGATGCTCGCATAGGGTGGGCGGATGCGAGCGATCGGCTAGACCAGGCCCATCAGCGATTTGGCGAAGGCATCCGCTTCGAACGGACGGAGGTCGTCGGCGCTCTCGCCGACGCCGATGGCGACCACCGGCAGGCCGAACTTCTCGGCCAGGGCCACCAGCACGCCGCCTTTGGCCGAGCCGTCGAGCTTGGTGACGACGAGGCCGGTGACGGCGCAGATCTCCTTGAAGATCTCGACCTGGGAATGAGCGTTCTGGCCGGTCGTGGCATCGAGCACCAGCAGCGTATCGTGCGGCGCCGTCGGCTCGAGCTTCTTCAGGACCTTGATGACCTTGGCGAGCTCGGCCATCAGGTTGGCCTTGTTCTGCAATCGGCCGGCCGTATCGATCAGCAGCAGGTCGGCGCCCTCGGCCTTGGCTTGCGCGAGCGCGTCAAAGGCGAGGCCCGCCGCATCGGCGCCCTGCTCGCGCGCGACCACGGCGGCGCCGGTGCGTTCGCCCCAGATCTTCAATTGCTCGACCGCTGCGGCTCGGAACGTGTCGCCGGCGGCGAGCACGACTTTGAGCCCCTGGCCGCGATAGTGCTGGGCGAGCTTGCCGATCGTCGTGGTCTTGCCGCTGCCGTTGACGCCGACCACCAGCACGACATGCGGCTTGGCCGGCGATACCTTGAGCGGCTGCGCGACCGGGCCGAGGATGCGCGCGACTTCGGTCGCGAAGATGCCGCGGGTCTCCTCCGGCGTGATGTCCTTGCCGAAGCGTTCCTTGGAGAGCGCTTCGGTGAGCTTCGCTGCGGTCGCGGGGCCGAGATCGGCGGTGATCAGCGCCTCCTCGAGCTCGTCGAGCAGCGCCTTGTCCAGCTTCCGCTTGGTGAAGAGTCCGGTGATGCTCTCGCCGATCTTGCTCGAAGACCGGCTGAGCCCGCTGCGCAGCCGCTGGAGCCAGCCGCGCTTTTCACCATTCTGATTGTCGGTCATGCCGCTTCGGCGAGGAGATGTTCTTCAGTGTGTCCGGCGACGCGGCCGGTGACGACGGCGCCGATCGCGGCACTGCTCTTCACCTGCACCGGTGCGAAATGCTCGCTATGGCCGAAGCCCAAGCCGTCCTCGGCGCGCTCGATCAGCACGCTGACCGGCGCGCCGATGCGCTCAGCGAAGTACCGCTGCATCGCGGCCTGGCCGGCGGCGCGCAGACGCGCGGCGCGAGCCTTGCGCACGTCGCCCGGAACCTGCGGCATCTTCGCGGCCGGCGTGCCACTCCGCGCCGAATACGGAAAGACGTGCAGGAAGGTGAGGCCGCAATCCTCGACCAGCGCGAGGCTGTTCGCAAACATCGCCTCGTCCTCGGTCGGGAAGCCGGCGATGAGATCGGCGCCGAATACCACGTCGGGGCGCAGCCGGCGCACGTCTGCCGCGAACTTGACCGCGTCGGCGCGCAGATGCCGACGCTTCATCCGCTTCAGGATCATGTCGTCGCCGGCCTGCAGCGAGAGATGGAGATGCGGCATCAGCCGCGGCTCCTCGGCGATCAGGCGCAGCAATTCCTCATCGACCTCGATCACGTCGAGCGAGGAGAGACGCAGGCGTTCGAGCTCCGGCACCAGCGCCAGCAGGCGACGCACGAGCTGCCCCAGCTTCGGCGCGCCCGGCAGGTCGGCGCCATAGCCGGTGATATCGACGCCGGTCAGCACGATCTCGCGGAAGCCGTTCTCGACCAGCTTGCGCGCACGCGCCACCACCTCGCCCACCGGCACCGAGCGGTTGTTGCCGCGGCCGAAGGGGATGATGCAGAAGGTGCAGCGATGGTCGCAGCCCTGCTGGATCTCGACGAAGGCGCGGCTGCGCTCGGCGAAGCCCGAAATGAGATGCGCCGCGGTCTCCTTCACCAGCATGATGTCGGAGACGGCGATGCGGTCATTGGCGCTGCCGTCGGCAATGCGCTGGAAGCTCTTGGCTTCGAGCTTCTCCGAATTGCCGAGCACATGGTCGACCTCGGGAAGGCTCGCGAACTTCTCCGGCGCGATCTGCGCCGCGCAACCGGTCACGATGATCTTGGCGTCGGGATTCTCGCGCCGCGCCTTGCGGATCGCCTGGCGCGCCTGGCGTTCGGCCTCGGCCGTCACCGCGCAGGTGTTGACGATGATCGCATCCGAGAGCCCGGCGGCGGCGGCATGGCCGCGCATCACCTCGCTCTCGAAGGTGTTCAGACGGCAGCCCATGGTGATCAGGCGTGCGTCAGCCATGGGTGACGGCCTCGCGCGCAGCAACTTCCCCGAGCTCGATCTCACCCTTGAAGCTGGTGGTCCAGCCGCCGGTCATCAGCACGTGGTTGTTGGCCAGCCATTCGATGGTGAGCGTGCCGCCATCGAGCACCACTTCGGCCTTCCGCCCAGTGAGGCCACGCCTTGCGGCCGCGACCAAAGTCGCGCATGCGCCGCTGCCGCAGGCCTGGGTGATGCCGGCGCCGCGTTCCCAGACCCGCATGCGCAACCGGCCTGATGCGAGGCGCTGCACGATCTCGATATTGGCGCGCTCCGGAAAGAGCGGTGCATGCTCGAGCGCGGGGCCGAGCTTCTCCAGATCGATCGCCGCGACATCGGGCACAAAGAAGACCGCGTGCGGATTGCCGACGTTGACGCCGACCGGATCGAGCAGCGGCCCGGATCGCAGCGGCAGATGCAGCGTGTCGCAGGCTTCGGCGACCGGAATGTCGCGCCAGTCGGTCTTGACCTCGCCCATATCGACGGTGATGTCGCCGTGATCGGCGGCTGTTGTTTCCAGCAGGCCGGAGATGGTCTCGACCACGATGCGTTCGACGCCGTTCTCGGCCATGAGGCGACCGGCGACGCAGCGGGTTGCGTTGCCGCAGGCGCCCGCTTCGGTTCCGTCGGGATTATAGATTCGCATGAAGACATCGGCGCGGGCGCTGTGCTCAAGCACGATCAGCTGATCGCAGCCGATGCCGCGGCGGCGATCGGCGACCCGACGCTTCTGGTCGTCGCTGAGCACGATCGACCGGCTTCGCGCGTCGATGACGACGAAGTCGTTGCCCAGCCCGTGCATCTTGGTAAACGGCAGCCGCATGTCCCGAAGTCCAAAAACCGTCCGGTATATGAGCCCGGAGCGCGGGTGAGTCTACAGATTTCCAGTCGCAGGAGCGCAGTTTCGCCGCGATTTCCTTGGGATTTCCGGCGCTTGGCCGCTGGTTGACGGGCCTCGGGGTGGCCTGTATAACCCGCCGCCTGAAATTCAGCCAATCAATCGGACACGTTACATGGCTCATCACAAGTCGGCGGAAAAGCGTCTACGCCAAACCGTCAAGCGGACCGCGATCAACCGCGCCCGCGACAGCCGCGTCAAAACCGCGGTCAAGAGCGTCGAGGCCGCCATTGCCTCGGGCAAGAAGGACACCGCCGAAGCCGCACTGAAGGCGGCTCAGCCGATCCTGCAGAGCGGCGTCGGCAAGGGCGTGCTCCACCGGAACACCGCTGCGCGCAAGATCTCGCGCCTCTCCAAGCGGGTCAAAGCCCTCTAATTCTCGTCTTATCGACCGAATACAACCCCGTCGCGCAAGTCCTTGCCGGCGGGGGTTTTCGCACGCCCTGAATTTGGGCTTCGCCACCCATTGTTGTGGGTTTTGGGCGCTCTTTTCATTGCAGAAACATGACAGACTGTTGCCTTGCTGCAACGCTTTCCCCCGTCACTTTGGGAGCCCGGACGTTCATGATTCGGACTTATTGCAAGCCCAAAAGCGCGAGCGTAGAGTTATCCCCAAGCGCCGGACAGGGAGCGACCCGGTCAGAAACGCGTCGTTAAATTCGGCAATAACTAAAATAAAATCAAAGAGTTATCATGGAAAATCGGGACTTGCCAGCCGTGGTTAAGGCAACATTTGGCGTCGGATCCGATCTGAGCGTCAATTTCTTGACACTGACCACACTGTTGCAAGAACAGCACAATATGTACTGCCCGATTTCCGGCTCCACCTCAGCGCCTACCTGGGCGCACTCAATCCTGCGCTTCGCGTCGCAGAATTACCACTCTAAGTCGCGGATTCCCGACCCGGACCCTTGCCTCACCGGCGGTCTGGGCCAGCAGTAAAAACCCGGATCGCCAACCCGTTGCGGCCCGAACCTTTGATTCGGGATCAGCGCAGCGGTGCCGGCGATGCGCGGTGCGGTTTCATGGGACGAAGGACGGATTGAGAGTTGCAATGAATTACGCCGGGGACATTTCGCCGAAGCAAGCCTGGGAAGTTCTGACTGGAGAACCGGGTGCGGTTCTGGTCGATGTGCGCACGCGCGCCGAATGGGCTTTCGTCGGCATTCCCGATTTGGGAAATCTCGGCAAGAAGACGGTCCTGTTGTCCTGGCAAGATTATCCCGACATGGCGATCGATCCCGATTTTGCCGCCAAGCTGAAGGCGCAGATCGGCGACGCCACTGGTCCGGTGCTTTTCATCTGCCGCAGCGGCGCAAGGTCGCGGTCGGCCGCAATCGCGGCGACCACGGCGGGCTATGCGCGTTGCTTCAACGTTTCGGAAGGGTTTGAAGGCGACAAAGATGGCGCGAGCCATCGTGGCCAGCGCGGGGGCTGGAAGTTCGCCGGATTGCCTTGGGTTCAAGATTAACATGGGGGGTGGATCGATGGCTGAGCCAATGACCGGCACCGACACTCAATTGAACGCGCAATGGGCGCGTGTCCGTGGCCGTCTCCGTCAGGAGTACGGTGAAGCGACGTTCCGGAGTTGGCTGAAGCCGTTGACCTTGGCCGGTCGCCGCGGCGCGGATCTGCGCGTCTCGGTTCCCTCGCGTTTCATGCGCGACTGGGTGGCGACGCATTACGCCGATCGCCTGCGCACGCTGTGGAGCAGCGAGAATCCCGAGATCCACACCGTCGAGGTGATCGTCGACACGACCCAGGTCGAAGCCGCGAGCCAGCCGGAATCCGCGGTCGAGGAAGTGTCGGAGACGATCGAAGCGCCGGAACCGGCCGAGACGCTCTCGTCACCGGCCATCATCCGCGATTCCGAGCCGGATGCGCTCGACGAATGGAGCGGCAATCTCGATCCGCGCCTCACCTTCGAGAATTTCGTGGTCGGCAAGTCGAACGAGCTGGCGCAAGCCGCCGCCTATCGCGTGGCCGAGAGCGACCAGGTGCCGTTCAATCCGCTGTTCCTGTATGGCGGCGTGGGCCTCGGCAAGACCCATCTCATGCATGCGATCGCGCACCACATCCGGCGCAAGAAGCCGGAAAAGCGGGTGATCTATCTCTCCGCCGAGAAGTTCATGTACCAGTTCATCCGCGCCTTGCGGAACAAGAACACCATGGCCTTCAAGGAGCGCTTCCGCACGGTCGATGTGCTGATGGTCGATGACGTCCAGTTCATCATCGGCAAGGAATCGACCCAGGAAGAGTTCTTTCACACCTTCAACGCCCTGTTCGACCAGAACCGCCAGGTCGTGCTCTCGGCCGACAAGTCGCCGTCGGATCTGCAGGGTCTCGAAGAGCGCATGCGCACCCGCTTCGGCTGGGGCCTGGTCGCCGACATCCATCCGACCACCTACGAACTCCGCCTCGGCATTCTGCAGACCAAGGCCGAGCAGTCGAAGATGCAGGTGCCGACCAAGGTGATGGAATTCCTGGCGCACCGGATCTCGTCCAACGTGCGCGAGCTCGAAGGCGCCCTCACCCGCATCGTGGTGCATGCCTCGCTGATCGGCCAGCCGATCACCATTGAGACCACGCAAGAACTGCTGAAGGATCTGCTTCGCGCCAACGACCGCCGCGTCACGATCGAAGAAATCCAGCGCCGGGTGGCCGAGCACTTCAACATCAAGCAGGCAGACATGCAGTCGCCGCGCCGCGCCCGCCAGGTCGCGCGGCCGCGCCAGGTTGCGATGTATCTCGCCAAGCAGCTGACCACGCGTTCGCTGCCCGAGATCGGCCGCAAGTTCGGGGGTCGCGATCACACCACCGTCATGCATGCGGTCAAAAAGGTTGAGGAACTCTGCGCCGCGGACAGCGCGTTCCTGGAAGATGTCGAGCTTCTGAAGCGCATGCTCGAAGGCTGACCCTGGGGGCTGATTTTTCAGCAGCACTTTAGGGCTGTTTTTCGCCCGGATTCCGGCCTCTACCGGGCCCGAATCCGGGCGTTTTTCCCTGTTGCCCGAAGCCTTTGTTGCTATAATCCAATACTTGCTGATCAAGCCCGGCCGATTCGGCCGTTCCGCCCGGGATTTCGCTCCGGAATCGGGGGCCTCTAGCAAGTCGTAACGTGCTGAAGATCGACCCGGTTTGGTCGGCTGATGGGCCTGTTTTCCGGCCCCGCGCTGCCCCGGTCGAGCCGCCCGTTGCGTGGTGAAAAAGCTTGGGAAAAGACCTCTAGAGATCAGGACCCCAAGGGACAGGAATTAGGGAAGAAGATCAGGGCGATGAAACTGACGATCGAACGGACGGCTTTGCTGCACTCGCTGGGGCATGTGCAGAGCGTGGTCGAGCGCCGCAACACCATTCCGATCCTCTCCAATGTGCTGCTGGAGGCCAAGGGCGATCGCCTGGGCCTGACCGCGACCGACATGGAGCTCGCGATCGTCGAGCAGGTCGCCGTCGATGCCGGCCAGGCCGGCGCCGCCACGGTGCCCGCCCACACGCTCTACGACATCGTCCGCAAGCTCCCCGACGGCGCCCAGGTGCAGCTCGAGCTTTCCGGCGACGGCCAGCAGACCACGATCAAGGCCGGCCGCTCGCGCTTCCAGCTCGCCACCCTGCCGAAGGAAGACTTCCCGGCGACCGGTTCCGGCGACCTGCCGCACCAGTTCCCGCTCTCGGCCGGTGACTTGAAAGGTCTCATCGATCGCACCAAATTTGCTATCTCCACCGAGGAAACGCGCTACTACCTGAACGGCATCTATCTGCATGCCTTTTCCTCGGGCAAGCAGAAGGCGCTCAGAGCCGTCGCGACCGACGGCCATCGCCTGGCGCGGGTCGAGATGCCGCTGCCCGAGGGCGCGGAAAACATCCCCGGCGTGATCATCCCGCGGAAGGCGGTCAATGAATTGCGCAAGCTGATCGAAGACACGACGGGCAGCGTCGCGGTCTCGCTGTCGGACAGCCGGATCCGCTTCGCCTTCGACGACGTGGTGCTGACCTCGAAGCTGATCGACGGCAGCTTCCCGGACTATCACCGCGTCATCCCGACCAACAACGACAAGATGCTGGAAGTCGATCGCAAGACCTTCCGCGATGCCGTTGACCGCGTTTCGACGATCTCGAGCGAGAAGTCGCGCGCGGTGAAGCTCAGCCTGAAGAGCGGCCTCCTCACCCTCTCCGCCACCAGCGCCGAGCAAGGCAGCGCAGTGGAAGAGCTCGAGGTGAAGTATGACGGCGCGCCGATCGATATCGGCTTCAACTCGCGCTATCTGCTCGACATCGCCGACGAGATCGAAGGCGAAGGCATGCAGATCCTGCTGGCGGATTCGGTGGCGCCGACCCTGATGCGCGACATGGCCGACGCGCAGGCGCTCTACGTCCTGATGCCGATGCGGGTGTAGTTTGGGTCGCGCCTGGGCGGAAGCGGATACCCCCAGCAACACGGCCCCTCTTGGACGTGTAGGGGCGACGACCAACGCGGTGAACGGATTTTCGCACCTCACGCTGACTGCCTTCCGCGGATTCCGGGATTTTACCCTGGAAATCGAGGCGCGGTCGCTGGTCTTCACCGGCCCGAATGGCGGCGGGAAGACCAATCTCTTGGAGGCGATCTCCTTCCTCTCGCCGGGTTCCGGCCTGCGCAGCGCATCTTTGCGCGAAGTCGATTGCCGTCTGCCGGCGAACAGTGGCACCGGTGCCCGGGCCTGGGCCGTGCATGCGCGCTATCAAGGCCGCCGGGGTGAGTTCAAGCTCGGCACCGGCCGCGATCCCAAGGAGGAATTGGGCGCAGAAGAGAGCACCGGGCGCGACCGACGCCTTTGCCGGATCGAGGGTTCCAATGCGAAGACCCAGGCGGCCTTCGCCGAGATCCTGTCGATCCTCTGGCTGACGCCGTCGATGGACCGGATCTTCGTCGAGCGTACCAGCGCCCGGCGGCGCTTCATGGACCGGCTCGCCACCGGTTTGCATCCGGAACACCCGTCGCGGGTGTCCGCCTACGAGCAGGCGATGCGCGACCGGGCGCGGATACTGCGCGGTGACGGCCCCGCCATGGACCGCCTTGAGCGCGATCGCTGGCTGGGCGGATTGGAAGCCGAGATGGCGGCGCAGGCGGTGGCGATCGCCGCCTCGCGGATCGAGACTGCCGAGGCGCTGAATGCGGCGATGGCCGATGCGGTCGGTCCCTTCCCGCGCGCCGATCTCGCGATCGATGGCGCGGTCGAGCAGTCGCTCGCCGATCGCTCGGCTTTGCAGGCCGAAGACCTGCTGCGCGAGCGCCTGGCTGGTGCGCGCGACGGCGACGCGGCCTCCGGTGTGACGCAATGGGGCGCGCATCGCAGCGATCTCGCGGTGACATTCCATGGCAAGGCGCTCGGCGGCGCGGCGCTCGATGCGGCTTCGGCCTCGACCGGCGAGCAGAAGGCGCTGCTGATCTCGATCCTGCTCTCGCAGGCGCGGCTCCAACGGGCGCGCCGCGGCGAGGCACCGGTGCTGCTGCTGGACGAAGTGGCGGCGCATCTCGACCCCGAGCGCCGCAAGCATCTCTATGCCGAGGTGCTGGCGCTCGAATCCCAGGCCTGGTTCACCGGAACCGAGGCCGAGTTGTTCCGGCCGCTGCGCGAAGCGGCCCAGTTTTTCACCCTGCGCGATGCGCGTGCCCTGCGCGACGTCGCCTAACATCCGAGAAGAGTCATGACCGACGAAACACCGAACGGCAATGGGACGAACCCTGAGCGCAGCGACTATGGCGCGGATTCGATCAAGGTCCTCAAGGGCCTCGATGCCGTGCGAAAGCGGCCGGGCATGTATATCGGCGACACCGATGACGGCTCGGGCCTGCATCACATGGTCTACGAGGTCGTGGACAACGCGATCGACGAGAGCCTTGCCGGTTATTGCGACCGCATCGACGTGCTGTTGAACGGCGACGGCTCGGTGACCGTGCGCGACAACGGCCGCGGCATCCCGGTCGGCATCCACAAGGAGGAAGGCATCTCGGCGGCCGAGGTCATCATGACCCAGCTGCATGCCGGCGGTAAGTTCGACCAGAACTCCTACAAGGTCTCCGGCGGCCTGCACGGCGTCGGCGTCTCGGTCGTCAACGCGCTCAGCGAGCGGCTCGAGCTCCGGATCTGGCGCGACGGCAAGGAGCACTTCATGCGCTTCCGCCATGGCGATGCCGAAGCGCCGCTGGGCATCGTCGGCGACGCGCCCGAGGGCAAGCGCGGCACCGAAGTCACCTTCCTCGCCTCCAAGGAAACCTTCACCAAGACCGAGTACGACTATGCGACGCTCGAGCACCGCCTGCGCGAACTCGCGTTCCTGAACTCGGGCGTGCGCCTGATCCTGACCGATGCGCGTGCGGTCGAGCCGAAAGCGGTGGAGCTGCACTACGAGGGCGGTATCGAGGCTTTCGTGCGCTATCTCGACCGCTCGAAGAACGCACTGCACACGCCGCCGGTGGTCATGCAGGCCGAGCGCGACGGCATCACCGTCGAATGCGCGCTGGAATGGACCGACAGCTACCACGAGACCATGCTGTGCTTCACCAACAACATCCCGCAGCGGGACGGCGGCACGCATCTCGCGGGCTTCCGCGGCGCGCTGACGCGGCAGATCAACAAGTATGCCGAAGACAGCGGCATCGCGAAGAAAGAGAAAGTCGCGCTCACCGGTGACGATGCGCGCGAGGGCCTGACCTGCGTGCTTTCGGTCAAGGTGCCGGATCCGAAATTCTCGTCGCAGACCAAGGACAAGCTGGTCTCCTCGGAAGTCCGCCCGGTGGTGGAGAACATCATCAACGAGCGGCTCGGCCAGTGGTTGGAAGAACACCCGAGCGACGCCAAGCGCATCGTCGGCAAGGTGGTCGAAGCCGCCGCCGCGCGCGAGGCCGCGCGCAAGGCGCGCGAGCTCACCCGCCGCAAGGGTGCGCTCGACATCTCGTCGTTGCCCGGCAAGCTCGCCGATTGCCAGGAACGCGATCCGGCCTTGTCCGAGATTTTCATCGTCGAGGGCGATTCCGCAGGCGGCTCGGCCAAACAGGGCCGCGACCGCAAGGCGCAGGCGATCCTGCCGCTGCGCGGCAAGATCCTCAATGTCGAGCGCGCGCGCTTCGACAAGATGCTCTCCTCGGCCGAGATCGGCACGCTGATCGCGGCACTCGGCACCGGCATCGGCTCCGAGGAGTTCGACGTCAGCAAGGCGCGGTACCACAAGATCATCATCATGACCGACGCAGACGTGGACGGATCGCATATCCGCACGCTGCTCTTGACCTTCTTCTATCGCCAGATGCCCGAGATCATCGAGAAGGGCTATCTTTACATCGCCCAGCCGCCGCTCTACCGCGCAGTCAAGGGCAAGTCGCAGCGCTACCTCAAGAACGAGCGGGCGCTCGAGGACTATCTCATCACCGCCGGCCTCGAAGGCGCGGTGCTGCAGCTCGGCAATGGCCAGCAGCTGGCTTCCGCCGATCTCCGCCGCGTGGTCGATATGGCGGCGCAGGCCGCCCATCTGATGCAGCCGGTGGTCCGCAAAGTGGGCTCCAGCGCCGTCGTCGAGCAGGCGGCGATCATGGGCGCCTTGAATCCGCAGGCGGCCAAGGATCCCGCCGTCGTCGCAGCTATTGCAAAGCGGCTCGATGCGATCTCAGCGCCGGGCGAGCAGGGCTGGACCGGCCTCGCCGACCAGGATGGCGGCTTGGGCTTCCAGCGGCGCCTGCGCGGCGTGCTCAACCATCACCTGATCGACGCGCTGCTGATCCGCTCGGCGGAATGCCATCGCCTCGACCAGTTGAAGTCCGAGCTCGCCGAGATCTACAGCACGTCGGCGAAGCTCACCTTGAAGGACCGCGAGCTCGTGATCACCGGCCCGATCGGGCTGATGGAGGCGGTGACCGAAGCCGGCAAGAAGGGTGTGGCGATCAACCGCTACAAGGGCTTGGGCGAGATGAACCCGGAGCAGCTCTGGGAGACCACGCTCGACCCCGAAGTGCGCAGCCTGCTGCAGGTCAAAGTCTCCCATGCCGACGAGGCGGAGGAGATCTTCTCGACCCTGATGGGCGACGTCGTGGAACCGCGCCGCGAGTTCATCCAGGACAACGCGCTCAACGTCGCCAATCTGGACGTCTAAGCGGCGCTTCGGCGCTTGCGCAGCATCGTCGCGGTGCCTGATCGGCGCCGGACTGAGCGCGTTCGCGCGGATTTGTGATCTCAATCATAGTCCCGGGATGGGCGCAGCGCATACTGGACTATGACGCTTTCGCGGCATGGTAAGATCGGAACATGCGGCTGCACGTATTCTCCGACCTGCATCTCGAGTTCGGCGCCTGTGTGTTTCCACCGGCAGTGCGCGACGGCGGCTTGGCGGATCTCGTGCTGCTCGCGGGCGACATCCACACCGATCGTCGCGCTCCACTCTGGGCAGCGGAGACCTTCGCCGCACCTGTCGCCATGATCCTCGGCAACCACGAAGCCTATGGCGACAATCTCACGGCTGCGATCGATGCACAGCGAATGAGCGCGACGAAGGCCTCGACCCAGCGCCACCATCCGGTCCGCGCGCTCGAATGCGAGACCTGGACGCCGACCATGGCGGACGGCACGCCTGTCCGAATCATCGCCGCCACGTTGTGGACCGATTTCGCACTGTTCGGCGCGGCGCGGCGGGCGCGCATGATGGACGATGCCCATTATGCGATGAACGATTTCCGGATGATCCGCATCAGCGACAGCCGGCAAAGTGAGGAACGGCCGCTGACGCCATCGGATTGCCTGCGTCTCCACATCGAGAGCCGCGCTTTTATAGAGAGCGAGCTCGCCCAGCCGTTCGACGGCGTCACCATCGTGATGACCCATCACGCGCCAAGCCCGCGCAGCGTGCCGGAAACATGGTGGGGCGACCCGATCAACGCCGCCTATGCCTCGGAGCTGGAAGCACTGATCGAGCAGACGCGGCCCGATCTCTGGGTTCACGGCCATATCCATTCGTCCTCGGATTATCGGATCGGATCGACCCGCGTCGTCTGCAATCCGCGTGGCTACTTCCCGTCGCAGCTCAACCCGGACTTCGACCCCGCGCTGGTGATCGAGATCGTGCGTTAGGCTTTCACGTCGCTGTCCGCGGCCTGACGGCTACGGCTGAAACGCAAATACCTCTGCGGCGCAACGCGCCCGCAATTTTCGAACACCAAGTTTGACCTAGGTTTCACCGAAGATCTGGGAGAGAGACATGTGTGGCATCGTTGCGCTGTACGCCCCGCGTGCGGAAGTCGACCGCGAAAGGATCGAGCACGCGGTCGCAAGCCTGCAGCATCGCGGTCCCGACGGCCAGGGTCACTGGCTCAGCCCCGATCGCCGGGTCGGTCTCGGGCATGCACGCTTGAGCATCATCGATCTCCAGACCGGTGGTCAGCCGATCGCCAGCGAAGACGGCCACGCCATGATCACGTGCAATGGCGAGTTCTACGAGTTCGAGGCGATCCGGAAGGAGCTCGAGAGCGCAGGCCATCGCTTCAGGACCGGGTCCGACAGCGAAATTGCCCTTCACCTCTACGAAGATCTCGGGCCTCAATGTCTGCACCGGCTGCGGGGCGAGTTCGCCTTCGTGATCTGGGATGGGGTCAACCGCACCTTATTCGCGGCGCGCGACCGCTTCGGCATCAAGCCGTTGTTCTACACCATGCATGACGGCGTGCTCTATTTGGCTTCGGAAGTGAAGGCGCTGTTCGCCGCGGGCGTTCCAGCGCGCTGGGATGCCGAGAGCTTCTGGCAGGCCGCCGAGCAAGGCGGGCACCAGGAACGCACCCTGTATGACGGGATCCGCCTCGTTCCACCCGGGCACTATCTGATCGCCACCGATCGGCATATCCAGGTGGTCCGCTATTGGGATTTCGATTACCCGGTTGCCGGCAGCGGCAACGGCGCGCCGCGATCCGATGCGGATTACCGCGCCGAGCTGCGAGCAGCGCTCGAAGAAGCCGTGCGAATCCGTCTCCGCGCCGACGTCCCGGTGGGCTGCTATCTGAGCGGCGGGCTCGATTCCTGCTCGGTGCTGGGTCTGGCCGCCCGGCACCATCCGGAACCGATCCGCGCCTTCACCCTGACCTTCGATCGGGCGGAATATGACGAGGAGGCGCAAGCCCGGGAGATGGCGGCGCTGGTCGGCGCCGAGTTTCACCCGATTGCGATCCGCCAGGACGATCTCGCCGACGCTTTCGCCGACGCGGTTCATCAATGCGAGACGCTTTGCATCAACGCGCACGGCGTCGCCAAATACCTGCTGAGCCGCGCGGTGCGCAGGGCGGGCTACAAAGTGGTCATGACCGGCGAAGGCTCCGACGAGATCTTCGGCGGCTATGTCCACTTCCGGCGCGACATGCTGCTCTACAATCACGCCGGCCAGGATCCGGACACCGTCCAGGCATTGCTGTCCGAGCAGGAGCGTCTCAACAAGGTTTCGCGCGGCTTGCTGCTGGCGGATGGTGCGACCGGCCCGCTCGATGACGTGAAGCGCATGCTGGGCTTCGTGCCGTCGTGGATGGAAGCCTTCTCGTCACGGGCCAAGAAACTGCGCGAAGTGCTGGCCGACGATTTCCTGGCGATGATCGGCGATCGGCAAGGCTATCGCGCATTGCTGAGCGAGATCGACGTGCCGAGCCAGCTTGCAGGGCGCGAGCCAGTGCATCAGTCGCTCTATCTCTGGTCCAAGACCTGCCTGCCGACCTACATTCTCACCATGCTGGGCGACCGCATGGAGATGGGTCATTCGATCGAGGGGCGCGTGCCGTTTCTCGATCATCGCCTGGTCGAGGTCATTCGCTCGCGGCCCGTCAATCAGAAGATCCGCGGCATGACCGAGAAGTACGTCCTCAGAGAGGCGGTGCAGGACGTGATCACCGACACCGTGTACCGCCGCCAGAAGCATCCGTTCCTGGCGCCGCCGGCGAGCCTCAACCCGCAAGGCAGGCTCCACGCCTTGGTGCAGGATACGCTGCGCGGGTCGCAGCTCGCGTCGATCCCGTTCTTCGACCAGAAGAAGATCATCGGCATGCTGGATCGGATCGACGAGATGGACGATGCCGGCCGGATCGCCAACGACACGACGCTGATGTTCGTCACCAGCGCCTGCGTGCTGCAGGAACGCTTCCGGCTGGCGGCCTGACGGGCAGCCTCAGGCGTCGCGCCAATCGAACTTCAGCGGCGCTTCGCGGAAGGCGAAGCGGTCGAGGTGATTGGCGACGACGCCTTTCAGCGCCTCGCGCTGGGCCTCGGCGCTGGCTTCGAGCTTGCACTCGAGCGTGTCCTTTTCTGCCTTCAAGATGAGCGTCGCGTCGCCGGGCCAATCGGCGCCGCGCGCGTCCTTCGGGAACACCACGCTGCCCGCCTCCGGCGTGAACTCGACCTTGAGATTGTGGCTCCAGTGCTTGCAGAGCTGCTGCAGATAGCGGCTGCCATTGGCGGTGGGCACGCGCGCCGTGGTCTCGAACATCATGATTGCAATTCCTTCGCTGCTGCTCGCGGCGGCGATGTTCAGGCGCCGCCGCAGCATATCCAATCGGGTCATTCGCATCGCCTGCTCCATCAAGATCTGATCGGCCCCTTGACACTCGTACGAAAAACAATATCTTACGATATGTCAACAGATACAAACGTACGCAACAACGAAAGACAGAAATATGCGTTTTTTCTATGAAGATCATGAAGATAGCGGTCGGCATGGCTGCATCGGTCGGCGTGGCGGCTGGGGCGGGCATCGCCATGGCGGCGGCTTCTTCGGCCGACACGGGCGCCATGGCCGCGGTGGCGGCGACGGGTTCCGGATGGGCCGCAAGCTCGGCGCCGGCGACCTCCAGCTCCTGCTGCTCCATCTCCTCCAGGAGAATCCCCGCCACGGCTATGAGCTGATCAAGGAGCTCGAGAGCCGCACCAGCGGCTATTACAGCCCGAGCCCCGGCGTCATCTATCCCGCCCTCACCTATCTCGAAGAGATCGGCTTTGCTTCGGTCGAGGCCGAGGGCAACAAGAAGCTCTACCGCATCACCGAGACCGGCGCGGCTTTCCTCAAGGAGAACCAGCAGACGGCAGAGGCGATGCTGAGCGAGCTCGCAGAGATCGGCCGCCGCTTCGCCCGCGCGCAGAAGGCGATGCACGAGGATGAACGCGCGGAAGACACCGACGAAGACTCCGGGCTCGGCACCTGGCCGCTGGGCGAACGCAGCTTCGGCAAGACCACGCGCCGCGAGGCCATCGTCGAGATCATGCAGGCGCGCCACGACCTGAAGCACGCCATGATGGAGAAGATGGGCGCCTCGCCGGAGGATCACAAGCGGATCGCGGACATCCTGCGCCGCGCCGCCGCCGAGATCCGCGGCCAGAAGAGTTAAGGTGCGGGGATGATGCAGATCGCACCAACCGCGTCTTGCGGCCCCATCCGGGACGGCAAGGTGATCAATGTCATCGAGCGCCTGCACAGCAACCGCCGCTTTCCGGAAAGCGGCGGTCCCCGCTTCGCTGCCGATCCGGATCCGGAAGCCTTCGCCGAATACGGCTTCTCGATCCATCCCGAGCAGGGCGATCTCATCTACCTGCTCTGCCGCGGGATGCGGGCCAAGCGCGTGGTGGATTTCGCGACCTCGATCGGCATGTCGGCGCTCTATTTCGCGGCGGCGATGCGCGACAATGGCGGCGGGCAGGTGATCGGCGCGGAACTGGTCGCCAGCAAGGCCGAAGTCGCCCGCGGCAATCTCGCCGCCGCCGGGCTCGACGCCTATGTCGACATCCGGGTCGGCGATGCGCGCGAAACCCTGTGGGATCTCGGCGGGGCGGTCGACTTCGCCTTGATCGACGGCTGGCCCGGCGGAGAAGGTCCCTCCCTCGCCCGCCAGATCGCCGAGACCCTGGCGCCGCAGATCCGTCGCGGCGGCTACATCCTCAACGACAACGCCGAGCCGGATTTCCTGGACTTCATCCGGGACCCGAAGAACGGCTTCATCTCCATGACCCTGCCGATCAAGCGCGGCACCGAACTCGCGCTGAAGGTCGGGTAAGCGCGCTACTTCAGCTGTTCCATCAGCGCATCGGCGCCCTTGTCGATCCCGACCTCCGATGCGGAGAGCGCGCCCATCGTCGCGCCGAGATTGTAGGGGCCGGGATACTGCTTGGTAATATAGGCACCGAGCAGCTTCGAGGTCTGCGCATCGAAGATCTCGACCACATAGCTGACCGAGCCGGTCAATATGCCCTCCCCGCCACGTGCCGCCTGCACACCATTGTAGATTCCGCCGGCGATGTCGAAGCGCGAAAGCGTGCTCAAGACCGCCGTGCTGGTCTCCGCCCCGGTCAAGGTCAGGCGCACCCGCAAAGTCGCCGGTCCGGTCGCATTGGTCAGAGAGAAGCGCTGCTTCAGCCGCTCGGCGAAGTGCGCCTGCATGTATTGCGCAAGCTTCTGCTTGTCCTCCTCGGACAAACTGCCGAATTGCTGATCCGGCCCCTGGTAGATCACCACCGGGTCGAGGATCGCCTTGCTGTAGCCGCGCCAATCGACCGGCGCGGCATAGCGATACGGCACCGTCGCGGCATCGTCGCCGTCATTCGGCGCGAGATAGGTGGTCGCCGCCACTTGCGAATAGCGCACCGGCTCGGTGCTGCCACAGCCCGACAGCGCCAGGACGAAACCAAACGCCAGCGAGAAGGCGAGAATGGTGAGCGGCGTGAACGCCTTGTACCAGGACATTGAAACACCTCGCCGTTCAGAAACTGTAGACGATGCCGAGCGCGGCGACGCCTTGCGTGGCGCTGCCCGCCTTATCGACGATCGGGCTGTCGGCTGCGTCGCCGACCAGCCGGGTGACGCCGACCGAGCCGGTGATGCCCCAGCTCTGGGTCCACATGTAGGTGGCGTCGATCGAGAGGCCGACATCCTTGATGCCGCCTTGCGCGGCATAGGATGCGAAGCCGCTGCGTACGGCATTATCCGCATCGATTCCGAAATAGGTCTCGTTGTAGCGGTCATCGGCCCAGGTCGCCGAGAGGTGGAAGCCAAGACGGAGATCCTCGACCGGCGAGAAGCTGTAGGACGGACCGAAATGGATCGTGGTCCCGTCGCGTTTGTCGCCCACCCCCGTCAGGCCCTCGGCTTCGAAGGCCAACTCGTCGCCTTCCTGCAGCAGCCCGCCGGTATAGATCTTGGCGAAGCCGCCCGCCGCGACCGAGCCGTCGATCTTCTGCAGGCGATCGACCTGGTCGTCCCTCACGTCGTCGCGGCCGAAACGATAGGCGAGCGCCGGGCCGAAATCGAAACCGAACGGCAGGACCTTCGGCATCACGTTGGCACGGAGCTTCGGCCCTCGCGCCTCGAGATAGAATTCGTCATAGCCGAGCTTTCCGGCAATCACCGGCGCCGGCATGTAGTCTTGCGAGCCTTCGTAATCCGGCACCGCCGCGGCGCCGAGATTGAGGTGGCCGTTGAGACCCTTCGACTCCTCGGCTTGGGCGGAGGCGGCAGCCATCAGGCAAAGCCCCGCCGGCAAGGCGAGGCTGAGCCGCGCCAGTCTTGCATTTCGCACGCTTTCCAATCCTTCAAACCCGCGGCCACCCGCCATGGGCCGGCCCGCAATGTGGTGGCAATTTACAAACCGTCTGGTCGGTTTGCAAGTAGGAAAATGAAGAGCGTTCCGAGCTCGGTCTATTTCGCCGGCGGAAAGGGTTCAGCGCGTCCCGCGCTTGGATTTCGCTTTCGGCGCGGCCGCGGGCTTGGCTGTCGCGCTCCACTGCGCGTCGTCCATCAGGCGGTCGAACAGCCGTGTCTGGTCCTGCCGCGACATCGCTGAGAGGCCGAAGATGCTGCTGAGCGCCAAGCCTTCGGCAGCCGCCCGGCGCAGCAAAGCGAGATCGGTGTCGCCGCCTTCGGCCTTGAGTGCGGCGATGCGTTCGGCGTCGCGGTCGCGGCTGATCGAGAGCAGGCTCGGTTCCTCCGCCAGGGCGCCGAGGAAGGCGAAGGCGATCGAATGCGGCTGCATCGCCGCTTCGCGGAAGGTGGCGATCTGCGCCGCCAGCTCGGGACGTTCGGTCTTCCCATCCGTGCTGCGCCGCTCGTGGAATCCCTCGAAATACTTGACCTGTTGCTCGAGCAATGCCTTCAGGACGGCATGCTTGCTCGGAAACTGGTGCATCAGTCCGCCCTTGCTGATCCCGGCTTCCTTGGCGATGGCGTCGAGAGTCAGCCGGCCCGGGCCGTCCCGCGCGATGATGGTCAGCGCGGCCCTGAGTGCCGACTGGCGCGTGCGTTCGGAACGGGAGGGATTGTCCATGTCTCACTCGCGGTCGCGGGATGGATCGTCGCGCACGACCGCGCAACGCTCCTCTAGGCCGATAGGCCACGCACGCCGCACCTGTCAAGCTGTGCGGCGGGCGACCGTTTCCGCCACAGCATTTCCCCCGCTCCGCCCCCGCCCTGCCGCGATCCCGCCGCAAACCGCGCGCCTCATGATCGCCTCGATCCGAGGTGGGCGGATCTCTCGTGGAGGGGGACATGTCGAACTTTCACCGGGCGCTTCTCGTGAGCGCGATGCTGGCCGCCTTGAGCGCCTGCGAATCGCGCTCGATCTCCAATTCCGGCTATCAACCCGAGCCGGCCTATGGCTATAACGCAAACCCGCAGAGCGCCTTCTATTACCAGGGCGAGCTTTCGGCCTATGACGTGCTAGGAGGTGACGTGCGATCCGGCGTCTCCGATGCGGAGATCGCCAAGACGCTCGACACCAAGCACGCGATCGCGCTGAAGAGCGGCGCCGATGTGATGCTGGTGCAATCCGGCGCGCCTTTCGCGGATCCGGAGATGATGGCGGCGGTGCAGAAGCATTACCGCGTTTCTTCTTTCACCGGCGTGCCCTGGCAGGATCCTGCGGCTGCAAAAGACACGACGGAGACGCACGTGCCCTATTCGCAGCGCTTTCGCCTGGTCGCGGCGCGCGGCGGTTTTGAGACCGTCATCGTCTATTGGGGCGTGCTGGAATCCGGCCGCGAGGACATCGCCACCAAGGCGGTCTCCTGGGTGCCGTTCATCGGCGGCAATGTGCCCGACGAGGTGCAGCGCATGCGCATCCGCCTCGTCGCCGCCGTCATCGACGTGCGCACCGGCCAATGGGAGACCTATGTGCCCGAGCCCTTCGAGGACACCAGCTGGAGCAACCGCTACAACCGCGAGGCTTCGGACCAGGAACAGGTGCTGCTGCTGAAGGCCAAGGGCTATCAGGCACTGGCCGACGGCCTCGCCGCAAAGTACGGCGGCTAGCCCGGGTTCTTCAACAGCCGGTCCTTGACCAGGCGCAGGGCGCCGCGATTCCAGGAATCCATGGCACCCATGCGCAAGCCGGTATCCGCCTCCGCGATGAGCGTGCCGGCCTCGGCGTCGCGGAGCTGGAAGTGGACCTGGTACTCGGCCCGGCTGATCCGCTTCACCACGCCGACGAAGGATTGCTGCGCGCCCAGCTTCTTGGCCAGCGGCGCGTCACAGCCGTTGCAGTCGCGCAGGGATTTGTCGTCGCTGCCATCGACCGCGACCAGTTCATAGCGCCCGGATTCTTGCAGCAGCTTGCGCACATCCGCCGTCACGCGCGCCAATTCAGCCGTGTCGGCCGGATCCGGTTTGCCGTTGGACATCGCTGCGCTGAAATCATCGAGTTCGAAGGTGAAGACCGCCAGCTTGATCGGGGTTGCCGTCTCGGCCATCCCGGTGCCGGCGACGGCACCGGCCAAGACCAGGCCGAGGACAGCCTTCCACAACACCGACATGGCATCTCCTCCTTTTTGATGAGCGATCCGCGGCGCGGGTCAAGCTAGCGCCGGACCCCGCCTGTCCCATAGCAAAGCTATCACGCGCGGTGCCGGGCAATTTTCCCGACCCGCAGCCTCGCCGCGATGGACGCTTCCCCGGGCCAGGGCGTTGCCGTTGAATGGAGGAAGGACATTCGGAGATCCCCAATGATGCCGAAAAGCGATCTCAAGGTCCGGCTCACGCTGCGGATCGCGACCATCGCCGCGCTCTGCTTTGCCGCCGGCGCGGCCTATCTCCTGATCGACGCCGACCGCGCCGCCCGTGTCCGGCTCGATCGGGCTGCGGCACTCGCCGCCAATTCCCTCGAGCTGCAGCAGAGCAAGCTGGAATGGATCCGGGTCCTGATCACCCCCTTCCCCGACCTGCAGAACGCGGCGGCGGTGGTGATGGAACCGGGTCTCTGCCTCGCCTATCGGCCGACCGGCGGCGATCTTCTGCAACGCATATGCGGCGGCACCGAAGCCGGCCCGGCCGGGATCCCGGCCGCTTTCGCCGCGCTCTATCGCAGCCTGTTCGGTCCGGCGTGGGAAGTGACGCGGCCGGTTCGCGTGCATGGCAAGGTGATCGGCGAAACCGTCGTGACGCTCGACGGCGCAATGATCGTTGCAAAGGTCTGGCATGCCCTCGCCCCACTCCTCGCCGTGATGCTGGCGACCCTGCTGCTGCTCTGTGTGCTGGTCTATGCCGCGCTCTCCCGGGCGTTGCGCCCGACGCGGCTGATCCGCGCCGGGCTCGAGCGGATCGCCGCCAACGACCTCTCCGCCCGCTTGCCGCCCTTCGATCTCGCCGAGCTCTCCGCGGTGCGCACCGTGTTCAACAGCCTCGCCGAAGATCTGGAGCGGACGGTCGCCGAGCGCAACGCCCTCACCCATCGCTTGATCTCGGTCCAGGACGAGGAGCGCAAGCGCCTTGCACGCGAGCTGCACGACGAGTTCGGCCAGAACCTGACCGCGATCCGCGCTCTCGCCGCTTCGGCCGGACAGACGGCCGAATGCGACAGCATCGCGCGCATCTCCACAACCATGATGGAGAGCTTGCGCGGCACGCTGTTCCGGCTGCGCCCGCCCGACGTCGAGGAGCTCGGTCTGGCGGCGAGCCTCGAAGGTCTGGTCTCCGGCTGGAACGGCAGAAGCCGCGGCGGGCCGCGGTTCGAGATCGCGCTCGAAGGAACGCTCGGCCGGCTGCCGCTCGCGATCGGCGCCGATCTCTATCGGATCGCGCAGGAAGCGATCACCAACGCCGCCAAGCATGCGCATGCAACGCAGGTCGTCTTGCGCTTGGAGATGACCGAGACGGACATCGTGCTCAGCGTTGCGGACGATGGTCCGGCACAGGACGAAGCCGCCAGACCCGGGATGGGCCTGCTCGGGATGCGGGAGCGCGTGGCGATTCTGGGCGGGCGGCTGAGCGTCATATCCGGCGTTTCCGGCACGGTCCTGCGCGCGACCATTCCGGTCGCCCCAGAGGTCGCCGCAGAGTCTCAGGCCGAGTGCGCGGCATGAACGAGGGCGACCGCACGATCCTTCTGGTCGATGACCACGCCGTCGTGCGGGAAGGCTATCGCGCCGTGCTGCAGAAGCAGCTGGGCTTGCGCGTGGTGGCGGAAGCCGGCGACGGCGCCGAGGCCTATCGGCAATTCAAGGCGACGCGGCCGGATCTCGTCATCATGGACCTCACCATGCCGGGCGTCAGCGGCATCGAGGGGATTCGCCATATCCGGCAATGGGACCGCGATGCCCGCATCCTGGTCTTCACCATGCACCAGAACGCGGCCTTCGCCTTGCAAGCGATCCGCGCCGGTGCCAGAGGCTATGTCACCAAGATGAGCTCGCCGGAAACGCTGCTCCGCGCGGTCTCCGAGGTGCTCAACGGCCGCATTGCACTCAGCCCCGACATCGACCACGAGCTCGCCTTGAACCGGCTGACGGAAGAGGTGAACGCCGCCGACATTCTCTCGGCACGGGAGTTCGAGGTGCTCTCCCTGCTGCTCGCCGAGCGGACGACGGAGGAGATCGCCGAGTTGCTTCATCTCAGCCCGAAGACCGTCGCCAACCTGCACTCGCTGATCAAGAGCAAGCTTGGCGTCGCCTCGGATATCGAGCTGGTCCGGCTCGCCTTGCGCCAGGGATTGCTGAACCCGCAGGCCACCTGATCATTCCGCCGCGACGCCCGCTGCAAGCTGCCGCGAGACCAGCCGGGCATAGAGCCCGCCCTTGGCCAGCAGCGCCTCATGCGTACCGGTCTCGATCAGCCGGCCGCCATCCAGCACCACGATGAGATCGGCGTCGCGTACCGTCGAAAGCCGATGCGCGATGACGATGGTGGTGCGGTCGGCCTGCAGCCGGTCGAGCGCGCGGCGCACCAGCTGCTCGTTCACCGCATCGAGATGCGAGGTCGCCTCGTCCAGGATCAGCACCGGCGCGTCCTTCAGGAAGGCCCGGGCGATCGCCACGCGCTGCCGCTGGCCGCCGGAAAGGCTGGTGCCGCGCTCGCCGACCATCGCATCCAATCCGTCCGGCAGCGTTTCCACCAGGTCGCGCAAGGCGGCGTGATCGATCGCGGCATGGAGCTCGTCCTCTTGCGCATCCGGCCGCGCGATCAGGATGTTGGCGCGGAGCGTGTCGTTGAAGAGATAGGTGTCCTGCGAGACCAGGGCAATCTGCCGGCGGAGATCGTCCAGCTGGTATTGGCGAAGATCGGTCCCGTTCATGCTGACCTGGCCTTGGTCGGCATCCCAGAACCGCATCAGGAGCTGCGCCGCCGTGGTCTTGCCGGCACCCGAGGGGCCGACCAAAGCCACCGTCTGCGCCGCGGGGATCGCAAAGCCGACTCCTTGCAAAGCCGGCCGCGCCTGGCCCGGATACTGGAACGTCACGTCCCGGAGTGCCAGCGCCACCGGACCGTGCGGAACCGCAACGCCCGGCCCATCGGTCACCGGCACCGGCTCATTGTAGAGCGCATAGATGCGCCGCGTGGCGCCCAGCGTATCGGCGAGCTGGCGCCCGACCTGCGCGATCTCCGAGACCGGCAGGAAAGCCGCCATGGCGAGGATGGTCAGCAGTGGCAGGATCGCCGGATCGACCACCCCATCGACCGCGAGGACGCCGGCAACCACGACGATGGCGAGACCGCCGAGGCCGGTGAAGATCTCAAGCAAGGCCTGCTGCAAGGTGAGCTCGCGGAAGAATGGCTTGCGGAGCGCGATGTGACGGTCTGACAGAGCGTCCAAGGCCGCACCGCGCCGCACCTCCTGCTGGAAGGCGACGATCTCGCCCATGCCTTGCAGGGAGTCGATCGCAAAGGCGCCCAATTCGCCCGCGGCTTCGCGTGCGCGCGAGCCGAGGTGATCGACGCGCTTGCGCATCAGGAACGGGCTCAGGCCGACTGCGATGAGGAACGGCAGCAGCGCCAAGGCCAGCCAGGGGCTCGCCCAGGCCAGCACGGCCAGCACCGTCGCCGGCACCAGGATTGCGACGAAGGCCGGCGCCACGGTGTGGGCGAAGAAATATTCCACCAGCTCGATGTCATGGGTCGCGAGCGCCATGAGATCGCCGGTGCGCCGCCGGGTCAGATAGGCGGGCGCCAGTGCATCGAGCTTGCGGAACACGGCGATCCGCATCTCGGCCAGCAGCCGGAACGCCATCTCATGGGCGATCCAGGATTCCAGCCAATGCAACACGCCGGCGAGCGGCGCCAGGATGGCGAGCGCCACCATCCAGCCGCCGAAGCTCTCGCCGTTCTTCAACGCGGCAAGGATCAGCGCGCTCAAGACGCCGACGCCGATGAAAGCGACGACCCGGGTCACGCCGAAGAAGAAGGTCAGCGCGAGCCGGCCCTTCCACGGCATGATCAGCTTCATCAGCTCGACCACCAGCTGCGGCCAGCCGAGGCCTTCGGCCTTGATGATTCCTTCGGTCAGTGGCTTCACTGCGGCCTGCGCCACCTCGCCGGTACGCACCACATCGAGATCGGGGCTGACATCGATCGGCTCGCTGCGCGCGGCCTCGGAGGCCTGCTCGGCCATGAGCGTGGCGTAGACGCCGCCTTGCCGCATCAGCTCGGAATGGCGGCCGGTCTCGACCACGCGTCCTCCGTCCAGCACCAGGATGCGGTCGCAGCCAATGACGCTGGAGAGCCGATGTGCCAGCACCAAGGTGGTGCGGCCCTTCATCAACCGGTCGAGCGCCTCCTGGATCACCGCTTCGTTCTCGGCATCGACCGCGGACAAGGCTTCGTCCAGCACCAGGATCGGCGCGTCGCGCAAGAGCGCCCGGGCGATCGCCACGCGCTGGCGCTGGCCGCCGGAGAGCTTGACGCCTTTCTCGCCGATGATGGTCTCGTAGCCCTGCGGCAAGTCCGCGATGAAGCCGTGGATATTGGCGGTCTTCGCCGCCGCTTCGATCTCGGCATGGCTCGCTTCGGGACGTCCCATGCGGATGTTCTCTTCGACGGTGCCGTGGAACAGGAAGGTGTCCTGGCTCACCACCGCCACCATCGACCGGATCTGGTCGAAGGTGAGCTGCCTGAGATCGCGCCCACCGAGGCGCACGGCGCCCTGCTCCGGATCGTAGAAGCGGAGCAGCAGGCGCACGATCGAGGACTTGCCGCCGCCGGACGAGCCCACAACGCCGATGCGCTCGCCCGCCGTCACCTGGAAGTTGAGACCCTGGTGCACGACGCGCGTGGTGCCGGGATAGCGGAACCGCACCTTCTCGAAAGCGATGCTGGGCGTCAGCGGCCGCGGATCCACCGGCGGCAGGGCATCAGCGACCAGCGGCTGATCGGCCAGGATGCCGAGAATGCCCTTCGCCGCCGCCATGCCGACCATGCCCTGGTGCAGCACCGAGCGGAGCTCGCGCATCGGGCGGAACAACTCGACACCGAGCAGCAGGATCATCAGCAGTCCCGCCATCGCCATCGATCCGTCCTGGACCCGGAAAGCGCCGAGCGCCAAACCGGCGGCGGCACCGCAGGCGATCGCGCTGTCGGTGATCCCACGCGACAATACATTCAACCCAAGCACCCACATGGTGCGGCGGAACAGCTCCTGCGCCTTCACTTCCAGGCTCTTCGCCCGCGCACCGCTCTGGCCGAACGCCTTCAACGTCGCGAGGCCCTGCACCGAATCCAGGAACTCCGCGGCGAAAGCGCTGTAGGCTTCCTCATGATGGGCGGAGTGCCGGGAATCATGCTTGTGCCAGAGCGCCGGCGCAAAGAGTGCGACCAAGGCCGCGACCACCATCACCACCGCGACCGGCAGGTCGATCCAGGCAATGACGGCGAAGATCAGCACCGGCGCCAGCAGCGAGACCAGGAATTGCGGCAGGAACTGGCCGAAATAGACCTCGAGCCGCTCGACCCCATCGATCAGGGAAAGCGCCAGCGCGCCGCTGCGTCGCCGCGCGACGGCGCCCGGCCCAAGCGCCGCGATCTTGTCGTAGATCGTGCGGCGCAGATGCTTCTGCACCCGCCCCGCCGTCTCATGCGCCACCATCACCCGCGCATGCTCGAAAGCGCCGCGCAGGATCATGATCGCGGCGATACCGGCGATCGGCAGCATCAGGTCGGCGAGATTGCGTCCGGCAAAGACCTCGGCGATCAGCCAGGCCAGCAGCATGAGCCGTGCCATGCCGAGGCCGACGGCCAGGAGGCCGATGATCGTTGCCCCGGCGATGCGAAGACGGACACCGGCGGTGAAAGTCCAAAGCTGACGGTCGAAATGCATGATGGAACTCCGGGTACGCGGTCTGGGCAGGATTGACGCCGACGATACGCTGTACGCCGATGTTCACAATTCGACAAAATCGAACCCCTGCTGTAGAAATATGTACAGCCGAGTTTCTACGATCAGAGGTAGACTTCCGCCATGTTCGAGAATTGGGACGACCTCCGGATCTTTCTGGCGCTGGCGCGCGAGGGCAAGCTCACCGCGGTCGCGAAGCGCCTCAATGTCAGCCACCCGACCGTCGCGCGGCGGGTGAAGCAGCTTGAAACCACGGTCGGCGCACGCCTCTTCGACCGCCTGCCCGACCGCTTCGTCCTCACCGCAGCCGGCGAAGGGCTGCTCGGCGACGTGCAGGCGATGGAGGAAGCCGCGGCCTCGATCCATCGCCGCAGCGCCGGGATGAACGGCGACACGCTCGGCACGGTGCGGATCTCCGCCGGCGAGGCGATGATGGATTACTTCGCGCGCAATCTCCCGCGGCTGCGCCACAACCTCAACTGCATCGAGTTCGAGCTGGTGGCAAGCCACCAGCTCGCCAATCTGTCGCGGCGTGAAGCCGATCTGATGATCCGCGACAAGGTGCCGGACCTGGCGAGCATCGTCACCCGCAAGCTCGGCGCTGCAAACTATGCGATCTATGCCGCATTGGATCTCGCCGTCGCCGGCGCGTCGCGCGACGCCTTGCGCAAGATGACCTGGATCGGGTTCGATGAAGAGCATGCCTATATGCCGGGCCAGGCCTGGCTGCATGAGTTCCTGGAAGGCAAGCGGCCGGCGATCCGCACCAACGATTGGCAGGTCCTGCACGAGGCCACCCGCAGCGGTGCCGGAATTGCGATTCTCCCCTGCTACATCGGGGATGCCGATACCAGTTTGCGCCGCATCGCGCCCCTGAAAGAGGTGGTGGCCGAGCAATGGCTGCTGGTGCATCGCGACCTGCGTGCGCTGCCCCGCGTGCGCGCGGTCATGGATGCGATCATCCGGCTGTTCCAGGAAGACCGCGCCTTGCTCGAAGGGCGGCAGGCGGTCCGGCGGAACTCTAAACCCGCTTTGCGCGTGGTTTCCTGATCTCTTTTCGCACGATAGACCGCTTGTCGCTCGGCCGCGCCACCACTTTGAAGCCGGCGCGCTCGAAGCAGTTCACGGTCCCGACATAGAGCGTGGTGGAAGCGACCTTGCCGGCGCTCGGTCGCGGATAGCCTTCGACGATCGTGGCACCCTGCTCGCGTGCGAAATCGACGGCGGCGCCGATCAGCTGCTCCATCAGGCCCTGGCGGCGCGCGGTGCGGTGGATGAAGAAGCAGGTGATCGACCAGACCGGCTTGTCGTCGATCGGCACCAGCACGCGCGCATTGGCGAAGCGGGAATACTCCGTCCGCGGCGCGATGGCGACCCAGCCGATCGGATCTTCGCCGCGATAGGCGATGACACCCGGCGGCCGTTCGCCCTTGGTGGCGATCGCCTTGAACGCCTTCTTCCGATCGGCGCCCGAACAGCCGTGCCATTCCGGCCCGGTCTGGCGCCAGAACATGCACCAGCAGCCGGAATAGGCGCCGTTCGCGCCGAACAGGCGCTCGAGATCCGGCCAGCGGTCCGGCGTCAGCGGGTGAAAGACAAGCGGTTCGGTCATGCGACTCACTCTATGGGCGCCGTCACGGCCGATGCAACTTCCCCCTTCGCCGGTCGCGGCGCGCTCGGTATCCTCGCGCCAGAGACTGGGGGAACATCGTCATGGCACACGGCGCGAACGCGGCGATTCTCTATCGCCCGGAAGGCTTCGAGACCACCGGACCGCGACTGATGGGACGGCAGGCGGCCGGTGAAGGCTTCCTCAAAGGCTTCGTGCAGCATGCCGATGTCGACACGCTCTACTGCTACGCACCGCGACGCGAGCAGGCCGAGCATTTCGACGCCGCGGTCAAAGGCAACGGCAACACAAGGCCGGTGCATTGGCTGAATGAGATCGACGCGCGTTCGCCCTCGGCGCCGGGCGCGCTCTACCTGCCCGATCCCAGTGTCTCGCAGCATGCCTGGCGGCGGCGGCATTTCGACCAGCGGCTCTATTCGATCGTCGGCATCACGCATACGACGGCATCTGCCGCTGCGATGGACTGGATCTCCGGGTTGCAGCTTTCGCCGGCGCAGGAATGGGACGCCCTCATCTGCACTTCGACTGTGGTGAAGCAGACCGTCGATTTCGTGCTCGATGCCCAGGCCGAGTTCCTTGCCGCGCGGTTCGGCGCGCAGAAGTTCCCGCGGCCGCAGCTCCCGGTCATTCCGCTCGGCATCGACACCGACGCGTTCACGCCCGATGAGGCCAAGCGCGCCGAGGGCCGCGCCGCACTCAGGATCGGGCCTGAGGACATCGTCGTGCTGTTCGTCGGGCGGCTGAGTTTTCACGCGAAGGCGCATCCGCTGCCGATGTATCTCGGGCTCGAGCGCCTGGCGCGCGCGATGCCGGAGCGGAAGATCCATCTGCTGCAAGCCGGCTGGTTCGCCAACGAGTTCATCGAGAACGCGTTCAAGTCCGGCGCGCAGAGCTTCTGCCCTTCGGTGCACTGCGGCTTCGTCGATGGCCGCAATGCCACGGCGCGCCATCAAGCCTGGCAGGCGGCCGACATCTTCACCTCGCTCTCCGACAACATCCAGGAGACCTATGGCCTGGCGCCGGTCGAGGGCATGGCGGCCGGCCTGCCCAGCGTCGTGACCGATTGGAACGGCTATCGCGACACGGTTCGCGACGGGATCGACGGCATCCGCGTGCCGACGATCGTTCCGCCGCCGGGCTGGTCGGAGGATCTCGCCGACCGCCACGCCAACCAGCTCGACAACTACGATCACTATTGCGGCTTCACCAGCCAGTTCGTCGCGGTCGATCCCGAGGCCTGCGCCGCCGCCTATGCGCGCCTCGCGCACGATCCCGCCTTGCGCCGGCAGATGGGTGCCGCGGCCCGCGAACGCGCCGTCGCGCAATTCGATTGGCGCGTGGTGATCAACCAGTATCAGCAGCTTTGGGCGGAGCTCGCCGAACGCCGGCGCAGCGCGCCGGAATCCGTGCCGCGGATGCCCGGGCAACCGGTTCAGCCGACGCGCGCCGATCCCTTCCAGGCTTTCGCAAGCTATGCGACGTCGACACTGGGTCCGCACGATGTGATCGAGCTGGCACCCGGGGCCACCCCGGCCGTGTTCGACAGCGTCACCAGCTCGCCGCTGGTCACCTTCGCCAAAGCGGTGAATCCGCCGGTTCCGGAGATGCATCGCCTGCTGGAGACGCTGACCGACGGCAGCCGCTCGGTCGCGCAACTGACGCAGGATGGATCGCGTGGAAGCCAGGCGTTCCGTGCACGCAGCCTGCTCTGGCTGGCAAAGATGGGCCTGGTGAAAATCCGGAAGACCTGATCAGCGCTTTTCGGGCGCGTAGCCCTTCATGATCATGTCGACGGCGCTGGTGACGACTTCGTCGACATTCTGCTTCGGCCAGCCGGTCTCGCCGAGATCCAGCATGCGCTCCAAATAGAGCGGGCCTCGCACCAGCCAGACCAGCTGGCTGGCGGCGAGCAGCGGGTTGGGCACGTTCAGGGCGCCACGCCGGTTCGCCGCTTCGAAGAAATCCGCGAGCATCCTGCTGAAGGGCAGCGGACCCTGCTCGATGAAGGACTGCACCAGCTCCGGGAAGCGCGGCCCCTCGGCGATGATGACCCGATAGATGCCGATGGTTTTCGGCGCCAGCAGGAAACGCTCGATCTCGCGACAGATCCGGGTCAGTGCCGCCCGCACGTCTTCCATCTCGGTCAGCGCCGGCATCAACCCTTCGGCATAGACGCGGCAGCCGTTGTGGATCATCGCCGTGAACAGCCGGTCCTTGCTGGAGAAATGGGCGTAGACCGTGGCCTTGGAGACGCCGGCTTCGCGGGCGATCTGGTCCATGCTGACGGCGCCGTAGCCGTGCTCGCGGAAGAGCTGGCCGGCGGCCTCCAGGACCGCCTCGGTCTTCTCCGGGCGGCGCCCGGCCGAGGGGGTGAAGGCCCCAGCATCAGATTGGGGCAGCAGGACTTCAGGGGCCGAGGCAGAACTCATTCTCTCACTCCAGTGGGGCTCTCACTCCAGGCAGAAATCCAAACTGTGACGCAGGTCACAGTCTACTGAACTGGACGGTTCAGTTCGTCCTTGACTCCACTTAACCCCGCGACCATTCTCCGTCAAGACTAAACTGCACGGTTCAGTTTGATGGGCTGAATCGCGCTAAGCCTTTGATGATTAAGGGGTGTCCCGCTATGGCCAAGCTCATGATTCGTCTCTTCCTGGTGCTCATTGTAGCAGCCGGGGCGGTGGGCGGTGGAGCCTATTGGTGGAAGACCGGCCGTTTCCAGGAGAGCACCGACAACGCCTATGTCGAGGGCGACATCTCGGTCATCAGCCCGCTCGTCGAGGGCAAAGTGGCCACCGTTTCGGTCGGCGACAACCAGGCGGTCAAGGCCGGCGACGTCCTGGTCACCATCGAGAGCGACGATTTCCGCGCCAAGGTTTCCGAAGCCGAAGCTTCGGTCGCTGCTGCTGCCGCCTCGATCGGCACGATCGACAGCCAGATCACCTGGCAGCAGACCAAGATCGACCAGATCGTCGCGCAGCAGCGCAGCGCCGGCGCCGAATTGACCCGCGCCAAGACGGTCTATGACCGCTACAAGAAGCTGATCGAGAGCAAGGTCATCGGGACCCAGGACCTCGACGAAGCGACCGCGGCTTACGTGAAGGCGCAGGCCGCCGTCTCCGAGACCTCGGCGCAGCTCGCCGCCGAGCAGACCCAGCTCGGCGTCTATCAGGCCTCGCGCAAGGAAGCCGAGGCGAAGCAGATGGAAGCCAACGCGACGCTCAAGCTCGCGCAGATCAATCTCGACCGCACCGTGATCAAGGCGCCGATCGACGGCGTGGTCGGCAATCGCGGCGTGCGCGTCGGCCAGTATGTGAAGGCGGGCTCGCAGCTCCTCTCGCTGGTGCCGACCGACGTCCATGTCGTCGCGAACTTCAAGGAGACCCAGCTCGACCGCATGCGGCCGGGCCAGCAGGTCGCGATCTCGGTCGATGCCTTCCCGAGCGAGAAGCTGATCGGCACGGTCGAGAGCTTCGCCCCGGCGAGCGGCGCAGAGTTCAGCCTGCTGCCCGAGGAGAACGCGACCGGCAATTTCACCAAGATCGTCCGCCGCGTGCCGGTGCGCGTCAAGCTGCCGGAGAACAACCCGCTGCACGGGTTGCTGCGGCCGGGCCTCTCGGTCGTGGTCGATGTCGACACCCGCACCGGTCCGAGCGCGCCCGGCGGGACCGACAAGGCGCCGAAGATCGCCGAGGGCGGCCTGCTGTTCGGCTCGGCGGTCGCCAGCGACCAGCAATAGCGGCGCGCGCGAAGTCAACGTGGATGCGCGCGTGCTGCCGCAAGACCCTCGCCCTCTCCCCGTCCCTCCCGTGGCTTGGGTGAGGGTCTTGACGCTTTCCGATCGTCCTCGGGACACGACGCCATGAACCGCCCACTCACCACCCGCGACTGGGTGGGCTTCATGATCATGGTGTTCGGGATGTTCATGGCGATCCTGGACATCCAGATCGTCTCGAGCTCGATCGCCGAGATCCAGGCCGGCCTCGCCGCCAGCTCGGACGAGATCAGCTGGGTGCAGACCTCGTACCTGATCGCCGAGGTGGTGATGATCCCGCTCACCGGCATCCTCTCGCGCCTCATGTCCACCCGCGTCTTCTTCTCGATCGCCGCGGCCGGCTTCACCCTCACCTCGGCCTTATGCGCGCTCGCCTGGGACATCAACTCGATGATCATCTTCCGGGCGCTGCAGGGCTTCCTCGGCGGCGCGATGATCCCGACGGTGTTCGCGACCTCCTTCATCGTCTTCCCGCCGGAGAAGCGGAACTTCCTCTCGGTGCTGATGGGCCTGGTCGCGACCATGGCGCCGACCCTGGGCCCGACGCTCGGCGGGTACCTCACGCAAACCTTCTCCTGGCACTGGCTGTTCCTGGCCAACCTGCTGCCGGGCGTCGTCGTTTCGGTCGGTGTCTGGCTGCTGGTCGATTTCGACAAGTCCGACAAGTCGCTGCTGAAGGATTTCGACTATACCGGCCTGCTGCTGATGGCCGTGTTCCTCGGCTGCATGCAATACGCGATCGAGGAAGGGCCGCGAAACGACTGGTTCGAGGACGCAGCGATCCGCAACGCCGCCGCGGTGGCCGCGGTCTTCGCCGTTTTGTTCTTCTGGCGCAGCTTCACCTATCGCGCGCCGATCGTCGATCTGCGCGGCTTTGCCGACAAGAATTTCGCGCTCGGCTGCATGTACAGCTTCATCATCGGCATCGGGCTCTACGGCTCGACCTATCTGACACCGGTCTTCCTCGGCCAGGTGCGCGGCTTCAATGCGCTGCAGATCGGCCAGATCATGTTCGTGACCGGCGTCTTCCAGTTCATGTCGGCGCCGATCGCCGGCCGCCTCGCCGGCAAGCTCGATCTCCGGGTCATGCTCGCCTTCGGCCTGCTGATGTTCGGTGGCGGCGTCTGGATGCAATCCCACATGACCTCGGAATGGGGCTTCTGGGAGTTCTTCGTGCCCCAGGCGGTGCGCGGCTTCGCCCTCATGTTCCTGTTCATCCCGATCAACGCGGTCGCGCTCGGCACGCTGCCGCCCGCAAGGCTCAAGAACGCCAGCGGCCTCTACAACCTGATGCGTAATCTCGGCGGCGCGATCGGCCTCGCGGGTATCAACACCATCATCAACGACCGCTTTGCCCTCCACTGGGCGCGGCTGGTCGAGGGCCTCACCGGCACCAACCCCAACCTGCAGTCCTATCTCGACGGCGCGCAGGGCATGATGACGGATGCGCTGGGCGATAGCGGCACGCTCGCCAGCATGAAGATGCTCGCGCGGATGATCCGCCAGCAGGCGGAGACGCTCACCCTCGCCGACACCCAGCTCGTCATGGCCGCGATCTTCATCGGCGGCCTGCTGCTGATCCCGCTGCTATCGAAGCCGCGCACCGCGCCGGCGAAGAGCGACGCCGGGGCGCATTGAGGGCGGCGGAGGGTCGGTCACGGACCCCGTCGTAGGGACTGACCAAACCGCCCTTGTTGCTTTTGGAACCCGGACACCGAGCAGGACAAACGGACACGCCCTAGGGGCGCGTCCGTCTGTCTGCGCAAAACTGCCGGTGGCCTCGCCCGTCTAACTTTTCAGCTCTTCACTCCCGTATTGCAATATGGATGAACCAGCTGAATGTTTGCGATATCGCCTGTGCCACCATCCCTCAGCGGAACTTTGTGATCATATTGAACGGACTTCTGCACATCCATGAAGCCATTACATATCGGGCACTTTACGGCTGAGCGGAGGGCCGTTGTAAGAAATGCAGCAGACTTAGTTTCTTCGCTGAAATGAGGTGCGGTTTGTATCGCATTCACATCAATTATGCGACCTCTCAATCCCAACTGGCTGATGGCCTGTTCGGGCGTAACATCCCTGCCTTCTGACGCTTCACTTATTAGGAACGAAAACAGGTCCTTTATTTTAGGAACTCTCTGAGATCTGCTGAGGTTTTGAAGGACAATCCCGATCAACGACTTGTTGCTGATGAGAAACGTCTCAACTTTCTCTCGCGCTTTGGTAAAAGTCTTAAAAAATCCACCGTCATTATTCCTGATCTTTTCAGTGATCAGTGAGACCATCCCCAGGAGAAGGAATCGACTGTATTTTCCGTTCTCATTGTAGAAGTAGACTGCGGGATGTAGCCCTAGGCTCGCGGGCAAATTTCCTGATACACGCCGAACGATCTCTAGCGATCTCTTCAACACACGGATCGTGTCCTCACCGTCCGAGTCATCTTCATACTCGGCAATGGCCTTCCCACCCTCTCTGTTGCCTGCTACGGCCATGAACTCTACTAAGAGAGAAAGGGCATCCACTGGTGAAACAGTCCCACCTAGCGGCAAATCTAAAGTTTTAACTGGAGCATCAGCTTCCGGCTCAAAGAGAAGATCGTAAAGTTGTTTTGCGAGACTCTCGATTTCTGCTCGACGTTCATCATTGAAAGCAGACCAATACTTGTGGCCTGACCCGGCCCTCAATATTGCTCTTGCACCTATGGCAATTGGCTTACGACGACTCTCGATAAGCATTGCCTCGGTATCATCTAAAGGAGTGCCCTGCGAGTTGATCTTAAAGAACGAAGTTTCGGCGACCTCAGCATTACCCTGCACCCACTGCACCTGAATCGACCGCGTGAAAAGCCGGTTTGCGCGCTTCGCTAGTTCGTCGGTCCCCTTAACCTCGACGAGACCCTTTAGTTTCGAAAACCGCCCTATCTTCCTCTCGATCAACTTGCGAGCGCGCAAAGCCATCTTCCTCTGCTCATCTGAAATCACTCCGCCGTAGAACGAGAGTGATATTGGTCCATCACCATAGTCGTCCTCCATCCAAGCTCTGAGCGCACTGAGTCGATGGCCGCCATCGATCACAAAGATCAGGGTTGGCGACTTCCACAAAATCAGCGACGGAATGACTTCATTGTCCAAGAAGCTCGCTACAAAAGTGGCGATCTGATTTGGCGTCCAATGGTTTGTCTCTCGTTGGAAATCAGGCTTTCGTAAGAGCTTCAGGATCGGGGAATCGCTTGAGAGATTAGTGATCGGGAGACCAGGGAAGAGGTCTATGGCGAACTCTTCGTCTGCAAGCGCGAAATCTTCGCGTGGGATCATTGCATCAAGATTGACGCGATTAGCCATGCTCGTTCCCCTACCCCCAGTCTGACTACCTGCAATTGAAACTATATCCATTGAACGGTGTCCAGGCAAAGCCATGACGGGGCAGAGGAGACGTGCGCCACATTTCTGTTGGCCACCGCTCCGCAATCCCAGACACCCGGACCCGCCCTAGGGGCGCGTCCGGCTGTCCGGCGGCGGGGTGTCGCTGGTGGGTGCGGCCGGCGCCTGCGCCAGGACGAAGGCGAGGAAGTCCGTGGCGACGGCGATCGGCTGGCCCTTGGTCTTGCAGAAAGCGACCGCGAGCTTCAGGCATTCCAGCCGCACGTCGCTGCCGTCTTCGGTTTCAATCTCGGTGCCCGCCCCAGCTTCGGCCGCCACATCGGCGCCCCCGAGGTCTTCCGCTTCGTAGCCGTCTGTCACCATGACATATCGGACTTTCGGGCTCTTCATGCCTCGGGTCCTTTCTTCACCTTCCACACGTGATCGCTCGAACAGCCGACCAGCTCGCGTGACTGCAACTCGGTCGCGGCGCGGCGAAAGGCCTTCTGCCTGGCCTCCTGGTTGCCGTCCGGCGCCTCCAGCAGGGACATCTGGTAGAAGGTGGCGCGCCAGAGGCTGGTGGTGACCGAGATCACATTCGCGGGCATGCCGGGCCAGCAGCGATTGGCGCCATCCGTGATCAGCGCCTTGTCCAACGCCTTGAGGGCGAGCTTCATTCCGGCGGAGAGTTGCGGCTTCGCCGCTTCGGGTTTCTCGTCGGTCGGGACGAGAATGCAGGTGCTCAGCATCTCGCCGTCCTCGTCGCTGCCGATCTCGATCTTTTCGAGCTTGCTGGTGTTGCTGTAGCCATCGGGCATGTCCTTCGCGAAATCCACCGCGGCTGTAATCAAATGCCGCTGGCGACGGATCGAGATCTGCGCATCGGCGGCACCGGCGAGCGCGGTGTGGCCGCGCGGGCGGTTCGCCTCCAACCCGCAATGGTGGACGATGATGACCGTGCAGTTGAACCGCGTCTTGATCGCATCCGCTGCGCCGACATAGGCGGTCATGTCCTGGTCGGAGGATTCCGAGCCGCTATAGGTGCGGTTCAATGTGTCCACCACGACGACGACGGGCACAGCGCCGCCAAGCTGCTGCTCGATCTCGGCGATGAAGCTCCGGTGTTCGTGCACCAGGTCGATGCGGCGCGAGAGCACATGCAGCGGCGGATCGTCGGCATCGCGGAGGTGGCGTGCGCACCAGGCGCGGGCGCGGGCCTCGAAGCCCTCAGCGCCTTCGGCGGCGATGTAGACCACTGGGCCTTGCCGCACCTTGAGGCCGCGATACGGCAGGCCGCAGGCGATATGCGCCACCACGTCGAGGGTCCAGAACGACTTGCCGCATTTCGGCGCGCCCCAGACGATGGTCAGTGCGCCGCTCGGCAGCATGCCTTTCACCAGGTAGCGGCCTTGCAGCTTCGGCCTTATGGCCCGCATGCGCACCAGCGGATAGCGCGATGCCTTCAACGACACGCGTTCCGCCGCCTTGGCGCTCCCCCCGACGGTCCAGTGGGCGTCGGCGGCCTCCAATGCTGTGCTGTTCATGCGGCGGCGTCGTTCCAGTCGGAGCCGAGGAGTTCCGGCATGACGATGCCGGCTTCCCTTCCCGCTTCGCGCCAGCGCTCGGCGCATTCCTGCGCCGCCTTGCGGCCGGTGCCGCGCACATCGTTGTCGGCGAAGAGCGTCAGGCTATCGATGCCGTTCAGCACCGGGAACGAAGCCATGTTGCCCGCATCGACCGTGGCCCAGACCGGCCTCCAGCCGCAGGCCATCACGGTGAGGCCGGTCTCGATGCCCTCGGCGAGGCCGAGGCTCTGCGTCACCTCCGCATCCTCGACGAGGCGGATGACGCCGCCGCTCTTGCGATGCCCGGCGAGCAGACGCTTCGGCCGCTCGCATTGCGCCTTGCCGCTGCCATCCGACGCGAGCCGCGTGAAATGCAAGGTGATCGGCTGCGCGGTGATCGCATCGGTGACGCGCGCCATCATGCATGGGAACGGTCCCCACGCCTCCGCGGACAGAAAGCGGATGTCCGGCGAGGACGGCAGCAGGCAGAAGCGCGATTTGAGATAGGTCTCCAGCAGCGTGCCCTCGATCGGCACGCCGAGATTCCAGAGATGCTCGGCCTTGTCCGACCAGTCCTTGGGTAGTCCGTCGTGCAAGGGACCATCGGGCGCGCGGCGCTGATAGACGCGATGGACCTCGCCATGGGTGAGGTCGCGCTTGCGCAGCTCGGCGAGGATCGCGGTGCCCTCGCAGCCGGCAAAGCAATAGACCAGCAGCTTCGCGCCGTTGGCGGTCAGCGACAAAGCATCGGCACCGCAGAGCGGACAATGTCCGCGCCAATGCCGGCCGGATCGCTTCAGGCCGAGATGGCCGGCGATCTCCGGCAGGGAAAAACTGAACTCCAAGACGTCCATGTTCAGGCCTTTCTCAAGCTGTCTGGCCCTCCCCCTGTCCGGTCCCCGACACCGGACAGACCGGACAATACGTCACACCATAGTGGAAGTCCAGATAAATGTTGCCACTATGTTCCTATTTGGGGTTTGGTATCGGTATGGGCAATGGGAAGTGGACACGGATCGGACGTCGGGGCGCCTGGCTGGGCCACAGCTTGGAGGTCGGCTGGGCGCTACGCGGCAGCGTCTCGAAAACAACGGACGGCCGATGGCATTCCACCATCAATGCGACCGATCTCGAAACCTGGAAGACGGAAGAAGAAGCCATGAAGTGCGTGGAGGAGCACATCACCCGCCAAGTCCGCGCCATTCTCGAAGACTGGGCGATCTTGCAGCGTGCCCTCGCCTCTCCGGATTCTCGACCGGGGAAGAAAGGCCGGACACCCGGACCGACGGACACCCCTTAGGGGTGTGTCCAGTCTGTCCGAGGGATGTCCCTTATTCTTGTCTGATCGAGAAGCCTCTACGGACGGACGGATGCGACCCTAGGGGCGCGGCCGTCTGTCCGGACGCCTCAAAAAGAATGCCCGGGTCTTGCGACCCGGGCATGCCCTTCGATCAGGTTAGGACCGCTCAGCAATCCAGCGTGTTCTGTCGTTCCCACTCGGTCAGGTGCTTGGTGAAGCTGTTCCACTCGTCGGTCTTCATCTTCACGTAGCTATCGACGAAGCTGTCGCCGAACTGCTCGCGCACCGCCTTGCTCTTGTCGGTCAGGCGCAGGGCATCCAGCAGGTTCAACGGCAGCTTCTTCGCGTTCTTCACCGTGTGGCCGTCGGTGTACATGTTGATGTCCAGCCGCTTGCCGGGATCGCGGTCGTTGGCGATGCCGTCGAGGCCGGCCGAGAGGATCCCCGCCTGCAGCAGATACGGGTTGGTGGCACCGTCGGCGAGGCGGATCTCGAAGCGGCCGGCATCGGGCACGCGGATCATGTGGGTGCGGTTGTTGCCGGTCCAGGTGATGCTGGAGGGCGACCAGGTGGCGCCCGAGGTGGTGCGCGGCGCGTTGATGCGCTTGTAGGAGTTCACCGTCGGGTTGAAGAAGGAGCAGAGCGCATCGGCATTGTGCAGGATGCCGCCCAGCGCCTTGTACGCGGTCTTGGAGAGACCGAGCTCGCCCTTCGCATCGCCGAAGAGATTGGTCTTGCCGGTCTTGTCCCAGAACGAGACATGCGCATGGCAGCCGTTGCCGGTCAGGTTCGAGAACGGCTTCGGCATGAAGGTCGCGCGCATGCCGTGCTTCTCGGCGATCGCCCGCGCCATGTACTTGAAGAAGACATGGCGGTCGGCGGTCAGCAGCGCGTCGTCATATTCCCAGTTCATCTCGAACTGGCCGTTCGCGTCCTCATGGTCGTTCTGATAGGGCTTCCAGCCGAGCGCCAGCATGCTGTCGCAGATCTCGGTGATGACGTCGTAGCGCCGCATCAAGGCCTGCTGGTCGTAGCAGGGCTTGTCCTGGGTGTCGGCGCCGTCGGCAATGGCCTTGCCGTCCGGCGTGATCAGGAAGAACTCGCATTCGACGCCGCTCTTCATGCGCAGGCCCTTCTTCTCGGCCTCGGCGATCTTGCGCTTCAACAGCGCGCGCGGGCTGTCGGCGACCGGCTTGCCGTCCATCCAGAGGTCGCTGGCGAGCCAGCCCACTTCCGGCTTCCAGGGGAGCTGGATCAGGCTCTCCGGGTCGGGCTTGGCGAAGAGGTCGGGATGGGCCGGCGTCATGTCGAGCCAGGTCGCGAAGCCGGCAAAGCCGGCGCCGTTCTGCTGCATGTCGGCGATCGCCGCGGCGGGCGAGAGTTTCGCGCGCAAGACCCCGAACAGATCGACGTAGGAAATCAGGAAATACTTGATCTTTCGCTCTTTCGCGATTTTCGCGAGATCGGTCGCCATGGTCCCCTCTTTGCTTTCGGCGCCTCGTCGCTTGTCGCGAGGCGTCTCCCTGTTACGCCATCGTAGAAGTGATCAGTACTTGTCCTGCCCCGGGATCCAGTTGGTCCCGGCCAGCGGCACGCGCGCCATCGCCGCGGATTCCACGGTCAGCGCCACCAGATCGTCCGGCTCCAGGTTGTGCAGATTGCTCTTGCCGCAGGCCCGGGCGATGATCTGCGCCTCCATGGTGAGCACGGCGAGATAGTTCGCCAGGCGGTGCCCCGCCTTTTCCGGATCGAGCCGTGCCGCAAGCTGCGGATCCTGGGTGGTGATGCCGGCCGGATCGCGGCCTTCATGCCAGTCGTCGTAGCAGCCGGCGGTGGAGCCCAGCTTCCTGTATTCCTCTTCCCATTTCGGGTCGTTGTCGCCGAGCGCGATCAGCGCCGCGGTGCCGATCGAAACCGCGTCGGCGCCGAGCGCCAGGCATTTCGCCACGTCGGCGCCGTTGCGGATGCCGCCGGAGACGATGAGCTGCACCTTGCGGTGCATGTCGAGGTCCTGCAGCGCCTGCACCGCCGGGCGGATCGCCGCCAGGATCGGCAGGCCGACATGCTCGATGAACACGTCCTGCGTCGCCGCGGTGCCGCCCTGCATGCCGTCGAGCACCACCACGTCGGCGCCGGACTTCACCGCGAGCGCGGTGTCGAAATAGGGCCGCGTCGCGCCGACCTTCACATAGATCGGCTTCTCCCAATTGGTGATCTCGCGGAGCTCGTGGATCTTGATGGTGAGATCGTCGGGACCGGTCCAGTCGGGATGCCGGCAGGCCGAGCGCTGGTCGATGCCGATCGGCAGGTTGCGCATCTTGGCGACGCGCTCGGTGATCTTCTGCCCGAGCAGCATGCCGCCGCCGCCGGGCTTGGCGCCCTGCCCGATCACCACCTCGATCGCGTCGGCCTTGCGCAAGTCGTCCGGGTTCATGCCGTAGCGCGAAGGCAGGAGCTGATAGACCAGGGTCTTCGAGGACTTACGCTCCTCCGGCGTCATGCCGCCGTCGCCGGTCGTGGTGCTGGTGCCCATGATCGAGGCGCCGCGGCCGAGCGCGTCCTTGGCCGCGCCGGACAGCGAGCCGAAGCTCATCCCGGCGATGGTGACCGGGATCTTGAGCTCGATCGGCTTCTTCGCATAGCGGGTGCCGAGTGTCACATTGGTCGCGCATTTCTCGCGATAGCCTTCCAGCGGATAGCGCGAGATCGAGGCGCCGAGGAACAGCAGGTCGTCGAAATGCGGGACCTTGCGCTTCGCCCCGGCGCCGCGGATGTCATAGATGCCGGTCGCTGCGGCGCGGTGGATCTCGGCGATCGAATGGGCGTCGAACGTCGCCGACATGCGCGGCGGCGTGTAGAAGGGAGTCGGGTTCGCGCGGTCGCTCATGTTCGGCCTTTGTCAGTAGGCATCGACGTTGTCGATGTGGAAGTTGTAGAGCTTGCGCGAGGAACCGTAGCGCTTGAAGCTCTTCGGATCGGCATCGACGCCGGCGGCCTTCAGCAGCCGGGCGAGCTTGGCGAGGTGATGCGGCGTCATCTTCTTCGCGACGCAATCGGCGCCGAGGCTCTCGACCGAGCCCCGGACATAGAGCCGCGCCTCGTAGATCGAATCGCCGAGATTGGCGCCGGCGTCGCCGCAGACCACGAGCGCGCCGGACTGGGCCATGAAGGCGCTCATCGCGCCGACCGAGCCCTTGACCACGATGTCGATGCCCTTCATCGAGATGCCGCAGCGCGTGCCGGCATCGCCTTCGATCACCAGCAGCCCGCCCTGCCCGGTGGCGCCGGCGGCGGCCGATGCTGTGCCCTTCACCACGACCTCGCCGGACATCATGTTCTCGGCGACGCCGACACCGCATTGGCCGTGGATCACCACCTTGGCCTTCTGGTTCATGCCGGCGCAGTAATAGCCGATATGGCCGTCGATATGGACCTCGATCGGCGCCGTCAGGCCGACCGCGCAGGCATGCTCGCCATGCGGGTTGATCAGCTTCCACAGCCGCTCGTTGGTCTCGGCGGGGAGACCCTGGAGCCGCTGGTTGACGTCGCGGAGCGGGGTCTTCTCGAGATCGATCGTGTTCAACTGAGGCTCGCCTTCAATGGAGTGACCAGGTGTAGACGGTGGCGGGCGCCGGCTCCCAGATCTTCGCCTTCTCGATGTTCGGGAGATAGGCGAGGCTGCGGAACTCCGAGGCCATGGCAACCCAGTCGTCGTTCTCGGCCAGCACGGCAGGCTTGCAGGCGACCGCATCGCGCAGCACCGCGAAGCCGTCCTTGGTGCCCATGGTGAAGGTGAAGAAGCCGTCGAGATCGGTGAGGCCGGCCTCCATCGCCTCCTTCAGCGTGGCGCCTTCCTGCAGGCGATGGGCGAAGTAGCGCGCCGCCACCTCGGAGTCGTTGTCGGTCTCGAACTCCTGGCCCTGCTTGCGGAGCCACTTCCTCAAGTTGTTGTGGTTGGAGAGCGAGCCGTTGTGCACCAGGCACATGTCCGAGGCCGGCGTGAAGGGATGCGAATGCTCGGTCGTGACCGCGCTCTCGGTCGCCATGCGCGTGTGGCCGATCGCATGGCTGCCTTCCATGCCGGCGAGGCCATAGCGCGCCGCGACATCGACCGGCAGGCCCATGTCCTTATAGACCTCCATCAACTGGCCGTAGCCCATGATGCGGACGTCGGGATGGTTGGCGCGGATCCAGGGCAGCACGCGCGCCTCGGGGCAATGCGCGACCAGGCGCGCATGATTGCCTTTCTGGTCGATGTCGGTCTCGACGTTGAGCGCGTCCGCGAGATCGCCGGCGAGCTTATGCCAGTGATACTGCGTATCGGGATTGAACAAGGTGATCTTGCTCTGCCCCTCCGGCACGGCCGAGTGATAGACCGCGATGCCGGCGCTGTCCGGCCCGCGCTCGGTCATGCCGACCAGCATGGTCTCGAGATGCTTGCCGAGCTCCGGCTGGAGGGCGGGGTTCTTCAGAAAAAGGCCGACGATGCCGCACATGGCGCTGCTCCCATCAGGCAACAAAGTTGCCGGATACTAGCGCAGCCTCGGGGCCCATTTCAAGCGTCAGGAAACATTTTTTCCTGCCAGGAAAGTCCCGGGAGTCAGCGCTCGCCGCGGGTGTAGGTGATGATCGAGAGGAAGCGGATCGGCAGTTTCTTGAGCTGTTCCGGGCCGTGCGGCACGTCGGAATCGAAGAACAGGCTGTCGCCGGGGGTGAGCTCGTAGAGCCGGTCGCCATGCCGGTAGCCGACCTCTCCCTCCAGCATATAGATGAACTCGATCCCGTCGTGCTGGAACACCGGGAAGACGTCGGAGTCCTTGGTCAAGGTGATGAGATAGGGCTCGACCGCGAGGTCGCGGCTCAGCGAATGGCCGAGCAGCTGGTACTGGTGACCGGCACGGGTGCCGCGGCGCTCGATGGTGAGGCCCATCCCCGCCTTCACATAGGTCGCGTCCTTCTCTTCCTCGAACTTGCGGAAGAAGGCGGTGACCGGAACCTGCAGCGCCTTCGAGAGCTCCTGCAGAGTCGCGAGCGACGGCGAAGTCTGTCCGTTCTCGATCTTCGACAGCATGCCGGTCGACATGCCGGCCATCGTCGCAAGCTCCGCGACGGTCATGTTCAGCTTGCGGCGGAAGTCGCGCACCTCGTGACCGATCGCGAGCTCGAGACTGTTGCGCTGCGCACTGACGTGATGCGGATCCTGGAAGTCGAGCTTGCCGCCGGCCTTCTTCACTGCACCCGGCGCGGCTTTGTTGCGCGAGGCAGGCGGCGATCGGCGCAACGGTTCGCGCTTCTTCGGTTTGTTGGACAACGTTATTTTCCAGAACTTTGGATCACGCCCTTGAACCTCGGGATGATCGCAACGCCGAAGTTTTTTCTACGGCGACAGTACACAATCCAGCGGCTGTTTCGCAATGCACCCGATGCCCGAATGGACACGAGTCGCGCGCAGACAAAGCCCGCGCCGAGTCGCAGCAAGAGTGAAATTACCGCGATTTTCCTCGCTCAATTGATTGCTGCAAACCGGCATATTCGTTACGGTGGAATCGCTGTGGGCGATTCGCCCTCGCCAATCAATTCGCCAATCAACTAGGGGTCTAACCATGAACCAGCGTGACATGCTCGCCGCCGTGCAGAAGAAGAGCGGCCTCGCCCTCAAGGACGTCAAAGTCGTCATCGAGGCATTTTTCGACACCGTGACCAAGACTTCGAAGAAGGAGCCCGTGCGCACCACGCTCGGCACTTTCGTGGTCGCGAAGCGCGCCGCCCGCATGGGCCGCAATCCGCAGACCGGCGAGGCGATCAAGATCGCGGCATCCAAGAAGTTCCGCTTCCGGCCCTCCAAGGCCACCAAGGAAGCCGTGATGTGATGAGGCGGCGAAGCCACGCGCCGGTTCTGGTTGCGGCTTCGCCTTTCATGTCTCACCGACGCCGTTTCTGCCCGGAAGCGGCGGTTTGATTGGCGGTTGGGTATCGGGCCGATTTCATTCCACCCGTACCCAATTGCCACCCCCCTCCAAAGTCTCCCGCCGGCGAAAATTCGCTGGAAACCGCTAAAATCAGGCCTTTCGGCACGCGCGGCCTCCCCGCGTGAAGGGCATGGCTTGCACCTGATATTCGCAGGACAAGTGGAACTCGCGCGTTCTATTCTTATATACCCTCACGCGCCCCGATTTTCCGATCCCCCACCATGCCGTCCAGCATTCCCCGCCCAATCCTCGTTCCGCTGATCGTCGCGACAGCCTTGTTCATGGAGAACCTGGATTCGACGGTGCTCTCGACCGCACTGCCGGCGATCGCGCAGTCGCTCGGCGAGAATCCGATCCGCCTCAATCTCGCGATCTCGTCCTATCTGCTGAGCCTTGCCGTGTTCATCCCGGCGAGCGGCTGGATGGCCGATCGCTTCGGCGCACGGCACGTGTTCCGCGTGGCGATCGCGATCTTCATGCTGGGCTCGATTCTCTGCGGACTCTCGACCTCGCTGTTCGGCTTCGTCGCTGCGCGCATCCTGCAGGGCGTCGGCGGCGCGATGATGGTGCCGGTCGGACGCCTGGTGCTGCTGCGCTCGGTCGAGAAATCGGAGCTGGTGCGCGCGATGGCCTATCTCACCCTCCCCGCCTTGATCGGGCCGGTGATCGGTCCGCCGGTCGGCGGCTTCCTCGCGACCTATGTCTCCTGGCGCTGGATCTTCTGGATCAACATCCCGATCGGCATTCTCGGCATCACGCTGGTCACTCTCTTCATCGAGAACGTCCGCGAGAAGGACGTGCGGCCGTTCGACACCGCCGGCTTCGCGATGACCGCGATCGGTTTTACCGGTCTGATCTTCGGCTTTGAATCGGTCGGCCGCGGCACGCTGCCCATGCCGGTCGTGATCGCCATGCTGGTGATCGGCGCTGCGTCGATCACGGCTTATGTGCGCTATTCCTATCGCAACCCGCACCCGATCATCGATCTCAGGCTCCTCACCATCCCGACCTTCCGCGCCGGAATCTATGGCGGGTTCTTCTTCCGGATCGCGATCGGGGCGCTGCCCTTCATCCTGCCGATGATGCTGCAGCTGGGCTTCGGGCTGACGCCGTTTCACTCGGGTCTCCTGACCTTCGCCAGCGCCGCCGGCGCCATGCTGATGAAGGCGACGGCCGGCCCGGTGCTGCGCCGCTTCGGCTTCCGCAAGACGCTGATTGGCAACGCGGTGATCTCCGGCGCCTTCGTGATGGTCTATGGCTTCTTCGCGCCGACCACGCCGGGCTGGGTGATCCTCGGCCTGCTGCTCGCCGGCGGGTTCTTCCGCTCGCTGCAATTCACCGGCATCAACACGCTGACGATGTCCGACATCCCGCAGCCGCGGATGAGCCACGCCTCCAGCTTCTCCAGCATCGGCCAGCAGCTTTCATTGAGCGTCGGCGTCGGGATCGGCGCCATGGTGCTGCACTTCACCATCGCCATGCACGGCGCCGGACCGATCAGCGCGGCTGACTTCCCGCCGGCCTTCTTCCTGGTCGGCGTGATCGCGATCGGATCGCTGCTGTTCTATCTGCCGCTGGCGGCGGATGCGGGCGCCGAAGTGACCGGCCACCGCGTGCGCTCACCGGTCGTCGACGACACGGCGAAGGCACGCAGCGCGGAGTAGTTAGGCCCAGCCGCCGTCGATGGTGAACTCCTGCGCCGTGCACATCCGCGCATCGTCGGAGGCGAGGAACAGCACCAGGCGGGCGACGTCCATCGGCTGGATGCGGTCCTTCAGGCATTGGGCGGCATCGCGCATCGCATCGGCCTCGGGAGTGAGCCAGAGCGTCTTCTGCCGCTCGGTCATGATCCAGCCGGGCAGCACGGTGTTGACGCGGATCTTATCGGGACCGAGGTCGCGCGCCATGCCGCGGCTCAGCGCATGCATCGCCGCCTTCGACGCCGTGTAGCCCGCCATCCCGCCCATTGCCAGCTTCCAGCTGATCGAGCCGAAGTTGACGATCGAGCCGCCGCCGGCGCGCTTCATCTGCGGCGCCGCGGCCTGCATCGCGAAGAAGACGTGGCTCAAGTTGACCGCGATCCGGTCGTTCCAGAACTCGGGCGTCACCTCGTCCCATTTGTGCCGCTGGTCGTTGGCACCGTTGTTGACCAGGGCCGAGAGATCGCCGTGCTCCTTGCCGGCGTGGGCGATCGCCGCCTGCAGCGCAGGGATGTCCTTCAGGTCGCATTGGATGAAGAGCGGCGCCGAACCTCCCTGGGGGCCGTATTGCGCCTTCAGATCCGCGACCAGCTGGTTGCTCACTTCCGCGTTGATATCGACGAAAGCGACTTTGGCGCCCTGATCGACGAAGGCCTCGACGATCGCCGCGCCGATGCCGGAACCGCCGCCGGTGACGAACACGCTGCGGCCCTTGAGGCCCGGATGGCGGGCCAGTTTCGATAAATCCATGCTTCCCTCGGATGATGCTGGCAGGTCGCGCAGCGGCGGATCTCCTGGGATGACCCCCGGGAGCTAGCCTATTGCACGATCTATTTCTTGACCTTCGGTTTCGCCCGCCGCTTCTCGCGGCTGGTTTCACGGGCCTGTTGTGCCAGCACTGCGCCGGTGTCCGCAAGTAGTGCGCGCACGGCTTTGCGTGCGGCTTCCGGCCGCCGCTTGCGGATCGCCACGACGATATTCTCGTGCAATGGATAGGCTTCACGCCAGGTCTGGTTATGCTTGACGGTGAAATCAAACATGGTGCCGAGCGCGGATTCGATCAGGAATCCGAACGGCACCAGCAGCTCGTTCCCCGCCGCCCAGAGAATGGCCACATGGAACTGCACGTCCGCCGCGTTCCAGCCGGCAGGGTCGGTGGCATCGCGCATGCCGCTGAGGGCCAGCTCGATGGTCTTCAACTGGGTCGGCGTGTGATTGACGGCGGCAAGCGCCGCCGCCTCCGGCTCGAGGATGTCGCGCACCTGATGCATGGAGGCGAGGAAATGGCTGCGCTCGGCGGCGGCGCAGTACCAAACCAGGACATCCCGATCCAGGAGGTTCCAGGACTCCTTGGGCTGGACCCGGGAGCCGATCTTCGGCCGGGAAATGATCAGGCCCTTGGCGGTCAGCATCTTCATGGCTTCGCGCACGGCGGTGCGGCTCACGCCATAGGCCCGACAGCTTTCTGCCTCGTTGGGAAGAAGGTCCCCCGGAGCGAACTCTCCACGCAATATCCGCGCGCCGATATCCTGGGCGACCTGATGGTGCAGGCTGCTCTTGCGCACCGCAGCAACCTTGCCGGCAGTTTTGAGCTGGCGCATGATCAGAGGAGGCGCAGCGTTGCGGCTATGCCGGTATTGTCATACATATTGCACCGCAAAAAGCCCGCCCGTCCCAGAAAGTTTGTGGTTATTGATTGATCCGGAGGTTATCACAACCTCGGGAATTGTCATACATAATGTGATTGCTGCCCCAAAACGGTTATGATAGTGACGAACTTAGCGACGCCATTTTAGAGAGCCCGGTTGAACGGGCCGGCGGCATCGTAGACGACCTTGGGAGGGATGCACCATGTTTATCCGGCGCTGCGCGCAAGCCGCACAGCCGCAACGATAGACCGGTTGCCTCTGCAAGTCCCCGGGCGGCTCAAACTCCTTCAGCTCAAACGCGATCCAACACCCACTATCCCGATGGGAGGAACCACGTGAAACTTCTGAAATCCCTTATGGCCGTTGCGGCGCTGGGCATGTTCGCCCTGACCACGCACGCGGAGGCCGCAGACAAAGGCCTGGTCGGCATCGCGATGCCGAACAAGACCTCCACCCGCTGGATCCACGACGGCGACGCCGTCAAGCAGCAACTGGAAGCGCTCGGCTACACGACCGATCTGCAATACGCGAACGACGATATTCCGAACCAGCTCGCGCAGATCGAGAACATGGTCACCAAGGGCGCCAAGGTCCTGGTGATCGCCTCGATCGACGGCACCACGCTGTCGGACGTGCTGCAGAAGGCGCATGACGCCGGCATCAAGGTCATCGCCTATGACCGCCTGATCAAGAAGTCGCCGAACGTCGATTACTACGCCACTTTCGACAACTTCAAGGTCGGCGTGCTGCAGGCGAACTCGATCGTCGATAAGCTCGGCCTGAAGGACGGCAAGGGTCCGTTCAACATCGAGCTGTTCGGCGGTTCGCCGGACGACAACAACGCGTTCTTCTTCTATGACGGCGCCATGTCGGTGCTGCAGCCCTACATCGACAGCAAGAAGCTGGTCGTCCAGTCGGGCCAGATGGGCATGGACAAGGTCGGCACCCTGCGCTGGCTGCCGGCGACTGCCCAGGCCCGCATGGAGAACCTGCTGTCGGGCTTCTACACCGACAAGCATGTCGATGCGGTTCTCTCGCCGTATGACGGCCTCTCGATCGGCATCATCTCGGCCCTTAAGGGCGTCGGCTACGGCAGCGGCGATCTGAAGATGCCGATCGTGTCCGGTCAGGACGCCGAGATCCCGTCGGTGAAGTCGATCATCGCCGGCGAGCAGTACTCGACCATCTACAAGGACACCCGCGAGCTCGCGAAGGTTACCGTGCAGATGGTGGATGCGGTCATGAGCGGCAAGGAGCCGGAAGTGAACGACACCAAGACCTACAACAACGAGGTCAAGGTCGTTCCCTCCTACCTGCTGACCCCGGTCGCGGTCGATGCCACCAACTGGGAGAAGATCCTGGTCGATGGCGGCTACTACACGAAGGACCAGATCACGCAGTAACTGCGGGTCGGCTCTTCACGAAGATCGGGCCCCGCGCAAGGCGGGGCCCGATTGCGTTTCGGGTGCGGCTCCGGCTTGGCAAGCGCGCCCGGTTGAGGCAGAGTCAAGTGCCGGAAATCACCGGCTTTTTCACAGTTTCCCAGTTTCCCTACTTAGAGGTCATGAGCGAACGAATGGATGCCATTCTGGAGATGCGGGGGATTTCGAAGTCGTTCCCGGGCGTCAAGGCCCTGAAGGACGTCAACCTGTCGGTCAAGGCGGGAGAGATCCACGGCATCGTCGGCGAGAACGGCGCCGGCAAGTCGACGCTGATGAAGGTGCTCAGCGGCGTCTATCCGCATGGCAGCTACGAAGGCGAGATCCACTTTCAGGGCGAGGAGCGGAAGTTCCGCGACATCGCCGACAGCGAGCATATCGGCATCATCATCATCCACCAGGAGCTGGCGCTGGTGCCGCTGCTCTCGATCGCCGAGAACATCTTCCTCGGCAACGAGATCGCAACCGCCGGCGTCATCGACTGGCACGCCGCCTTCCGCCGCACCAAGGAGCTGCTGAAGAAGGTCGGCCTGAATGAATCGCCGCAGACTCAGATCGACACGATCGGCGTCGGCAAGCAGCAGCTGGTGGAAATCGCCAAGGCGCTGTCGAAGGACGTGAAGCTGCTGATCCTCGACGAGCCGACGGCCAGCCTCAACGAAAGCGACAGCGACGCTTTGCTGGCGCTGCTCAAGGAGTTCCGCGCCCAGGGTATCTCCTCGATCCTGATCTCGCACAAGCTCAACGAGATCCTGAAGGTCGCGGACAACGTCACGATCTTGCGCGACGGCAGCACGGTCGATCACCTGGATTGCCGCGCCGAGCGGATCGACGAGAACCGCATCATCAAGAGCATGGTCGGCCGCGAGATTACCGACCGCTATCCCGAGCGCCATGCGCACCCCAGCGACGTGATCTTCGAAGTCCGCGACTGGAACGTCCATCACGCGGTCCATGCCGACCGGCATCTGATCAAGAACGTCAATCTCAACGTTCGCAAGGGCGAGGTAATCGGCATCGCCGGGCTGATGGGCGCCGGGCGCACCGAGTTCGCCATGAGCGTGTTCGGCCGCTCCTACGGGCAGAAGATCAGCGGCCAGGCGCTGATGCACGGCAAGCCGGTCGACGTCTCGACGATCAATCGTGCGATGGACGCCGGCATCGCCTATGTGACCGAGGATCGCAAGAGCTACGGCCTGGTGCTGATCGACGACATCAAAGGGAACGTCTCGCTGGCCAATCTAGACGGCATCTCCAAGCACACCGTCGTGGATGCGCCGCGGGAGATCATCGTCGCCAACAAGTACCGCAAGGATCTCAACATCCGCTGCTCGAGCGTGTTCCAGCAGACGGTGAACCTCTCCGGCGGCAACCAGCAGAAGGTCGTGCTCAGCAAATGGCTGTTCACCGGGCCGGAAGTGCTGATCCTGGACGAGCCCACGCGCGGCATCGATGTCGGCGCCAAGTATGAGATCTACGGCATCATCAACGCGCTGGCCGAGAGCGGCAAGGCCGTGATCCTGATTTCCTCGGAAATGCCCGAGCTGCTCGGCATGTCCGATCGCATTTACATCATGAATGACGGACGCATCGTCGGCGAGATGCCGGTCGAAGAAGCGTCCCAGGAGAAAATTATGCATACCATCATGAAGTCGTGGGAGGACTGACCATGGCCCAGGACTCCGCCACCATCCCCACCTCCGGCGCGCCGCACGTTTCGCTCGGCACCTATATCCGGCACAACATCCGCGATTACGCGCTGCTCCTGTCGCTGATCGTGATCATGGTGTTCTTCGAGGTCGCGACCAACGGCATCCTGTTCCGGCCGGTCAATATCACCAACCTGGTGCTGCAGAACTCCTACATCGTCATCATGGCGCTGGGGATGCTGCTGATCATCGTCGCCGGCCATATCGACCTCTCGGTCGGCTCGATCGTCGCTTTCGTCGGCGCCCTCGCCGGTGTCCTGATCGTGCAGGAGCATTGGAACTTCGGGCTGGTCTTCCTATTCTGCATCGCGTTCGGCGCAGTGGCCGGAGCGGCGCAGGGCTTTTTCGTCGCCTACCTCAAGATCCCGGCCTTCATCGTGACCCTAGCGGGCATGCTGGTCTTCCGCGGGCTCTCGCTCTACGTCCTCGGCGGCACCTCCTATGGTCCCTTCCCCACCGGTTTTCAGCTCCTGGCCAACGGTTTCATCCCGGATTTCTTCGGTGCGACGTTCAAATGGACCTCGATGCTGATCGGCACGGCGGTTGCGGCGATCATCATCTTCTTCAAGATCCGCGAGCGCTTTAACCAGCAAAAGCATGACCTGGCGGAAGAGCCGTTGCCGATCTTCATCGGCCGGAATGTGCTGATCGCGATCGGCTTCTTGTGGCTCACCTACCTGCTCGCCTCCTCGCGCGGCCTGCCGAACGTGCTGGTCATCATGTTCGCGCTGATCACGCTCTATGCCTTCGTCGCCACGAACACCACGATCGGCCGACGCATCTATGCGCTGGGCGGAAACGAAAAGGCGGCGCGGCTCTCCGGCATCCGGACCAACCGGCTCACCTTCTACGCCTTCCTCAACATGGGCGTGCTGGCGGCACTGGCCGGCCTGGTGTTCACCGCGCGCCTCAACAGCGCCACGCCGCAAGCCGGCCTCGGCTTCGAGCTCGACGTCATCGCCGCCTGCTTCATCGGCGGCGCCTCGCCCACCGGCGGCGTCGGCAAGATCATCGGCGCGGTCATCGGCGCCTTCATCGTCGGCGTCATGAACAACGGCATGTCGATCCTCGGCGTCGGCATCGATCTGCAGCAGGTCATCAAAGGCCTGGTGCTGCTGGCCGCCGTCTGCCTCGACGTCTATTACAAGCGCAAAGCCTGAGGAACAGCCCCATGCGTCTCATCCAACTCGAACTCGGTTCCAGCCGCGCCGTCGCCCGCGTCGATGGCGAGAAACCGGCTATCGTTCCCGGCGCCAAGTCGATGCTCGAACTCGCCCAGAGCGCCATCGCCACGAAGCGCGGCCTGACCGCCGAGGTCGAAAGCCGCGGCGGCGGCGAGACCTTCGATTACGAGGCTGCGCTCAGCGAGGGCCGTGTCCTGCCGCCGCTGGATCATCCGGATCCGACCCATTGCTGGATCACCGGCACGGGGCTGACGCATCTCGGCAGCGCCGAAGCGCGCGACAAGATGCATGTGAAGCTCGGCGCCGGCGACGAGAACCTCACGGACTCGCTGAAGATGTTCAAGATGGGCCTCGAAGGCGGCAAGCCGAAAGGCGCCGGCGCGGGGGTCCAGCCCGAATGGTTCTACAAGGGCGACGGCACGGCCCTGGTCCGCCCGGGCGCCGCATTCCCGATGCCCTCCTTCGCCCAGGATGGCGGCGAGGAGCCGGAAGTGGTCGGCCTCTACATCGTCGGCCCGGACGGCAAGCCGTTCCGCCTCGGCTTCGCGCTCGGCAACGAGTTCTCCGACCACATCACCGAGCGGGTGAACTATCTCTGGCTGGCGCATTCCAAGCTGCGCGCCTGCTCGGTCGGCCCGGAGCTCCGCATCGGCGCGCTGCCCGAGCATGTCGCCGGCGACAGCCGTCTCATCCGCAACGGCAAGGTGATCTGGACCAAGCCGTTCCTCTCGGGCGAGAAGAACATGTCGCACACCATCGCCAACCTCGAATACCACCACTTCAAGTACACGCAGTTCCGGCATCCGGGCGACGTGCACATCCACTATTTCGGCGCCGCGACCTTGAGCTTCGCCGACGGCGTCCGCACCGAGCCCGGCGACGTGTTCGAGATCGAGATGAAGGAGTTCGGCGCCCCGCTCCGCAACACCTTGGCGGCGAAGTCGGCGGAGAGCTTCGCCTATGGTGGCGTCGCCGTCCTCTAGAACATGACCGGGATCAGCGGCATCTTCGCCGATTGGGGCACCACCAACCGGCGCGCCTGGGCGGTCAATCGCGACGGCCGGGTGCTCGACCAGCGCAAGGACGACCAGGGCCTGCTCGGCGTCAAGGACCGGGCCTTTGAAGCATCCTTCCGCGGCTTCATCGGCGATTGGCTGAAGGACGCTGCGCCGAACGCGCCGATCGTCATGGCCGGCATGGTCGGCAGCAAGCTCGGCTGGCGCGAAGCACCTTATGTGGCGACGCCGGCCAGGTTTACCGAGATTGCGCGGAACCTGATCGCCCTGCCCGATCTCGACGGCCACCCGATCCGCATCGCACCGGGCCTCTCGGCGCGGGAGGCTGGACGGCCCGACGTCATGCGCGGCGAGGAATGCCAGCTCTATGGCCTCTGGCTGCAGGCCGAGGAGAACCGGCTCTGCGTCCTGCCCGGCACGCATTCCAAATGGGCGGAGATCCGCGATGGCGGCCTCGCCGGCTTCCGCACCTATATGACCGGCGAGCTCTTCGCCCAGCTCTGCGCCACCGGCACGCTGGCGCAGTTGATGCGCCCCGGCGCACCACACGACGACGCTGCGTTTCGCCGCGGTCTCGCGGTGAGCGAAGGGGTCAGCGCGGGCGCACTGCTCAACCGCCTGTTCAGCGTGCGCAGCCTCGGCCTCTTTGCCGAGCTGCCGGGCGAGGCGCTGGCCTCCTATCTCTCCGGAATCCTGATCGGTGCCGAGTTGCGCGATGCCACCGCCGGCTTGACCGGCACCGTCGCGGTGATCGGATCCTCGAAGATGACCGAGCTCTACGTCTCGGCGCTGGCTGCGATCGGCGTCAACTCGGAGCCCATCGACGGCGATCCCCTGCTGCGCGCCGCCCTGCTCGCGATCGCGCGCGACGCCGAGCTGATGTGATCACTCGCCGGGCGCGGGCTGGGAGACCGGCTCGCGGCGAAACAGGCCCTGCAGGCGCTCGAAGTAGATGTAGATCACCGGCGTGATGAAGAGCGTCAGCAGCTGCGAGACGATCAAGCCGCCGACCACCGCCAGGCCCAAAGGCTGACGCAGCTCGGCGCCGGCACCGTGGCCGAGCGCGATCGGCAAGGTGCCCATGATCGCCGCCATGGTGGTCATCATGATCGGCCGGAACCGGAGCAGGCAGGCTTCGTGGATCGCGGCTTCCGGAGCGGCGCCCTCGCGCCGCTTCTCCAGCGCCACGTCGATCATCATGATCGCGTTCTTCTTCACGATGCCGATCAGCATGACGATGCCGATGATGGCGATCACGTTGAGATCCTTGCCGAAGACCAGCAGCGTCAGCAACGCACCGAGCGCCGCGGCCGGCAGGCCGCTCAAGATGGTGATCGGGTGGATGAAGCTCTCGTAGAGAATGCCGAGGATCACGTAGATCACGAAGATGGCGGCCAGGATCAGCAGCGTCATGCCGTTCATCGACTGCTGGAACACCTGCGCCGTGCCCTGGAAGCTGCCGGAGACGCCCGGCGGCAATTGCATCTCGTGCTCGACCGCGCGAATGGCATCCGTCGCCTCACCCAACGAGACGCCGGGTGCGAGATCGAAAGAGATGGTGACTGCGGGAAGCTGGCCCTGGTGCTGCACGCTCAAGGGGCCGGCCTGGCGCGTGATCTTCGCAACCGAATCCAGCGGGATCAGCGCACCGCCGGTGCTGCGGACGTAGATCTCGCGCAGCGCCTGCTCGCTGACCGTCCGCGGCTGGATCGCCTCCATGATCACTTCGTAGGAATTGGTCGGCTTGTAGATCTCGGAAATCTGGCTCGACCCGAAGGCGCCGTAGAGCGTGGTTCTGATGGCATCCGTGGTGACGTCGAGCGCCGCCGCACGGTCGCGGTCGATGTCGACCAGGTATTGCGGCTTGTCGACCTCCAGGTCCGAGTTCACGCCCTGGAGCATTGGCATCTGCGAGAGGCGCTCCTCCATATCCTTGGCGACCTTCTCGAGCTGGTCGAACTCGACGGCCTGCAATGTGTATTGGTACTGGCTGCGCGATGAGCGGCCGCCGACATTGATGTTCTGGATCGGCGTCATGAAGACGCCGACGCTCGGCAGTGTCGCAAGCTTGCCGCGCAGGCGCTGGATCACGTCACGCGCCGAGACGTCGCGCTGGTCGAGCGGCTTCAGGGTGACCCACATCGATCCGTTGTTCTCGCCGCCGGCACCGAAGCCCGAAGTCCCGACCGTCGAGCTCACGTAGTCGACCGCGGGATCCTTGCGAATGATATCGGCCACCTTCTGCTGCGCCGGGATCATCGCGGCGAAGGACATGTCCTGCGGTCCCTGGACCGAGACCGAGATCAGGCCGGTATCCTCTTCCGGGAAGAAACCCTTCGGGGTCACGTGGATCAGCCAGGCGCTGGCGCCGATCGAAGCGAAGGTGATCAGCAGGATGATGAAGCGGTGGCGGAGCGACCAGCCGAGCGTCGCCGCATAGGCCCTCAGCATGGCGTCGAAGCCCGCCTCCAGCCCGCGATAGAGCGCGCCATGCCGCTCGCCTTCGCGATGCGTTCTGAGCAGACGACTGCAGAGCATCGGCGTCAAGGTCAGCGAGACCAGCCCGGAGATCAGGATGGTGAGGCTGATGGTGACGGCGAACTCGCGGAACAGGCGGCCGACGACGCCGCCCATGAACAGCACCGGGATGAAGACCGCGACCAGCGAGATGGTGATCGAGAGAATGGTGAAGGCGATCTCGCGCGAGCCGCGCAGGGCCGCCATCCAGGGCCGCTCGCCCTTCTCGACGTGCCGGACGATGTTCTCCAGCATGACAATCGCGTCATCGACCACGAAGCCCACGGACAGGGTCAACGCCATCAGCGAGAGATTGTCGATCGAATAGCCGAGCAGATACATGCCGCCGAAAGTGCCGACCAGCGAAACCGGCAGGGCCAAGGCCGGGATGATCGTGGCGGTGAGGTTCCGCAGGAACAGGAAGATCACCATCACGACCAGGGCAATGGTCAGGCCCAGCGTGAACTTCACGTCGGCCACGGAGGCGTTGATCGAGATCGAGCGGTCCACCAGGGTCTCGAGGCGAACCGAGGGCGGGATCTCGTTCTGGATCTGCGGCAGCATGGCCTTGATGGAATCGATGACGGCGACCGTATTGGCGTCGGGCTGGCGCTGGATCGCCAGCACGATGGAGCGCTCGCCGTTGAACCAGCTCGCGGTCTTGTCGTTCTCGACGCCGTTGACCACGGTTGCGATGTCGCCGAGCCGCACCGGATTGCCGTTGCGATAGGCGACGATCAGGCTCTGGTATTGCGCCGCGTCTGAAAGCTGGCCCGGCGCCTGCAGGGTCGCAGTCTTCTCCGAGCCGCTGAGCGCGCCGACCGGCGCGTTGGAGTTGGCGGCCGCGACCGCACTCTCCACCTGATCGACGCCGACGCCCATCGAGGAGAGCTGGTTCGGATCGACCTTGATGCGGATCGCGAACTTCTGCGAGCCGAACACCAGAACCTGCGCGACGCCCTCGAGCAGCGAAAGACGCTGCGCGATATAGGATTCCGCATACTCGTCCACGGCCGAGAGCGGCAATGTCTTGGAGGTCAGCGCCAGCAGCAGGATCGGCTGGTCGGCCGGGTTCACCTTGCGGAAGCTCGGCGTATCGGTCATCTCGGTCGGCAGGCGCCGCTGCGCCACGCTCAACGCCGACTGCACGTCGAGCGCCGCGCCATCGATGTCGCGGTCGAGATCGAATTGCAGGGTGATCCGGGTCTGGCCCTGGGAGTTGGTCGAACTCATGGAGTCGATGCCGGAGATCGTGGAGAACTGCTTCTCCAGCGGCGTTGCGACGGCCGAGGCCATCGTCTCCGGATTTGCGCCGGGCAGCGACGCCGTGACCGAAATGGTCGGATAGTCGACCCGCGGCAAAGCGGCGACGGGAAGCTGGCGATAACCCGCGAGTCCGAGCATCACCACGGTGATCATGAGCAGGCATGTCATGACCGGCCGGCGGATGCAAAGCTCCGGCAAGGTCATTGGGTGATCCTCACCGCGGCGTCGGGCAGTGTCTTGGCTTGCGGATCTTCCGGAACATCGGCGGCCACCTCGACCTTGGCGCCGCTCTCCAACCGGAGCTGGCCTTCGGTCACGACCTTCTCGCCGGCCTTCAACGCGCCTTCGACCACCATATCATGGCCGAGCTGGCGCGTGACCGTGATGGGGCGCATCTCGACCGTGCTGTCGGGCTTCACCACCCAGACATAGGCGCCTTCCTGGTTCATCTGGACCGCGACGGTCGGCACCACGGTCGCATCCGGGTCGACGCGGGTGGTCATCACCACGTTGACGAACTGGCTCGGCCACAGGAACTCTTGCGCGTTCGGGAATTGCGCCTTCACCGAGAGCGTGTTGGTGGCGGGATCGATCGCATTCTCGACGTAAGAGACTTCACCCTGCTGGACCGGCGCGCTGCTGTCGGGAATGGTGGCCGCGACCGGCACCTTGCCGGTGGTGAGCGCACGCTGCAGCTCGCCCATGCTCTCCTGCGGGATCGAGAAGGCGACCAGGATCGGCTGGAGCTGGTTGATGGTGACGAGCGCGGTCGAATCCGCCGAACGCACCGAGTTGCCGAGCTTCTGCACCACCGAACCGATCCGCCCCGAGATCGGCGCGGTGATGACGGTGTAGGACAAGGTCACCTTGGCGGCGTCGATCGTGGCCTGGTCGGCGGCGATGGTGGCTTGCAGGGTGGCGACCAGCGTGGTTGCCGCGTCGTAATCCTGCCGCGTGGTGAAATTCTTGGCGGCGAGCGGCGTCAGGCGGTCCACCTGGCGCTTGGCATTGTCGAGCGAAGCCTGGTCCTTGCCGAGATTGGCCTGGGCGAGCTTCAGCGCCGCCTGCGCCTCGCGGTCGTCGATCCGGAACAGCTCGTCGCCGGCCTTCACCTCCTGGCCGTCGGTGACGGAAACCTTGGAGATCACGCCGTCGATCCGAGACCGGACGGCGACGCTGGCCAGGGTCTGGACCCGGCCGACGGTGCGGATCTCGACCGGCGCCGCCTTCTGCTCGACCGCGACGACGGTGACCGGAACCGGCCGCGCCGCCTGCTTACCGGGCGTCTGGGCGGCCGTGCCGCGCTGGTGAGAGTAAAGGAAGAGGCCGCCGCCCAAGGCGACGATGAGGACAATCAAAAGAACGAGCCGAGCCCGCATCGGAATCCGTCTTTTCCCGCCGGCGTTCGTTCGGACCTCCGAATTTCACACTTTCCGGCACTTTCATTTGGCTTACTACGTCACTCCGGCTTGAACCCGGCGGTCCGCGTCCCTAAAATAGAACCCGTAAGTTTACTTTTCAACGACCGCGCAGTGACAAGTCATGACTGTGCTCCCACGCCGCGACTGGCGCAACGAACGACGCCAGAAGATCCTGGCCGCCGCCGCCGAATTGTTCGGCGCAAATCCTTATGATTCCGTGCAAATGCGCGACGTCGCCGCACGGGCGGAGGTCGGAAAACCGACGCTTTACCGCTACTTTCCGTCGAAGGAAGAGCTCTTTCTGGAGGTCTTCAAATCGGGTCTCGACCGGCTGGATTCAGAGGTCGCCGCGATCCTGAAGGACCGCGACCAGCCGGGCCGATCGCTCGAACGGCTGCTCCAGGCGATGCTCAATGCGCTGGGCGGCCAGGTCGCGGCGCTCCGCATGCTGACCGACGACCAGTCCGCCGTGATGCGGCGCTGGCGCAACGAGTTCCGCCGCCGCCGCCGGCCCTTCGTCGAAGCCGCCCGCACCATCCTGGAACAAGGCGTCGCCACCGGCGAGTTCCGCCCGATCGATCTCGAAGCCGTGCCGTCGATGCTGATCGGCATCGTGCGCGGCGGCTTGATCGGAACGGACCGGCTGCCGCGGGAGCGCTTCGCCGCCGCGATGATCGACCTGGTCATGCACGCACTCCTCGCCCGCGGGCAGTCGGCCGCCGCCCACGCCGCCTAGCGCGCAATCTGCTTGAACTTCCGCGTCTGCTCGGTGAGCGCGGTTTCGGTCGGCAACCGCTCCATGCTGGACGCGCCGTAGAAGCCGTGGCAGTTCGGGCAGTGCTTCAGCACATAGGTCGCGTCCTCGGGCATCGAGATCGGGCCGCCATGGCAGATCACGATCGCATCCTTGCGGATCGATAAGGCGGCCTCCGACCATTCGTTGATGCGCGCCACGCAATCGTCGAGGGTCAGCGCCGTCTCCGCGCCGATCGACCCGCCGGTCGTCAGCCCCATATGGCAGACAATGATGTCCGCGCCCGCCTTGGTCATCGCGACCGTCTCCTCGCGCGAGAAGACATAAGGCGTGGTCAGGAAATCGAGCTCGCCGGCGCGGCGGATGAGATCGACCTCGAGCCCGTAGCCCATGCCGGTCTCTTCCAGGTTCGCGCGGAAGGTGCCGTCGATCAGGCCGACCGTCGGGAAATTCTGGATGCCCGAGAAGCCGAGCTCGCCCAGGCGCTGCAAGAAGGGATCGACCAGCAGGAAGGGATCGGTGCCGTTGACGCCGGCCAGAACCGGCGTCTTCTTCACCACCGGCAGCACCTCGCGCGCCATATCGACCACGATCTCGTTGGCATTGCCATAGGCGAGGATGCCGGCGAGCGAGCCGCGGCCCGCCATGCGGTAGCGGCCGGAATTGTAGATGACGATGAGATCGATGCCGCCCTGCTCCTCGCATTTGGCGGAGAGGCCGGTGCCGGCGCCGCCGCCGACGATCGGCTCACGCCGCGCCATCATGCCGCGAAATTTCTCGAGGATATCCTTGCGCGCGATTCTGGGCATTCTGTCCACTCTTTCTTAAACGGGATTGTTGCGGCGGATAGACGGCGGTAGGTCAGCTCGTCGTCCAGCCGCCGTCGACATGGAGGATGGTGCCGTTCACCAGCGAGGCTGCGGGTGACGCCAGGAATACTACGGCACCCGCCACCTCTTTCGGTTCGCCGATGCGACCCAGGGGAATCTTTCCGACGGTCTGCTTCAGGAACTCCGGATCCGACAGAGCCGGCCGCGTGCCGTCGGTCCAGATGAAGGTCGGCGCCACGGCGTTGACGCAGATGTTGTAGCGGCCCCATTCGTGCGCCAGACAGCGCGTCAGATGGTCGATCCCGGCCTTGCTCATGCAATAGATCGGCTCGCCGCGCAAAGCCACGGTGCCGGCCTGGGAGCTCATGTTGATGATGCGACCGTAGCGCCGGGTGATCATCAGCTTGCCCACCGCCTGGCTCGCGAAGAAGGTCCCCTTGAGATTGACCTGCAGCGTCAGGTCGAAATCCGCCTCGTTGACGTTCTCGGCCAGGTTCTCCGGACTCGCCCCGGCATTGTTCACCAGCACGTCGATCTTGCCGAAATACTGGTCGACCTCGGCGACCGCGCTCTGGATCTCGCTGAGCTTGGTCATGTCCATCTGCAGCGGCAGCGCCTTGCGGCCGAGCTTCTGGATTGCCGCGACCAGGCTCTCGCCGGATTTCTTGTCCCGGAGACCCAAAGCGATATCCGCCCCGGCATGGGCGCAGGCCAGCGCGCAAGCGCGTCCCAATCCGCGCGCCGCCGCGGTCACCAGCACCACCTGCCCGCTCAGATCGAAACGCGGAAATTCCGAGTTCGCCGCCATAGCCCCCAATCCCCCTGTTTTGGCGCCTCTACGTTTTTTGGCGCTTCCATGAGGGCCCATCGAACGCGGTAAGATGGAGCCCGTCAAGCTGGGGGAAAGATGAATAAGACTGCGATCACCCGCGCCGCCGATCTGCTGTGGCGCACCCGCCGCGCCGAAAGCCGCATCGAGGCCCTGCCGCCGGAACTTCGTCCCACGTCCTTGGAAGACGGCTATGCGATCCAGGAGGCGATGCTGGACATCACCGGCCAGCCGGCGGTCGGCTGGAAGATCGCCGCCACCAGCGCCGCGGGCCAAAAGCATATCGGCGTGACCGAACCGCTGGCCGGGCGGCTGTTCCGCGATTTCGTGCTCCCCGACGGCGCGCGCCGCCCGATCGCCCGCAACCATATGCGGGTGGCCGAGGCGGAGTTCGCGTTTAAGATGGCGCGCGACCTGCCGCCGCGCGGGCGCGACTACGACCAGCGCGAGGTCATGGATGCGGTGGCGTCCATGCATCTCGCGATCGAGATTCCGGATGCGCGCTACGACGTGTTCGACACGATCGGTGCGCCCTCGATCTGCGCGGATTGCGCGTTCCATGCCTGGTTCGTCCTTGGGCCTGAGGTCAAGGATTGGCGCGGCCTCGATCTCTCCAAGCAGCCGGTGCGCGCCTGGAAGCAGGATACGGTCGTCGCCGAGGGCAGCGGCGCCAATGCGCTGGGCGATCCCAGGATCGCGCTCACCTGGATCGCCAATCACTTGAACAAGCGCGGGCTCGCGCTCAAGGCGGGCGAGGTCATCACGACGGGCACCTGCGTGAAACCGGTCGATGTCGCCGCCGGGGACACAGTGGTCATGGATTACGCAGCCTTGGGCAAAATGAGCGCAGGCTTCGACTAAGTGTGACGGCTCTTTCATCGAAGCGCGAAACTTCTGTCACGTTCCGGCGGGATGGTGCGGCCGCCTGAACCCTTCCCCGAATCGCTGGGAGTCCTGCCATGAAGATTCGCATCACTGAAAGCCGTGTCTCTCGCCGCCGCTTCCTGACCGGCACCGCTGCCGTCGGCGCCGCTTCGCTGGCCGGCATCGCCGCCCCACGCATCAGCCGTGCCGCCGCGCGCCCGTTGACCACCCATGGGATCCAGTCCGGCGATGTCGGCGCCGATCGCGCGGTTTTGTGGTCGCGGGCCGACCGGCCGGCCAATGCGATCTTCGAATGGTCCACGACCGAGAGCTTCAAAGACGTGCGCAGCCTGCCAAAACTCGCTGCGCTGCCGGAATCCGACTACACCGTGAAGCTGCTCGCGACCGACCTGCCCTCCAACCAGGACATCTTCTATCGGGTCAAGTTCCAGGACCTCTCCGACCCGACCTTGGAGAGCGAGCCGCTCACCGGGCATTTCCGCACCGCACCGACCGAGCTCCGCGACGTCTCCTTCACCTGGTCCGGCGACACCTGCGGCCAGGGCTGGGGCATCGACGAATCCCGCGGCGGGATGAAGGCCTATTCGACCATGCTGAAGCACCAACCGGATTTCTTCCTCCATTCCGGCGACAACATCTATGCCGACGGCGTGTTGCAGGCCGAGGTGAAGCTGCCCGATGGCAGCGCCTGGAAGAACATCGTCACGCCGGAGAAGTCGAAGCCGGCCGAGACGCTCGACGAGTTCCGTGGCCAGTACAAGTACAACTTCATGGACAAGAACGTGCTCGGGCTCTACGCGCAGGTTCCGGTCCTTTCGCAATGGGACGACCACGAGGTCACCAACAACTGGTCGGCGTCGAAAGTGCTGGCCGAGCCTTACACCGAGAAGTCGATCGCGCTGATGGCGGCGCGCGCGGCCCAGGCCTTCCATGAATACATGCCGATCGCGCAATACCCGCAGGAGCCGAACCGGGTCTACCGCAAGGTGGCCTATGGCCCGCTGCTCGACGTCTTCATGCTCGACATGCGCACCTATCGCGATCCCAACGGCGACAATCTCGAGACCGAGGAGAGCAAGGCGGCCTTCCTCGGCGCCGAGCAGCTCGCCTGGCTGAAGCGCGAGCTGGTTACATCCAAGGCAGTCTGGAAGGTCATTGCCGCCGACATGCCGCTCTCGCTGATCGTCTGGAACGACGCCAAGAACCTGAAGGGCTTCGAGGCGGTCGCCAACCATGAGGACGGCAAGCCGCTCGGTCGCGAGTTGGAGTTCGCCGACCTGCTGCGATACATCAAGGCCGCAAATGTGCACAACACGGTCTGGCTGACCGCCGACGTGCATTACACCGCCGCGCATTACTACGATCCCAACAAGGCGCAATTCCAGGACTTCAACCCGTTCTGGGAGTTCGTCTCCGGCCCGATCCATGCCGGCACCTTCGGCCCCAACGATCTCGACATGACTTTCGGCCCCGAAGTGAAATTCGTGAAGGCGCCGCCCGCCGGCAAGGAAAACCAGAACTTGAGCCCCGCCGCCGGCTTCCAGTTCTTCGGCCATGTCGCGATCAAGGCCGATACCGGCGTCATGACCGTGACCCTGCGCGATACCGGCGACAACGCGCTGTGGTCGACGGACCTCGAGCCGGTTCGTAGCTGATGGTCTGCCGTCATCCCGGCGCCCCGCGGGACGAATGTCCGCATTGGCGGACGGGGGGCGCCGGGATCGACGCCTTGGCGGCGTGAAGAAAGAAAGGCGTGGATCCCGGGACCAAGTCCCGGGATGACGGAGTAATTATTGGGCCCGGGTCTCCGTCGGTAAACGGTGTTGGCTAGGCCGCTGCCGCCGGAAGAATGACCGCGAGATCGGCAGCCTCGATTTCAATTTCGGCCGACGGCGACAAGGCACGGCGGTATTTCACCATCGCCGCGATCTCAACCACATCGCGCTCGCGCTGGAAATGTCGGAGCAGGTCCGGCGTATCGTCGTCATCCGGGCATCCGATCGCTTCGAGTGCCGATCGCTTGACGTAGCAGCTGACGAGGCGTTCGCCGTCGACACCCGTAATCTTGACCGCATCGCGATCCGCCAGGTAGACGCCCGGTTCTCCCGTGAAGTTAACGCTCATCCTTTCCTCCTACGAACGCAGTTGCCTGCCTAAAGGCCCGGAAAGACCCGCGGCCAGGGCCTTATGGCCGGTGCCGCAGGCGGCGGATCGTGATCCGGATCGTCATGGGTTGTCTCGGGTGTGTGCGTCGAAGCTTCGGCGGGTGCGAAGGTCAGCCACCGACTTGCTTGCTCTCGCCACAGCGACCGTAAGGAGTCGTTAACCGCTTGGACAGTCATTGCCGCGTCCTCCAATGGGCAAATAAGTGAGAGTAGAGCGGGCCCCGGCCCGCAAAAGTTCGAGTTAGTTTGGGGAAAATTCCTCTTCAAGAGGGTGCGGAAAAAATTTTTGCGAGGGGTCGAGGGGCTGTAAGGCGGCGGTTGGCTCGAGCAGTTTCTCCCGCCTGGGACATAGCCGACAGGCGCCACGGCACCCCGTTCCTGCCGCGGCCGCTGCGATCGCGATTGCAAAATCGGGCGCGCCGCCTACATTGTTAGCCGTTCAACATTAGAAAGGAGGTGGTCAGATGTCTCATTGTCATAAGCCGCAGATGGCGGTTCTCATGAGCGCGGCCTCCAAAGTCGGGGTCGGGCTTCGCTGAGCTGCCGCCCCTAGGCAGGACAATGGAAGGGCCTCCTCCGGGAGGCCCTTCGCTTTTATCGAGCGCGATCGGGTGGCGGCCCCTTCGCTTCCTTGATCGCAGCCTGCACGCCGTCGATGAAGCCGAAGAGATATTCGCTGGTCAGCATGCGGCCATCGGCCTCGAAGCCGTCGAGGATGTCGTCTTCCACGAGATTGCCCTCCGGATCGACGCAGCGCTTGTAGAGCGCCAGCAATTCGTCGAAAGACGTTGCGGCGTCGTAAGTGAAGGTCTCGACGTTTTCAACGGCCCCCAGGTCGTCCGACGCTTCCGCCCAGGCGCGCCCAGCGTTGAATCCGAGGGGATACTCTTCGTCAGAATCGGCCGTCATGAGCGGTTCCTTGCCGTCTTGCCTACCCTGCTACCCCGCTCTTACTCGATCGCGCGGGCATCCGTCACCCGCTTTCAGGCCGCGTTAAAGCGTCACCACTTCACCGGTTCTGACCGACCGATCGGCCGCCAGCGCGATCCTGAGGCTGCGGATGGCGTCGGACATGTGGTCGCTCAAGTCCAGGTTCTCGCGGATCGCTTTCAGCAGGTAGCGCTGCTCGCGTTCGCACAAGCCGTCGTGGTCCGGTTCGTCCTGGGTGTCGAAGGTTTCATCCTTCTTCGCCAGCGTGCCGTCGGCATTCAGGGCTGCGTGGTGCAGCAGGATGCGGTTGGTCTTGGTGTGGGTGTTGATGTCGGCGGACTTGGTGTCCTTGTTGCCCTCGTCGGCGACGACGATGGAAACACTTCCCTTGGGGCCGATGACGTCCTTCACGAAGAAGGCGGTCTCGCTCATCATCGGGCCCCAGCCGGCCTCGTACCAGCCGACCGAGCCGTCGTCGAAGGCCACTTGCAGCATGCCGTAATTGTACATCCCGTCCGGGATCGCGACATTCGCCATGCCGTCGGTCAGGCGCGCGCCCAGCGCATGCACCTTGGTCGCCTTGGCGCGGGTGATCTGGCACATGACGTCGAGATAGTGGACGCCGCAATCGACGATCGGCGAGAGGCTTTGCAGCAGCTTCTTGTGGTCCTCCCATTGCTTGCCGCTGCTCTGCTGGTTCAAGTTCATGCGGAAGACGAGTGGTGATCCAAGCGTCTTGGCGAGCTCGATGAATTTGATCCAGGACGGGTGGTGGCGGAGGATGTAGCCCACCACCAGCTTCTTGCCCGTGCGCTTCGCCGCGGCGACCACGCGCTCGGCGTCTTCGACCGTGTCGGCCAGCGGCTTCTCGACGAAGACATGCGCCCCCGCTTCCATTGCCTGGATCGCGTAAGCGGTATGGCTGTCCGACCAGGTGCTGATCGAGACCACGTCGGGCTTCACGGCTTTGAGCGCTTCGCCATAGTCCGAAAAGCGCTGCGCCTGCTCGAGCTCCGGCGGCAGCTTGCGCTCGGCGATGCGGCGCTCGCAGAGGGCGATGACTTCGTATCCTTCGATCCGCGCATAGGCCTTGGCGTGGGACATGCCCATGTTGCCCAGCCCGACCGCCAGGACCCGCAGCTTGCCGCTCATCGCATTACCTTTCGTGCCTTCTGCGTTCGTCTTGCCGCGCGCCCGAGATCCAGGTCGCCTTCACTTTGAAATTGCTGTCCAACAGCACGAGATCGGCGCGATAGCCCTCGGCGACCCGGCCCAGTTCATGGTCGAGGCGCAGAAACTGCGCGGGATGAAGCGACGCCATCCGCAGTGCATCCTCGACACCGACGCCGAGATGCCGCACCGTGTTGCGGACCGCACTCGCCATATCGAGGTCCGATCCGGCGAGAGTCCCGGCATCGTTGATCAGCGCGCCGTCGACCCGCTTGATCTTCTCGCCCAAGAGCTCGAAATGGTCTTCGCTGCTGCCGACCGAAGGCATCGCATCGGTCACCAGGATCATCCGCTCGGTCCCGCGCGCCGCCAAGGCCACCCGCAGCGAGACCGCGGAGACGTGGTGCAGATCGACGATCAAGCCGCACCAGAGGTCCTTGTCCTCCAGCGCCGCGCCGACCGGGCCCGGCTCGCGGCCCATCATCGGCGGCATCGCATTGAAGAGATGGGTGATGCCGGTGAGGCCCGCGCCTTGCGCCTTGCGGATGGTCTCGAGATCGGCCTTGGTGTGGCCGGCGGCGACGATGATGCCGGATTTGGTCAGCTTGGCGATTGTCGCGGGCTCGGTTTTCTCCGGAGCGAGGGTGACGAGCACGCGGCCACCGGCCGGCAGCTCGATCATCGCCACATCCTGATCGGCGATCGGGCGCATGAGATTGGCGCGGTGGATGCCCTTGCGCTCCGGATTGAGGAACGGGCCCTCGAGATGGATGCCGAGCACGCCGGGGGTGCGCGCCTGTATCGCCGCGTCGGCGGCCTTGATGGCCTCGCCCATGCTCGCCTGGGTGTCGGTGATGAAGGTCGGCAGGAATCCGGTGGTGCCGAAGCGGCGGTGCGCGGCGCCGATCGCGGCGATGCCGGCGACGGTCCGCGTCTCGTTGAACAGAACGCCGCCGCCGCCATTGACCTGCACATCGATGAAGCCCGGCGCCAGCAATCCGCTGATCGCCTGCTTCTCGACACCCTTCGGCAATTTCGCCGCCGGCACGACGCCGGCGATCTTGCCCGCCTCGAGGAGCACGGCTTCACCGTCGCGGAGATGCGTGCCGTCGAACAGCGTGGCGCCGATCAGTGCCGTCGCCATTACTGCGTCTCCGTCACTTTTTTCAGATGCGGCGGTCGGTCGGGGTCGCGACCGCGCGCCCAGGCGAGACGCTCGGCCAGCAGATAGAAGCTCTGGATCAGCAGGATCGGCGCCGAGAACGGGTTGGACTCCGGCAGGCTCGGCAGCGCGATGGCACCCGTCGCCCTGTTGCCGGCACCGGCCGCGATCACCGGCACGCCGCGACCGGCCAAGCCGCGCAGGATCTTCAGGACACCGCTTTCCGACTTGTCCGACTGCAGGAAGGCCATGACGGGGAAGTCCTGGCCCGGCAGTGCCAGGGGACCGTGCATCAACTCGGCGGCGCTCATCGCCTCGGAATGCATGCCGCAGATCTCTTTCAGCTTCAGCGCCGCCTCCTGCGCCACGCCAAAGCCGGGGCCGCGGCCGATGACGAAGAGATTCTGCACGTTGTTCAGCACCGGCTCCGCCGCCGACCAGTCATAGGCCGCGGCGACCGCAAGCTCTTCCGGCAGGCGCTCGACCGCGGCATGCAGCAGGGGATCGCCGGACCAATGCGCGACGATCTGCAGGATCGACGCCAGCGAGGCGATGTAGGACTTGGTCGCCGCGACACTGCGCTCGAGACCGGCGAGCAGCGGCAGAACGATCTCCGCCTTCTGCGCCAGCGGCGATTCCGTGTCATTGACCAGCGCCACGGTGATCGCTCCGGCCGCGCGCGCGGTGTCGGTGAGCGAGAGCAGATCGGGGCTGCGCCCCGATTGCGAGATGGTGAGGCAGAGCGCACCCTGCATCCGCGGCGTGCCGCCGAAGACCGAGCTGATCGATGGTCCGACCGAAGCGGTCACCAGGCCCTGATGGATCTCCAGCAGGTATTTCGCATAGGTGCCGGCATTGTCCGAGCTGCCGCGCGCGCAAGTGACGGCGAAAGGCGGCGGCGCCGCGCGCAGACGCAGCGCGAGATCGGCGCAGCGCCCGGCATTGGCGGCGAGCATGCGCGCGACCACCTGCGGCGCTTCGAGCGCCTCGCTGCGCATCAGGCTTCCATTGGCGGCTGCACCATTCGTAGACATGGGTGGCATGCTATTCCTGTTCGGTGTTCGGTGTTCCAAGGCTCAGCTCGGCGAGGAAGTCATAGGCGTCGCCGCGATAGTAAGAGGACGTGAACTCGACGGCGACGCCGTCCTGATCGAAGGAGCGCCGCTCGATATAGAGCGCCGCGGTGCCGTCCGGCACCTGCAAGAGCTTGGCCTGCTCGGAGTTGAGCAGCACGGCGTGCAGACGCTGCAAGGCGCGGCGCGGCGCATGGCCGCGGCCGATCAGCACGGCATAGAGCGAGGTTGCAACGGCATCCGGATCCGGCACCAGGCGGTTCGGCACCACGGCATGCTCGATCGCCATCGGTACGTCGTCGGCGGTGCGCAGGCGATCGAAGCGGCTGACCAGCTCGCCGGGTGACAAGCCCAGCGCCATGGATTCTTTCGGGGTCGCCGGCCCGACGCCGCGGCCGAGGAAGACCGCGCCCGGCTGCAGCCCGCGCGCCTTCATATCGTCGGTGAAACTGGAGAGGCGCGAGAGCGGCTGCTCGACCTGCACGGCAGGTGCGATGAAGGTGCCGGAGCCCCAGCGCTGCACCAGCATGCCCTTCTCGACCAGGCCGGCGATCGCCTTGCGCACCGTCACGCGCGAGATGCCGAGCTGGCGCGAGAGATCGCGCTCGCTGGGCAAGGCCTCGTCGGCCCGGAGCTTGCCGGAGCGCACCGCCTGCTGGATCAGATGCTGAAGCTGCAGATAGAGCGGTGTCGGGCTGCTCTCGTCGAGCGAACCCGCATCGCGGAAATCCGGTTGCGCCTGCGCCCTCACGGCACCGCCCTCTGCTGCGCTGGAAGCGCCCCCTGGGGCTGCGCCGCGCGCGCGAGCAGCAGGGCGCCTTCCATCGCGTCGCCTTTCGCAGTCACCAGCTTCTCCTGGATGCGTTTCGGCAGCCAGGGGCGGAGCGGTTCGCCGAGACCGCCGAGCAAGCAGACGCCCGGCGCACCGGCGTTGAGCAGGCAATCAGCGATCCGCGCGGCACCTTCGGCCGCGGTCTCGATCACCGCGACCCCCATCGCGTCGCCCTTCGCCGCATAGTCCAGCACCAGGGGCGCCCATTGTGCGAAATCGGTTGGTCGCGCCGCATCAGCCCAGGTGACGACCTTCGGCGGTTGGTGGTCGAAGCGATCGAGAATCTTGCGTGCCAATTCCGTCATCGGTGCCATGCCGTCATGGGCCCAGAGCGCGCGGCGGATCGCGTGCTTGCCGATCTCGTTGCCACTGGCATCGTCGGAGATGACATTGCCCCAGCCGCCGACATTGAAGCGCTGCCCCTTCACCACGGCGAGCCCGGCCGACCCGGTGCCGATGATCAGGATCGCGCCGTCGCCGCCGGCAAAGGCGCCGAGCCAGGCGATATAGGCGTCGGTGTCGATGGCGACGCGGGGAAAGGGATGCGGTTGGGCCAGGAGCTGGCCGTTGCGGGCATCGTCGATCGCCCCGGCCATGCCGAGCCCGACCGAGGCCTTGCCGAGGTCGCTGTCGCCAAGACCGCCGGCCTTGGCCGCGGCCCTGGCGGCATCGACGATCGAGGCCATGGCGACCGCAGGCCCGAGGCGCAGATTGGACGGTCCGCCGGTGCCTTCGCCGATCAGGCGGCCGCCGCCGTCGCGGATCCGGGCCCGGCAATGGGTCCCCCCGCCGTCGATTCCTATAAACAGAGTCTCAGCCATTTAACCGGCGGCGCTCCCAGATTCATCGCCAAAATCATAATGCCAGTTTAGGTCCAGATCGGGAAGTACCAAAGAAATTGACTCGTTATGATAATACCAGCATAATATCAGTTAAGGGAAGGCAAGGCTGAGAACAGCCATATGGCATCAGGCCCACATGACTTTCGGCACTGAGACCCAGGCGGCACGCTATCGCGGCCTCGACACCTGGAGCGACGGGGAGATCCTCGACGCTTTCTGGGAGGGTCAGTCGCGCGCCATCGGCTCCATCCGTTCGGCCCTGCCGTCCATCGCCGCCGCCGCGCAAGCGCTCGCGCAGCGCCTCAATGCGGGCGGCCGTGTCGTCTATACCGGCGCCGGTGCCTCCGGCCTGCTGGCGGCGGGCGACGCGATGGAGATCGGCCCGACCTTCAACTGGCCCGACGACCGCGTCTTCGTCCTGCTCGCCGGCGGCACTGACCTGACACCGGGCCTCAAAGGCGATGTCGAGGATCACGACGATCGCGGCCGGATCGAAGCCGAGGCGCTGAAACTCACCGCCAACGACGCGATCATCGCCGTCGCCGCCAGCGGCACCACGCGCTACACGCTGGCGGTGATGGAAGCCGCCGCGAAGGCCAAGGCGCTCACCATCGCGATCGCCAACAATGCCGGCGGGCCGATGCTCAAAAGCGCGGATCACGGGATCCTGCTGGAGACCGGGCCGGAGGTGATCAGCGGCTCCACCCGCATGAACGCCGGCACCGCGCAGAAGGCGGCGCTGAACATGCTCTCCAGCCTCACCATGATCCGGCTGAACCGCGTGCATGACGGGCTGATGGTCGATCTCCGGGTGCAGAACGCGAAGCTGCGCGAGCGGGCGATCGGGATCCTCATGAGCATCACCGGCGCCACAAAAGATTCGGCGGCCAAGGCGCTCGCCGCGTGCAACGACCGCATCAAGCCGGCCGCCCTGGTTCTGGCCGGACACTCGCCCGAAGAGGCCGAGCGCATCCTTTCCCAAGTCGGCGGCAGTCTGCGCGCCGCCCTGGGCTCTGCCCAATCCAACGAGTCTAGCCAACCAAACCTGCAACAACGAAAACAAGGGAGCTGAACATGAAGACTGGAAGCAAAGGCTTCAGCCGCGCCGGCGCACTGGCCGCGACGGCAATCGCGCTGACCCTGATGGGCGGTGTCGCCCATGCCGAGACCACGCTCACCATCGAGAGCTGGCGCAACGACGACTCCGATATCTGGAACAAGCAGATCCTGCCCGCCTTCATGGCGAAGCATCCGGACATCAAGGTCACGTTCAAGGGCTATCCGCCGACCGAGTACAACGCGGCGCTCAACACCGAGCTCGCCGGCGGTACCGCGGCCGACATCATCACCTGCCGTCCGTTCGACGCCTCGCTCGACCTCTACAAGAAGGGCAACCTGCTGAACCTCAACGACGTCCCGACCATGAAGAACTTCTCGGACGTCGCAAAGGCCGCCTGGCAGACCGATGACGGCAAGGACACGTTCTGCATGCCGATGGCCTCGGTCATCCACGGCTTCATCTACAACAAGGCGATCTTCAAGGAGCTGGGCCTGACCCCGCCGAAGACCACCGCCGAGTTCCACGCCGTGCTCGACAAGATCAAGAAGGACGGCAAGTACACGCCGATCGCGCTTGGCACCGCCGACCAGTGGGAAGCCGCGACCATGGGCTTCCAGAACATCGGCCCCGACTATTGGAAGGGCGAGGAAGGCCGCAAGAACCTGATCGCCGGCAAGGAGAAGTTCACCGACAAGCAGTATGTCGATGTCTTCAAGGAGCTGGCGACCTGGGGTCCCTATATGGGCGACGGCTACCAGGCGCAGAAATACGCGGACACCCAGAACCTGTTCTCGCTCGGCCGGGCGGCGATCTATCCGGCGGGCTCCTGGGACATTCCACTGTTCGAGCAGTCGAAGGATCTCTCCTTCGACGCCTTCCCGCCGGTGCAGCCCGAAGGCACCGACAAGTGCTACATCAGCGACCATGTCGATATCGGCATGGGCGTGAACGCCAAGTCGAAGAACGTCGATGCCGCCAAGACCTTCATCGAATGGGTCGGCTCGGCGGAGTTCGCCGGCCTCTACGCCAACGCCCTCCCCGGCTTCTTCCCGCTGACGCAGGAGAAGGTCGATATCAAGGACCCGGTGGCCCAGACCTTCGTCGGTTGGCGCAAGAACTGCGAGAGCACGATCCGGAACTCGTACCAGATCCTCTCCCGCGGCACGCCGAACCTGGAGAACGAGCTCTGGGCGGTCAGCGCCAATGTGCTGAACGGCACGCAGAAGCCGGAAGACGCCGCGGCCCAGCTGCAGAAGGGCCTCGACGGCTGGTACAAGCCGGGCAAGTAATCGGCCAAGGTATCAGCTAGACTGCAACTCCCCGCGGGTCGTGGCACCGGCCGCGACCCGCGGTTCGTTTCCGGCATAATCCACAGCGAGGAAAACCCCAGACATGACGTCGATCGCCATGGCGGCGGATACTTCCGTCGGGAGACGGAAATGGCCGACGCATATCGTCGTGTTCCTGGCCCCGGCCTTCCTCGTCTACACGGTGTTCTCGATCTATCCGCTGATCGACACCATCCGCCTGAGCCTCTACGCCGCCGACGACACCGGCGCGCAGCATTTCGTCGGCTTCGGCAATTTCGTGACCTTGCTGACCGACCCGGTCTGGTCGAAGCCGTTCTGGAACGCCTTCCGCAACAACATGGTGTTCTTCGCGATCCACATGTTCGTGCAGACCTCGATCGGCCTCGCGCTGGCGGCGTTGCTCAGCCTGCCGCGGCTCCGCGGCGCCAGCATCTACCGCACCCTGCTCTTCATGCCGACCATGCTCTCGGTGGTGATCATCGGCTTCGTCTGGCAGCTCATCCTCTCGCCGCTCTGGGGCATTTCGAAGAGCTTCCTGATGACCTTCGGCCTGGGCTCGCTGTTCGCGCCCTGGCTCGGCCAGGAAGGCACCGCTTTGGTGACGGTGTCGCTGATCTCGGTCTGGCAGTTCGTCGGCATCCCGATGATCCTGATCTACGCCGCGCTCATTAACATCCCGGATGATCTCATTGACGCCGCGACGGTCGATGGCGCGCCGCCCTTCTACGTGTTCTGGCAGATCCGCCTGCCGCTGGTCTATCCGACCCTGGGCGTGGTCTCGATCCTGACCTTCGTCGGCAACTTCAACGCCTTCGACCTCATCTATGCAATGAAGGGCGCGCAGGCCGGGCCGAATTACGCGACCGACATCCTGGGCACGTTCTTCTACCGCACCTTCTTCGGCTATCAGCTCCAGGCGGGCAGCCCGACCATGGGCGCCGCCGTCGCCACCGTGATGCTGCTGATCATCCTGGTCGGCGTGCTGTTCTATCTCTTCGCCGTGCAGCGCAAGCTGCAGCACCATCTGGCTTGAGGAGGAGACAGGCGATGGCGATGGTCAACCGACGCGTCAACTTCAACCGGATCGCGGTCCATGCGGCGCTGATCTTCTACACCCTGATCGCGACCTTCCCGATCGGGCTGGTGCTGATCAATTCTATGAAGTCGCGGAGCGCCATCTTCGGCAATCCGCTCTCCGTGCCGACGCCGGCGACATTCGATCTCATCGGCTACAGCCAGGTGCTGGAAAAGGCGGCGTTCGGCACCTATTTCGGCAACAGCCTGATCGTGACCGTGATCTCGCTGGCGCTGGTGCTGATCGCCGGCGCCATGGCGGCCTGGGCCTTGGGCGAGTATCGCTTCAAGGGCAACACGGTCGTGGCGCTCTACATGGCGATCGGCATCATGGTGCCGATCCGGCTCGGGACGGTCAGCATCTTGAAGATGATCGTCGGCATGGGGCTCATCAATACGCTGACCGCCCTCATCCTGGTCTACACCGCCATGGGCCTGCCGCTGGCGATCCTGATCCTGGGCGAGTTCATGGCGCAGATCCCGCGCGACTTGCGCGAGGCTGCGCGCTGCGATGGGATCAGCGAATACCGCATCTTCACCGACGTGATCCTGCCGCTGATCCGCCCGGCTGTGGCGACGGTCGCGGTCTTCACCATGGTGCCGATCTGGAACGATCTGTGGTTCCCGCTCATTCTAGCTTCGGGCGACGGCAAGCAGACCATCACCCTCGGCGCCCAGCAGTTCATCGGGCAATACGTCACCAACTGGAATGCGGTCCTGGCCGCCCTCAGCCTGGCGATTGCCCCGATTCTGGTTCTCTACATCGCCTTCTCGCGGCACCTGGTCCGCGGCCTGACCATGGGAGCGGTCAAATGATGCAGATTTGGGATCAACACCATGGCTGACGTATCGCTCCGCAACATCAAGAAGGCCTACGGCAAGGTCGAGGTGCTGCACGGCATCAGCCTGGACGTGAAGGACGGCGAGTTCGTGGTCTTCGTCGGCCCGTCCGGCTGCGGCAAGAGCACGGCCTTGCGCATCATCGCCGGCCTCGAGGAGATCACCGCGGGCGAACTCCATATCGGCGGCAAGCTGGTCAACCAGGTGCCCCCGGCCGAGCGCGGCATCGCCATGGTGTTCCAGTCCTATGCGCTCTATCCGCATATGTCGGTCTACAAGAACATGGCCTTCGGGTTGAAGTTCGCGAAGACCGACAAGGCGGAAGCCGACAAGCGCGTGCGCCAGGCGGCCGAGATCCTGCAATTGACGCCCTATCTCGAGCGCAAGCCCCGCGACCTCTCCGGCGGCCAGCGCCAGCGTGTCGCGATCGGCCGCGCCATCGTGCGCGAGCCGTCAGTCTTCCTGTTCGACGAGCCGCTCTCCAACTTAGACGCCGCGCTCCGCATCAACACAAGAATCGAGATCGCGAAGCTGCACCGGCAATTGAGAGCCACAACGATCTACGTGACCCATGACCAGGTCGAGGCGATGACGCTTGCAACCAAGATCGTCGTGATGAATCAGGGCCGGGTCGAGCAGGTGGGCGCACCGCTGGAGCTCTATCACCACCCGCAGAACCAGTTCGTGGCGGGCTTCATCGGCTCGCCGAAGATGAACTTCGTGAAGGGGACGGTGACGGCGGTCGATGCGATGGGCCTCAGCGTCGAGTTCGGCGAAGCCAAGCCGATGGCGATTCCGTTCGGCGATGGCGGGGCGAAGCCCGGCCAGTCAGTAACGCTGGGGATCCGACCCGAGCATCTGGGAGAAGGCGCGCGTCACGCTATGGTCCTCACCGGCACCGTCGACGCCGTGGAGCACCTGGGCGAGGCGAGCTACGTTCACGTACGACGTGATGACGGAACCATGCTCACCGCGCGTTCCCCGGGCGACAGCCGGGCCGAGGTCGGCGCCCGGATCTCGGTCTCCACGGACGTCGCGCACCTGCATCTCTTCGACGCTGAGGGCAAGGCGTTTCCCCGGCACAGCAAGGCGGATGCGGCGTAACATCTTCAGCCTCCTAGGCTCCGCGAAATGGCGTCGAACGCGGCAAGCAGCAATCCATCCATCGTATCGTCAAGCGGCAGCGGCTGTGAAGAGAGCTTGACGATCACAACTTCGGAAGCGGGATCGATATAGATCCACTGGCCATGGATGCCGATCGCGCAAAAGGCGCCGCGTTCATTGCCGGTGCTGTACCATTTGCCGCGGTAGCGCCCGCGCGGCATCAGCTTGGCCATGCTGCCGCTCGCCCAGGCGACCGGATCGCCCTTGGTGCGGATGTCGTCGATCCACCACTCCGGCACGATCTGGTTCTCGCCCACCCTGCCGCGGTTCCGCACCATGTCGCCGAAGCGGCCGAGATCGCGCAACGTGGCGCAGATGCCGCCGGCGGTGCGCGGTGCGCCGACGCGATCGACCGTGATATAGGCGCTGAACTCGGAATTGATCTTCTTCCAGATCGCGTCGGAGAGCAAAGCCGCATAGGGCCGGCCGGTCGCCCGCTCGAGGATCCAGCCGAGGAGATCGGTGTTCGGCGAGACGTAATGGAAGACCTCGCCATGCGGCCCCGGCCCACGCCGCAGCGTGGTGAGCAAGCTGCGGAGATCGTCGGCCTTGGTGCCTTCCGGGATCGGATTCCAGCCCGTCGCCACGCGATAGCGCATGAAGTCGCCCTGGGCGTCGAGATAGTCTTCGATGAAGTTGATGCTGACCGTCATGTCGAGCACATGCCGGACCGTGCAATCGCCGCCGTAAGCCGAGCCCTCGACCTCCGGGATGTAGCGCGTCACCAGCGCGTCGGGATCGAGCCGCCCGTCGCCGATCACCACGCCGGCCAGGATCGCCGAGATCGACTTCGAGACCGAGAAGACGATGTGCTGGACCTCCGGGTGCATGCCGGCGTCATACCATTCCATCAGCCCGCGCCCGCGCTGCATCACCAGGAAACCGTCGGTCCAGGTCAGCGGCAGCAGGCTGCCGATCGTCCATTCGCGGCCGTCAGGACCCTGAAAAGCCAGGCGATCGAGCAGCGAGGAGGTCAGCATGATCCGCGGAACCGGCTTCTCGGTGCGGTGGATGGTCGAGGTCGGAATCAGCTCGCGGACATGGTGGAAGGCCCAGCGGTTGAAGGGCGGCAGGCGCCAGTTGGCGATGGTGACCTGCCCCTCGTTCGGCGGGGGGAAGCCCTCCATGATCTGGGGCTCGCTCAACTGCGTCTCCTCGGGGACGATCTTCTTGAAGTCGAGCATAGCAGCCTGTCCTGATGCGCCAAAGAGGGCCGCCAGCGCAGCCCGCTACAGGTTCGAACGGCCTGGCGGGGATTCTGTTCCACTTATAGTAAATTGAATTGCATAGCATTTTCGGAAAATCACCGGCTTCGCTATAGTCACCCCCGGGACGGTGATTCGCGAAAGCAACAGAGCGCGGCGAAGGCCGCGGGGAGACCATGCAGCCGGACGTCACCGCCTTCTTCGACGAGGAAACTTTCACCGTCAGCTATCTGGTCAGCGACCCCGCGACCCGGCGCGCCGCGATCATCGACAGCGTGCTCGATTTCGACCTGGCCTCCGGCCGCACCAGGCACACCACGGCCGACAAGATCGTCGCTCATGTCGGCGCACATCGAATGAAGGTCGATTGGGTCCTGGAGACCCATGTCCACGCCGACCATGTCAGCGCCGGCGATTATCTGAAGAGCAAGCTCGGCGGCCGGTCGGCCATCGGCGAGCATGTGCGGATCGTGCAAAATGCTTTCGCCCAGATCTTCAACACCGGTCCCGGTTTCGCCGCCGACGGGCGGCAGTTCGACCAGCTGTTCAAGGACTGCGACTCGTTCAAGATCGGCAACCTGGATGCCCGCGTGATGCATACGCCGGGCCATACGCCCGCCTGCATCACCTATGTGATCGGCGACGCCGCTTTCGTCGGCGACACTCTGTTCATGCCGGATTACGGCAGCGCCCGCTGCGACTTTCCCGGCGGCGATGCGGCGGTGCTGTATCGGTCCATCCGGAAGCTGTTCACGCTGCCACCGGAGACCCGAGTCTTTCTCTGCCATGACTACAAGGCGCCGGGCCGGGATGAATACCGCTGGGAAACCACGATCGGCGAGCAGCGGGCGAAGAACGTGCATATCCACGAGGGCATCACCGAGGCGGAGTTCGTCGCCATGCGCACCGGCCGCGACAAGACTCTGAGCATGCCGAAGCTGATCCTGCCCGCGGTGCAGATCAACATGCGCGCCGGAATCTTGCCGGAGCCGGAGAGCAATGGCGTCCGGTATCTGAAGCTGCCGGTGGACGGGTTTTAGCGCGCGGGATCTTGCACCGCGTTCCAATGCTCTGGCTCTCAGGCTGCAATGCCCCCCTCCAACCTCCCCCCTAAAGAGGGGAGGCTTTGCACCGAGTGCTCGGCGCCACGGAGTGAATCGGCTGCCAGTGCTCTTCTCCCCCTCTTTAGGGGGGAGTAAGAGGGGGGCATTGCAGCCGTGACGCCGCAGATCGCGGACACGCCAGAAGATCCGCGCGCTAGCGGCTCGCGGCGCGGCCTTCGATCTTGCCAAGCACCGCGTCGATGCGGTCGCGCGCCTTGGTGCAATCCTCGGTCGAGCCCGAGAGGAACAGGCGGCCGGTGGCGCCGATCATCTGCACATCGACCAGGGTGATGCCGGGTGCCGCTTTCTCCGCCTCGTTGGCGGCGACGGTCGCGAACAGAGCCGGCTCCAGCTCGTAGAGCAGCAGCGATTTCCCCGGCAGCAGCATCGAGGCTTCGCGGGTGCGGTTGAGCACGATCGCGTGCTGGTCGGCGACGTTCTCGATGATGTCGGCGAAATGGGTGCGGGGCTTCAATTGATCGGCCGCCTTGTGGCCGATGCCGTCCAGCACCACCTCGCCCACCCGCTTCAGCGCAGCGAGATCGGCGGAGTGGAGCTCCAGCAGCCCGTATTGCCGCTCGACATAGAGCAGCCCCGGCTCCATGTCTGGCGCGCTCTTCAACGCGAGGTCGCAGATCCGGTGGATCGCCAAGGCCGGCGCCACCTCGATGATCAGGCTGTGCTCGCCCTCCAGCGGCGGATAGCCGCGCGCCCGCGTGGGCGTGGACATATACGCCGCGAACTGCCGCGCGAGCGACTCGATGAGGAGGTAAACGCGAAGTTCGGTCATCTAGGCTCTCTGCCAACAACCAACACCGTCATCCCGGCGCTAGGCGCCGGGATGACGGTTAGAGAGTGACCGTCACTTCCCAGACGTCGTGAAGTGTTTCGCGAGGTCGGCGTGGGGGCGCGGGATGACGTGGACCGAGACCAGGGTGCCGACGGTGTTGGCGGCTTCGGCGCCGGCTTCGGTCGCGGCCTTCACCGCGCCGACATCGCCGTTGATGATGACGGCGACCAGACCGTCGCCCACTTCCTCGCGGCCGACGATGGTCACGTTCGCCGCCTTCACCATGGCGTCCGCTGCCGCCAAAGCCGCGACGAAGCCTTTGGTCTCGATCATGCCGATTGCGTTGGACATTGTCTTCTCCGTTGCTTGATTGAATTACTTCTTGGCCGGTTTGGTTTCGGCCGGTTGATCCAGGGATCCGATGATGAGGGCGTCGATCGGGATCTTGCCGCCGCCGAGCCAGGAGGCTGCGGTCGATCCGGTCACCACCATGACCTCCTCGCCCTCGCCGCAGCCGAGCACGTCGAACGCCATGATGCGGCTGCCGCCTTCGGTCTCGACCTCCAGGAATGCACCCGAGGGAATGTGCTCGATGCGCTTGGTCGCCCAGTAGCGGCCGACGACGTTTCCACGGATCATGGCTTCATCCTCTCGATGGTTATGCCGAGACTGCTCGCCTTGTCGCGGGCGAGCGGCGTGACGCTGACGCCGGCGCCGACCTGCAGCCGCTTGGTGCCCTTGGGCAGCTTCAGCAGCATGGTCTCGGTGACGACGCCTTTTTCGATTTTCGCTGAAGCGCTTGCTGCGGGTGCGGCGGCGGTCACAGCAGCACTCGAGCCGCCCTCCAGCTTGAAGCGATAGCTGCCATTGGCGATGGCGCTCCGGGTCGCGGGATCGCCGGCGAGGTTCAGCACCTGCTTGGCGAAAGCGGCTAGATCGGCGTCATTGGCGATCCGCACGCGATGCTCGCCCGGCGCGGGGGCGGCATCGCGCTTCACCGCGGCGATCTCGGCCGCGATGACGTCGCGGATCAGAGCACGAAGTTCATTGCCGTCGAGCATTCTACTAACCTTCCAGGGCGCGGATGGCGCGTTCCGCCGCCTGCGCGCCCATCCGCACATCCGATTCTTCGCCGGAGAGATAGACCCGGCCGGTCGCGCCGATCATCCGGTAGTCCACGACCTTGATCTCCGCCGCCTTCTCCGCCTCGTTGGTGGCGAGGATCGCGTAGGAGGCCGGCTGCATTTCCAGCACGAACAGCGATTCACCCGGCAGGATCATCGAGCCCGCCTTGTTGCGGTTGATGAGGAAGGCGTGCACCGGATCGACCCTGGTCACCATCTTCGCCGCCACCACCTTGGGCTTCATCGCGTGACCCTCATCGGCCTCGAGCGCGTCGAGCACGGCGCTGGCCGCCGCCTTGACCGAGGAGGTCGAGCGCGAGTGGAACTCGAGCGTGCCGAACTGCCGCTCGACCACCAGCATGCCGCCGCCGACATCCGCGTGCTTCAACGCCACGTCGGTCAGCGGCTCGATGTCGAGGCCGGGCGCGATCTCGATGATCTGCGCCGCCATGTTGGTGCGCGGCAGCCGCCCGCGCATGCCGCTCGCCATGTAGCAGAGGGTCTGCGGCTGGAGCTGGTCGATGAAGATGAAAGAGCGCAAATCCGCCATGGTCACTTCCTCAACACTTGGCGGAGTTCGTCGAGGACGATGCGGCGGATCTCCTCGCGCAGGATGGCGACCTCGTCGCCGGCAGCAGCGGGCACCATCTCGGCGCCTTCCTGCAGACGGCCGAGGGTCATCGGTGACTCGCGGCCGAGCACCGGGTCGGGGAAGCGCGGGTCGATGCCGCTGAAATCGCCGAACGCCTCAGATGGATCGCTGTTATAGGCGATGCGGGTCCAATTGATGAGGTGCTTGGGCTCGATGTTCTCGCCGACCGAGGAGCGACCGAAGAAACCGGTGCCGATGGTGAAGGTCGGCGCCAGATGGGTCGCGAAACCCGCGGCGCCCTGACTGCAGGGCGCATTGACCGCGACGCGCAGCGCCTTCACCGCGGCGCTGAATTTCAGGATGGTCGCCGGGTTCTTGCTGTGGATCGCCGCGGAATGGCCGGCGCCGGAAAGGCGGATCAGCGCGCGCGACATAGTGATGGCGCCTTCGGCGTGCGGCGCGCGGACAAAGCCGAGCACCGGGCAGAGCTTCTCCTTGGAGAGCGGCTCGTCGATGCCGATGCGGTCGATCTCGGCGAGGATGATCTTGGCATTGGCCGGCACGCGGATGCCGGCCTTCTGGCCGATCTCGGCGGCGGACTTGCCGAGCACCTCGATGTTGAAGCTGCCCGTGCCGAACAGGAGTTCGCGCAAGGTCGCGACCTCCTCCGGCTTGGCGACATAGGCGCCGTTCCTGCCGAAGGCCGAGAGCAGCCGGTCGGCGATCGACTCCTCCGCCACCACGACGCTTTCGTTGGTGCAGAGGATGGAATTGTCGAAGCTCTTCGATTCCACGATCCGCTTGGCCGCCTGGTCGAGGTCGGCGCTGGCATCGACCAGGACCGGCGCGTTGCCGGGGCCGACGCCGATCGCGGGATTGCCGGAGCTGTAGGCGGAGCGCACCATCGGCGTGCCGCCGGTCGCCAGGATCACATTGATCCTCGGCGATTTCATCACGTGCTCGATCAGCGGCAGCGACGGCTCGTCGATCACCTGGATGACGCCCATCGGCGCACCGGCCTTCTCCGCCGCCGCGGCCATGACCCGCGCGGCTTCGGCCGAGCAGACCTGGGCCTTCGGATGCGGCGAGATGACGATCGCGTTGCGGGTCATCAGCGCCAGCAGGATCTTGAAGAAGATCGTGCAGACCGGATTGGTCGAGGGCGTCAGCGCGAAGACGACGCCGGCGGGGCGCGGCAGCTCGACGATCTTCTTATCCGGGATGATCCGCTTCGAGCAGAAGTCCTCGTTGCGATAGAGCTCATAGAGGCCGCGGGTGGTGATCTCGTTCTTGATCTTCTTATGCGCAGGCACGCCGAAACCGGTTTCCTTGACGGCGGCCTCCGCCAGCTTGCCGGCGACGGCGTAGCCCGCTTCCGCCGCGGCATGGACGATGGCGTCGACCCTGGCCCGGTCGAACAAAGCGAAGGAGGACGCGGCCCAGCCGGCCGCCTCCAGCATCATGTCGGCCTGGCCGGTCTGGCGTTTCTCGCCCGCGAGCAGTTCGGCGACGATTCCGTTCATTCGGCGGCTTTCCGGCGCCGGGATTTGCTGCCCATGCATTCGTCGCGGGCGAGCCCGATCGCGCGCTCGACCCGTTCCAGCAGCTCCTCGCAGAGCGCGTTCGGCATCAGCACGCCGGGCTTGAACTGCAGCACGCGCGGGTCGAGGGTCGAGAAGATCGCCCAGACGCCGTGCTCGTAGAGATGCTTCATCACCGGCTTCGCGCCTTCGGGATAGTCGAACTCCAATCCCATCACCACGCCGCACTGGCGGATGCCGACGAAGAAGTCGGAATAGAGCTTCATGATCTCGGTGAGGCCGGAATGCATGGTCTCGGAGATGTAGTTGACGATCGGGCGGATCTGCGGCCGCTGCAGGATCTCCAGGGTCTTTAGCGCGACGAGGCAGCCTAGCTCCGCCCCGCCCATGGTGGACATATGCGCGAAGCCGTCCTGCTTCAGCCAGACCGCGGCGCGTTCGGTCGCCACCACGCAGGCGATCGGATACATGCCGCCGGAGATGCCCTTGCCGGTCACCATCAGGTCGGGCTCGATGCCGTAGCGCTGATAGCCCCACATCTCGCCGGTGCGCATCAGACCGGTCTGCACTTCGTCGGCGATGTAGAGCGCGTCATAGCGCTCGCAGAGCTTCTTCACGCCGGTGAGATAACCGGGGACCGGCATCGGGAAGCCATAGGTCGCCGGGATGGTCTCCATGATGACGGCGGCGAAGTCCTTGGCTTTCAGCGCGTCTTCCATGGCGTTCAAGTCGTTGAACGGCACATGGAAGAACTCATCCGGGCGGTCCGAGAGGAAGGTCTTGGAGAAGCGGTCGGCGCCGGTCGCGACCGAGAGACCGGAATGGCCGTGATAGGCGTTGACGATCGAGAGGATCTTGCGCTTCTGCGTCGCGTTCCTCGCACACTTGATCGCGAGGTCGATCGCCTCGGCGCCGCCCGCGGTGTACATCGTGTATTGCATGCCACCGCCGCAAACCTTGGCCAGCTCCTCGGCGAGCGCCGTGCGCCCCAGCGCCGGGAAGTGGTGGTTGCCCATGTCGAAGCGGGTGGTGCCGCGGTGCAGGACCTCGATCAGCTCCGGATGGCGGTGGCCGATATTGTAGGTGCCGCCGTTCAAGTGCACGTCGATCAGACGACGGCCATCCATGTCGTAGAGCAGGTAGCCCTCGCGGCGGTCGATGACGAGATCGACGTTCTGGTCCTGCCAGAACTGGGTCTTGTTCGGATTCCAGAACGCCTTCGATTTCTCGATGAACTCCTGCTTGGCCGGACTTTGCTGATTTTTAGTTCCCTTGGGGGCGTCCATCATCGGCGTCATCCAAACTTGGTGAGATATTTCTCGGCCATCTCGCAGGTGCCGTCCGCATAGGCCGGCCCTTCCTGCTTGGCGAGGTCGGTCTCGGCATGCGAGCCCATCCAGGCGAAGAGGATCATGCGGCGCAGGATGACGAAGGTCGGCAGCTCGGCCTCGTCCTCTTTGCTCAAGGGCCGCACGCGGCGGTAGCCTTCGGCCCAGGCCTCGATCAGGCCCGGCACTTCCGGCTTGTGCTCGAAGAAGCTGACCGCGGTGCCGGCGTCGTAGAGGAACCAGCCGAGGCCGCAATCGTCGAAATCGATGACCCTGATGTCGCCCTGGTGGATCAGCAGATTGGCGAGCCGGAAATCGGCGTGGATCAGGCCGTAGCGATCGTTGCTTTGTCCGTAGCGCGCGAGGCGCTTGCCCATGGCCGCGACCAGCTTCTGCAGGAGCGGCAGGCGCGCCGGCGTCATATCGGGGCCTTCGGTCCAGGGACCCCAGTTGGGCTTCGACCCGATGCTGTGCTCGAAGTTCCAGACCGTGCGCTCGAAGAACGGCGGGCGCTCCCAGCGCATGGAATGGAGATGCGTGCGCGCCGTGACTTCGCCCAATTGCTTGAAGGGCTCGATCAGGTCGTGGTCCTGCTGCGGCTCCTCGCCTTCGATGAAGTCGAAGAGCACGCAATTGCGCGGCGTTCCGAGCGAGGGATGCGCGACCGACTGCACGTCCTTGCCGTCGCGGGCGGGGATCGCCTGCGGCGTCGGCACGCCGCCTTCGGCCTGCAGTGCGCGCATCCAGGCGAGCTCGCTGCGGATGCCGTCCACGGTGTGATAGCCGGGGCGGTGCACGCGCAGGATCACCGTCTTGCCGCCGCCTGCCGGGGCGACGCGGTAGGTGGTGTTTTCCGAATGGTTGATCATCTTGAGCGTGGCGCCCTCGAGACCCCAGCGCGGCAGAGCCGACTCGGCCAGCAGGCCGATGCTCCGCATCAAGGACTCGTGGCTCAACATCTCGCTCATCTGCCTCCCCTGGCTTTGTTCGGACCCTAGGACTCGGGACCCGGCCCGGCTTGACCGGTGGGCCGCCGATCTTGACAGGCCGCGACACCCCCGAATCGGACCCGCCGCTTGCGGAGGCCTTAGCAGCATGCAATCATTTTGTAACGACGCCGTTCGACCATCGGGGATGCGATGACGGGACCGGCAAGCTTCGACAGCAATCCAGCGACCGCCGCGGAGCACGGACCGATTGTCCTTGCCTGTGCCGCGACCGGAATCGTGCCCTTCATCGAGAGGTCCGGCGGCGATATCGACCGGATCTTCGGCAATTCCGGCATCGCGCCGGACATGGCCGGTTCGCCCACTTTGAAGCTGAAACTGAGCGATTACTGCCGCCTGTTCGAGGAGGCGTCGCGGCGGACCCAGAACGACAATTTCGGCCTCTGGTTCGGCAACCAGTTCCAGCCCCGCGATCTCGGCCTCTGGGGCTATGCCACGGTCTCGTCGCCCACCATGGGCTCGGCGCTGGAGAACCTGGTCAATCTCTTCCGCTATCACCAGGAATCCTCCGGCATGCGGCTGGTGCCGGCGCGCGACGGGCTCATTCGCCTGGAATACCGGGTCGAGGCGCCGGAGATCCTGGAGCGGCGGCAGGATGCGGAGCTTTCGCTCGGCATGTTCCTGAATGTGATCCGCGAATGCTGCGGGCCGCATTGGGCGCCGGAGGAAGTCTATTTCGAGCACCCGCGGCCGCAGCTCTGGCGCGATCACGAGACGGCGTTTAATGCGCCGGTCTATTTCAGCCAGCCGACCAATGCCCTCGCCTTCCGCCGCGACATCCTGGACAAGCCGATGCCGGCGCGGGACCTGAAGCTGCTGGTGACGATGCAGACCTGCCTGCAGGCGCTGGGCCTGCAAGGCGGCGAAGGCGGCTTGTTCGACCGGATCCGCACGGCGATCCGCGTGCGGCTGCCGAACGGCGCGCCGACCCTGGACCAGATCGCGGCGGAGCTCCGGGTCTCGGCCCCCTCGGTGCAGCGCAGCCTCGCCGAGCAGGGCCTCACCTATAAGGACGCGGTCGAGACCATGCGGCAGGCATTGGCGCGCATGTATCTGGAACAGCGGCAGCTGCCGCTGACCGAAGTGGCGCTGCTGCTGGGCTACTCGGAGCTCTCGGCCTTCACGCGCGCCTTCACACGCTGGAGCGGCGTCTCGCCCCGCGCGTATCGGCAGAGTCTGGTCAGGCACTAATCGAAATCTTCTGAACGCGTCCGCAAGGCGGGTTGACAATTCTCTCCTGCTCGGCATTTTATATATAACAGACTGTTTTTTATATATAAGAAACAACCATAAAGAACCGATTTATCGGCGGGTTGCGGGAGGGGATGGCGTGTCAGCGGTTTTGCCAGCGGTTTTGCAGGTTTCCGATCTGCGCAAGAGCTTCGGCCCGGTCGAGGCGCTGCGCGGCGTCGATCTCGATCTCCATGCCGGCGAGGTGCTGGCGGTGGTCGGCGACAACGGCGCCGGCAAGTCGACGCTGATCAAGCACATTGCCGGAGTCTATAAACCGGACAGTGGACGCATGCTGCTGGCGGGCGAACCGCTCGAGGTGACTTCGCCGCGCGAAGCCCGCGCGCGCGGCATCGAGACCGTCTATCAGGACCTCGCTCTCGCCGACGATCTCTCGATCGGCGCCAACATCTTCCTTGGCCGCGAGCCGGTGCGCCGGTTTCTCGGGCTGCTCCCTTACGTCGACGACCGCACCATCCGCCGCGAGACCGCCTTGCTGCTGCAGCGCATTCGCAGCGTGATCCCGGCCGAGGCGCGGACCGTCGCACGCCTTTCAGGCGGCCAGCGTCAGGCGGTGGCGATCGCGCGGGCGATCTATTGGCAGGCCAAGGTGGTGCTGATGGACGAACCGACCGCGGCGCTCGCCGTCATGGAGCGCGAGCGCGTGATCGAGCATGCGCGCGAGCTCGCGAGCCACGGCGTCGGCGTCATCTACATCGGCCACAACCTCACCGAGATCCTGAAAGTCGCCGACCGGATCGCCGTGATGTTCCGCGGCCGCACGGTTCACGTCACCAAGGCAGGAGACACCAACCAGGAAACGCTCATCAAGTACATGACCGGCTACAGCGATAGAGAAGAAGCAGCCTGAGCGCTGCAAACCAGGGAGGACTAACCATGAAGAAGACTTTGCTGCTCGGCGCCGCACTCGCGGCGTTCACACTGGCGGGAATGAACGGCGCCAAGGCCGAGGACACGATCGCCGTCATCGTCAAGGCGACCACCTCGGAATACTGGCAGTGGGTGTTCAAGGGTGCGGAGGACGCCGGCAAGCAGCTCGGCATCAAGGTCGACAAGCTCGGCACGCCCAAAGATGACGCCGCGGGGCAGATCGCGGTGCTGGAAAGCGCCGCCGGCTCCAAACCCGCGGCCATCGTGATCTCGCCGACGATCTACGAAGCCTTGGGCGATCCGATCTCGGCGGTGAGCGACGCCGGCGTTCCGGTCATCATGATCGATTCCGGCGCCAAGACCGACAAATACGCCGCCTTCCTCACCACCAACAACGAGGCCGGCGGCAAGGCCGCCGCCGATGCGATGGCCAGCTGCATCAAGGAGCGCACCGGCAAGGTCGCGGGCAAGGTCGGCTATCTGACCGCCATGGCCGGCCATGAGTCGCTCGACTCCCGCGACAAGGGCTTCGTCGAGGGCCTCAAGGCCTATCCGGACCTGAAGCTGGTCGGCAACCGCGTCGCCAACAACGAAGAGGCGGAAGGGATGAGCCTGACCGCCGACATGATCACCAAGGATTCGGACCTGGTCGGCCTGTTCGCCGACAATGCGCAGATGGGAACCGGCGCCGGCGCTTCGATCGCGGAGCAGAAGCTCGGCGCCAAGTTCTGCCTGGTCGCGTTCGATTCCGACGCGGGCGAGGTCGAGCACCTGAAGGACGGCTCGATCTACGCGCTGATCATCCAGGATCCCTATATGATGGGCTTCGGCGGCGTGTGGTACGGCTATGCCGCCGCGCATGGCGCACGCCTGCCGAAGGATGTCGATACCGGCGTCGGAACCGTCACCAAGGCGAACATGGACGATCCGAAGCTCGCCGGCCTGCTCGACGTCAACAAGCGTAAACTCTCTCCCTTCATCGGCAATTAAGCCCGCACCTGGATCTCCGGCTGGGTATCTGTCCGCCCGGCCGGAGCTTTTTTCGGAGTTCCGATGTCGGAGCAGATCCTCGTTTCCAACAAATTCCTTGAAGGCACCGCGAAAGGCGGGTCCATGCGCGCGTTGCTTCGCCGGCTGCCGATCGAGACCTATGTGATCTCGTTCACCGTGGCGCTGTGGATCGCCCTCTCGATCGCCACGCCGAATTTCCTCACCGAGAACAACATCAGCAACATGATGCGCCAGACCTCGATCGCCGCGATCGTCGCGATCGGCGTCATGTGCACGATCGTGATCGCCGGCATCGACCTTTCGGTCGGGTCGGTGGTGGCGTTCTGCGGCGTCATGTTCGCGCAGATGTGCGCGCACGGCCTGGCGCTGCCGCTTGCCGCGCTGCTGACGCTGGCCGCGGGTGTCCTCGTCGGCGTCACCAACGCGTTGGCGATCGGGCGGCTCGGCATTCCGGCCTTCATCGTAACCTTGGCCGGGTTGCAGGCCTATCGCGGCCTCGCCTTGCTGCTCTCCGGCGGCATGACCGTCGGCGGCCTGCCGGCTTCGGTCAAGGATTTCGCCCGCGGCACCCTCGTCCTGCCCAACCTGTTCTGGGCCATGCTGGCGGTCGGCGTCGCGGTCCACTACCTGCTCCGCTTCACCCGGACCGGGCGCTACCTCTACGCCATGGGTTCCAACGCGGAGGCGGCGCGGCGGCAGGGCATCAACACCCTGCGCATCACCATGGTCGCTTACGTGCTGAGCGCGGGCCTCGCCGCGCTGGCCGGGATCCTGCTGGTCTCGCGCCTCAGCATCGCTTCGCCGTCGATGGCGAATGCCTACGAGCTGCAGGCGATCGCCGCGGCGGTGGTCGGCGGCGCCAGCCTGTTCGGCGGCCGCGGCACCGTGCTCGGCGCGGTGGTCGGCGCCGTTCTGTTCACCACCATGAGCAACGCCGCGGTGCTGCTGAGCGTCGATCCGTTCTGGGAAATGGTGCTGGAAGGACTTCTGATCGCGCTTGTCGTTTATCTCGACAACCTGCAGAAACGGCGGCAGTCTGGCGGCTGAGGGCCGAAGCCGGCCCAGTGACCAACCAGCGGAAAAAGTTCATGCAAGCAGTCGTATGCCGCAAGCCCGGCGAGATGGCGATCGAGGACCGGCCGGAGCCGACGCGCGGCGAAGACGAAGTCATGGTCGGCGTCCGCCGCATCGGCATCTGCGGCACGGACTTCCACATCTACGAAGGCAAGCATCCGTATCTGCAGTATCCACGCATCGTCGGACATGAATTCTCCGGCGTGGTGGTCGAAGCGCCGGAGGGCAGCCCGCTCAAACCCGGCGAGACGGTGGTGATCAATCCTTACGTCGCCTGCGGAGGCTGCATCGCCTGCCGCAACGGCAAGCCGAATTGCTGCATGAAGATCGGCGTGCTGGGCGTGCATCGCGACGGCGGCATGTGCGAGCGGATCAGCGTGCCCGTGCGCAATGTCTATCCGGCCGGACGGCTCACGGTGGACCAAGGGGCGAGCTGCGAGTTCCTGGCGATCGGCGCCCATGCGGTCGCGCGATCGGAGATCAAGGAAGGGATGCGCGCGTTGGTGATCGGCGCCGGGCCGATCGGCCTCGGTGCGGCACTCTTCGCGAAGCTCGCCGGCGGCGACATCACCATCCTGGACCGCGATGCCGAGCGCCTCGCCTTCGCGGTCGAGAACGGGATCGCCGCGCGCTCGATCGTCGCGGACGATCGGGTCGTGGAGGCCGTCGCGGCTGCGACCGACAACGAGGGCTTTGACATGGTCTTCGACGCGACCGGCAACAAGGCCTCGATGGAAGGCGCCTTCCGCCATGTGGCCCATGGCGGGACGCTGGTTCTGGTCAGCATCGTCACCGAGAACATCACCTTCTCCGACCCGGAATTCCACAAGCGCGAGATGACGCTGAAGGGCAGCCGCAACGCCACCCGTGCCGATTTCGAGCGGGTCATCACCGCAATCGAAACCGGGCGGGTGCCGCTGGAGCGGCTGATCACCCACCGCACCAGCCTCTCCGGTGCAATCACCGATCTGCCGCGCTGGGCGCAGGAGAAGCGCGGGCTGGTCAAAGCGCTGGTCGAGATCGGCTGAACATCATGCGTCGTATCATTCAGTTCGGAACCAGCCGGTTCCTGCAGGCGCATGCGGACTTGTTCGTGCATCAGGCCAGCCGCGCGGGCCAGGATATCGGCCCGATCGCGGTGGTGAAGACCACCAGCGGCGGCGATCGCGCCGGGCGCATCGCGGCGCTGAAGAGCGGCCGCCCCTATCCGGTCCGCATCCGCGGAATCGAAGCCGGGAAGACGATCGACGAGACCATCGAGGTGGCGAGCATCGACCGCGCCTATGAGGCCGAGAGCGAATGGCCGGCGGTGGTGCATTGCTTCGCCGAAGAGGCGGAGATTGCGATCTCCAATGTCGCCGAGCGCGGGTATGAGCTGCTGCCCGGCGACGCCGCGCATGATTACGCGAGCGATAAGGCGCCGCCGAGCTTTCCGGCCAAGGTTCTGGCGCTCCTGCTGGCACGGCATCGCGCGGGCGGCAAGCCGCTGCTGTTCCTGCCGACGGAGCTCGTCTCCAACAACGGGCGGGTGCTCAGCGGCATCCTCCAGGATCTCGCAAAGACGACCGGCCAGAGCGCGGCGTTTCGCGACTGGGTCGCGCAAGCGATCACCTTTCCGGACACTTTGGTCGATCGCATCGTCTCCCAGCCGATCGAGCCGATCGGCGCCGTCGCCGAGCCCTATGCACTCTGGGCGATCCGCAAGGGCGCGTTCGAGTTCCTCGAGCATCGCGACGTCAAGCTGGTGGAGGATCTCGAACCCTATGCGCGCTTGAAGCTGCATATCTTGAACCTCGGCCACACCGTGCTGGCGGATGGCTGGATGAAGCGCGGCGCGCCGGCGGACGAGATGGTGAAGCAGATCATCGACGGCACCGACGATGCGAAGCGGCTGGCGGAGATCACCTGGAACGAGGTGCTGCCGGGCTTCACGCGCCGCGGCATGGGCGAGGAAGCGCAACGCTACGTCGCGACCACGCTGGAGCGGTTCCGCAATCCGTTCCTGGAGCATCGCCTGGCGGATATCGCGCAGAACCATGCGGTGAAGAAGACCAACCGGATCTCGGCCTTCATCGACTGGGTGCGGGAGAAGGATCCGGCATTTGCGGCGCCGCGGCTGAGCGCGGTGTTGCAGGGCTAGACGATCGAGCGCAGCAGGGTTTCGCGGGCCGAAGCCAAGTGCTTGCGGCAGGTGGCTTCGATCCGCTGCGGATCGCGGGTCTGCAGAGCCTTGATATAGTCGAGATGCTCGGCGATGGCGACAGCGTTGCGTTCGCGCTCGTCGGCTTTGTTCCACTGGTAGTGATAGTGGAAGATCAGGCTGATGACGTCGTGGAAATCCTCGATGAAGCGATTCTTCGAAGCATCGTTGATCAGGCGATGGAAACGCTCGTCGAGGTTGGAGAAGTCCTGGTAGCGGGTCTTGATCTCGGCCAGGAGTGCGCGGTGCTCCTGCTCCAGGCGGCCCAGGGCCTTCCAGGCCGGCGCATCGATCGGCTGCCGGGCGAAGGCCTGCGCGGAGCGGATTTCGAACAGCTCGCGGACGTCGAACAGCTCCAGCGCGAATTCCCGAGTGAAGCCGCGGATGATCCAGCCGGAATTGGCGCGCTTCTCGACCAGGCCGAAGCGGGTGAAGCGGTTCAAGTAATCGCGGATCGCGATCGTGGAGACGTTGAAATCGCGCGCAAGCTCCAGGCCGTTGATCTGCTGGTCCGGCTTGCGATCGCCGCGGAGGATCCATTCCAGGAACTTCTGCTCCACCCGGTCCGAGGTCGCGACCGTGTCCTCGCTCGGGAAATAGTCCTTCTTGGCGGGCCGCTGACCGGTCCTGAGGCGGCTGCCGGCGCGCACGGCGAGACCACGCTTTTCCGCCTCAGCCAAGGCCTTGCGGACCGTGGTGCGGCTGACGTTCAGCGAGTCCGCGAGCCGCGCCTCGGAATCCAGCGGCGCCTCCGCCTCCTGCCGATCGAGATGATCCAGCAGGGCGTTGAAGGTCTTCTTGAAGACGGCGTCGGTTCGCATTGGCGAACTATACCGTAGAACGGTGCACGATGTGCCGGATTCAGCCACAAACCCCTCCGTCATGCCAAGGCTTGGCCTTGGCATCCACGAGTTTGAATCGGCTGGCCGCGATGCCGTGGATAGAAACTCGTGGATCCCAAGGCCAAGCTTTGGGATGACGACCGAGTAAGAGGTGAGCGTAAGAGCCTCTACAAGCCCTCACGCCTGCGCCAGCGCGTCCAGGCTTTCGGGCAGGATCTGGCCGCCGTCGACGATGATAGTCTGGCCGGTGATGTAGGCGGCTTCCTTCGAGGCGAAGAACAAGGCGGCGTGGCCGATGTCTTCGACTTCGCCGAGGCGCTTCAGCGGCACCGAGGCCGCCATGCTGTTCTTGTAGTCTTCGCCAAGATCGTTGAGGCCCTCGGTCACGATATTGCCGGGCAGCACGGCGTTGACCGTGATGCCGTATTTCGCGAGCTCGATGCAGGCGGTGCGCATGAAGCCCAATTGCCCGGCCTTGGTGGCCCCGTAATGCGACCAGCCGGGGAAGCCGGTTACCGGGCCGGTGATCGAGGAGGTGATCACCACCCTGCCCTGCTTGCTTTTCTTCAAATAGGGCAGGCAGGCCTGGACCGAGAGGAAGGTACCCTTGAGGTTGATGGCCATGGTCTCATCCCATTGCTGGGCAGTCATCTCCTCGATCTTCACCTGGGGAAACTGGCCGGCATTGGCGCAGAGCACGTCGATGCCGCCATAGCGGTCGTTCGCCGCCTTGGCCATCGCTGCCATATCCTCTGGCTTGGTGACATCGGCCGCGAAGCCGGAGGCGCCGTTGCCGAATTCCCTGGCGGCGGCTTCCGCCTCTTTGAGATTGCGCGAGACGGCCAGCACCTTGGCGCCGCCCGCTTGCGCGAAGACCCGCGCGATGCCTTTGCCGATGCCTTTGCTGGCGCCGGTGACGATGACGGATTTGCCTTTGAGCGAGTCGGTCATGGTTCTGCCGTTGTGTCTTTCGAAGGTGTGTTTTCCCAAGGAAAGAGGGGCGGCAATCGCTTGCCGCCCCTTACGTCATCAGAGTGCAGGGATTAGTTCCCCATGCCCTCGTACATCATGCGACCGAGCTGGTCGTAGATTTCCGGCTTGGCCGACTTCAGCCAAAGCGCGCCGACATAGCCGATGACCAATACGCCAAGGTTGATCCAGAGGATCCAGTTGGCGAATGGCAAGCCGCCACCCAGGAAGTCCATATGGGTGAACAGCATGACCAGCACGATCACCTGAGCGACGAAGGCGATCGCCGGCGCTACCAGGGTCTCGAACCAGTGATGCTCATCCGGATGGTTCTTCATGAAGTAGCGGATGATCGCCACCGAGACGAGGGCCTGGGCAAACATGATGAGCGCGGTTCCCACCAGGGCCATGAGCCCGTAGATGCCGAGATAGGCCTGCTTGGTCGGATCATCGGTGCCCATGACGAGGCAGAAAGCGACGATGATCAGCGCCGCCAGCACCGACTGGGTGATCGAGCCGACATGCGGGCTCCTGAAGGTCGGATGGGTCCGGCCCAGCGCTGCCGGCAACACGCCTTCACGGCCGAGCGAGTAGAGATAGCGCGCCGCGGTGTTGTGGAAGGCCATGCCGCAAGCAAACGAGCTGGTGAGGATCAGCACCGCCATCACATCCTTGGCCCACGGTCCGACGAAGGTCGCGGCTGGATCCAGGAAGAAGTTGCCGCTGTCATTGGCCGCCTTGGCGATCGCAGTTTGCGCGTCGGGATAGGACGACACCGCCGCCCAGCTGGTGATGATGTAGAAGATGCCGAGACCCAGAACGGAAATGTATAGCGAGAGCGGCACGATGCGCTTCGGGTCGCGGGATTCCTCGCCATAGTTCGGGGCCATCTCGAAGCCAACCCAGGACCAGAAGGCGAAGAACAGACCGATCGCCGCCAGACCAGCGGCGACATCCTTGCCGTCCGGCGTTTTAAAGGCGTCGAAGCCTTGGAACGCGGCAACCGGATTGACCGCCGCCGTGCTGACGACGGCGCCGCTGCCGGCATGGCTGAAGACGCCGAAGTCGAAGATCACCAGGATCACGACCTCCGCAATCAGCGCCGCGCCGAGCACGATCGCCGAGAGCTTCACATCAAAGAAGGCGAGGACCGCGATGCCGCCGATCATGGCGAAGGCGAACCATGGCCAGGGGATATTCGTACCGAACCAGAGATTGAAGTCGGAGTTGCCGAAATAGGCGAAGCCGCCGGCGAGCGAGGCTTCGAACACGCTATAGGCGACCACCGAGCCGAAGCCCATGGCGAGCCCCGCCTCGCGGCCGAGGCCGTGGCTGATGAAGGAGTAGAAGCCGCCGACCGCAGTCACCTTGCGGGCCATCGCCGCATAGCCGACCGAGAACAAGAGCAGGATGATGGTGGCGACCAGGAAGGCCGCCGGCACGCCGAGGCCGTTGCCGAAGCCTGCGCCGATCGGAACGTTGAACAGCATGGCGGAGATCGGCGCCGCGCCGGTCACCGTCAGGAACAACACGCCCGGCAGGCCGATCGCCTTGCCGTGCAGCTTGTGAATGTCACCCCGGGCGGTGACTTCGTATTTCCCGGAAGTACCCGTTGCGTTGGTCACTGTGGCCTCCCCCTCGAGGTCTGTTTGGTTGTTGTTGTTGCCAGGCGCGGCTCCGATTCCAGGCGCCGAGATCCGACCCCCGGCAGACTGGAAACCGGCCATGGTTGCGAGACTACGCCCCGGTCGCCAATGCGACTTGACCGCAGCCGCCTGAATATTGACAGGCGCTGTCAACTTCCACAACCAGATGACAGACCTCTGGCAGAAAATCAGGCGAGTCCGCACCAATTCTGCACAAGGTTCCGGCAGAGCCGGCTGGATCCCGGATAGTGGGCGGCGAAATCCTGGTCGAGATGGGTGATCAGCCGCGGCTCGTCCTTGCAGAAGACGGCGCCGAACTTCCGCACCCAGTCGCGGGCAATGTCGATCGTGGCCTCGGGGTGGAATTGCAGACCATAGGTCTTGGCGCTCACGCGAAACGCCTGCACCGGGCTCATGCCGCCGCTGGCCAGAACGACCGCCTCGGGGATGTTTCGGACAGCGTCGTAATGGGTGTGGAAGGCGGCGAACCTGCCGGTGAGGTTCTTGAATACCGGGTCGGCGGCGGCGGCTTCGGTCGTGTGCATGCCGATGTAGCCGGCTTCCAATCCGCTCATGCGGAACACCTCGCCGCCATAGGCGCGGGCGATCACCTGCGCGCCGAGGCAGATGCCGAGCACCGGTTTCTTCGCAAGGCCGAAGCTGCGGATCAGCGACATGCTCTCTTCGAGGAAGGCATGGTCGGCGACGTCGTTCGCGCTCATCGGTCCGCCCATCATGATGAGGCCGGCGTAATCGCCGGGCTCGGATGGGAAGCCGGTGTAGGAGAGCGGCGAATGGCTGGCATACCGGTCGATCGGATAGATCGCGTCATAGGCATGGCCCATCTCGAGCAAGGCTTCGCCGATGAGCGCGGGCGGCGCGGCGTTTTCCGGGATGATGGCGAGGAATTTCCTGGTCATTTCAGCTTCATCATTTCAACGAGCTCTTCCGTGTTCATCACATGGCAGTAGATCATGTTGATGATGGCGAGCTCCTGGTCGTGGAGCGCGTCAGTGCCGGCGGCACAGCAGTCTTCGACCACGATCACCTGGAAGCTCTCGTCGGCGAGGCTGCGCACGGTCGAGGAGACGCATTGGTCGGTGAAGATGCCGGCGCAGATCACGTTCTTGATGCCGAGATTGTGCAGAATCAGCCGGAGATTGGTGCCGGTCAGCGCGCTGTCGGTGGTCTTGGTGACGGTGATCTCGTCGCCGATGGGGCTGAGCTCGGGCACGAGCTGCGAGGGATGCTTGCTCTTCGGCAGCAGCAGATTGTTCCAACCGGGCATCTTCTGGCTGAGCGAGCGGTCACGGCCGTCATCGGTCTGGCAGGCGATGCGGGCGAACAGGCATTCGATCTTCGCTTTGCGGCAGAGATCGAGCAGGCGGCGGCTGTTCGGAATCACTTGATTCCGCATGCGGTCGTGGAACGGCGTCCATTTGTCGTAGCTGGCCTGCTCGGCAGCCGAGAGCTTGGCACGGTCGGGGCGCGTGACATAGGTGTTCTGGACGTCGATCACCAGCAGCGCGGTTTCCGCCGGTTTGAGATCGAGATCATCGGGCTCGGGCGCGCCTTCATAGTAGAAGGAGCGGTTGCGGGTTTTCCAGGTCATGCTGATGGCTTCCCCCTACTCTCCCCACGTCATCCCAAAGCTTGGCCTTGGGATCCACGAGTTTCTATCGGCAGACATAGAGCCAACCACAACAAACTCGTGGATGCCAAGGCCAAGCCTTGGCATGACGGTCGAGTTTGGCCGGGGCACTAGTATCTAAACTGGAACAGCCCGCGCCTCTCGTACACTTCGGCGGCTTCTTCCAAAAATGCGGCGACGCGTTCGGCTTTGTATTGGTCGCGGAAGGTGCGCGCGGCGTCGAGCAGTTCCTGCTTCGATTTCGCACGACCCGGGCGCAGCAGTTCGTAGGCGCGCAAGAGGAAATCCTGCGGCACGTCCACCATATCCGCCGCGCGTTGGAAGTTCTGACCCAGGCGCGGGCGGCCGGCGGCGGTGGCGATCTCGGCTTGCATCAGCAGCGCGTCCTGGGTGATGCGGAGATCTTCCATCTTGGCAGTGCCGGCTTTCAGCGCGGCGACGGTGACCTGGTCCAGCGGCTTGCCGGTGCGGGTGCGGATCAGGTCCGCGCGCTTTTCCGAGAGCGGGTAGTCTTTCACCGCGAGGGTCATGCGGCACCTTCCAGCAGCTTGATCTCGATGTTCTCGGGCTTGGCGCCTTCCTCGGTCAGCGAGGTTTCGATCGCGTAGATGAGCGCGGTCTGCGCGTGGAAGCGCGCACCCATGGCCTGGCCCTTGGTCGGGACCACGACCGGATCGGGAATCTCGCCCTTCGCATAGGTGGCGGCGTTCTCGCCGAAGCGGCGGTAATGCTCCAGCGTCGTGATCGGCGCGTTGGAGAAGAGCTCCAGGTTGTTGTGCGGCAGGCGCCCGCGCTGGTGGATGACCGCAGTGCCTTTCGCCTGGATGCCGATGCCGATGCCGGAGCCCGCGATGCCGGCGGCGGAGAGGCCGAGGAAGGAGGTGTCGGCGGTGTGGCGGAAGCGGACGATGCGCGGCTTGCCGTCCTTGGCTTTAATGCCGGCGGTCATTTCCTTCAGCACTTGCGCCAGCGAATGGCCGGCGGTGGTCTGGAAAAGCTTGAGGCCGAACGCGGGGCTGATGCCGATCACGACCTCGGCGGGGTCGTTGCCGATATCGGCCGGTCCCATGTCGCGGTAGACGATGCGACGGGCCTCGGACTTGGCGTGGCGATTCTGGTCGCGCAGCACCGCCTCGCGGTCGAGCACGTCGCGGATATGCATGATCTCGTCGCGGCGCTTCTCGCCGAGCCGGTATCCGGTGCCGGGGCCGGTATAGTCGTTGGGATCGTTGACGGCGCTGATCACCTTGCCGTCGCGCACCACCGCCGAGGTCTGGAGATAATCGCCGGCGACGCGGAGCTTCACCACGTTGAGCAGGTTCTCCGCCTCTTCCGCGAAGCCGCGTTTCTCCAGCGCCAGGATCACGTCGACCACGGTGATGCCGCGGGCCTTGATCGCGTCGCTGATGATCGAGACGTCGCGCGGGCTGTAGCTCTCGGTCTCCGCCGAGCCGGATGCGACCTGCACGCTCGCTTTCATCGCCGCGGTCGGTTTGCTCAGGTTCAGCTCCTCGAAGACGGCGGCGATCGCGTCGAGGCCGCGGCCGCGCACGTCGAGCACCTTGGTCTCGTCCACCGGGATCAGGCCGCCATCGGCTTCGAAGTCGCGCTGCAGGACCAGGAAGTCCTCCATCTCCTCGCCGTTGAAGGAGGAGGGATTGAAGGAATTGTCATAGGCCTTGATCGTGCCGAAGCCGGAGCAGATGAGATCCGAGCCGGCAATCAGCACCGGCAGGATCTTGGCGCCGACCCGAATCTCGGATTCCGAATGCCGCGCGTCATTGCCCGAGGCGCATTCGAGGTCGAGCCAGACCGCGAGCAGGTTTTCCGCCATCAGCTCGCGCACGCCGCCGGGCACGGTCGAAGTCACCGGTGCGCCGTCGATGCCGCCGTTCTGGGTGCCCTGCACGCCCATGGCGCGCTGCAGGCAGAGGCAGCGCGCCTCGAGATAGAGCAGCGATTTCGATTCATGGAAGCCCATGAGGAGTTCGGACCCCGCTCCCGAGGTACAGCGCATCTTGATGCCGCGCGAGGCATAGGCGGCAGCGAGGAAGGCCTTGGACCACGGCGTGTCGTCGCCGTCGATGAAGGCGCGCTCGGTGCCGTAGACCGAGACGGTCTCGGCATAGGAGGAGAAGCCGGCCATGCCGATCTGCAATTCCTCGGCCTCTTCCGAGGAGCACTGGAACAAGGTGCCCCAGCGTCCGACCGCGCCGCCGACCGCGCAGGCGACGGCATTGGACCAGGCGTTGCGGGCGACGCGCTGGGTCGTTTCGATCTCGTCGAAGCCGAACGCCACCGCGGTCGCGGCATCGGCCGCGAGCTGGAGCGGATCGTCCTTGGCGTTGGTGACGTGGCCCTGATTGCCGGGAGTCTTGCGCGCCCGCATCTTGGAATAGGCGAAGGCGATTTCCATCGCGTTCAGCTGCGCCACGACCTCGGCGAGCTTCGCGGGCGTGAGACCGTGGGCCAGGCGCGTCAGCTCGGTGCGCGGGATGTTGAAATCCACCAGCATGCGCGCGAGCTCGGAAGACGCCATCGCCATTGCGCGCGGCGCGATCTCGGGATCGACGTGATGGCGGGCGATGAAGAGGTCGATCATGTCGAAATCGGCCTCGGCCTTGCCGTCGAGGCTGACGACGCGGCCGTTCATCATCTCGAGGCCGGGCTTCGGATCGTTCGGGCTTTTGAAGGCGGCGAAGCCGTTCTCGGCATCCTCGACGGCGAAGCGGTCGAGGCGCAGCGGACGTTCGTCCCAATCGGCGAAGCGGCGCCACCTGTTTGCGCCACTGGGGTTTGCACCCACCGGATTCGGTTTTGCGCTGTCGTCCATGAGCCACCTTCCCGCTTGGCGGCGATCCTAGACCTGTTGTGGCTGCTCTGTCACGGGGCTGTGTAGAGTCACACCCGCTCAGTCTTCAGGGAGTCAGGCGGTGATCACCTGGTGGATGAAGTCCGGCTTGCCGATCTCGATCCCGTTATGGCGCAGGATGGCGTAGGCGGTGGTGACGTGAAAATAGAAGTTCGGCAGCGCGAAATGCAGCAGATAGGGCTGGCCCTTGAACGCCGTCGGCCCGGCGCGGAGCTGGATGGTGATGTCGCGCGTCTCGGCGCCGGCGAACTGCTCCGGCTTCAAGGTGGCCAGGAAGTCGAGGGTCTTCTGCAGCCGCGCCTTCAAGTCGGCCAGCGTCACCTCGGTATCCTCGAATTTCGGCACGTCGACTCCGGCTAGCCGCGCGCTGGCACCCTTGGCGTGATCGGTCGCGATGGTGATCTGCCGCGTGAAGGGAAACATGTCGGGATAGAGTCGCGCACCGGCATAGACCGCCTGGTCGATCTTCTTCGCCTCAGCATGGGCGATAGTCTTGTCGATGATGCTGATGAGTGCCGAGAGCATCTGACGGAAGACCGGCACGGAAGCGTTGTACAGGGCAGGCGACATGGGAACCTCGTGAGGCAGGAGTGTTGCGCGGCGCGAGATTATCTTATGCCTGTGGTGATACAAGAGTGCTCATGCTGAAAGGTAAGTGGTCCTCGCTGGCGGCATTGTGCGGTGCACAGGTACTCGCACTGTCGTTGTGGTTTTCCGCGACCGCGATCGTGCCGAGTTTGCGGCAGGGCGCGGCGATCGACGCTTTCAGCGCATCGCTCTTCACCAGCGCGGTGCAGGCCGGCTTCGTGGTCGGAACCTTGCTGAGCGCGCTGCTCGGATTGGCGGACCGGTTCGATCCGCGGCGGCTGTTCACCATCTCGGCTCTGGTCGCCGGTGCCGCGAATGCGCTGATCCTGGTCGTGCCGCCGACTTCGGCTCTGACGCCGCTGCTGCGCTTCGTGACCGGCGCGGCGATGGCCGGAATCTATCCGGTCGGCATGAAACTGGCCGCGACCTGGGCGCGCGGTGACTTAGGTCTGCTGGTCGGCATGCTGGTCGGCGCGCTGACCCTAGGCTCGGCGGCGCCGCATCTCTTCAACGCGCTGGGCGGTGTCGACTGGCGCGCAACCATCGCCGCAACCTCGATCGCGGCCCTGGGTGCGGCGCTGCTGATCAATCTTGCGCAGCTCGGACCCAATCGCGCGAGGCCGCGAACCTTCCGCTTCGATGCGGCGCTCGATGCCTGGCGGCTGCCGGCGTTGCGCCTCGCTAACTTCGGCTATCTCGGGCATATGTGGGAACTCTATGCCATGTGGGCCTGGATCGCGGTCTTCCTGCAGGCGAGCTTCGATCGGACGATGCTCACCGATGACGCGGCGTTCTGGGCGCGGGTCGGTGCATTCTTGACGGTGGGTTCAGGTGCGATCGGCAGTCTAATCGCCGGGTTCGCGGCGGATCGCTGGGGCCGCACGCGGATCACCATGGTGGCGCTGGCGACCAGCGGGAGCTGCTGCGTGCTGGTTGGGCACCTGTTCGGCGGCAATCCCGCACTACTCTTGGCGCTCTGTGTGATCTGGGGAATCAGCGTGGTCGCGGATTCGGCGCAATTCTCCGCCGCGATCACCGAGCTCTCCCCGCCGGAGCAGATCGGCACGATGCTGACCATCCAGACCTGCGCCGGATTCCTGCTGACCATGCTCACGATTCATATGGTGCCATTCCTGGTCGATCGGATCGGCTGGTCCAATGCCTTCGTCTTCCTGGCCGCTGGCCCGGTCTTCGGCATCTATGCCATGGCGAAGCTCCGCGCACGGCCGGAGGCGGAGAAGCTGGCGGGGGGCCGCCGCTAGACATCAAACCGTCACGCGATTGCGGCATCGGCGTCACGAATTGGTGTTACGGATGCAACCATGCCTGCCGCGATTGATCTCAGCTATGCGAGTCCCTGCGACAGCCGGCTGACCCGCGCCTTCATCCATCTGGTCGAAGCCACCACCGGCCAGATCGAACTGAGGCGGCTCTACAACATCTATCAAACCGAGCTCCGCGGCACCGTCGACTTCTGGGACGCGGCGATGCGGCTGATGCGCCTCTCGATCGATTACGATCCGAAGAAGCTGGAAGCGCTGCCGAAGAGCGGCCCGCTGGTGATCGTCGCGAACCATCCGTTCGGGTTGATCGATGGTCTCTTGATCGCGCATCTCGCCAACCGGGTGCGGCGCGACTTCAAGGTGCTGACGCATTCCCGGCTCTATCCACCCGATGCCGAGCTCCGAAATTACATCCTGCCGATCGATTTCGATCCGACGCCCATGGCACAAGAAACCAACCTGAAGAGCCGTGCGATCGCGCGCGCGCATCTCAAGGACGGTGGCTGCATCATCGTCTTCCCGGGCGGCGGCGTCGCCACCACGCCGACCCTGTTCGCCAGGAAGGCGGTCGATTTCGAATGGAAGCATTTCACCGCCCGACTGGTGCATGAGGCGAAGGCTCCGGTGGTGCCGATCTTCTTCCCCGGCCAGAACAGCCGGGCGTTCCAGATCGCCAGCCATCTCGGCGTGACCACGCGCATGGCCTATCTGTTGCACGAAGTCTCCAACAAGATCGGCGGCAGTTTCAGCGCGACGATCGGCGACCTGCTGCCGTACGAAACGCTGCAGGAGATGCGCGACCCGCGCACGCTCTGCCTTTATCTCCGTGAGAAGGTAGAGACGCTGGCGACCGTCAGCTGATCTTCGTCAGCACGCTGTAGGCAACGACCTCCGGCTTGGGCGAAGCATCGATCCGAATCCAGTCCATTGGGCCGAGATCGTAACCGAGCTGCTTCTCCAACACCGCGAGATCGGCATCCGAAGCGTCGTCCTTTCTTGCGCGGATGCGCTGGCGCAGGATCTCTGGCGGGGCTTCCAGCCAGATGCCGTCGTAGGGCACATTCAGCTTCTGTGCCAGAGCTTCGAAGGTGGCGCGTTCCTCCGGTCTTGCGGAGACAGCATCGATGATGACGCTACATCCGGTTTCAATTGTCGCCCTGGCTTCGCGTTCCAGCGCGTCATAGACCCGGCGAGTCGCCTCCGGCCCATAGGCGTCCGTAGAAAGGCGCTCTTCAGGCGCAAGGCCGTGCTGTCGCTTGCGGATGACATCACTGCGCAGCACGCGCGCGGCGGGCGCGATGTCGATCAAGCTGGCGAGGATCACGGCGACCGTGGATTTTCCGGTGCCGCTGAATCCGCCAATAGCAACGAGGCGCGGCGGTTGAAACTCAAGAAAATTCCGCGCATCGTCGAAATAGCTGCGTGCAGTCTCGCCATCGCCCGCCGTAGCGGCCACATGCGCGCGGACCCAGGCTCGCAAGCTGAGGAAGAGCGGCAGTGCGGCGATGCCGTCGCTCTCTTCGCTGACATCCAGATAGCGGTTGAAGACAATGGCCGCCTCGGTAGCGCGCTCGCGATGCTTGAGATCCATCAGCAGGAACGCAAGATCGTAGAGCACATCGATCGAGGCCAGCGACGGATTGAACTCGAGGCAATCGAAGAGCGTCGGCGCTCCGTCGATCAGGGCGATATTGCCGAGATGGAGATCGCCGTGGCAACGCCGGACCTTTCCAGCGATCCGACGCCGTTCCAGCAAGGATGAGACGTCGTTCGCTGCTTTCCGCGCGTCGTTGGTCAGAGCTTCCGCCTCTGCGACGGGGATGTGAGGCGGGCCGTCCCGGCGGAGGCTATTGTCGTTGATGTCGATGACCTGGTCGATCCCCACGCGGCCGCCGAAATCCGGCGTCACTTCGGCACTGCGGTGGAAAGCGGCGATATTGTCGGCGAGGCGCCGCATCAGATTGGGCGTCAGGCCGCCGCTCTCCGCGAGACGGCTGAACAGAGCTTCTTGCGGAAAGCGCAGCATCACCACGGCCCAATCCACGGCTTCGCCCTTGCCGTTGAGCGCGAGACCAGTGGCTTCGCGGGTGATCGGTTGGACTTCGAGATAGAGGCTGGGCGCGGTGCGGCGGTTGAGGCGGAGCTCTTCCTCACAGGATTTGCGGCGAAGCTCCGGCGTCGAGAAATCGAGGTAGGAGTATTGGACCGCGCGTTTCAGCTTATAGACGCGATCGCCAGCCATGAAGATGCGCGAGGCGTGGGTGGTGATGGTCTCGACTGTTGCGCCGCCATGCGTCTTGGGATCGGAGAGGAAGGCAACGGCCTCGCGTTGCGCTTCTTCGTCCATCTAGAAGAACTTCGCGAGGTTGCGGCGGATGCGGGCCTTTACCGGCTCGCCGGCGGGCGGCGCCTGGAAAGTCCGACCGGTGACGGTCTCGTAGAGCGCGATGTATTTCTGCGCGAACTCCACCAGCGTGTCGGCGGGGATCTCCGGGATCGGCTGCTTATAAGGATCGCAGCGCGCGGAGATCCAGAGGCGCAGGAACTCCTTGTCGAGGCTCTCCGGCTCTTCACCCGCATTGTGGCGCGCGGCGTAGCTCGACGCCCTCCAATAGCGGCTGCTGTCGGGGGTCAGGATCTCGTCGGCGAGGATGATCTTGCCCTGCTCGTCGAGGCCGAACTCGAACTTGGTGTCGACCAGGATGAGCCCGTTCTTCCCGGCGATCTCGCGGCCGCGTGCGAAGATCGCCAGCGACAACGCCGCGACTTCGTCCCATTGCTTCTGGGTGAGCAGGCCCTGCGCGACGATCTGCTGCGGCGTGATCGGCGCGTCGTGCCCGCCCTGCTCTGCCTTCGTCGTCGGCGTCAGGATCGTGCTGGGCAGCTTGTCGTTCTTTTTCAAACCATCCGGCAGCGAGACGCCATAGACGGTGCGCTTGCCATCGCGATACATCGGCCAGATCGCGGTGTCGGTGGAGCCGGTCAAGTAGTCGCGCACCACCATCTCGACCGGCAGCATGGAAAGCCGGCGGCCGACCACGACATTGGGATCGGGATAATCGAGCACATGGTTGGGGCAGATGTCCTTGGTCGCTTCGAACCAGAAACGCGCGGTCTCGGTCAGGACCTGGCCCTTGAACGGCACAGCGGCCAGCACCTGGTCGAAGGCGCTCTGCCGGTCGGTCGATATGAGGATGCGACGGTCGTCGGATAGATCATAATTCTCCCGCACCTTGCCGCGGTAGTAGTTCGGCAGTTCCGGAAAGTGCGCCTCGGTGAGGACGTTGGGGATCGCGGCGCGAATGCGGTCAGGATCGAGCATCGGCTTTGTGGGCTCCTCTTTCGCGCCAGACGTCCATCGCCTGAAGATACCAATAGGTCGCCTGCACGGCGATGCGACCGAACGGCCCGCCGTTCCAGTCCAGGCCGAACGGCGCATAGAGCTTGATCCGGTCGCTTTCGGCGGCGATCGCCTCGGCGACGACGCGGCCGGCAATGGCGGTGGTATTCATGCCGTGTCCGCCGAAGCCGGTCGCATACCAGAGCCCGTCGGTGGTGCGGCCGATCTGCGGCATCAGATGCCGGGCGTAGGACATGAGGCCGGACCAGGCGGCGGCGATCCGCAAATCCTTGAGCTGCGGATAAGTATCGACGATGCGGCGGCGCATGATCTCGGCGAGGTTGGCGGGATCGCGGGTCTGGGTGGTGATGCAGCCGCCCCAGAGGATTCGGTTGCCGTCCACCACGCGGTAGTAGTCGCCGGCGCGGCGGTCATCGGCGATGGCGGCGGGTGTGTTGATGGCCTTGGCGAGATCGACGATCGGCTCGCTCAGCAGCATGTAGGTCGCGATCGGTAGGTAGGCGCGGCGCAATTCGGGCGCGACACGGCCGGTATAGCCGCCGCCGCAAAGCACGACATGCTCGGCCTCGATGCTGCCGCCGTTAGCCGTCACCGTGAAGCCGCTGGGCTTGCGGATGGTGCCGGTGGCGGGGCTCTGCTCGAAGATCATGCCGCCGCTTCGCACGAAGGCGGCGCCGAGACCGAGCGCATAGTTCAAAGGATGGAAGTGGAAAGCATCGGGCGAGTAGAGGCCCTGGAAATAGGCCTTGCTCTTCAGCCGCTCCTGCACCTCTTCGCGCGAGAGATAGCGCAAGGTGGCGCCGAACATCCGTTTCGCCTCTTCGACCTCGGCCTTGAGGCCGGCGGCATCGTCATAGCGGATCGCGCGCATGACTCCGGGCGTCGGATTGACCCGCGGCAGATCGAGGCGATCGATGTTCTCGCGCACGATTTGGACGCCCTCGACCGAGAGATCGTGCAGCGTTTTGGCCCCCATCTCGCCGGCCCGGCGCACGATCTGCGCGTGGCCGGTCGCGTAGCCGCTGGTGACGAAGCCGCCGTTCCGGCCCGACGCACCCCAGGCGATCCGGTGCTGTTCCAGCAACGCCACCTTGAGGCCGCGTTGCAGGCATTCATAAGCGGTCGAAAGGCCGGCCAGCCCGCCGCCGATCACGCAGACATCGACATGATGCGTGCCGGCAAGCGTCCGATAGGCCGAATGATCGACGATGGTCCGCCGGTAATAGGTGTCTATGTAGGATTCGGGCATTTCTGGGAGATCTGGGGAGTTTCACGCGCCGGGAACTAAGCAGAATTGGCGGGAGAATCCAATGGCGCGCTGCCGGCTCGGCGAATCGGCGGAAAAGCGTACCTGCCGCCGAGAGTCACTGTGGCGTGCCGCTGCCGGTGAGGGCCGCGCCGTCAAGATCCCTGCGCGGAAGGACCTCTGCCGGGGGGCGGCCGTTCAATGGGTTCCCGGCCAAGCGTCCGGCGAGGTGGAGCGCCAGCAGCTTGCCGAAGCGGGTCTCGCCCAGGCCTTGGCCATAGTGCCGTTGCAGCATATCGACATCGGGCTTGCCGTTGCCTTCCACCAGGCAAGGGCCATCCTGCAGGATCGCGATGTCCCAGCCGACGACCACGCGGTCGCCGATCAGGCTATGGGCGCGCCGTGCCAAATCGAGCACATCCTGCCAATACGGCAGGACCCGCCCTTCGATCCGGGCGCCGGTGGCCGGGTGGACGTCATGCCAGCGCGAATCGACCTTGCAGCCGAGATCGGTGGCGCAACGCAGCCGGCCGGTCTCGAGATCCACGGCGACGCCGAGACCGCCGGCATGCAGATTGTCCACGCAGGCGGTTCGGAGCTGCGGCATCCGGAAGATGGCATGCGTCGCCTCCACCTCACCGGCTTCGGCGCGGATGGTCACCACACGCACGGTCGCCAGCACGCCGAGATTGATGTCGGCGAGATCGGAATGGTTGGTCACGCAGGGCTGGACGACACGCTTCGCGAACCAAGCCTTGCGCAGAACGTAGGCCTTCAGCCCCGCTTCCGTCAGCATTCGCCCCGATGCGCTGTGGTAGCGGCCGTCCCGATAGGTCCATTTCTCCGCGCCGAAGCCGCCGCGCCCGCTCTTGACCTTGATGAAGAGATCGACCGGGGGAAATTCGGTTGCGTGCGGCGGGAAGAACATGAAGCTCCTCGCATTGTCCGCGAGGGCAATGACCTTGCAAGCGGGCAGATCGAACCGCTCGCAGAGCATGGAGAAATACGCCTTGTTGGCAAAGGGCCAGCGCGGGTCCTTCCGGGCGACTTTGTCCACCAGCCAGTCGAAGATGTACGGCTTGGTCTGGACCCGCTGCAGATACTCTCCCGCATGTGCGCGGCGCTCATCGTGGTAGAACTCGAAGATGTAGTACCACTTGGGCGGCACCATCCAAAGTGCTGCGACCGAGAGCTGTTCGAGGAACTGCCGGAACGGCGACTTGCCGCTCACCGCTTGGCGGCTTGGTCCCAGGACGGCCGCCAGGTAAGCCGCATGCAAAACCGTGCTCGGCCACCAGGCGATGATGGAAAGGCCGAAGACCAGCTTCTCGAACAGTGAACTTCGCCGCCATGCGCCGGCGATCCATTGTCGCCGGAGATAGTCCGATGCGCTTCCCGGCACCGCCGTCCCGATGCCGCGGATCGGCGGCGGATAGTAGTAGACGAGCATCCGTCACGCCCCTGTTCGCAGATTGCGATTCGGACGAACGATACTTTCGCACAACAGGATGATCAACCTATGCCGGTCACGCGAAACTTTTGACAACTTCCAAGCCGCGGCATTTCCTGCCAATGATGTCAATGAGATGGAGCCATCATGAAACCTGAAGTGATCATGCTGATGACGTCCTCGCTGGACGGGCGGCAGCACCCGAGCCGGTGGACCCTGACGCCCGACGGCGAGCGGAAGGATTGGGGCACCATGTTCGAGAAGGTGCATGACGAACTGGCGGGCGACGCCTGGATCGTCGGCCGGGTCACCATGCAGGAGATGAGCAAGGCGACCGTGCATCCGCCGGCAAAGGTTTCATCGGTCGAACGGCCGCTGCATGTGGCGACGCGCGATGCAACGCGCTACGGCATCGTGCTCGATCCATCGGGCAAGGCGCATTTCTCCGGCGGCACGGTCTGGGGCGACCATGTGATTGCGCTGCTCGGGAGCGCGGTCGGGGATGCGCATCTCGCCGAACTCGCGGCCGATGGGGTTTCCTACATCGTCGCGGAAGGGCCGGAGGTCGATCTGGCGGCGATGCTGGAAACGCTGAACGGCACCTTCGGCATCAAGCGCCTGCTGCTCGAAGGCGGCGGCACGGTCAACGGAAGCTTCCTCGCCGCGGGGCTGGTCGATGAGGTCAACGTGCTGATCGGCCCGGCTTTCGACGGCAACAGCAGCGAGCACGGCATCGTCTTCCATCCGGGCGGCCTCGCCGGCACCTGCGAGCTGAGCTTCCGGTCGGCGACGCCGATCGCCAACGGCATGGTCCACCTGCGCTATGCGGTGAGCCGCCCGCGCGCCGGTTGAGTGGCATGCTACAGTCATTGTCCGCGCAGCAGGCGCGCGTCAGATCACAGCCTTAGACCATGGGGAGGTTCGCATATGATCCGGCACACCGTCGTCTTCACCTTGAAGCATGCTCCAGGCTCGGCCGAGGAGAAGAAGTTCCTCGCCGATGCGCTCATTCTCGCCAAGATTCCGACGGTGCGGAAGTTCGAGCAGCTGAAGCAGGTCAGCCGCAAGAACGACTACAAGTTCGGTTTCTCGATGGAGTTCGACGACCAGGCCGGCTACGACACCTATGATCGGCATCCCGACCACGTCGCCTTCGTCCGCGATCGCTGGCAAAAGGAAGTGACCGACTTCCTGGAGATCGACTACGTGCGGCTCTGAGGAGAGGCTGCTCCGTCAGTCCGCCGCCTCGCGGTGGACGTCATGGACCAGGCAGCCCGCGCCCTGTGCCGGCATTTCCAGCCAGTGCTTATGGCGCAGCGTCCGCCTGGTGTCCTCGTAGCCGCTCTGCCAGTGCTCGCGCATGGAGGTCGCCGAGAACTCATAATCCTTGGCGTGGCCTTCATAGGCCTTCTGCTGGTAGATGAGCTGTAGGATGGTGATTTCGGGAAGATCGGCGAGCTCGTCCTTCAGACGCCGTTCTTCTTCGGTGAGGGCCTCGCCCGGAATCTTCGAGAGCGCGCTGTAGAGCTTGGTCTTCCAGCCGTGAATGCGGCGATAGACGTCGGTGTTGTAGCGGGTGCGCGAGGAATACATGATGTCCTTCTGTCGCGCCATGACGTCGTTCAGATCGCGCGGCAGCATCCCGCGGGTGCTGAAGAGATCGACCTGGAAGACAAGTGAGTTGTAATCGTCCTCCTGCTCCAGCAGGTATTGCAGCGGCGTGTTGGAGACGATGCCGCCATCCCAGAAGTAATCGGTGCCGATCTTCACCATCGGCAAAGCCGGCGGCAAGGCGCCGCTCGCCATGATGTGCTCGGGCTGGATCTCTTCCAGCCGGTTGTCGAAATAGATGAAGTTGCCGCTCAAGACATTGACCGCGCCGACCGAGAAGCGCACGGGGCCGGAATTGAGCAAGCTGAAATCCACCACCTCCAGCAGCGTCTCGCGCAACGGCGCGCTGTCGTAATAGCTGGTCGCACCCTGGGCACCCGTCGGCGAGAACCAGGGGCTGGGATTGCGCGGCTCGAAGAAGCCGGGCTGGCCTTGGGTCATGGTGAACCAGGCGCTGGTCGCGTTGCGCGCCTTGCGGAAGATGTCGCCGTCGGGCGTGTAGTACCAGATGCGCCGGTCGGTGATCCGCTCCCAGAAGGTTTTCATTTTCGCGAGCCGGTCCTCCGGGCGATTGCCGGCGATGATCGCAGAGTTGATCGCGCCGATCGAGACGCCGGATACCCAGTCGGGCTGGATGTTCGCTTCGTGCAGCGCCTGATAGACGCCCGCCTGATAGGCGCCGAGCGCGCCGCCGCCCTGCAGCACCAAGGCCACACGATCGCAGCGCTCGGGGCGCCAGCCATGAGAGACGTCCTGCCGGTCGGCCGCCCTGGTCTTCGCATCCATGTTCTTTGATCCCGCTGTTGGAGGCGGTGACCCTAGCGCAGGCCGCTTGGCGAATTTGTGACGAAAGCGGGTCGGTTCGACTGCGTCATGGGCGTGTCAGAGCGTCGACATATTTCCGTGCGGGTGCGCGCGCTTCAGTCCGGCGCGCGCCTTCATCCCACGAAAGGTTCCTCCCTTGAACAAAGCCGATGTCCTGAAGCTGCCGTCGATGCCGGCGGCCGGCCCCTCGTATCCCGCGGGCCCCTATCGCTTCATCAACCGCGAATACATGGTGATCACCTATGAGACCGATGCGGCCGAGATCGCCGAGCAGCTCCCCGAACCGCTGGAACCGCTCGACCGGCCGCTGGTGCATTACGAATGGATCCGCATGCCGGACAGCACGGGTTTCGGCAGCTATACGGAATCCGGCCTCGTCATCCCCTGCCGCTTTAAAGGCGAGGATGTGAATTTCGTCAGCCAAATGTATCTGGACGACGATCCGCCGATCGTCGCCGGGCGCGAGATCTGGGGTTTCCCGAAGAAATACGCGCATCCGAAGCTGGAGATCGTGAAGGACACGCTCACCGGCACCTTGGAATATGCCGGCCAGCAGGTCGCCATGGGCACCATGGGCTACAAGCACGAGAGCATGGCCGGCAACGGCGAGCGCACGACCGCAACGCTCTCGAAGACCCAGGTCAACCTGAAGTTGATCCCCGGTGTCGACGGCCGGCCGGAGATCTGCCAGCTCGTTGCGTATAACCTCACGGACATCACGGTGAAAGGCTCCTGGATGGGACCGGCGCGGCTGCATCTGGTCCCGCATGTGAATGCACCGGTTGCCGATCTGCCGGTCAGGAAGGTGATCGGCGCGCATCACTTCATCGCCGACCTCACTCTCCCCTATGGGCGTGTGGTCTTCAATTACAATCGTGAGGATTGATGCGGTTTTGTGCGCGCAGAGTCGAATGGATGTAACAGACCTGTGCTGGGCTTCCCGTTGACACCTCGACAAGAAGTCCAATGAGCAAATTTCCGATGGGGGCCTGAAATGGCAAACACCAGCGCGACGCTGTCGGCATCGCATGCCGCACACGAGACCAAGCCTAAACTCGACCACAAGATGCACCCGGTCATGCTGATCCTTTTCGTCGGCCTGGTCGCCGTCGGATTGCTGTACACGGTCTACAGCCTCTATGCCGATGTCAGCGATTCCGGTTCGCAGGTGCGGACCGTTCTGCCCTTCATCCTGCTCGGCATCGCACTGCTCGTCGCGCTGGGCTTCGAGTTCGTGAACGGCTTCCATGACACCGCAAACGCCGTCGCTACCGTGATCTACACCCATTCCCTGCCGCCGCATTTCGCCGTGGTCTGGTCGGGCGTCTGGAATTTCACCGGCGTGCTGGTCTCCAGCGGTGCCGTCGCCTTCGGCATCCTCTCCTTGCTGCCGGTCGAGCTGATCCTGCAGGTCGGCTCGGATGCCGGCTTTGCCATGGTCTTCGCCTTGCTGATCGCGGCGATCATCTGGAACATCGGCACCTGGTCGCTGGGCCTGCCGGCATCGAGCTCGCACACGCTGATCGGCTCGATCATCGGCGTCGGCCTCGCCAACCAGCTGATGGCGCCGGCCGGCAGCGCCACCAGCGGCGTCGATTGGGGTCAGGCGCTCAACGTCGGCAAGACGCTGCTGGTCTCGCCGATGATCGGGTTTGTCTGCGCGGCGCTGCTGCTGCTCGCCATGAAAGCCTTGGTCAAGTCGAAGCAGCTTTACGAGGCACCCACGGGCAATCAGCCGCCGCCGTTCTGGATTCGCGGCCTGCTGGTGCTGACCTGTACCGGCGTGAGCTTCGCCCATGGCTCCAATGACGGCCAGAAGGGTATGGGCCTGATCATGCTGATCCTGATCGGCACGGTGCCGACCGCGTATGCGCTCAATCGCGCCATGCCGGACGATCAAGTGGCGCAGTTCCACGCCGTCGCCCAGGCCACCCAGCAGTCGCTCACGCCCTATGCCAATGGCGTCGCTTCGCCGGAAGACTATCGCGAGGGTGTCGGTGCCTATGTCCGGAGCCATGAATTGAAGCCGGAAACCGTCCCTGCGCTGATCAAGCTGATCGATGTGTCCGCGGACCAGGTCGCACAATACGGCAGCCTCAGCCGCGTGCCGATCGAGTCGGTCGATAACGTCCGCAACGACATGTACCTGACCTCCGAAGCGATCCGCCTGATGCAGAAGGCGAAGGCGCCAGCCTTCGACGACGCCACCAGCACCAACCTCACGGCCTATAAAAAGGACCTCGATTCGGCGACCAAGTTCATCCCGCTTTGGGTGAAGGTGGCCGTCGCGATCGCGCTGGGCCTCGGCACCATGGTCGGCTGGCGCCGGATCGTGGTGACGGTCGGCGAGAAGATCGGCAAGAGCCACATGACCTATGCACAAGGTGGTGCTGCCGAGCTCGTGGCCATGGGGACCATCTTCGCCGCCGACTGGTACGGATTGCCGGTCTCGACCACGCATGTGCTCTCGTCCGGCGTTGCCGGGACCATGGCGGCGAACAAGTCGGGTCTGCAGATGTCGACGGTCCGCAACCTGCTGATGGCCTGGGTCTTGACGCTGCCGGCGGCGATCTTGCTCTCCGGCACGCTCTACTTCGTGTTCCGCCACCTGTTCTAGAGCGTGGCGTGAACGCGCCGTTCGGCCCAGCGCGTCCGAACGAACCACCGGGTCTCCTCTGGGGCTTCGGGTTTGACCGGCTCGGTCAACCCGAAGCCCTGGACCCGGAACTGGCCGCCGCTTTCTCCGCCAAGCCCGGCGGTTGGGTCTGGCTGCATTTCGACCTGGTGGACCAGCGCTGCCAGAATTGGCTCTCCGCGGCCTCGCAACTCGGACCCGCGGCCAAGGCGACGCTGCTTTCGAACGGCGATCACCAGCATTTCCGGATTTCACCCGACAGCCTCGCCGGCGTGCTGGCCGACACGATCCACACGCTCGACGGCAAGACCGACGAGATCGGGCATTGGCGCTTCGCGCTCGCCGGCGAGATCGTGGTCAGCGCCGGGCGCCACGCTTTGGACTCCGTCGAAGCCGTGCGGGCTGCGGTGCAGAACGGCGCCGCGGTGCCGGCGCCGGCCAATCTGGTGGAAGCGATCCTGGAAGAGATCGCGAGCGATTGCGAAAGACGGGTGGTGGCGCTCGGCCATGATCTCGACCGCGTGGAGGACCGGGTGCTGGCCGATGCGGTGCATGACGAGCGCCGTCCCCTCGCCCATCTCCGCCGCCACACGGTGCGGCTGCACCGGCGGATCGGCAATCTGCTGATCATGATCCATCGCCTCGATCACCAGGCCAAGGGCGAGCCCGCGACTTCGCTGCACGCCGCGGTCGGCCGCGTCACCCAGCGCCTGGCCGAGCTCGAGCACGAGCTCCGCGAGATGCAGGAGCGCGGACGCCTGCTGCAGGAAGAGATCGCCGCGAAGCTCGCGACTGAGACCAACAACTATCTCCAGGCGATCACGGTGCTGACCGCCCTCTTCCTGCCGCCGACCTTGATCGTCGGTGTCTTCGGCATGAACATCAAGGGGTTGCCCCTGACCGACGACCCGCAGGGCTTCGAATGGGTGATGCTGATCTCGGCGCTCTGCGCGCTCGGCGCCTATTGGCTGCTGAAGCGCGCGCCGAAACTGTTCAAACGCTCGGGCCTGATCCGCTAGCCGATCTCGGCGAAGGCCCAGCTCCGGAAGGCGCCGACCAGCGGCGACCGCTTGCCGCCCTTGCGCCGGACCAGGAAGAAGGAGCGCGGCGCGACGATCGTCTCGGCGAGCGGCTTCACCAGCCGGCCGGAGGACAGCAGAGCGATGCTGGTGAGGCTGTCGCCGAGCGCAATGCCATGGCCGTGAAAGGCCGCCTCGATCGCCAGGTGGCCGTCGGACATCACGTGGGTCGAACCGCAGGCCAGTTCCGGCAGGCCGGCTGCCTCCAGCCAGTGATTCCACTCCGTGCCGTCATCCGCATGCAGCAAGGTGTGCGCGCGCAGATCGTCGACCGAGCGCAGCGGCTTGCGGTTGAGCAGGATCGGGCTCGCCATCGGGATCAGCCGCGGCTCGTACCAGAGCTCCGCAACGCGATCGGACCAGTTGCCGGCGCCATAGGTGATCCAGATGTCGATGTCCTCGTCCCGCACCCGCCGCGGATCGTTCGAGGAAATGAGTTTCAGGCGAATGCCCGGATGCACCGTGGAGAAGCGCTCGAGCCGCGGCAGCAGCCAGAAGGTCATCAGCGAAGGCAGGCAGCATACGATGAGCTGACCTTCGCGGCTCGGTTCCGCCAACAGCGACGCCGCTTCGGCGATCGAGCCGAAGGCATGGGTCACCGTCGGCAATAGAGCGGCGCCCTGTGCCGTCAATTGCAGCGTCCCGTTAAGGCGCAGGAAGAGCGGGACTTTGAGGTTGGTCTCCAATGCGCGCACCTGATGGCTGACGGCGCCGTGGGTGACGTTGAGCTCCACCGCGGCGCGGGACATCGAGAGATGGCGCGCGGCGGCCTCGAAGGCGCGCAGCGGATTGAGCGGCGGCATCCGCCTCATGTGCGGGACCCCTGTGAAAATTTTTCACAGGCTCTCACTAGTAATCTCGTTTGTCAAAGCAGCGGCGGCTCCGTTACCGGGATATGTCGGCATAAGCCGGCCAGGGAGAAGGGAGACCGACATGGAGCGCTCCGAAGAAATCGCCGCGGTCCTGCGGGAAGCAGTGGTCTGCGACATGACCCTGCCCTGGTTCGAGCCCTATATGATCGACCACGACGTGACCTTGCCGCGCTTCCACCAGGCGGGGTTCGATTTCGTCTCGCTGACCGTGAGCATGCCGAAGAATGCACTCGCGGCGACGATGCGCCATATCGCCATGGTGAAGGCACATATCCGTTCGCGGCCCGGCCTGGTCTTCGCCGCGACGCCGGATGAGATCGTCGCAGCAAAGCGCCAAGGCCGGCTGGCTTTGGGCTTTCACTTCCAGGGGACCGAGCCGTTCGAGGGCGATATCGAGCTGGTGCAGGCCTATTTCGATCTCGGCGTCCGGCACGCCCTGCTCGCCTACAACCTGAAGAACGCGGTCGGCGACGGCTGCATCGAGCGCACCGATGCGGGCTTGAGCAAATTCGGTGTCCGCCTGGTCAAGGAAATGAACCGGGTCGGCATGCTGGTCGATGGCTCGCATACCGGCTATCGCACGACCATGGACGCGATGGAGGTCTGCGAGGGGCCGTTCATCTTCTCCCATTCCAACTGCGATGCGGTGGTGCCGCATTACCGCAACATCAAGGACGATCAGATCCAAGCCTGCGCGCAATCCGGCGGACTGATCGGCATCAACGGCGTCAACGAGTTCCTCGGCGATCTCCACGCCGCCAGCGAGACCATGTTTCGCCATCTCGAGCATATCGTGAACCTCGCCGGCATCGATCACGCCGGCATCGGGCTCGACTATGTGCGCGATGTCCAGGCGATCTGGGACTGGATCCAACGCGACCGCGATCTCTGGCCGCCGATGGGCGAGGCGGAACAGCCCTATCCCGCCCACGCCCAGCCTGAGCAGGTCGCGGAGCTGGCCGGGCTGATGCTCGATCACGGCTATACGAAAGCGGACATCGCGAAGGTGCTCGGCGGCAACTTCCTGCGCGTGATGCGGGAAGCGCAGACGCGGCGTCACTGACGCGTCCGTCTTTCGCACGGTGCGCATCAAGGTCGCGGAAGGACCATCCCCGAGGAACAATCGGGGTCGGAGGCCGATTGCACAGGGGCGAAAATCCTATCCTAACCTTGAATTCCTGAAAGGCGCTCAGCGGGCGCGGCCGCGCCGAATGAGATTGACGATCGCCAGCAGGATAATGGCACCCAGAAAGGAAATCAGCAGACCGCCGATCGAGAAGTTGGCGGCGTTGATCGTCGGAATACCGAGCAGCGGGGACAACAGGAAACCCGCCAATGCGGCCCCGACGACTCCGACCACGATGTTCAGAAAAATCCCTTGCTGCGCATCGGTTCTCATCACCTTGCTGGCAAGCCAGCCGAGAATTCCGCCGATGATGATGGTGAGAATCCAGCCCATGTCGCACCTCCCTTGGGTTGCGGGGAAACCCTCCTAACTCCGGACCTCGCCGCACCAAAACACAACATCAGTCCTGCTGATTGAGTTTCATGTTCCGGGAATTAATGATGGCGCCGAGAGATCGCACCCCTGCATCCGCGCCCCGGGGCCGGCTGCACTTGCCCTCTCCCGGGCCCTCCCCCTTGCAGGGAAAGGGACCTCCTTTTATGGGCGATCCCGCGAGACGTGCCAGCGGATGCCTCAAACCTCGCGCGACGATCAGTCGCCCGCGTGGCCGGCGCTGAGCTTCTTCAAGTACGGCAGGATCTCGCCCAGGTTCGGCGCCGCTTGTCCGGTGCCGAAGGCGAAATAGGCCTGCTTGAACATGCCGTAGAGGCGGTCGTAGACCGCGCGGGTCTGCGCCCGAGGCTGATAGGTCTTGAACGGCAGGCAGATCGCCGCTTGCGCGGCGGCGGCATCGCGATAGAAGCCCGCCGCTAGCCCCGCGAAGATGCCGGCGCCGAAGCCGGTCGGCACGCCGTCCGGCACCAGCACCGGCTTGCCGAGCACGTCGGCATAGACCTGGTTCAGGACCGTGTTCTTCTGCGGGATGCCGCCGCCATTGATGATGCGCTCGATCGGCACACCGTTCTCGCCCATGCGTTCGAGGATGAGCCGGGTGTGGAAGGCGGTGCCCTCGATCGCAGCGAAGAGCTCGTCCTGCGCCGTGTGCAGCAGGTTCCAGCCGAGCGTGACACCGCCGAGATCGGATTTCACCAGCACCGTGCGGTCGCCATTGTCCCAGGTGAGGCGCAGCAGCCCCTTGCCGCCGGGTCCGTAGCGATCGAGGCCGCGGCTCAGCTCTTCCAGCGGCGTGTGGGCACGCCGTGCAATGGCGTCGAAGATGTCGCCGGTCGCGGACAAGCCGGCCTCGATGCCGATCAGGTCTGGCGCGACGCTGCCGGGCACGATGCCGCAGAGACCGGGGATCAACCCGACCTCGCGGGCGATCGCAATGATGCAGGTCGAGGTGCCGACGACATTGACCACGTCGCCGATGCGACAACCGGCGCCGAGCGCGTCCCAATGGGCGTCGAAACCGCCGACCGCGACCGGAATGCCGGCGGGGATGCCGAGACGCTCGGCCCAGTAAGGCACGAGGCGGCCGGCGATCTTGTCGCAGGTCTGGTAGTCGCCGCCGAGCTTGGCGCGGATCCCGTCGAACAGGCGATCGACCGAGGAGAGGAAGGCTTGTGACGGGAGGCCATGCCAGCGCGGATTCCACATCCACTTATGGCCCATGGCGCAGATGCTGCGCTTCAACTGCGCGACGTCGGTGACGCCGGTCAGGGTCGCGGCCAGCATGTCGCAATGCTCGACGGCCGTGACCAGCTTGCCGCGGTCATCCGGGTTGTGGCGCAGCCAGTGCAACAGCTTGGCGAAGCCCCATTCGTGGCTATAGACGCCGCCGCACCAGTCGATCGCTTCAAGGCCCTGCCTATGCGCGAGCGCGGTGATCTCCTCGGCTTCCGCCTTGGCGCGGTGGTCGCACCAGAGATAATAGTCGCCGAGCGGCTTGAGCCCCTCGCCCAGCATCAGCACGCTCGATCCCGTCGTGTCGGCGGCGAGCGCCACGACGTCCTGGCCGGCGACGCCGCTCTCCTTCAGCGCGGCCTGCATCGCGCGGGTGAGCGCCGCCATGTGATCGTCATGCGACTGGGTGGCGAAGTCGGGATCGTTCTCGCGCCGGTGCAGCGGATAATCCGCGACCGCATAGCCGAGCCGCGTGCCGGCCTCGTCGAACAGCGTCACCCGGACGCTGAGCGTGCCGAAATCGATGCCGGCGACCGCGCGCATCAGCTCTTCTGGCCGTAGGTCGCGCCGGCCCCGTGCTTGCGGAAGTAATGCCGGTCGAGCAAAGCCTGCGAGACGCCCGGCGCATCCGGCCGGAGTGCCAGCGTGTTCAGCGCCATGCGCGCGACGTATTCGAGGGTCACCGCGTTGTGCACGGCATCGCCGGCATCGCGACCCCAGGTGAACGGTCCATGACCCGCGACCAGCACAGCCGGGACCTCCAGCGGATCCTTGTTGCCGAAGGCTTCGACGATGACGGCGCCGGTATTGCCGACATAGTCGCCGCCGATCTCGGCATCGGTGAGCGCACGCGTCACCGGAACGGGGCCGTGGAAGTAATCGGCATGGGTGGTGCCGAAAGCCGGGATCGGGCGCGCCGCCTGAGCCCAGGTGGTGGCGAACTCGGAATGGGAATGGACCACGCCGCCGATCGTCGCAAAGGCCTTGTAGAGCTTCAGATGCGTGCCGAGATCGGAGGACGGGTTCAGCTTGCCGAACACGATCTTGCCGTCGAGATCGGTGAGGACGATGTCATCCGCCGTCATCGTGTCATAGCGGACACCGCTCGGCTTGATGGCGACGATGCCGGAGGCGCGATCGATGCCGCTCACATTGCCGAAGGTCGACAGCACCAGGCCGCTCTTCACCAGGTCGAGATTGGCCGCGAGGACCTGCTGCCGCAGTTTTTCCAACATGCCTTGATCTCAATATGAACAAAAAAATCCGCGGGGCACCGTTGCGGCGCCCCGCGGGGGACGAGAGTTAGTGCGAGGTCCAGCCCTTGTAGTCCTTGATGTTGTCCGCGGTGATCAGCACGGGATCCAGCAGGATCACGTTCTTCTCCGGCTTCTTGCCGTTGAGGATGCCGGCCGCGAGCTCCAGCGACTGGCCGGCCATCACGTAGGGATCCTGCGAGGAGGACGCTTTGATCAGCGAGTTCGGATCTTTCAGCTCGACCTCGATGTCCGGTGCGCCGTCGACCGCGGTGATGAAGAACTCCTTGCGGCCGAGCTGCTTGGCGGCAAGGTTGACGCCGATCGCGGTCGGATCGTTGATCGCGAACACCGCATCCACTTTCTGGAAGCGGGTCAGCAGGCTCTGGGCGATGGCGAAGCCGCCGTCACGGGAGCCTTTGGCATCCTGATCGTCGGAGAGAATCTTGATGCCCGGGTTTGCAGCGAAGACTTCCTTGCAGCCCTTCACGCGGTCCGTGACGGAGGACACCTGCGGCCCGTTGACGATCAGCACGTCGCCGGTCTTGTTCGGCAGGTGATCGACGATGTACTGGCAGGCGAGCGTGCCGGCCTTCACGTTGTCGGTCATGACGGTCACGTCGGCGCCGGCCGCCGCGACGTCGAAGGCGGCGACGATCATGCCGGCGGCCTGGGCCTTCTTCACCGCCGGTTCGATCGCCTTCGGATCGACCGCGTTGATCATGAGCACGTTGGTGCCCGCCGCGATGAAGTTGTCGACTTGGGTGAACTGCTTGTTGAGGTCATAGTCGGACGAGACCGAAGTGACCTGGACGCTCGGGTTGAGGCTCTTGGCCTTGTCCTCGATGCCCTTGATGGTGGCGACGAAGAACGGGTTGCCGAGCGAGCCGACCGAGATGCCGACCTTGCCGAGGTCCCCAGCCATGGCCGGGAGCGCGATGGCCGTGCTGATCGCCAGGCCGAGCGCGAAACGAGAGAGCTTCATGGTTCCTCCTTGTTGCGACGATGTTTGTTGGTTTCGTGCAGTTATCCGGCGCACGCACGCACCGGCCGTCTTGGTCGCCTTCACGTACGTCCACCTTCCCGCGTGCGATAGCGGTCGAGCGCGACGGCGCCGATGATGACCAACCCCTTGATGATGTATTGCCAGATGTCGGAGATGCCGAGCAGGATCAGCCCGTTGGTCAGCATGGCGATGATCAGCGCGCCGATCAGCGTGCCCCAGATCGAGCCGATGCCGCCGGTGAAGCTGGTGCCGCCGAGGATGACCGCAGCGATCGCGTCGAGCTCGTAAGACTGCCCGAGCTGCAAGCCGTTGGCGGCGTAAAGCCGCGCCGCCGACATGACGCCGCCCAAGCCTGAGAGCAGGCCGGAGGTCGCGTAGACGAAGAGCAGGATCTGCCAGACCTTGATGCCGGCGAGACGCGCCGCGTCCGGATTGCCGCCGACGGCGTAGATGCGGTTGCCGAGCACGGTCCGGCGCAGCACGACCCAGGAGATTACCACGACGGCGAGCGCGATGATGACCAGCCAGGGGATGCCGAACAAGGTGCCGTTGCCGATGAAGGCGAAGGGAAGCTCGGGGTTGAAGACGGTGGTGTCGCCGCCCATCAGGCGCGCGACGCCGCGCACCGCGGTCAATGAGCCCAGGGTCACGATGAAGGGCGGCAGGCGCATCGCCGAGATCAGGATGCCGTTGGCGAGGCCGAAGGCGAGGCCCATGCCGAGCGCCGCGGGAATGCCGAGCATGCCCCATTCGGGGATATGCGAGGCGATGATCGCGATCATCGCCGAACCCGCAAGGATCGAGCCGACGGAAAGGTCGATGCCGGCCGTCAGGATGACGAAGGTCATGCCGGCCGCGAGCACGATGTTGATCGCCGCCTGCTGGGCGACGATCGAGATGTTCTGGAAGCTGAAGAAGCGATCGGTCGTCACCTGGAAGAAGATCGCGAGCAGGATCAGGACCGGCAGCATGCCCGCGACTTGCAGGATGGTGCGCATCCGCTGCTTGTGGGCCTGGGCGCCTTGCCGTGCCTCGGCCGCAGCCTGTGTTGTCTGATCGACCATGAGAGTCTCTAAGCCGCCTTGCTGTCTTCGGTGATGGTGGCGAGCGCCATGATGGCTTCTTGGGTGATGGGCTTCTCCGCCGAGCCCTGCACTTCGCCGACGATCCGTCCATCGCGCATGACGATGGCGCGATCGGAGATGCCGACCAGTTCGGGCAACTCGCTGGAAATCACCAGGATCGCAGCACCCGCGCGCGCGAGCTCGTCGATGATCTGGTAGATCTGCGACTTGGCGCCGACATCGATGCCGCGGGTCGGCTCGTCGAGCAGAAGCACCTTGGGCTTGGTCTCGAGCAGGCGCGCCAGCAGCACCTTCTGCTGATTGCCGCCGGAGAGCGAGCCAACGACCACGCCGGCGCTCAAGGTCCGGATGCCGAGCGACTGGATCGCCTTGGCGGCCCGGGCGCGGGCGGCGCGCAGATTGAGCAGGCCGCCGGGGAGCGCATCTTCGTGGAGGACGCCGAGACCGATGTTCTCGCGGATCGTCATGTCGAGGAAGAGGCCCAAAGCCTTGCGATCCTCGGTCAGATAGACGATGCCGGAATCGATCGCCTCCTGCGGCGAGCCGATCCTGCATTCCTGGCCGCCGACCAGCACGCGGCCGCTCTTCTTCGGATCGGCGCCGTAGATCAGGCGCGCGAGCTCGGTGCGGCCGGAGCCGACCAGGCCGGCCAGGCCCACCACTTCACCGGCGCGCACGGTCAGGCTGCAATCCTTGATCAGATCGCCGTCGCTGACATTCTCGACCTGCAGCACGATCGGACGGTCGCCGGCCGGCGCGCCATGCTTCTTGGTATAGAAAGAGGAGAGCTCGCGACCGACCATCATGCGGACGATGGCGGCGGCGTTGACCTGCTCCTTGTCCAAGGTGCCGACCAGCTGGCCGTCGCGCAATACAGAGACCCGATCCGCGAGCTCGTAGACCTCGGTCATGCGGTGACTGATATAGACGATGGCGATGCCTTCGGCTTTCAACTGCCGGATGATCGCGAAGAGGCGGTCGGCTTCGCGGGCGGAGAGCGCGGTGGTCGGCTCGTCCATCACCAGGATGCGCGGATGCTCGGCGAGCGCCCGGGCGATCTCCACCAGTTGGCGTTCGGCGAGCGACAAGGTCGAGACCCGGGCGGCGGGGCTGAACGGCGCGCTCAGGCGCTGCAGCAAGGGTGCCGCCACCGCTTCCATCGCGCGGCGGTCGATGAAGCCGGCGCGGCTCTTCTCGTCGCCGAGAAAGATGTTCTCCGCGACCGAGAGATTGGGCGCCAACGAGAGTTCTTGGTAGATGACGGCGATGCCGTTGCGACGGCCAGCCAGCGGCCCATCGATCGTCACCGGCTTGCCCTTGAGGCGGATCTCGCCGCCGGGATCGGCCTGATAGGCGCCGGAGAGAATCTTCATCAGCGTAGACTTGCCGGCGCCGTTCTCGCCCATCAGCGCGTGGACTTCGCCGCGATAGAAGGTGCAGGAGACATCGCTCAGCGCCCGGATCGCCCCGAACGTCTTGCCGATGCCGCGCATCTCAAGTTCTGGGGCTTCGCCCGTTTCAGGCTGCATCGCTGGCGCCGTCCCGGTCACGCCGTTTCCTCTGTCTGTTTTCTTATGAGTTTGACTTCGGCTTTTGAATTAGAAACTTCCGTATCGAAAGCACTTTGTCAAGCAGCGGCAGAAGTGAATGATTTCAACGCCCTCCCCTGCGCTTGACCGCCTCCCCGACTTTCGATTTGATCCAGCCGATGAGCGACACGGCTGCCCTCACCGATTCCCCCTCTTCAAGTGCCGCGGAATCGTCCGGTTCCGAGGGACGGCGGCAGCAATTGCTGGATTTCGTGCGGCACCATGAGTTTGCGCGGATCCAGGATCTCGCACGCCAGCTTGGCGTCTCCGAAGTCACGATCCGCAGCGACATCGACATCCTGGCCCGGGCCGGCGGCATTCGTCGGGTGCGCGGCGGCGCGATGCGCGTGGTCGAGGCGGTGCCGGAGGTGGTCTACGAGGCGCGGGTCTCGTCGCATCAGCGCGAGAAACGCGCCATTGGCTTGGCGGCGGCGGCGATGCTCTCCTCCGGCGACAGCGTGATCCTCGACGTCGGCACCACCGCGATGGCGGTGGCCGATGCGATCGTCGACCGCCAGGATCTGACCAATCTCACCGTCTTCACGCCGGGCCTCAACATCGCGCTCGCCTTGGAGCGCGCCATCCCGCGGATCGAAGTCGTGGTGACCGGCGGCACCTTGAGGCCGCAACAACACTCTTTGGTCGGCCCGAACAGCACGCTGATCCTGGAGCAGATCCGCGCGACCTTCGGCTTTCTGGGCTGCAACGGCATCGACCCGTCGCATGGCGTGGTTGGATTGAGTCTGTCGGACGTGGCCTTGAAACAGGCGATCCTCAAGGCCTCGCGCACCAGCGTCATCATCACCGATGCCAGCAAGTTCTCGCAGACCTCGCTGGTGCGGGTCTGCGGCTTCACGGATATCGACCTGGTGCTGACCGCGGGTGCCCCCGACCCGGTCTCGGTCGAGGCGGTGCGCGAAGCCGGCACCGAGGTGCGGATCCTGCCGGTCGAGTGACCGAGCCCTAAGGGATAAGCCGCGTCGCGCGATAGGCCCGCACCGCCTGATCATAGGCGGCGATGTCGCCCCGGCTGCGCGCGATCAGCTGCGCGCCTTCGATGGCGGCGTAGATCGCGACAGCCTGCTCCTTCAACGCGGTCTTGTCGCGCTTTGACTTCGTGAGCGCCAAGACGCGTTCGAGCCAGCCGATGTTCACTTGCGCGAAGGCATCGATCTCGGTTCGGACGCCCGGCGGCAGATCATCGTATTCGGCACCCATGATCCCGCAGAGGCACATGCGGTTGTCGTTCACGAGCGCCGCGCGGAAGATCTCGATGTAACGGTCCATGCACCACCTCGCATCCCGCGACTGCGCGAGGAGATCTTCGAGCACCGCCGCGCCCTCTTGCGTATAGCGGTGCGCCAGGGCCGCGCCGAGATCGCCTTTGGTCGGAAAATGATAATGCACGCTGGCGCTCTTGATGCCGACCGCCTTGGCGAGCTCGCGGAAGCTCAGCGCGTTGTAGCCATGCGCCTGGACCGCGGCCCGCGCCTCGGACATCAGGGCTTCGCGCATGTCGGCTTTGGGAACGGCAGTCTTCTGGGGCATGATTTCACCTATCACTCGATAGATAGTGCTTGAAGCCGGGGCTGAAAAGGCCTATCTGCCGTGCGCCGCTTACCTATCTATCGATAGACAGGAGAATAGATTATGAAGATCCACGATCGCTCCGGTTTCCCCAATCCGGCCCGAATCCGCATCGTCCTGGCCGAGAAGGGCCTAGATCCCGCGATTGAGTTCGTGCCGGTTGACTTGATCGCCGCTGAGCATAAGCAACCGCTCTTCCTCGCCAAGAACCCCTCGGGTGTCGTCCCGATACTCGAGCTCGATGACGGCACCTTCATTTCCGAAAGCACCGCGATCACCGAATATCTCGACAATCTGGACGGAAACCCGGTCCTCACGGGCCGCACGCCGCTGGAGAAAGCGACGATCCATATGATGCAAAGGCGCGCCGAGGCTGAGCTGCTCGACCCGGTCGGTGACTATTTTCACCATGCGACACCGGGCCTCGGTTCTGCGTTGCAGGCCTTCAAGCGACCGGACTGGTCCGGACGCGGCGACTGGGGCCGAGGCCAAGGCGAGCGGGCGCAGCGCGGCATGGCTTACTTCGACGGTGTTCTGAACAATCAGGCATTCGTCGCCGGCGACGCCTTTTCCATGGCCGACATCACGGTCTTCGCCGGCCTGATCTTCGCCGATGCAGCGGGTCTCGCCTGGCCAGGCAAGCTCGGCGCCCTAGAGGCCTGGCGCGACCGCGTGAGCGAACGACCGACTGTGAAGAATCGCAGTGGCCAGGCATTCCTCCCAGAGGACGCCCGCCGGCTCGGCTTCTGACGCGAAATCGGGGTTGTCAGCCTTGACACTGTGTAATTGCACATTACCTTCCCTTGCATGGACACCGACGGCCCCGATCTCTGCTATGCCCTGGCGGCGCGGAAGAATGCGCGCCGCCTGAGCCGGCTCTATGACAGCCATCTGGCGCCGACCGGACTTTCGGTTTCGCAATTCTCGATTCTGACGACACTGTCCTCGAAGGGACCGCAGAAGACCGCCGATCTGGCGGATCTCCTGGTGATGGAACGAACCAGCCTGGTGCGCGCGCTGAAACCCTTGCAGGCCATGGGCTGGATCGCCCCCCACCCCGCCGCGGAAGGCCGCGGCCATGAGCTGGTGTTGACGGCGGCCGGCAAGAAGAAAACCGCCGCCGCAGTGCCGCTCTGGCGTGCCGCGCAGCGCGCCTTCGAAGCGGAAGTCGGTCGCGATCGCGCCATCCGCCAGCGGGATGAGATCTTGGACGCCAAGCCGGCTCGCTGATTTTTTCGTCATCAACTGTGCAGTTACACATATGGAGATCAGCATGAGCAAGGAAACGATTCTGGTGACAGCGGCGGCCGGTAAGACCGGGCTGAGCACGGTGCAGCAACTCCGCGCACAGGGGCACGGTGTCCGGGCACTGGTGCATCAGGACGATGCCCGCGCCGAGGCGCTGCGCAAGCAAGGCGCCAAGGTCATCGTCGGCGATCTGCTCGACCATGACGATGTCCAGCGCGCGACCGCGGGAATCGACGCCGCCTACTTCTGCTATCCGATCCGGCCGGGGCTGATCCAGGCCACCAGCTATTTCGCCGAAGCCGCCAAGAACGCCGGCGTGAAGGCGATCGTCAACATGTCGCAGATTTCGGCGCGGCGAGATTCGCAGAGCCATGCTGCGCGCGACCACTGGATCGCCGAGCGCGTCTTCGACTGGTCGGGCGTCGCGGTGACGCATCTCCGCCCCACCTTCTTCGCACAATGGCTGACCTATCCGTTTCAGCGCGCTTCCTTCGACCAGGGCGTGATCGACCTGCCCTATGGCACGGGACGCCACGCGCCGATCGCCGCGGAGGACCAGGCGCGCCTGATCGCCGCGATCCTCACCGCACCGCACGACCATGCCGGCAAGACCTACACGTTGCATGGGCCGGTCGAGATGGATGAAGCGGGCATCGCCGCGGCGGCCGGCGCGGCGCTCGGGCGAACGATCGTCTATCGCCCGTCGACGCTGGAAGAATATCGCCGGCGGTTGGAGGCGAACGGCCTGCCAGAGTTCCTGGTGCAGCACCTCTGTGCCGTCGCCGTCGATTGCCAGAACGGCATCTTCGCCGGCGAAGACACGATCATCGCCAAGACCACCGGCCAGGCGCCGATGACCGTGCAGGAATTTGTGGCGCTGCACCGCGACTCCTTCCAGACCAGGGCCGCCGCTTCGGTCGGCGCGCGTTGACCAGGAGATCCAGCATGCAAGAGAGCAATGTCGTCTTCTTTGCCGACTTCACGGCGCGCCGGCGGAGGTTCGACCGCCGGCCGATGGAAGCGCGGGAGAAACCCTATGCCGGCGGCGGCATCGACGAGCTCTGGGCCGGCGAGCCTCCCAGCGCCGTCGTCATTCGGCTCCGCTAGCGGTGCACGCCGATATAGCGTTCGAGCGGCACCGGATCGGCCGCGAGCTCCTGCGCCGGTGCTTCGTGCTGGATGGTGCCGTTCTCGATCAGCGCGATGCGGTCGCAGATGCGCAGCGCAGATTTCACCTGCTGCTCGACCAGGAGGATCGCGACGCCCTTTTCACGGAGCGCAGCCACGGCGTCGAGGATGCGGTGCGTGACCGCGGGGATCAAGCCCTCGCTCGGCTCGTCGAGCAGCAAGACCTTAGGCTGGGCGCAGAGCGCGCGAGCGACCGCCAGCATCTGCTGCTCGCCGCCGCTCAAAGTGCCCGCGGCTTGCGTGAGACGCTCGCGCAGGATCGGGAAGAGATCGAGGATCGGCTCGGCTTGCGCTTGCGGCGCGTCCTTCACCAGCAATCCCATGCGCAGGTTCTCGGCCACGGTCAGTTCGGAGAACAGCCGGCGGCCTTGCGGGACGTAGGCGATGCCGCGGCGCGGAATCGCATGCGCGGGGAGGCCGATGATCTCCATGCCGTCCAGCAGCAGCGAGCCCGATCTTTTCGGGACGAGGCCCATAATGGTCTTCAGGAGCGTGGTCTTGCCGGCGCCGTTGCGGCCCATCAGGCCGAGGATCTCGCCGGCCGCCACGGTGAGCGAAACTTCGTTCACCGCTTTCACGGGACCATAGGCGCCGGTGATGGATTTCAGCTGCAGCATCAATCCCCCAGATAGGCTTGCTGCACGGCGGGGTGCTGCTCGATCTCGGCCGGCGTCCCTTCGGCCAGGATCGCGCCGCGGTCCATCACAGTCACCTTGTCGGCCAGTTCGAGCACGACTTTGAGATTGTGCTCGATGAAGAGGATGGTCGTGCTCTCCGCCGTCTTGCGGATGAGATCGCAGAACGGCACGATATCGCCCGGCGCCAGGCCTTGCGTCGGCTCGTCGAGGATGAGCAGCGACGGTTTCAGCGCCAGACCCATGGCGATCTCCAGCAGGCGCTGGTGGCCGTAAGGCAGCTCGCCGGCGATCCGCTCCGCCTCAACGGTGAGACCGACCGCCGCGAGTGCTGCATCGACAGCCGCGTCCAACATGGCTTGCGGCAGCGCGAAGCGATGGCCTCGGGTTCGCGTGAGGTGACGCTGCGCCGCCAGCGCGACATTGTCACGGCATGTGAGGCGCTTGAACACGCTGGTGATCTGGAAGGTGTAGACGATGCCGCGCGCCACGCGATTCCAGGGCTGCATGCGGGTGATGTCGGCACCGTCGAACTGGACGGAGCCGGCGCTCGGCAGCACCCGTCCGCAAATCATGCCGACCAAGGTCGTCTTGCCGGCGCCGTTGGGGCCAATGACGCCGCGGATCTCGCCGCGTTCCAGTGCGAAAGAAACGTCATTGACGGCGCGGACGCCGCCATAGTGTCGCGTGAGGTTGCGGGTCTGGAGCAAGGTCATGCGCGCTTCCAGCGGCGGAACCAGCCGGCCAGGCCTTGCGGGAACCAGAGGGTGATCGCGACCAGCGCCACGCCCACCAGGATCATGTAGCTCGAAGTGAGGCTGCTGGAGATGTCGATCAGGTAATGCGTGATCGCCGCGCCGAGCGGCGGCCCCAAGGTAACGCCGCTGCCGCCGAGCAGGGTCCAGAGCAGCGGCAAGGTCGAGTATTGCAGCGAAGCGAAGGATGAGCCGACATAGCCGAACAGCAGGCAATAAAGCGCGCCCGAGAGCCCGGAGAGCGTGCCGGAGATCACCAGGGCGGTGAAGCGATAGAGCGCGGTGTTATAGCCGAGCAACCGCGTCCGCGCCTCGTTCTCGCGGACCGCGATCAGCACCCGGCCGAACGGCGAGCGCAGGAGCCAGAGGCTCAGCAGCAGCGCCAGCGCGAAGGCGACCAGCGCGACATTGTACTTCACCATAGGATCGGCGAGCGGCAGGGACGCCCCGAACAGCGCGATCGGCGGCAGCGAGAGCACGATGCCCTGGTCGCCAAGGGTGATGGTGTTGAAGTAGAGCGTCGAGAGGAACGCGGCCTGGGCCAGCATCAAGGTCACGATCAGGAAAGCCACACCCGTCGTGCGGTAGACGATGGCGCCTGTGATGAGCGAAACCAGGAGCGCCGCGCCTATGCCGGCGCTGAGTGCCGCGATCGGCCCGAAACCCCACCAATGCGCGGTGAGCCCCGCGCCATAGGCGCCGGCGGCGAAGAACAGCGCATGGCCGAGGCTCAGCAGCCCGGTATAGCCGAGCAGGATATTGTAGCCGATCGCGAAGACCGCATAGAGCATGATGCGGGTGACGTTGCCATAGTGATAGGCCGGCAGCGCGAACTGGATTACGAACAACGCGACAATCACCGCGAGATGCAGCGCATAGACGCGTGTCGCCGACCCGGTCATGTCGCCGTGCTCCGCGCGAGGCCGCCCGGTCGTATCACCAGGACCGCCGCGACCAGGAGGGTTGCAATGATCTTGGAGAGGGTCGGCGAGAACAGGACCGAGATCATGCCTTCGCCGATGCCGATGCAGGCCGCCGCCAACAGGGTACCGCGCAGATTGCCGAGCCCGCCGACGATCACCACGATGAAGGAGAGCAGCAGCGGATCGGCGCCCATCAGGTAATGCGCGCCGCGGATCGGCGCGATCAGCACGCCGCTCAACGCCGCCAGCATCGCGCCCAAGGCAAAGACCGTGGCGTAGACCCGCTTCACCGGCACGCCGAAGGCCTGCGCGGTCTCGGAATCCAACCGGGTCGCGCGCATGTAGAGGCCTATCCGCGTCCGGGAGAGCAGCAGCCAGGTGGCGCCGAGCAACAGAAGTGCCAGGCCCGCGACGATCAGCTTGTATCCGGAATAGCCGAACCAGGGGAACTGGACCCGGAAGTAGATCGGCGGATCCAAGGGCCGCGCATCCGGGCCATAGCCCATCAGCACGCCCTGCTGGAGGATGTAAAGCAGGCCCATGGTGGCGACGATGGTGCGCTCGGGATCATAAGCGATCCGCCGCAGCACCAGCCAGTCGGCGGCAATGGCGATCGCACCCACAACCAGCGGCGCCACGGCGAGTGCCACCACGAAGCCCAGCAGCGGATGCGCGTCGAGGAGATCGGCCGAGCACCACCAGGCGACGACGGCGCCCAGCATCACGAACTCGCCATGGGCGATGTTGATGACGCGCATGACGCCGAAAACAAGGCTGAGGCCGAGCGCGGTCAGCGCGAGGACAGCCGCGCCGACCGTTCCTTCCAGCAATGCGAGGAGCAGAGCCGGCCCGGTGATCATCCTCTGGTGATGCGCCCGTCGCGGTCGCTAAAGCGACTGCTTGGTGTAGTCGGCCTTGGGTTCGTAGAGCCCGTCCTCGATCGAGGTCGTGTGCACCACGTTGAGCTTGCCGCCCTTCACCTCGGAGATGAATTGCGGCCCGAACATCTGATGCGCCTTGCCGATGAACTGCTTCTTGCCCTGCGGGTGGCCCTTACCTTCGTCGTAGCCGGTCGTGGCCTCGATCGCCTCGACCAGCTTCTGCTTGTCGGCGGGACCCTTGTAGCCGCTCGCTTCGACCGCTTCCTTGATCGAGAAGAGGGTCTCCCAGCAGCCGAACATATGCGAATTGGTGCTGACCTCTTTCGGATCGCCGACACTGGCGCCGTTCTCATCGATCCCGACGGCGCCGCGGTAGAACTTGGCATTCTCGGTGTCGAGGCCGGAGAGATAGCGCGGGAAGGCCTCCCAGAGATGCGAGCCTTCGAGGAATTCCAGCCCCGGCGCGCCGATATCGACGGCCTCGAGCGAGTCGATGAAGCCGAACAGCTTCGGCCCCTTGTCGCCGAAGAACTCGCCCAATTCGCGCACGAAGGTGAGCACGCCCGGGCCGACCATGACGTGATAGATGGCGTCGGTGCCGGCGGGGATCTGCGAGAAATACTTAGTGAAGCTGGTCTCGGTCGGCGGGATCGCGATCACCGCATCGACCTCGCCGCCCTGCGCCTTCGCGGTCTCGCTGAAGAAGTCGCGATGGTTATACCCGAAGATGTAGTCCGGGATGATCATCGTGACTTTCTTGCCGACGTTCCGGATCACCCAGGGCGAGATCGCGGTCACCTGCGAGCGCACATTGGTGATCCCGGTCTGGAAGACATAGCGGTTGAAGTCGCCGGCCGCGAGCTCGCTGCCTTCGCTCACGACGAAGAGCGGCAGCTTCAGCTCGCCGGCCCGGACAGCGACGGCGCCGACCACGTTGCCGAAGAGCGGGCCGAACACGAAATCGACCTTGTGCTCGTTGGCGAATTTTTCCATCACTTCGGTGCCGCGCTTGGCATCGGTCGCATCGTCCTCGACGATCAGCTCGACCGGACGCCCGCCGATGCCGCCCATGGCGTTGATCACTTTGACGGCGGCGGTGCTGGTACGCTCGTACCAGAGGCCGTAAGCCGCGCCGATGCCGGTGCGATGCGCCTCGAGGCCGATCTTCAGCGTGTCCTCGGCGGCGCGTGCGGTGACGATGAAAGGCTTCGCGAGCTGCAGTCCGGCGACGGCGCCGGTCGCAGCGAGGATCTGGCGCCGCGACAGCCCGCGCGGCGTGCTCTGAGAACGGACACGCATTGGTTCGCCTCCCTGGGACGATATTGTGTTGTGCCGTTGATTGTTAGTATACGAACGACCTCAGTCCACGGTCAAGCTGCGGGGGGAATTGCGGCGGACCATGCGCACACATGCCGTTCGAATAGCACTCGGCCTCGTGCTCTCAGCCGCGGCGACATCCGCCGCGGAAGCGCATGCCGGCGCCGCCGGCTTCGTCCTGCTGTTGCCGACCGAGCTCTACATCCTCGGCGGCGCACTGGCAGTGCTGGTCTCCTTCCTCGTGCTCGCACTGTTCCATCGCGGTGGCACGCCGTCCCCCGAACATGCCAAGCGCGAAGTGCCGCGCGCGATCGTGGTCGCGGCGAGCCTGCTGGTCCTGCTGTTCCTGGCGCTGCTGGTCGCGGCGGGATTCTGGGGCAGCCCCGACCCGATCACCAATCCGCTGCCGACGACGCTCTGGACCCTGTGGTGGGCCGGGTTCACCTTGGCCGTGGCTTTGCTGGGCGATCTCTGGGCTCTCGCCAATCCCTGGATCGGACTCGCGGCTCTTCTGCCGAAGCGGCCGCTGCTCGCCTATCCCGATCAGCTCGGCTTCTGGCCGGCGATCCTGCAATTCATCGGCTTCGCCTGGTTCGAGCTGATCTACCCAACACCGCAGGATCCGACGCGGCTCGCCACCGCCGTTGCGCTTTATTGGGCGATCAATTTTATCGCACTGATCGTCCTCGGCCCGCGCTGGCTCGAGCGCGGCGAGGCCTTCTCGGTGTTCTTCGCCATGGTCGGGCGGTTGAGCCCGCGTAGCTGGCGGCTAATGACCGAGCCGCGGCTCGCGGTGGTTACGCGCCTCGGCCCACCGGCGCGGCGCTTGCGCGAGAGCTTCGCCGATGTGAGCGGCGCGCTGTTCGTGCTGGTGACGCTCGCCGCGGTCTCGTTCGACGGATTGTCGCGCACCTTCTTCTGGGTCGGAATGCTGGGCGAGAATCCGCTGGAATTCCCCGGCCGATCGGCCGTCATCGGGCAGAACACATTCGGCCTGCTGCTGAGCGTTGTCGCACTCGGCGCGCTCTATGCAATCGCGATCGCGCTGGGCCGATGGCTCTCGCGATCGCCGCTGCCGCTGCGCCACCTGTTCTGCCGCTTCGTGCTGTCGATCGTGCCGATCTCGATCGCCTATCACATCGCGCATTATTTCCAGAGCCTGATCGTCGATTTCCCGACCGCGGTGCTGGCGCTCTCCGATCCATTCGGGCTCGGCTGGTCGTTGTTGCCCCATGCCGGGCTGCAGCACGGCACCACCATGGGCCTCGGCCCCGACGGCGTGATCGCCGCCTATCGCGCGCAGACCGCAATCATCGTCGTTGGGCACATCCTGGCGACCCTGGCGGCGCATCGGATCGCACGCGCCGAGAATGCAGATCGGCGCAAGGCGGTGCTGATGGGGATTCCGCTGGCGGTGCTGATGGTCTTCTACACCGTGTTCGGGCTCTGGCTGCTGTCGACGCCGGAAATCGGCTAGGGCAGGATATGACGGGCTAGCGGTCGCCTATCCTTAGTTCCGGCTCCTCGGCGCAAATCGCAGCGAGGAAATCGATGAAGTGCCGCACACGGGAGGGCAGGCGCCGTCCGGCAACGGTCACAGCGCTGATCGGAAAGGGCGGTGGCGCATGCTGGGCCAGAATTCGTATAACCTCGCCGGAGGCCAGCACATCGGTGAACAACCAACTCGCGTGATGGGCGATGCCGAGGCCGGCGAGGACCGCGCCGCGGACATGCTCGGCGTCGTTGGTGCGGAACGCTCCCCCACCATCGACCGTGACCTGCCGGCCCTCTACGTGGAAACCCCACCCGATGATATCGCCCTGGTGGACATGGCCAATACGCTGGTGGTTGCGCAGTTCGTCCAAGGTTTGCGGCGTGCCGTATTGGGCAAGATAGCCGGCGGAGGCCAGGGTTATCATCCGCATGTCGCCGATGCGTCGGGCGACCAGTGCTGAATCCGAAAGCCGGCCGATCCGAATCGCGACGTCTATTCCCTGCTCGATCAGGTCAACATGCCGCCCGGAGACTTCCATCTCGATCGCGACGTCGGGGAAGCGGCTCCTAAAATCCGCCAGCCGGGGAATAACGAACATCCTCCCGAATGCCGGCGAAAGAGTCACGCGGACCAACCCCGACGGGGCCGACTGCCCTTCAAGGACTCTCTCTTCGAGGAAATCGAGATCCTGAAGGATACTGACCGTGGCCTCATAATACTCTTGTCCCGCGGGCGTCACGGCAACGGCACGCGAACTCCGCGCGAGGAGTTGCGTCCCCAGCCGCGCTTCGAGCGCAGCGAGCTGCTTGCTGACCGTCGGTTGGCTGACGTTCAGGTCTCGCGCCGCCTGCGAAAAGCTTCCGCTTTCGACGACGCGCACGAACATCCGCATCGCATCTAGCTTATCCATCACCTCCATTCCGAACAGGAATCGATAATTCCAGCAAGGAATAGATGGCATTCGTTAGGCATGGCTGTCATTCGCAAAGGGAAGATGAGATTTGACGTTCGGCCGGCCGTTCACGGGGTCGGAACCGAAAGGAGCAGCTATGACGATCAAGATCTATGGTGATGCGGGCTCGGGCAGCTTGCGTCGCGTGAACACCGCCGCGAAGATCATGGGGATTGAACTCGAACGCGTTAACGTTGACCTCTTCAAAGGCGAAAGCCGGACCGTCGCGTTCAAATCCCGTCTCAATCCTCACGGCCTCACGCCGGTTCTGGAGGATGGAGACTCCATTCTCTGGGAAGCTTCTGCGATCAATCTGTATCTCGCCAGCAAGGTGAATTCACCGCTGGTCGGAACCACGCAAGCGGAGTGCTTCCAGGTGCTTCAGTGGATGTTCTGGTCGGGCGAGCAGTGGCGCACCTTCACCACCACGCTCTTCGATGAGCGCGTGGGGAAGACGGTCATGGGCGTGCCGAAGGACGAGTCCCTCATCAAATTTGCCGAGGGTAAGATCCGCGCTGCAGCAAAGGTGCTCGACCAGCATCTTCGAAGCCGTAAGTTCATGGTCGGCAATGCATTGACCTTGGCTGATATCGATATCGCGGCGCCCTTCTCCCAGGTCGATCGTGCAAAGTTTCCGTTCAAGGAATATCCAAACCTGATCGCTTGGCACGACAATCTTCTCCATTCGTTCCCGGCGTGGGCAGCGACGAAGGCTGAAGTCGACAACCGTATGGAAAGCTTCCTGGCGAGCGTCGGCGTGAAACTGTGATTTCCAGCCCTGTGGTCCGTGGCGCGGTGGGCGGCTAGCGCATCTTGTCGAGCAGCCGCATCAGGGTCTCGCGCTCGTCCTTGTTGAGCGGCGAGAGCGTCTCCTCGGTGATCTCCAGCGCGTGGGCGGCGAGCGCGCGGTAGAGCTGCGTTCCTTCCCGCGTCAAACCCACCAGCAGCAGCCGCGCGTCTTCTTGATCCGGCCGCGTGTCGACCAGGCCGCGCTTGATCAGCCGGTTGACCACGCCGCGGATGGTGGAGGCATCCATGCCGGTCAGGCGGCCGAGACGGTTCTGCGACGTGGGACCGGTCTGCCACAGCTTGGCGAGGGCGGCCCATTGGGTCGGGGTCAGCTCCGCATCGCCGATCCGCTCGGCGAAGATCGCGCAGTGGCGCTGATGGGCGAGGCGCAGCGCGAATCCGATCTGGTGATCGAGCACGTAGAACGCCGCCGCGGCGGCCTCGTGGATTTTGGGGGCCGGAGCGGTGCTGCGTCTCGCGCCGGAAGCCTTGGCAGGCATGGGCTTGTCCCCGGCTATTGCGACGTCACACGCTGGCCGTTCTAGGCGTTCGTGAGTACACACGCAAGATCTGTGGTTATTCGGGGTTGATATGCCGCGCTCGCATGGGATCTGCACATTAAGTCGCATTGTCCGGCTTGCCGATCGTATGTATACACCCAATATCGGCATTTCTCGGTCGTGCCTGCCGCAGCGAAACGGACAGATTGATGAGCAATTTCAACGAAGAGACCGTTCTCAGCGTCCACCATTGGACCGACCGCCTGTTCAGCTTCAAGACCACCCGGAACCCCGCCTTCCGCTACCGGAACGGCCAGTTCACGATGATCGGCCTCAAGGTCGAGGGTAAGCCGCTGCTCCGCGCCTATTCGATGGCGAGCGCGAACCACGACGACCATCTCGAATTTTTCTCGATCAAGGTCCCGAACGGCCCGCTGACCTCGCGGCTCCAGCATTTGAAGGAAGGCGATCCGGTCGTCGTCGGCATGAAGCCGACCGGCACGCTGATCCAGGACAACCTGCTGCCCGGCAAGAATCTCTATCTGCTCGGCACCGGCACGGGTCTCGCCCCGTTCCTCTCGGTGATCCGCGACCTCGAAGCCTATGAGCGTTTCGAGAAGATCATCCTGGTCCATGGCTGCCGCCACATCGCGGAGCTCGCCTATGGCGATCTCATTTCCGAGAAACTGCCGGCCGACGAGCATTTCGGCGAGCTGGTGAACGAGAAGCTGATCTACTACCCGACCGTCACCCGCGAGCCCTACAAGAACAACGGCCGCATCAGCCTCCTCATCGAGAACGGCAAGCTCTGCGACGATATCGGCCTGCCGCAGCTCAATGCCGAGACCGACCGCGTCATGCTCTGCGGCAGCCCGGCGATGCTGTCCGATCTCCGCACCCTCCTCGAGGCCCGCGGCTTCGACGAAGGCAACATGGGCGAGCCCGGCCATTTCGTGATCGAGAAGGCCTTCGCCGAGAAGTAAGCGGGCTACTTCAACCCGCTGAGGGCCACGCCCTCGATGAAGTGCTTCTGCGCGATGAAGAAGGCGACCATGATAGGCGCGACGCTGACCAGCACCGCCGCCATCATGATGGTCCACGTTCCCGCAAACTGAACCTGGAACAGCGCCAGGCCCACCGGCAAGGTGGTCTTGTCGAGATCGCTCGGCAGATAGATCAGCGCGGTGAAGAGGTCGTTCCAGGAAAACAGGAAGGCGAAAATGGCGAATGCCGCCAGAGCCGGCTTCGCCAGCGGCAGGTAGATCTTCCAATAGATCTGCATGAGGCTCGCACCATCGATCCGCGCTGCTTCGGCCAGCTCGATCGGGATGGTCAGGAAATACTGCCGCATCAGGAAGACGCCGAAAGCGCCGCCGAGGAAGCTCGGCAGATAGAGCGGCGCCTGGGTGCCGTAGAGTCCCAACCATTTGAACATGATGAACTGTGGGATGGCGGTGATCTGCTGCGGGACCATGAGCGTCACCAGCAGCAGCACGAACAACGCGTGCCGGCCCGGGAACTTCACGATCGCGAAGACGAAGGCCGCCATCGAGCAAGTGAGCAGCTGTCCGAAGGTCGAAATCAGCGCGATCTTGATGCTGTTCCAGAGCAGGGTCTGGAACGACATGATCTCGAAGATCCGCGTGTAGTTCTCGAAGGTGAGGGTCGGCGGGATGAGCGTCCTCGTGTACTGATCCGCCGGCAGCTTCAGCGAGGTCGAGAGCATCCAGACGAACGGCCCGACCATGGCGATCGCGCCGATCAAGAGCACCAGCATCGCCAGGCGATCGGGCCAACGACTTTCCCAGGGTGCGGGCTCGATGCGGATCACGCCGGTACCTCCCAGCGCTTCTGGATCCGGAAATAGACCAGGGTGAAGAGGAAGATGATCGCGGTCAGCACGATCGCCTGCGCCGTCGCATCGCCCATGCGGAAGAAGCGGAAGCCGTTGCGGTAGATCGAGAAGACCAGGGTCGGCACGCTGGAATTGCCGTTGCCCACGCGGGTCAGGATGTAGATGTAGTCGAAGGCCTGGAAGGCGTGGATGGTCGAGAGCACCGATTGGAAGAACAGGCTCGGCGCCATCGCCGGCAAGGTGACATAGATGAGGCGCTGCAGCGCATTGGCGCCGTCGAGATGCGCCGCTTCATATTGCTCGCGCGGGATCGCCTGCAACCCGGCCAGGAAGACGATCATGCCCTCGCCGATCGCACCCCAGACATTCACCACCACGACCGAATAGAGCGCCATGTTGGGACCCAGCCAACGCACCGGCGGGATGCCGAGATTGCCGAGCATCGCGTTCAGCACGCCCTGGTCCTGGGCGAAGATCCAGGTCCAGAGCAGGCCGACGGCCGTCGGCGAAGAGATCACCGGCAGGAAGTAGAGCGTGCGAAACAGGCTAACGCCATGGATCCGGCGGTTGAGCAGCAGCGCCACCGCCATGGCGCAGACGATGGTCAGCGGCACATAGAGCAGCGAGAAGATGATCGTGTTGCTGAGCGAGCGCAGGAACATGCGGTCGTCGGCAAGACCGGCGTAATTGGCGAAGCCGACCCATTCCGGCGTCGTCAGCAGGTCCCATTTGAAGAAGCTGAGGCCCAAGGTCGCGAAGATCGAGCCGAAGGCGCCCACCGCCAGCCCCAGCAAGGTGGGGCCCAGCAGCAGGAGCACCCAGAGCTTCTCCCTGCCCAGGGGCCGCAATCCGAAATTCATCCAGGCTCCCTGTCAGGCTCGGCGCGCTGCTATTGCCGGTTCTTCGCCAGCGCGTCGTCGCCATTCTGCACGGCTTCGGCGACCGCGTCATCGACCGGCATCGCGCCGGTCCAGGCATTGTTAAGCGCGTCGCCGACGGCCGCCGACCATTCCTCATAGCCGCGGAACACCGGCTTGGTATGCGCATACTGCAGCGCATCGATATAGAGCTTGTGGTCGATCGGTGCCGAGGTCTGCTGGAGATAGGCCGGGCTTTCCGCCACCGATTTGCGGATCGGCACGGCAAGGCCGATCTTCGCCGCCTCCGCCTGACCGACCGGGCCGAAGGCGAACTTCACGAACTCCCAGGCTTCCTTCGGATGCTTGCTCGCCTTGGCGATGACGAAGCCCGCGCAGTTGACGCTGGTGACCCGTCCGGCCGGTCCCTTCGGCATCGGCGCCACCGCCCATTTGAATTTCGCCGGCGCGTAATCCGGCACCGACCAATGGCCGGAGACGCCCATGGCGGCGATCCCCGCCTGGAAGCCGTCGGTGCCGTATTGCTGAAGCTGCTCGGTGGTTGGCATCGATTTGTCTTCGAGCCACATGTCGTTGATGAAGTGCCAGGCCTGCATCGCCTTCTCACTGCCGATCAGCGTCTTGCCGTTCGCGATGTCGACGATGTCGCCGCCGAACGACCAGACCACGGGCCCCCAATAGGGCTCGGGGTCGAGCACTTCGGCCCAGAAGCCCCATTGGTCGATCGTGCCGTCGCCGTTGGTGTCCTTGGTGAGCGCCTTCGCCGCCTTGCGGAAGTCGTCGTAAGTCCAATTGTCGCTGGGGTATGCCACACCCGCCGCGTCGAACATGTCCTTGTTGTAGTAGAGCACGATGGTCTGGAAATCGCGCGGCAGGCCGAAATAGCCGTCCTTGGTCTTGTAGGCTTCCAAGGTGATCGGGTAGATGTCGTCGAGGATGACGGGCTCGGCGTCGATATAGGGCTGGAGATTGAGGAGCACGCCGCGGGACTGCCAGTCGGGATAAAGCGGCGCATCCATGGCGAAGACATCGGGCGGCGTGCCGCCGGCCATCAGCACGCGGATCTTCTCCCAATAGGAATCCCAGTCGTTGACCTCGACCTTGACCTTGGTGTCCGGATGCTGGGCCTCGAACTCTTTCGCGACCTTCTGCCAGACCTCGCCTTCCTGGGGTGAGCCCCAGAGCTGATAGGTGATCTCGGTCTCGGCCCGTGCCGCTGTTGCACCGAGCATCAGGCCGGCAGCGATGGCCGACAATACGAGTCCGTTGGTCCGCAGCATGTCCTCACCCGTCTTCTTTGTTATTTGGCATTGTCGGGCAGTTTGGGGCGGGGAATCCGGTATTTCTACCGGTAAAACCGCTGGAGATTCCCGTTTTTGAGTATCATTCTGCCGCCATGTCCGTCGCCGCCGAGATCCAGGAAGCCGACGACGGCTTCCTCAAAGCCAGCGCCTTCTTCGCCGAGCACCACATCGCCGAGGCGATGCCGGAGGCGCATTGGCACGACCATGTGGAATTGAACCTGCTGCTCTCCGGCGGAATGACCTATCTGTTCAACGGCCGCCGCGTGCCGCTCGCCGAGAATCAGGTCTACTGTTTCTGGGCGGCGATCCCGCATCAGGTGATCGCGGTCGAGAAGCCGCGTGGTGGTCGGGTCGATTTGGTTTGCGTCTACGTGCCCTTCGCCGATTTCCTCGCCCTCGCCATGGCGGATGGATTCAAGAGTGCGGTGATGGGCGGCAAGATTCTCACCTTGCCGAAGGTCGACGCGATCGATCCGCTGCTGTTCCAGCGCTGGGCCACCGAGTGGCAGGCGGTCGATGACCAGCATGAGCAGATCCTGCGCGACGAAGTCCGGCTGCGGGTGAAGCGGCTGGCGATGCACGCTTTGCCTGCTGCCACCATCGAGGCGGACGCGCCGGAGAGCGAGACCGAGCACCAGCACCTGACCGCCGACCGGAAGATGATCGATCGGGTGCAGAAGATGACGACCTTCATCAATGCCGAGTTCGGCAACCCGATCCAGGTCGAGGACGTGGCCAAGGTCGGCGGGCTGCATCCGACCAACGCGACCGTGGTCTTCAAGAAAGTGCTGGGCATGTCGATCGCCCAGTATCTCCGCCGCCAGCGCCTGAGCCAGGCGATGATGATGCTGGTCGATACCGACAAGGCGATCATAGAGATCGCATTTGCCTGCGGCTACGGTTCCTTGAGCCGCTTCTACGACGCCTTCCAGCGGCATATGGGGAAGACGCCAAGGGATTATCGGATGCAGTTCAGGAAGTGAGGTTGCTGGGCGCTGGATCTTCTTGCGAGCACGCTTGGCAGCATCACAGCTGCATCAACCCTCTCCCTCCGCCCTCCCCCAATCTTGGGGGAGGGGACTGGAACGAGTTACCGGATCAATCCAGTCGCGACGGCTCCATCCTTTTCCCCTCCCCCAAGATTGGGGGAGGGTTAGGGAGAGGGTTGACTGCAGCCGTGATGCTCGCCGGCCGTGCTCAGCCGAAGATCCCGCGCGCTAATGATACCGCGGCAGCAGATTGCCGTGCGCGTCGATCAGCGCGTCCACCAGCTCCCTGATCTCGTCCATCGAGAGCTCGGCGGCGGTGTGCGGGTCGAGCATGGCGGCGTGGTAGATGTGCTCGCGCTTGGTCGTGAGGGCCGCCGCAACCGTCATCTCCTGGACGTTGACGCTGAGGCGCATGATGCCGGCGAGCTGGCCCGGCACGCGGCCGACGCGGACCGGCTGGATGCCGTTGCGATCGACATGGCAGGGCACCTCGACCGCGCATTCCGGCGGCAGGTTCTCGATCAGGCCGTTGTTGCGGACATTGCCGTAGATGAGATTGTGCTGGCCGGTCACCATCGCATGGATGATGGCGGCGGCATATTCGTTGCTCTTGCAGACTTCGAGCGGCTTCGCCTTGTCCTCGAGCTCGCCCTTCAGCCGGTTCCAGTCGGCGATCTGGTCCTCGCAGCGCACCAGATACTCGTCGAGCGGCACCGAGAACTTCTTTACCAGATCATCGCGGCCGCGCTTGATGAACCAGGAATTATACTCGGCGAAATGCTCGCTGGATTCGGTGACGAAATGGCCGAACCGCTTCATGGTTTCGAAGCGCACGGCGTCGTTCTTCGGATAGCGCCCCTGCTCCGCCATCTGCCTCAGTCGCGGATAGAGATCTTCCCGCGCGCCATTCGGGTGCCGCTTCTCAAACTTCAGGAAGAAGGCGACGTGGTTCAAGCCGGCGCTGGTGTAGTCGATGCTATCGATCGGCTCATCGAGGCAGCGCGCGAGATGCGCCGAGGTCTCCTGCACAGAGTGGCAGAGGCCGACATATTTCAGCTCCGGCGCAGCCTCGGCGACCGCCCAGGAGTTCATCGCCATCGGGTTCACATAGTTCATCATCAGCGCGTCCGGGCAGACGTCGCGCATGTCGCAGGCGACGTCGAGCAGAACCGGAATGGTGCGGAGCGCGCGGAAGATGCCGCCGATGCCGAGCGTGTCGCCGATGGTCTGCCGCAGGCCGAACTTCTTCGGCACCTCGAAATCGGTGACGGTCGCAGGCTTGTAGCCGCCGACCTGCATCATCAGGATGACGAAGTCGGCGCCCTGCAGCGCCTTCCGCCGGTCGGTGGTCGCCTCGACGTGGAGCTTCTGCAAGCCCAGGGTCTCGCCGATCCGCCGCGCCACGATCTCGGAGGTCGCAAGGCGCTCGGGATCGATGTCATGCAGGCTGATCGCACTCTCGGCGAGCTCGGGGTTGCTCAGCACATCGGAGAGGATGTTCTGCGCGAACACCGTGCTCCCCGCGCCGATCAGGCAAATCTTGGTCATAGAGGGAAACTCCGCCGCAATGCTTGCATCATGGCGTCCGGTATCGCATGGGCCAAGACCCGGGTTCTTGCCGATTAACCGGAGAGCTTTCCCGAAAGCCAGCGCTTATCAGAACCTCTCGCGCCAGCTCTTCAGCAGCGTGTTTTCCAGGGCATGCGCGCGGCCCAGCCAGTTCCGCGCGCCCGGCGTCGGTTGCAGGATGCGGCGGTCGAAGCTGGCATCCAGCGCCGTGCGCTTGTCGCGGTCCAGCACGAACACCGCAAAGGCCAGTCGCTTGCCGCTCTTGGCCGTCAGAAAGCCGGCGAGGCCGCAGGCGAAATCCATCGTGCCGCTCTTCGCCGCCGCCGCCGCCTTCGGGTCGTCGCCCATGATCTTGTTGGGCATGCCGGCCAACACCGGCTCGCGCGCCATCGCCATCAGCACCGCCGCGATCTGCCGCGGCGAGGCGCGGCTTTCGCTGCTCAAGCCCGAATGGTTGACCAGTTTGAAGCCGGTCCAGTCCACGTAAGAGAGGTGCTGCTTCAGCCAATCGCCCAAGGCAGCACTGGAAGCGCGCGGGTCGAGCACCTTGCCGGTGAGCTTCTGGCTGGTCGCGAGGCCGATCAACTCCGCGGTCATGTTGTTGCTGAATTTCAAAAGTCCCGTCATCACGTCGGAAAGCGGCGGGCTTTCGACGGTCGCGACCAGGGTGGCGTCCGCGGGCACGGTTCCCGCTTGCGGCTCCGGCACGGCGACGCCGTTGCGCTTGGCGAGCTCGCGGAAGACCAAAGCCGTGTTCCGCGCCGGCTGCTTCACCGGAAGGAAGATGGCACCCTCCTCCGGCAAGGTCTCGGGCAGATCCGGCGCATAGAGCCAGCGCTCGCCGGAGGCATCGCCGGCATAGAGGAAGTTGGCGCCCGGCGGCGGCGCGCTCTGCGCCGGCAGGAACTGCACCCAGTCCGCGGGCACGTTCAGGCCGTCGGCCACGGCACGCGCATGGAAGACGAGCTTGCCCTCGTCGCGCGACCAGCTCACCTGCACACGGTTGAAGTCGACACTGAGTGCATCGACGCCGGCATTGTAGGTCGCCTGGATCGGCTGGCCGTTGCTCACCTCCGGCGCCGAACCGGTCGCGCTCGCGTCGTAGAAGAAAGCCTTCCAGCCGCCGTCGGGTTTCAGCGCCTGGATCTGGACCGCAAGCCCGCGCAGCTCGATGTTGGTCAGCACCGGATCGCCGCCCCCTTTGAGATAGAGCGCATCACCCGAACGGTAGAGCCTGGTCTGGAACTTGTAGTCGGCGCCGAGAATCTGCTGGGCGGGATAGACCGTCGCCAGCTTGGCGACCGAGGCCGGGATGAACAGGGCATCCGCCGTCTGCTCCGACAAAGCGCGGCCGTCATCGAGATCGATCAACACGAAGCCGATATCCTCCGGCGCAAAGCCGGCCTTGGCGATGGCCTTGGTCTCCGGCGTGGCCTGGGGCTCCGCCGAGACGGGCGTGATCCAGAAGACTGCAAGGAAGAGGACGGCGAGGAAGCGGCGCATGAACGCTGGCGAATCCGATGAAAGGGCCGCGGATCATGCCATCGCCGGCCATTCCCGGGAAGGGCTGCCTAGAGCCTCGGACGGTCAAACATGGTCACGCAGTCCGCCAGCAGTGAGTCCGCCGCTAGGAAGCGGGTGAAGCGCGTAGCGGCACTACGGGCGAACCCGCTGACGACGCGGCGGGCCGCTGATGGCGGACCCTTCGGGCGACGGCGCTTTTGTCGTCGCTGCGTGACCATATTTGACCGTCCGAGGCTCTACAGCTATCCCGTATACAACCCCGCCTTCACCGCCTTGTGCCTGGTGAGGGCGTAGACCGTGTCGATCATCGGCGTCGGCACCGCGACCAGGCGGCCGAGTTCCGCGACCGCGCCGACGATGGCATCGAGCTCCACCGGGCGGCCGCGTTCGAAATCCTGCAGCATCGAGGTCTTGTGCTCGCCGACGCCGGCGGCGCCGTCGATCCGCTTCTCGACCGGGATCGGCATGGTGACGCCGAGCTTGTTGGCGATCGCCTCCGCCTCGTTCATCACGCCACGGACGACGGCGCGGGTCGCGGGATCCTCGGCGATGCTCTTCAAGGTGCCGCCGGTCAATGCGCTGATCGGGTTGAACGCGACATTGCCCCAGAGCTTGACCCAGATCTCGGTGCGGATGTCGGTCTTGACCGGCGCCTTGAAGCCCGCGGCCATGAAGGCCTTGCTCAAGGCCGTGACGCGCGCGCTCTTGGTGTTATCCGGTTCGCCGAGGCTGAAGCGGTCGTTCTCGACATGGCGCAATTCGCCCGGCGCCACGACTTCGGCCGCGGGATAGACCACGCAGCCGATCACCCGCTCCGGCCCAACGTACTTCCACTGTAGGTCACCGGGATCGACGACCGGCAGGCGGCGATCCTTGAGCGGCCCTTCGAGCCCGTGGAAGTACCACCAGGGCAGTCCGTTCACCGCCATCACGACGGCGGTCTTCGGGCCGAGCAACGGGTTCATCTTTTCGGCGATCGACGCAACCTGGTGGGCCTTGAGCGCGACGATGACATAGTCCTGCGGCCCGGCTTCCGCCGGATCCTCGGTCACGCGCGGATGGACGGTGAAGTCGCCGCCATGGCCGGTGACTCTCAAGCCCTTCTCGCGCATTGCCGCGAGATGCGCGCCGCGCGCGATCAGCGTCACGTCCTCGCCGCTGCGCGCGAGATGCGCGCCGATCAGCCCGCCGATCGCGCCCGCGCCGTAGATGCAGAATTTCATCGCCCGATGCTCACCCACCGAGGCCGAGCTTCGCGGCCAGGCCGATGCGCTGCAGCTTGCCGGTGGCGCCCTTCGGGATCTCGGGGAGGAACAGGATCTTCTTCGGCACCTTGAAGTCGGCGAGCTTGGCAGCGACGAAGTCGCGGAGCTCCTTCTCGCCGACGTTCTGGCCTTCCTTCAGCACGACGGCGGCGGCGACATCCTCGCCGAGCTTTTCATGCGGCATGCCGAAGGTGACGACCTGGGCCACCGCCGGATGATCCATGATCACGTCATCGACCTCGCGCGGCGCGATCTTCTCGCCGCCGCGGTTGATGATCTCCTTCAGGCGGCCGGTCAGGCTCAAATAGCCCTCGGCATCCATGATTCCCTGGTCGCCGGTGCGGAACCAGCCGTTGGTGAAGGCCTCTGCGTTGGCTTTCGGGTTGTTGGCATAGCCGGCGGTGACGTTGGGCCCACGGATCACGATCTCGCCGATGGTCCCGCGCGGCAGCAGCTTGCCGTCATTGTCCATGATCGCGACTTCGGGGCCGGCCGCGATGCCGACCGAGCCGGGCTTGCGTGGCTTGGGCGGCAGCGGGTTGCTCGCCATCTGATGCGTGGCCTCGGTCATGCCGTAGGATTCCAGCACCGGGCAGCCGAAGGTCTCTTCCAGCGCCTTCATCACCGGCGGTGGCAACGAGGCCGACGAGGAGCGGATGAAGCGGAGCTTGGTCCGCGCCAGGATCTCCTGGTTGCGATCGGCGCGGGCAAGCACGGTCTGGTGCATGGTCGGCACCGCCGAATACCAAGTCGCCTTGGCTTCATCGAGCCAGCCGAAGAACTTGAGCGCGTTAAAGCCCGGCGGGCAATGCGCGCTCGCTCCGGCATACACCGAGGACAGCAAGGCGCCGATCAGGCCGTGGATGTGGAACAGCGGCATGATGACCAGGCTGCGATCGGACGGCGTCAACGCCAAGGTCTGCGCGATATGCCGCGCCGAGGCCGCGAGATTGCGCTGGCGCAACGGCACGATCTTCGGTCGCGAGGTGGTGCCCGAAGTGTGCAGCACCAGGGCGACATGATCGGGTTCGGGCTGCATCGGCCCCTTGTCGGCGATGGGCACCGAGAGCGTGAAGGCGCCGGCCGGGCCGTTGAGGTCCGGCGTCACGTCGATCACGCGAATGCCGCGCCGCGCGGCCACCGCACGGGCCGGTGCATCCGGACCGGCCTGGATCAGCAATGCCTTGGCCTGAAGGTCGTCGAGATAGAAGTCGAACTCGTCCTCACGATAGGCGGGGTTGAGCGGCGCTGCGGTTGCTGACGCAGCGACCGCGAGGAACATCGCAGCCATCTCCGGGCCGTTCGGCATCACGATGGCAACGGCATCCTGCGGGCCGACGCCGATGCTGCGCAAGGCGCCGCCGGTCTTGTCGACGAGCGCTACGAGCTCGCCGCGCGACATGGTCCGGCGCTCCGGCGCGCCGATGGCATCCGCCGTGCTGTTTCCTTGCCGGAGCACCTCGGCGACGGTGGTGACTTCACGCATATCCGTTCGTTCCTCTCTTAGTAACCGAGTGCGCAGCCGTCTTTGCGCGGATCGGAGCCGGCGGTCAGGGTGCCGGTCTTGTGATCGATCTGGATGGCCTGGCCGCCGCCCAGCGGCTCCAGTGCCTCGACGACGGTGTGGCCGCGCTGCTTCAGGGCGGCGACGGAAGCCGCCGGAATGCTGCGCTCCGCCTCGACATTGCCGGCGTCATAGAACACGCGGCCGCAATCCAAAGCCGCCTGCGGATCCATGCCGAAATCGAGAATGTTGGTGAGGAGATGCACATGGCCGAAGGGCTGATAGTCGCCGCCCATCACGCCATAGGGCATCAGTGCGCGCCCGTCCTTCACCGCCATGCCGGGCATGATCGTGTGCATCGGCCGCTTGCCCGGCGCGATCGCGTTCGGGTGCTTCGGATCGAGGCGGAAGCTCGAGCCGCGATTCTGCAGGATGACGCCGCTCTTCGGCGCCACCTCGCCGCTGCCGAAGGAATGGTAGGTCGAGTTGATCAGGCTGACGGCATTGCGGTCGCGATCGACCACGCAGAGATAGACCGTGTCGCTGTGCTGGATCAGCGGCGGCGGCAGGTCGGCGATGGCGCGGTCGCGGCTGATCGCGGTGCGCAGCTTGTCGGCATAATCCTTCGCCAGGATTTCCTTGGTCTTGATGGCGGCATGGCGCGGATCGCCGATCAGCGCATTGCGGTCGCGATAGGCGAGCCGCCCTGCTTCCACTTCGAGATGGAGACGCTCGGCGCTGAGCGGGTCGAGCTTGCCGAGATCGAATCCGCTCAGGATGTTCAGCATCAGCAGCGCGGTGATGCCCTGGTTGTTCGGCGGCATCTGGAAGATATCGGTGCCGCGGTAGCTGGTCGAGATCGGCTCGACATACTCGCCGGCGGTCGCGGCGAGGTCGTCCATCTCGTGCAGGCCGCCGAGGCTCTTCAGGTGGCTGATGATGTCTTCGGCGACAGCGCCCTTGTAGAAACCGTCGCGGCCCTGCTTCGCGACCTTGCGCAGGGTCTCGGCGAGGCGCGGGTCGCGCATCTTCTCGCCCGCTTTCGGCGTGCGGCCGTTCGGGAACAGCACCGGATCGATATTCTTCTGTGCGGCGAAGCGCTCCGCACAATAAGCCCAGTCGAAGGCGACGCGGTCGCCGACGATATAGCCTTCCTCGGCATAGCGGATCGCCGGCTGCAGCAGCTGCTCGAAGGGCTTGCTGCCATGGTCGGCATGGATACGGCACCAGGCGTCGACCTGGCCGGGATAAGTCACGGCATGGACGCCGTAGGTCGGCACCGCGTTGAAGCCCCGGCTGAGATACCAATCGACCGTCGCGCGCTGCGGCGCCCGGCCGGAGCCGTTATAGGCGATGACCTTGCTGCCGCCCTTCGGGGCGTAGAGCATGAAGCCGTCGCCGCCGATGCCGGTCGATTGCGGCTCGACCACGGCGAGCACGGCGGCAGCGGTGATCGCCGCGTCGATCGCGTTGCCGCCGGATTTCAGCACCTCGAGCGCCGCCGTCGTCGCCAGGGGATGGGAAGTCGAGACCGCCGCTTCGGTGACGCGGAGCGGCGAGCGGCCGGGAAACTGGAAATCACGCATGATGGAGCAGCAACCTCTGCATGGGATGAATGAGGGTTATTCGGCCGCGGCCGCGGCGCCAAGCAGGCCGTCGCGCACGGCCTCGATATGCTTGCGCATCACCGCCTCCGCCTTGGCGGGATCGCGGGCCGCGATGGCGGCGACATAGGCGCGGTGATGCGCGCAATAGGCGGCATGCCGCGCCGGCGTCAGCGCCGCCTGGCGCAAGGCGCTCCACCGCGCCTGGCGGCGCATCGCGTTGAAGGCGTCGAAGATCGAGAGCAGCAGGCCGTTATGCGCCGCCTCGGCTACCGCGCGATGCAGCCGGCCGTCCCAGAGCTCCCAGGTCTTAGCGTCGCGCGCGGCTTCGCTCTTCTCCAGCAGGGACATCATCTGCTCGATCTCGGCTTCGGTCGCGCGCAGGGCCGCCATGCGGGCGAGCAAAGGTTCCAGCAGCAGGCGCGTTTCCAGAACTTCGGTCGGGCTGGTGCGTGATGAAATGAGACTCAGTGCGGCGGGCTCGGGCGCCGGGCGCGTGCCGACGAAGGTGCCCTGGCCCACATGGCGCCAGACTTTGCCTTGCGCCTCCAGGACTTCGAGCGCTTCGCGCAAGGCACTGCGGCTCAGGCCGAGCTGCACCGAGAGATCGCGCTCGGCGGGCAGGCGGCTGTTGGCCGGATAGTCCGGACTTTCCAGCACGGCGGTCAGCTTGGCCATGGCACGGTCGCGGCGCGACATTTGAGACCATTTACAATTGGTATCGACCTTCGCATCATTGTTGACACTTCATCAAACGGCATGCAAGCGTGCATCGCCACGAACCAATTACGAAACCAATCCAAATTGGCATCAAACGGGAGGATCACATGGCATTCACCGAACGGATCATCGCGGCTGCAGTCACGGCCGCCACGCTGGCGGCGGGCTTTCTGGCTTTCGCCGGCACGGCCAATGCGCAAGACATCAAGACGCCGGATCGCATCAAGAGCGCCGGCAAGATCGTCTATTGCTCCGACATTTCCGGGCCGCCGCTCGGCTTCTTCGACGAGAACAGCCAGCCGACCGGCTCCGACATCGAGCTCGGCACCGAGCTCGCCAAGCGCATGGGCGTGAAGGCCGAATGGGCCAACACCCCCTTCTCCGGCATCGTACCCGCGTTGCAGGCCAAGAACTGCGACGCCATCCTCTCGCAGCTCTTCGACAAGCCGGCCCGCCGCGAGGTGATCGACTTCGTCGATTACATGTACAGCAGCCAGGCCTTGCTGGTGGCCAAGGGCAATCCGAAGAACATCAAGAGCCTCGACGATCTCTCCGGCATCAAGATCGCGGCCGAGAACGGCACCACGATCCAGAGCCTGGTCGAGGAGCAGAACAAGAAATTCACCGAGGCGGGCAAGGCCCCGGCCAACCTGGTCATCTTCCCCAAGGACAATGACGCGCGCCAGGCGTTGCAGATCGGCCAGGTCGATGTCTATGGCACGACCTTGGAATCGGCCGGCTACTTCCTGCAGAAGGCCGGGCACATCTTCGATATCGGCGGCGAACCCTTTGGCAAGATCCTGACCGGCATTGCCATCCGCAAGGACGATCCGGAGCTGAAAGCAGCGATCCAGGCCGCCTACGATTCCATGAAGGCGGACGGCTCCCATCTCGCGATCCTGAAGAAATGGGGCATGGAGGGTGATTACCTGAACTAGGTCCAAGCGTAGACCAGCATCATGAACTTCGACTGGACCGAGTTCTGGAAATATCTGTTTCAGCCGACCAACGTGTATCTGCACGGGCTTTGGCTGACACTCAGTCTAAGCGTGGTCTCCCAGAGCCTCGGCACGCTGATCGGCGTCGCCGCGGCCCTGGGCACGCAATCCCGCTTCCGCGCCATCCGCGCCTTGGTCGCCTTCTACACCTGGCTGATGCGCGGCACGCCGCTGCTGGTGCAGATCGTCTTCATCTATACGGCACTCGCCGCCGGCGGCATCTTCCGCTTCGAGGATATCGATCTCGGCTTCGTGGTCATTCCAGGCAACATCCAGGCGGCGATCGTCGCTCTGAGCCTGAATGAAGGCGCCTACATGACCGAGATCATCCGCGCCGGCATCCTCTCGGTCGAGCACGGCCAGACCGAGGCGGCGAAGTCGCTCGGCATGACCTATTTCAAGTACATGCGCCGCATCATCCTGCCGCAGGCGGTCCGGGTCATCGTCCCGCCGCTCGGCAACGAGTTCAATGCCATGCTGAAGAACACCACGCTGGTCAGCGTGATCGGCGTGCCGGAATTGCTGCTGGCGACCCAGATGATCACCTCGGCGACCTTCCGGGTGTTCGAGCTCTACACCGTGGTGGCACTCTATTACCTGACCCTCACCACGCTCTGGGGCTTCGTGCAGTCCTGGCTCGAGCGGCGCTTCGGCGAGCCGTCGCGCGGCATCGCGCAGAATCCGGGCCTGATCGACAGCCTGCGCAAGATGTTCACGCGGGAGCCGGTGCGATGAGTGGCGACATCCTGCAGGCGATCGGCGGCGTGTCACCCGAGACCAAGGACAAGGTGGTCGAGGCGGTCGGGGTCGACAAGTATTTCGGCGCGCACCAGGTCCTGAAAGGTGTTTCGCTGACGGTGAAGCGCGGCGAGGTCGTGGTGATCGTCGGCCCTTCGGGCTCCGGCAAGACCACCTTCATCCGCTGCATCAATCACCTGGAGAAGATCCAGAAGGGCCGGATCCTGGTGAACGGCCACCTGATCGGCTATCGCGAGCGCAACGGCCGCCTGATCGAGGATTCCGAGCGCAACATCGCGCGCCAGCGCCGCGAGATCGGCATGGTGTTCCAGCGCTTCAACCTGTTCCCGCATCTGACCGCGCTCGCCAATATCATCGAGGCGCCGATCCAGGTGCGCGGCGTCCCGAAGGCCGAGGCGACCGAGACCGCGAGAGCGCTGCTTGCCCGCGTCGGGCTGGCCGATAAGGCCAATTCCTATCCGGCGCAGCTTTCCGGCGGCCAGCAGCAGCGGGTGGCCATTGCCCGGGCGCTCGCGATGCGGCCCTCGCTGATGCTGTTCGACGAAGCGACCAGCGCGCTCGACCCCGAGATGATCGGCGAGGTGCTGGAGGTGATGAAGGAGCTCGCCCGCGAAGGCATGACCATGATCGCGGTCACCCATGAGATGGGTTTCGCCCGCGAGGTCGCCGACCGCGTGGTGATGATGGACGAGGGCCGCATCATCGAGGATACCGATCCGAACCAGTTTTTCACCGCACCTGCCTCCGAACGCAGCAAGGCCTTCCTGGCGCGCATTCTCCGATAGAGAGACTTCATGGCAACGCACCAAGCACACGGGATCGGCGTCCTCGGTCTCGGCATCATGGGCCGCGAGATGGTGGAGCGGCTGCGCGACCATCCGCGCTTCCGTATCGTCAGCGCGTATGATCCGGCCCGGCCTGCAGGCCTGGATCTCGATCTCGCGCGCTCAGCGGAGGCGGTCGCGGCCGATCCCGAGGTGGCTTGCGTCTATATCGCCGCGCCCCCGGCACACCACCCGAGCGCCGTCGCGCTGGCGGTGAAGCACGGCAAGGCGATCCTCTGCGAGAAGCCGCTGGCGCCGACCGTGGCGGAAGCGGAAGTGATGCGCGACCTGGTCGCCGCCGCGGGACGGCCGGCCGGTGTCAATTTCTCTTTCGCGACCGGTCAGGCTGCGACGCGGATGCGGCACCTGGTTGCGACCGGCGCCTTGGGCGAGATCCGCGAAGCCAGTCTCACGCTCCGCTTCAGTGCCTGGCCGCGCGCATGGCAGTCGGGTGCCGGTGCGTGGTTGAGCTCGGCGGATCAAGGTGGCTTCACGCGCGAGGTCTGTTCGCATTTCCTGTTCCAGGCCGGGCGCTTGTTCGGCGCGGGCCGTTGCGTGGAGAAGAGCGTGCAGCGCGGCCCGCAGGGCACTGAAGTCTCCCTCCAGGCGCGGATCGATTATAAGAACGTCTCCTTGCGGATCGACGGCGCCGTCACCGGTGACGTTGAAGACCACAACCGCTTCGAGCTCGTCGGCACCAAGGGCAAAGCCGCGATCGTCGATTGGCAGGGCCTGGACTATGACGGCGGCGCTGCCCTGCCCGCCGTGGCATCCATGCCCGATCAGCTCGCCACCATGCTCGACGGCAAGCCGCACCAGCTCGCGACCTTTGCCGAAGGTGCCGCGGTGACGGCGCTGACGGAAACGCTGCTCGGCTGATTGTTACCGCAACGTCGGTTCGGTGCAGGTGACGCGGCCGCCGCTTTGCGGCAGCGCGCAGCTCACCGAGACTTCCTTCGGGCGCTCACGGCGCACGACGGCAAGATCCATCTGACCGACCGTAGCCTGCCAATTGTCCTTCTGGGCGCAGAAGATGTTCTCGACCATCATGCGGCGCTGGCCGTCGTCGCGCATGACGTAGAGCGCGCCGTCCTGCGGCTGCTGCTGGACGGTGACCGAGACTTCGTCGGCGGTGACGGTGCCGAGATCGCGATCGACCCAATGGCCGAACTTCAATTGGCATTGCAACGGCGCGGCGCCCGTATTGCTGATGCGGATCCGCATTTCGGGATCGGACGATTGCGTTGTGGCACAACCCGCCAGCATGATCGCGGCAAAAAGCGACAGCCGATTCATGCCGGCATCCCTTCGGGCAGGAAGAGCGCGAGCGGGGCCTTGCCCTTCAACAGATCGGCGTAGCGCTCCGCCATCGCGACGATCGCCGCGTTGACCGGCCCGGTCGTGATCCTCGGCATGACCGAGGCATCGCAGACCGACAGGCCTTCGACGCCCTGGACCTTCATCTCGAGATCGACCACGGCGTCCTTTCCAAGCCCCATGCGGCAGGTGCCGACCGGATGATGGTGGGTGAACGCCGCCTTCTCGAGGAAATCGCGCTTCGCCGCTTTGTCCGTGATCCCCGGTCCCGGCAGCACTTCTTCGCCGCGCCACTCGGCCAGAGCCGTGGCGCCGCCGACCGCGCGCGCCATGTCCAGCGCGTCGAGATAGCAGTCGCGGTCGTAGGGATCCGCCAGATAGTTGGGATCGAGCAATGGCGGCGTCTTGGGATCGGCCGAGGCCAGCCGGATCGTGCCGCGGCTCTTCGGCTGGGTGAAACCGAACATCAAGGTATAGGCCTCGCCGAACGCCGGTGCGGTGAATTGCTCGGTCGCCACCGGGGCGATGACGCAGGCCAGCACCAGCTCCGGCGCGCCCGCTTTGCCATCGCGCGGCAGATACATCAGCGATTCCGAGTTCTGGTATTGCGACGGCGGCACCGGCCGCTTGGCACGATAGACATTGCCGCCGGAGAGCAGATGGTCGTGCAGATTCCGCCCGACACCCGGAAGATCGGCCGCCACCGGAATGCCGAGCGCCTTCAGGTCATCGGCCGGGCCGATGCCGGAACGCATCAGCAGGCAGGGCGACGCGAGCGACCCCGCCGCGACGATGATCCGATCGGCATGCAGCGTGACCGCGCCGTCCCTGGTCTTGGCGAGGATGCCGGTGCAGCGCCCGCGCGCGACGATTAGCGACTGGACCTCGGTCTCCTGCAGCAGTTTGAGATTGGGCCGGTCCAGAGCGGGTGTCAGATAGGCGTCGGCGATGGTCTGGCGCTTGCCATCCTTGATGGTCAGCGTGTTGGTGCAAGGCCCGGTCATCTTCGGACCGTTGTGATCCGCGGTCGGCGTGAAACCCACCTCTTCGCCCGCCGCCATATAGGCGGTGGTGATCGCGTGCGGCTGCTCAGGACGAATGAGATGCAGCGGGCCTTTGTCGCCGTGAAAGGGCGAAGCGCCCGCGGTGTAGGTCTCCGACTTCAGGAAATAGGGCATGAGATCGGCGAAGCCCCAGCCCTCGCAGCCCCAGGCGGCGAAGTCTTGCGGATGCCCGCGCACATGCGCCATCGCATTGATCGCGGTCGAGCCGCCGATCACCTTGCCGCGCGGCCAATCGAAGACGCGGTTCGCGGCATGGCGCTGCGGCACCGTGCGATAGCCCCAGTCGACCGCGCTCCCCTGCAGCAGCGGCCAGGCGCGCGGATCGGCGATGCGCGGATCCTCCGGCGCGCCGCCGGCTTCAATGAGGCCGACTTTCAGCGCGGGATCTTCGCTGAGGCGCGCGGCGAGAACCGCGCCTGCCGTTCCGGAACCAATGATCAGGAAATCGAACCAATCGTCCGGGCGTGATGGCATGAGTTCTGGGACCAATCGCGATGAAACCGCGGATAGTGTTTTCACTTTTTTCGGCGGCAGTCTATCATTCAATCACGATGCCGCTCGCAGACGAGACCAAAGCTCAAACTGCGGCGAACCAAATAGGGGAAGGCTCGAACCACCATGGCGAAGAAGACGACGGCGCGGTCGAAAACTGCCGCGCTAAGAGAACCGGTGATCACGCTTTCGGCCGGACCGGTCCAGGCCTATCCGCGGATCCTGCAGGCGATGGCGCGGCCGGTGCAATACGACTACGACCCGTGGTTCCAGCAATATTATGAGAACATCGCCAAGAAGGCGGCGAAGGCGATGCGCACGCGGCAGCCCGCGCTGATCCTGCAATGCGAGCCGGCGCCGGCGATCGAGGCGACCGCCGCCTCCTTGATCTCGCCCAATGACGTGGTGCTGAACCTCGCCTCCGGCGTCTACGGCAAGGGCTTCGGCTACTGGTCGGCGCGCTATCACAAGGAAATGGTCGAGATCGAGGTCCCGTTCAACGAATCGATCGACCCCGCCGCGGTCAAAGCCGCGTTCAAGCAGCGGCCGGACATCAAGGTCGTCAGCCTCGTCCATCACGACACGCCATCGGGCACCATCAACCCGGCCAAGGAGATCGGCAAGATCGTGCGCGACCATGACGCGCTGCTGATCGTCGATGCGGTCTCCTCCTTCGGCGGCATGGACATCCATCCGGACGATTGCTTCGCCGATGTCTTCATCACCGGCCCGGGCAAGTGCCTGGGCGGCGCGCCGGGCGTCACTTTCATGTCGGTCAGCGACCGGGCCTGGAAGCACATCAAGCAGAATCCGAAGGCGCCTTTCGCTTCGATCTTGAGCCTGTCCGACTGGAAGGATGCCTGGAGCAAGGAGAAGCCCTTTCCCTTCACGCCCTCGATCGCCGATATCAACGGGCTCGACGCGGCACTCGACCAGTATCTCGAAGAGGGCGCCGAGAATGTCTGGCATCGCCATGCATTGACCGCCAAGGCGACCCGGGCCGGCATCAAGGCGATGGGGCTTTCGCTCTGGGCCAAGAGCGAAGCCATCGCCTCGCCGACCTGCACCGCCGTCGCGGTGCCGGCCGGAGTGAAGGACAGCGACATCATCGCCGCCGCCTGTGCCGAATACGGCGTGGTGTTCTCGACCGGCCGCGACCAGACCAAGGGCAAGCTGATCCGCATCGGCCATATGGGCCCGGTGGCGGAACCGGTCTATGCGACCGTCGCGGTGACCGCCTTCGGCGGCGCGCTGCGGAAATTGGGGAAAAAGATCGATGTCGGCGCCGGCGTCGAAGCGGCCATTGCCGTCATCGCCAAGGGCTGAAACAGAACACGTCAAGACAGAGGGGAAACCAATGAAACGTTTTGAAGGCCGCGTGGCCGTGGTCAGCGGCGCCGCGCAGGGCATGGGCAAGGCGGTGGCTTTGCGTCTCGGCCAGGAGGGCGCCACGGTCATCGCCGCCGATATCAACGGCAAGGGCGCCGAGGCCACGGCAAAAGAGATCGGCGGCAAGTCGTTCGGGCAGCAGACCGATATCGGCGATCCCGCTTCGGTGAAGGCATTGTTCGACGCCGTCGCGGCCAAGGCCGGCAAGCTCGACGTGCTGGTCAATGTCGCGGCCATCGTGCCCTTCGTGAAGTGGGACGAGCTCACCTTCGACGAATGGCGGCGCGTCGCGCGGGTCAATTTCGACGGGCTCTTCCTCATGTGCAAGGCGGGCTCGGACCTCATGCGCAAGAACAATTACGGCCGGATCGTCAATTTCGGCTCGAACTCGATGCTGGCGGGCACGCCGAACATGGCGCATTACGTCGCGACCAAAGGCGGCGTCTTCTCCTTCACCCGGGCGCTCGCGACCGAGCTCGGCGGCTACAAGATCACCTGCAACACGGTGATGCCGGGCCTGACCGACACCGAAGGCGTGCAGACCACGCCGCACAAGGACGCCTTCGGCTTCGTCGACATGCTGCAGGCGATCAAAGGCAAGGGCGTCCCCGCCGACATCGTGCCGGCGGTCGCGTTCCTCGCTTCGGAAGAAGCGCATTGGATCACCGGCCAGGCGCTCAACGTCGATGCCGGCATGGCGCGGTGGTAATCTGACCCCGACGGCTTACCCTCGATTTCGGGGGGGGGGGGGTCGCGATGATCTAAGCTTTTAAACAAGAACGCGTTCATCTCATTTGCAGGGGGTGAACGCGTTTTTGATTCCGTCGTGGTCCGGTCGTGGTTGGACGATTTCGTCTGCGTCCTGTCTGCGTTGCGCGATTTCGTCTGCGTCCCGTCTGCGTTGCGCGATTTCGTCTGCGTCCCGTCTGCGTTGCGCGATTTCGTCTGCGTCCTGTATGTGTCGCGCAATCCTGTCTGCGTCCGGTCTGCGATGCAGCGCACAAAAAGGAAAAGGACCGGCGAAAATTCTCGCCGGTCCGTCCCCACACAGTTCTCTTATAGCACAGATCGAAGGTCGTTACGAGTAAAACGCCGCGCCGGTCTGGTATTTCTTGAAGCTCTCGAGGTCATGCGAATAGAAGAGCTCGGCGTCGTGCTTCTCGGCGAGCGCTTTCAGGCGCTTCATCGAATTCAGGCTGCCCACCGGATCGAGGTGGAAGCTCGAGATGCACATCATGTCCATGTTCTTCTGGCTGTAGCAGGCATCGCCGGTGAACAGCATCGGCCTGCGGTTCTTGAGCTCGATCATCAGGCTGTAATGCCCGGCGGTGTGGCCCGGCGTCTCGAACAGCCAGATGCCCTTGGCGATTTCCTGGTCGCCGGTCAGGGTCTGGAATTTCGGCGTGTACATGTCGAGCGCCGGGTCCGGCGGGAGCTGCACGTTCTTCTGCTTCATGATCTCGGGCGAGAAGGTGAGATCAGAGTAGCCGAGGTGCTCGAAGGGCTGGCAATTGGCGCTCTGCTCCAGCTCCTTGGCGTGGCAGATGGTGCAAGCCTCGTGCAGGTGCTTGTTCCCGCCGCAATGGTCGAAGTGATAATGCGAGTTGATGACGTAGTTGATGTCGCTGGTCTTCAACCCGATCGAGGCCAGCTGGCCGGGGATGGTCTGCGCCTGGTCCTGGATCGGCTTCTCGAAGGGCAGCACCCGCATCACGTGGTCGAAGTCATAGCCGGTGTCGAACATGTACCGGCCGTCCTTGTGCTCGATCACCACCGAATAGCAGGGAAAGCGGAGCTCGCCGCCGGGGCCGCGATTCCAGAAGGCGTGGAACCCGTCGATCACCAGGGTTCCGCCGTCGAGCAGGTAGACTTTCGTGTCGGACATGATTGGGCCTCCCTCGCCTCTTCTATCCCTTTATCCCATCAACCGCGGTCGCCGCGCACATAAGGCAGGCCGAGCGCCGGCGGCAGCACACTGTGCCGCGCGAAGATTACCAGAACCAGCATGACCATGGCGAAGGGCAACATCTGCACGACATCGGTCGGCACATTCACGCCCGCAACTTGCAGCGCCGTGGTCATCGACAGGCTGCAGCCGAACAGGGCCGCACCCAGCAGGACCCAGACCGGCTTCCCCCGCGCCAGCATCGCCAGCACGATGCCGATGAACCCGGCGCCGCCGGTCATCATCGGCACGAACAATCCGGCGCCGACATTGGCCAGATAGGCGCCGCCGAGGCCGGCCAGGAAGCCGGTGGAGAGCACCGCCATGGCACGGGTCTTGATCACGCTGACGCCCGCCGCATCGAGCGCGGCCGGCTTGTTGCCCGCCGCCTCGAGATTGAGGCCGACATAGGTCGAGCGGAACATCCAGGTGAAGACGCCGACCAGGGTCACCGCGAGATAGACCACGGCATTGTGGTTGAAGAGGCCCGGCCCGATCACCGGGATGGCGCTCAAGCCGGGGATGGCCAGCAAGGGTGCCGCGTCGAGGCGCGGATAGGTGCGGCTGAACTGGAAGTAATGCAGCAGCGCCGTCAGGCCCTCGAAGCCGATCGTCACCGCGATGCCGATCACGATCTGATTGAGGCCGAAGCGGATGCAGAGCAGCATCACGATCAGCGCCACCACCGCGCCGCCGATCCCGCCGCCGATGAAACCGAGCGTGAACGACCCGGTGTAATAGGCGGCGACGAACCCAGTATAGGCGCCGAACAGCATCATGCCTTCGATGCCGATGTTGAGCACACCGGCCTTCTCGGAGATCTGCTCGCCGAGGCCGGCCAGCAGCAAAGGCACACCGGCCGTGACGGCGCCGAACAGGAGTGCGGTCAGGAAGGGTTGGGTGAGGAGGCCTTCCATGTCAGCGCGCCTTCTTGCGGCGGATGTGATCGAGATACTCGACCACCGCCAGGAAGATCAGCAGCAGCGCCACCAGAACCAGCACGAAGTGGTTGGGCACGCCGATCCGGCGCGCGGCACTGTCGCCGCCGATCATCAGCGCCGAGAAGAAGAAGACGAAGCCGATCGTGCCGAAGCCGTTGAACCGCGCCAGGAACACCAGCGGCACCACCAGCAAGCCGTAGGCGGGATTCCAATCGGCGCGCACGGTGCCGAACACGCCGAGGATCTCGACCGAGCCGCCGAGGCCGATCAACCCGGCACTGATCGCAAACGTCGCGATGGTCAGCCAAGAGACATTGAGACCGGCATGGATGGCGGCGGCCGGATTGGCGCCGACCACTTGCAGCTTCAAGCCGAACGCGGTGCGGGTCATCATCAGATGCACCAGGATGATGACCGCGAGCGCGATCAGGATGCCGCTGTGCACGGTCGAGTCACCGAGCCGCGGCAGTCGATCCTCGACCGGCAAGGTGCGGGTCTGCGGCACGGTGGTTGCGGGATCCCAGAACAGCAGCTTGATCAGCACGTTCGCGAAGCTGGTGCCGAGGAAGCTCATCATCATCGAGGTGATGATCTCGTTGATGCCGTAGCGCGCCTTCAGCAAAGCCGGGATCACCGACCAGAGCGCACCGGTCGCGATCGAGAGCAACATGCAGAGCGGCAGGACGATGATGTCGGGCAAGGTGCCGACCAGCACCGGCGCGGTCGCCGAGGTGATCACCGCCGCCAGCAGAAACTGGCCGTCGCCGCCCAAGTTCCAGATGCCGGCGCGGAAGGCGACGATCAGGCCCGCGCCGATCAGCAGCAGCGGCGCCATGCGGGTGAAGGTTTCCTGCAAACCGCCCCAGGTCAGCAACCCGCGCTTCGCGACATAGCCGTAATAGGCCAGCGGATCCTTGCCGAGGATCAGCAGGATGATGCCGCCCATGATGAGGGCGAGGAGCACCGGGATCAGCACGCGGGCGATATGCGCGCCGATCTCCTTCAGCTTGTCGCCGCCGGGGAGTTGGCCGGGCAGTGTTTCGGCTTCGGCGCTCATGCGGCCTCGCCCACGGTCCCACTCTGCGCGCCGGTCATCAGGAGCCCGACCTTGCGCTCGACATCGGGGCCGTTCTCGACGATGCCGGCGAGATGGCCCTGGAACATCACTGCAATACGATCCGAGACTTCCAGCAGCTCGTCGAGATCGGTCGAAATCACCACGATCGCCATGCCGCTTTCGGCGCTGGCGATGATCCGGTCATGCGCGAGACGGGTGTTCTGCAAATCCAATCCATAGGTCGGCTTGTTGAAGACGGCGACACTGGCCTCGGCGTTCAATTCGCGGGCCAGCAGCACCTTCTGGATGTTGCCGCCGGAGAGCCGCCCGACCGGGGTCTTCTCCGAAGGCGTGCGGATGTCGTTGCGCTTGATCTCAGCCCGGGCGTGGTCGTTGATCAAAGGCCAGTCGCTGATGCCGCGCTTCCAGAACGGCGCATGGCCGATCTCCTTCAGCACCAGGTTGGTCGCAACCGAGAAGGCGCCGACCGTGCCCTCGCCCAACCGCTCGTCGGTCACGTAGCGCACACCATGCCGGCGACGTTCCGGCACGCCGTCGGCGGTGACATCGACGCCGGCAATCGCGATCTTGCCGCTGCCGGCGCGGCGCTGGCCGGCCAGGACCTCGGCGAGATGCTTCTGGCCGTTGCCATCGACGCCGGCGATGCCCAGCACTTCGCCGGGCCAGAGATCGAAGCTGACATCGCGCAGCGGACAGGCGCCGCGATCGGCCTCGGTGCTGACATCGCGGGCCACGAGACGCGCGGCGCCGCTGCGATCGACGGCGCGATCCTTGTGGGCGGCGCGGCCGCGGCCGGTCAGGATCTCGGCATCGCGGGCATGGGCTTCGGTGGTGCCGAACATCATCTGGATGACCGTGTCGGTGACTTGGCTTTCAGTCATCGCCTTCAGCCGCTCCGGCGGAATGTCGCCGACCACGCGGCCGAGGCGCAAAACCGAGACGCGGTCGCCGAAGGCATAGGCTTCGACCAGCTTATGGGTGATCAGGATGAGCGCGACACCCTTGTCGCGCAGGCGCTTCATGACGGCGCCAAGATCCTTTACCCCCTGCGGGGTGAGCATCGAGGTCGGCTCATCGAGGATCAGCACCTTCTCGCCGCGCCAGAGCGCGCGCATGATCTCGACCTGCTGCTGTTCTCCCAAGGAAAGCCGCCCGACTTGCGCATCGGGGTCGATCGTGACGCCGAGCAGGCCGGAGAGTTCCTGGAACCGCTTCAGCGCGGCACCGCGCGCGAGACGCTGCCACCAGCTGCCGCCGAGCATCAGGTTCTCGATGACGGTGAGGCTCGGCACCAGCAGCACGTGCTGGAACACCGTGCCGATACCGAGCTCCAGGCTGTGGCGCGGCGAAGCGATCTTCACGGCTGCGCCGCCGATCAGGATCTCGCCTTCATCCGGCTGCTGCATGCCGGCCAGCATACCGATCAGAGTCGACTTGCCGGCGCCGTTCTCGCCGAGCAGGACGTGAACCTCGCCCGCATTGAAGTCGAGCGAGACATCGGCGTTGGCGATCACGCCGGGGAATCTCTTGGTGACGTTGCGGACCGCAACGACAGCTTGGGTTTGGCTCATGATTCAATACTGCATCGGGCCACGCCGCTCGTCGCGACGTGGCCCTTGCAACAGACTTCCGTCGCTTACTGCGCCGGACCCGGATCGACCTGGCTCATCAGGGCGCGCACCTTCTGCGCGTCCTCAATGCGGTCGACCTTCACGCTGCCGTCGATGATCTTCGATCGCAGCTCTTCCATCTGCTTCCAGACATCGTCCGGAATGTGCTTGGTGTGCAGCAGCTGGACCGAGTTGTCCTTCAGGCTGATCGCATATTCATGTGTGCCGAACTTATCGGCCTTCAGGTCCTCGACCATCTGGGTGTAGACCGGAACCATGTCCCAGACCACCGACGACAAGAGGTTGCCCTTGTCGATCTTGGTCTTGTCGCCGATCACGTCGATGAACCAGGTCTTGTTCTTCGCCGTCTCGACCGCCTGCAGCATGCCGAAGCTGGCGCCGTCGCCCTGGCCGAAGATCACGTCGGCACCGGCACCGATCAGCTGCTCGGTGACGCGCTTGCCGCCGGCCGCATCGGAATAGGCGGCTGGGCCGATCACGGCGTAGAGGATCTTCACGCCGGAATCGGTCGCCTTCACGCCGTTCGCGAAAGCCGCCGACTGCGAGTTCCATGACGGCGGCTCGCCCGAGACGACAATTCCGACGGTCTTGGACTTGGTGGTCTTCGCCGCGAGTGCACCCGCCATATAGGCGCCTTCATGGCCGCTCAAGGTATAGTCGGCGAGAACGCCCGGAACGCCGGTGCCTTCCTTGTCGACGATCGCGACCGCGACCTTCTTCTCGGCGCCGACTTCCGGCACCGCGGTGTTGTAACCGGAAGCGTGGGCGATGATTAGGCTGGCGCCGTCATCGGCCAGCTCGCGCGCCTGCGGATGGACGTCGCCATAGCCGAGGCCGGTCGCCGGCATGAATTCCAGACCGAACTTCTCCGCGACAGCCTTCGCCGCGTCGAAGCCCTGCTGGTTCCAGCCGTAATCGGTCGGGTCTTCCGGCGTCATCACGGCGATCTTCTTCACGTCGGCCGCCTGTGCCGCGCCGATCGCGACGAAAGCGCCGGTTGCCAGCACGGCCGCCATGGCCGTCGCCGTCATCAACCGTCTCGAAATTGTGTTCATGGTCAAAGCCTCCTCATTCCCTCGTTTCATTGTTACGCACGCTTAAATGCTGCGCTTGGTCTGAACCTTGTTATCCGCGCCGCGCAGCCCTCGTCATGGTGGCGCGATCTCCCATTTAGATTACAGAGTGTCTCCCTCTAAACGCCCAGTGCCTTGCGGACCGCGACCAGCTTCCTCGCGCGCTCGGCGCGCAAGGCATCGATCCGTTCCGGCGTGTATTCGAAGATGCCGCCGCCCGTCTTCATGCCGAGCTTGCCCTGCTTGGTCTTCTCGGTCACGTAGCCGGCGGTGTCGGCGCGGGTGCAGAGCTCCTTGTTGAGATAGGAGCTGACCGCCTGATAGATATCGAGCCCGGCCATGTCGAGCAGCGCCATCGGTCCCACCACCGCGAGCTTGTAGCCGATGCCCCAGGAGACGCAGGTGTCGAGCGCCTCGGGGTCGATCACGCCCTGCTCCACCAGATCGACGCATTCGCGCATGATCGAATAGAGCACGCGGTTCTCGACGAAGCCCGGCACGTCCTTCTTGACCAGCACCGGCAGATGGCCGATCTCCTTCACGATCGCGGTCATCGCTGCGGTGATCTTCGGATCGGTCTTGGCGCCGGGGATCACCTCGATCATCGGGATGATGTGCGGCGGGTTCGACCAGTGCATGCCGATCACCCGTTCCGGCGTGGCGATGCCTTCCTGGATCTTGGTGATCGGGATGCCCGAAGTGTCGGAGGCGATGATGCAGTCCTTGGAGACCGCCGCCTCGATCTCCTTGAAGACCTTGATCTTGACGTCGAGCTTCTCCGAGACGTTCTCGATCGCGAGATCGGCGCCGGCAACGGCCTCAGCGAGGGTCTCGGCGACGGTGATCGCGGCATGCGGTTTCTCCGGCACGCCGAGCGACCCAAGCACCGTGGTCGCGATGTCGAAGCCGGCCTTGGCCTTGGCGCGCTGGCCGGCATCGGCGTCGAAAGCCGAGACCGTGTAGCCGGCGCGCGCCAGGGTCGCGGCGATGCCGGGACCCATGGTGCCGAGACCGATGACGGCGGCTTTGCTCATGATGCGATCAGCCCGCCGTCGCCTTCTTGAAGGAGGCCTTCTCCTTCAGCTTGTCGCGCCAGGCGCGGAGGTTGGTGAGCGCCGGCAGCTGGATCGGGAAATCCAGGCAGCGATGCACGATCGGGCCCATGGCGATGTCGGCCAGGGTCAGCTTGTCGCCGGCGATGAACGCCTTGCCGGCGATCGCCTTGTCCAGGATCTCGAGCTGGGCGCCCAATTCCTTGGCATCGGCGGCGAAGGTCGCGGCGCGCTCGTTCTCGGCCTTCTTCGAGTCCTTGAAGACCTGCACGTACTGGTGGTTCACCGAGGCCAGCAGCCAGTCCATCCAGCGCTCCACTTGCGTGCGCGCGGCGGCGTCGGTCGGATAGAGATCGCTCTTGCCGGCTTTGGTCGCGAGATAGCGCAGGATGGTGTGCGATTCCCAGATCACGGTCTCGCCATCGACCAGCGTCGGCACCTTGCCGTTGGGATTGAGCTTCAGATAGTCGCCGCCGGTGTTGTTGAACTGACGGCCGTAATCCTCGCGGCTGTACGGCGTGCCGGTCTCCTCGAGATAGAACAGGACCTTCTGCACGTTGCCGGAAGTGGCGCGGCCAAGAACTCTCAACATGGGTTTCTCCCTGGGCGATCTAAGAGGCGACGTTTCGCGCCGCCGGTTTCTGTTTCAAGCCTTCGGCTTATAGGCGACAGCATCCATCTCGATCTTGCAGCTGATGACCGCGCGCGCCTCGACCGTGGTGCGCGACACATTCCCTTCCGGGAAATACTCCTTGAACACGCCGTTATAGCGGCCGAAGTCCCGGGCATCCTCGAGATAGGTGGTGATCTTCACCACGTCCGAGAGATCGGCGCCCTCCAAAGCGAGAATGCGCTTGATCGCCTCGAGGGTCCAGCGCGTCTCGTCTTCGATATTGCCGACGCACATGTTGCCCTTGTCATCCTTGGCAACCTGGCCGGAGACGAAGATGAAGTCGCCGGCGCGGACCGCCGGATGGAACGGCAGGTTCGGGTTCTTCTTGCCGATCGGCGTGATGTCTTTGCTCAAAATGTCCCCCCGACAAACCTAGCTCAAAGAACCGAAGTCTCGATGATGTCCACGCCGCGCTGCCGGTCTATGAGATAGCAGATTCCGCGCTCGTCGATAGTCACATCATTGGATGAAGACAATTCGTGGCCCTGCGGCGCGTCCGGCTCGTAGAAGGCGATCTCCTTCGGCGCGAAGGGATCGGCGATATCGAGAATCCGGAGGCCCTGGGCGAACCAGGCGAAGGGAATGATGGTCCCCTTGAATCGCTCGGAAGGCTGGTGACAGCCCATCATCGGCGGCTGCGGCGAACCATCCTTGTCCAGGCCTTCGACCTGCCAGGTCGCGATCGGGATCGGGCAGTGTTCGTTGGTGATGTCGTAGATCCAGGTGAAGGCGGGTGCGGCGGGCCAGAGCTTCGCCACGTCCTCATCCGCCACCACCATGATCTTGCGGCCCTTCAGCGGCTCGGGGATCGGCAGGCAGGTGTGGGTCGGGTGCGGGAAAGCCGGCGAGGTGTTGCCGCCGGCGACCAGCTTCGGCTTCGACATGTCTTCGATGTCGAGGATGTAATAGCCGTGATGCCAGTAGGAAACGTAGAGCCGGTCGCCGCGGCGCATCGGGTGATGGCAGCGCGGCGGCGTCCAATTGTCCCACGGATATTCCTCGCCGCCGGCCTGCCACTGGCCGGGGATCCACCAGCGCCCGACTTCCTGCGGCTTCGCCGGATCCTTCAAGTCCAGGATCATCGCGATGTTGCCGACATAACCCTCGGCGGTCGGCGAGATATAGGCGTAGCGGCCGTCGAAGTCGAAACGGTGCACGCCCTTGCCATGGGTGCGCCAATTGGTGATGTGCTTGGGCTGGGCCGGGTTCGAAACGTCGTAGATGCCGAGACCGCCGCCGAAGCCGAGATCGCCGGCCGGGCCCTGCTTCTCGTGGTTGACGACCATGATGCCGTTGGCGACGCGCACCTTGTGCGAATGCCAGCCCTCCGGTACCTCGACCTTGGTGACCGTCTTCGGCTTCCGCGGATCGGAGATGTCGACAATGGTGGTGCCGGTCGGCTGCCGCATATGGCCGACAAAGAGGTAGTTGCCCTCGACCCAGACCTGACCGCCGCCCGGGCAGTCGAAATTGGCGAGCAGCTTGGTGTTCTTCGCTTTTGCCATGATCTCTTGTGCTCAGGCGAGCTTCACGATATCGCCGTTCTTGTTCTTGCCGTGCTTCTGATAGAAGGAGAGCGCCTTCAGCGTCGGCTCGTCGCTGGCGATGAACAGGATCGCCGGTTTGTCCGACGTGTTCACATGCTCGGCCCAATAGCCGCCCGGCACCACGAAGGTGTCGAATTGATTCCACTCGATCTTCTTGTTGCCGACTTGTGAGTAGCCGCTGCCCTCGAAGGGCGAGACCACCAGGCTGGCGCTCTGCTTCAAGGGCAGGGTCTTCTCGCCCGGCCGCAGCATCTGCATGAAGAAGGTGATGGTCTTGAAGATGCCCTGGCCGGTCGTCGGATCGACATACTCGATCATGATCGCTTCATGGGGATCGCCGTCCCAGTCCTTGAAGCGCTCCAGCGCCTCGCGCATCATGTCGTAGCGGTAGACATACATCGGCGAGGCGGTGCCGGCGCCGCGGTGATGCGAGACGAAGCGCGGCAGCAGTCCGCCGGCGCCGTAGACCTGCTGCGAATAGTCGCTCGGGAAGCGCTCGGACTGCATCTTCTTCTTGATCTTCACGCCCTCTTCTTCCTCGGTGTAATCGTGCTCGAAATACATCGAGTTCAGCGCTTCGACCAAAGGCAGGTCGAGCACCGAGAGGTTGATCGCGTTGTCGTCGCCCTGATTGCCGTGGTTGTGCCAGGTGTCGTGCGGCGTCAGCACCAGGTCGCCGGGGCCGAAGGTGATGTTCTCGCCTTCGACGCCGGTGAAGTTCGACTTGCCGGTCAGGCCCAGGCGAATCGCATTCGGCGAGTGCCGGTGCGGCGGCATGATCTCCCTGGGATCGTTCAGCCGATAGGCGACATACATGGTGGTCGTGGTCGCGCGGCTGGGGGCGAGGCCCGGGTTGACCAGAACCAATGAGCGGCGCTCGGAGGTCTCGGTCGTGATCAATTCGGCGGAACGGTGCAGGAGAGGTTCGATCTGCTTCTTATAGGTCCACAGGAACGGGACCGCCTTGCGCTTGTCCATGACCTGGGTGTCTTCGTCATGGATCTTGGTGCGGTCGACCACCCAATAGGGCGCCATGTTGTTGGCGTAGACATCCGCGTGCAGCTGATCCAACGCGGCCTGGAGGTTGTGCTCTTTCGCCTTGCTCGATTGCATCGCCGCCTCGCCCCTAAACGCCACTGCCAACGTCCCTGTGCGTGAACCAATCACAATTGGTACCGCATTTCCTTGGCGATGATCGTAACCATTTCTCTTCATCACCGTCAACGAGAGTCGATGCGCATCATCGATTGGTGCGGACGATTGTTGCCAGCGCGAGATCATGGTATCGTCTGCGCGACGAATGGTTTCACCGACCGCAGCTGCGGCAGTAGTAGGGGTCCGCCATGGAGCGCACCGACCACACGCTCACCAAGCTCAGGCAGTTGATCGCCAGCGCCGAATTCAACGCCGGCGGCCGCATGCCGCCGGAGCGCTCGCTGGCGAGCGAGCTCGGCGTCGGGCGCCGTTCCCTGCGCCGCGCGCTCGAAGTCTTGGAGCGCGAAGGCCGGATCTCGCGGCACCAGGGCCGCGGCACTTTCATCAACGGCGCCCATGGGAATTCGGTGGGCCATGGCGGCGATGTCGGCAAGGAATCCGGCCCGGCGCTGGTGCGCGCGGTCGGCAATGCGGCACGCACCAGCGGCGATCTCCGCTCCAACCCGGCTTTCGCCAACATCCTCGACCACACCAATCCCTTGGAAGTGATCGAAGTCCGCCTGGCGATCGAGCCCGTGATGGCGCGGCTGGCGGCGTTTCGCGCTTCGCAGGCGGAGATCGACAAGCTGGTCGCGATCGCCGGCGAAACGCGCGCAGCGCCGGATTCGGCCCGTTATGAAGAAGCGGACGTGCGCTTCCACCGCACCATCGCCGAAGTCGCCCGCAATGCGCTGTTCCTCGCGGTGTTCGATACCTTGCATGCGAGCCAGCGCGATTCCGGCTGGCGGCGCCTGGGCGAGAACGCCCATTGCTTCAAGCGCCAGTCGGTCTATGCCGATTTCCACCAGGAAATTTCCGCGGCGATCGCCGCGCGCCAGGGCGAGAAGGCCGAGAGCCTGATGCAGCGCCACCTCTCCGACGTGCAGCGCTATATCTACGAGCACGCCTTCCCCGCCGCGACCGTGCAGCAATAGCGGGACCACCGGCAGATTCCGCGCTGGACCCTGCCGCGCCAACTTGCGGGCTATTGGTTCGCGTGTTACGAATTGGTCATAAGGCGCGCCAAGTCGCCGAACCAATAGACGGTCGGGCTTGAACCATCAGAAAGCTCAAGGCTGTTTCCCCAGGGTAGGCCAGCGTTTGGTGAGTGCGCGTGGTTGCTGAACAGCAAGCAACGGAAATCCTGATTTCGGCCGAAGATCTGGCCCTCGGCTATCCCGGGTCCGCCGCCTTTCCAAAGGCGACCGGGGGCGGGACCAATGTCATCGAGCACGTGACCCTGAAGGTGCCGCGCGGGGCCATTGTGTCGCTGATTGGGCCCTCCGGTTGCGGCAAGAGCACCTTGTTGAAGGCGATCGCCGGATTGGTCGCACCGACCGCCGGGACCATGACGGTTGGCGGGACCACGCCGGCCGAGGCCGCGCGCCGGCGCCAGGTCGGCATGGTGCTGCAGGACGCGACCCTGCTGCCGTGGAAGACCGCGCTCGACAATGCCGGTTTCCTGCTCTCGCTGGCGGCACCCGAGCTCGGCCGCACCGAGATCCGCGCCCGCGCCAAGGAGAATCTCCGCCTGGTCGGCCTCGAAGGATCGGAGGACAAGCTGCCGCGCCAGCTTTCCGGCGGCATGAAGCAGCGCGTCGCCATCGCCCGGGCCCTCACCCTCTCGCCGGAGATCCTGCTGCTGGACGAGCCGTTCGGCGCCTTGGATGCGATCACCCGCGAGGAGATGAGCTATCTGCTGCTCGACATCTGGGAGCGCACGGGCAAGACCATCGTGCTGGTGACCCATTCGATCGACGAGGCGGTGCTGCTCTGCAGCGACGTCCATGTGATGGGCGCGCGGCCCGCCCGCATCATCGATCGCGTGACCGTGCCCCTGCCCTATCCCCGCGACCCGCGCAGCTTCGATGACGTGCGCTTCCGCGAGACCGAAGCCGTGTTGCGCGAGCATCTGCTGGCGAGCCACGGCCGGGCGCAAGCGCCGCAACGCGCCGCCGCCAACCGGGGTGCTGCGTGATGCAGCGCCCGAGCCAGTTCCGGATCCTCGATGCCGCACCGAGCCTGGTTCTCGGCCTCATCCTGATCGCGCTCTGGGAAGCGGCGATCCATGTGTTCAAGGTCGAAGTCTTCGTGGTGCCGGCGCCATCCGCCATCGCGCTCTCCTTGGCGCAGAATGCCGGCCTGCTGGCGCAGGCCACCTTGGTCACGGCCGAGGAAGTGCTGGTCGGCTTCGTCCTGTCCACGCTGGTCGGCGCCGTGCTGGCGCTGCTGATCGTGCGGTTCAGCCTCTTGGGGCGCGCGCTCTATCCGATCATCGTGCTGTTCCAGACCGTGCCGAAAGTCGCCTTGGCGCCGATCTTCATCCTGTGGTTCGGCTACGACCTCTCGCCCAAGGTGGTGCTGATCGTGGTCATCGCCTTCTTCCCGGTGACCCTCGACATGCTGGCGGGCTTGCAATCGGTCGAGCCGGGTTTGATCGCGCTGATGCGCTCGGTCGGCGCCAAGGAGAACGACATCCTGTTCCGTGTGCGCATCCCGAACGCTTTGCCGCACCTGATGGCCGGCATGAAGATCGCGATCACCTTGAGCGTCATCGGCGCCATCGTCGGCGAGTTCGCCGGCGCCTCGGCCGGCCTCGGCTACATGATCCAGTTCGCCTCCACCCAGCTCGACACGCCGCTGGTCTTCGCGGCTTTGATCGTGATCTCGGTGGTCGGCGTCGTCTTCTATTACCTGATCGAGCTCCTGGAGCGTGCGATCACGCCCTGGGCGCCGAAATTCGACCCTGCCCACCAACATTGACCATAACAATATGCGCAAGGAGGCGATGATGCAGTTTCGTGGCCTGATTTCCGGCGGACTTCTCTCTCTGGCGGCCTTGTTCGCCGCGTCGCAGGCGATGGCGGAGGACGATGTCAGCGTCCAGCTCGACTGGGTCCCGCGCGGCAATCACGCGATGTTCTTCGTCGCCCAGGAGAAGGGCTATTTCAAGGAGAACGGCATCAACGTGACGGCGATCCGCAAGGGCACCGGCACGCCCGATGCGCTGCGCCTGGTCGCGAACGGCAACGCGGATTTCGGCTTCGGCGACCTGCCGACGCTCGCGGTCTCGCGCTCGCAGGGCCTGCCGATCGTGGCGATCGCGGCGGTCAACCAGCACAGCCCTCTGGCGATGATCTCGCTTGCGAAGAAGAAGCCGCTCACCAAGGTGACCGACCTCAAGGGCTGGAACATCGGCATCCATCCCGCGGGCTCGACCTATGTCTTCTTCAAGGCGCTGCTGGCCGCCAACGGCATGAGCGAAGCCGATCTCACCAAGAGCACGGTCTCGCCGCCCTATGAAAACTACCTGCTGCTGGGCAAGGTCGATGCGGTGCCCGGCTATATCGATGCCGAAGTGCCGGAGCTCGAGGCCAAGGCCGGCGGCAAGGGCTCGCTCAGCATCCTGCTCGGCGCGGATAACGGCTGGCCGGTCTATGGTTCGGGAGTCTTCACCTCGGAGAAGATCGCCAAGGAGAAGCCTGACCTCGCCAAGCGCTTCATGGCGGCCTATCTCCACGCCTTCCAGGACGTGATCGCCGATCCGAAGGCCGCGGCCGCGACCATCGCCAAGGCGGTGCCGGAATACGCCAACAAGCAGGAGGTCCTGGTCCAGCAGCTCGAGGCCGACATCGCCTCGACCTTCAACAGCGACGACACCAAGGCCAACGGCCTCGGCACCATGACCGAGGAACGCTGGCAGAAGACCCTCGACGTGCTGCAGCAGCAGGGCTTGCTGAAGGCGAAGGTCGAAACCAAGGATGTCTTCACCGACGCCTTTCTGAAATAAGATCGAGACGAGCGACCACACGCTTTCGATCGAGACGGGGACGATCACGACTATGCAGAACGAGAAGAGCTACGACTACGTGATCGTCGGCGCGGGCTCGGCCGGCTGCGTGCTGGCGCACAGGCTCACCGAGGAGAAGGACATCACCGTCCTTCTCCTCGAAGCCGGCGGTTGGGACCGCGATCCCTGGATCCATATTCCCTTGGGCTGGGGCAAGATCCTGGTCAACCGGCTGCATGACTGGGGCTATTTCTGCGAGCCCGAGGAGAGCGTCGGCGGCCGCGCAGTCGAATGCGCCCGCGGCAAGGTGGTCGGCGGCTGCTCATCGACCAACGCCATGGCCTATGTGCGCGGCAATCGCGGCGATTACGACCGCTGGGCCAATGACGGCGCCAAGGGCTGGTCCTATGACGAGATCCTGCCCTACTTCAAGAAACAGGAGAGCTGGGAAGGCGGCGGCGACACATATCGCGGCGGCCAGGGCCCGCTTGGCACCCAGTTCTGCCATTACGAAGACCCGCTGCTCGGCGCCTTCGCCGAAGCCGGCAAGGCGGCGGGCCATGCCTGGACCGACGACTACAACGGCGCACAGCAGGAAGGCTTCGGCCGCCTGCAGATGACAATCAAGAACGGCAAGCGCGCCAGCACCGCCAATGCCTATCTCCGTCCCGCGATGAAGCGCGGCGGCGTCGAGATCCAGGTGAATGCGCTGGCGCTGCAGGTGCTGATGGAAGGCAATCGCGCGACCGGCATCGAATATCGCCAGCACGGCGTGGTGCATAAAGTGCGCGCGGAGCGCGAGGTGATCCTCGCCGGCGGTGTCATCAACACGCCGCAGCTGCTCAATCTCTCCGGCATCGGCGACCCCGCCGAATTGACGGCGCACGACATTCCGGTGAAGGTCGCGATCCCCGGTGTGGGCAAGAACCTGCAGGATCACGTCTCGACGATCCTGATGTATCACCGCAAGGAGAAGAGCCCGTTCTTCAACATGATGCGCTTCGACCGCATCACCCGCGAGCTCGGCAAGGCCTATCTCTTCGGCAAGGGCTTCGCCGCCGACGTGCCCGGCGGCATCACCGCCTTCCTGAAGAGCCGCGATGACCTGAAGCTCCCGGATATCCAGTTCCTGCTGACCGCGGCTCCCTTGGGCGCCTGGCCCTATATGAAGCCGTTCAAGCAGCCGTTCCCGGATGGCTTCGCCTGCCGCATCGTGATGCTGCATCCGGAAAGCCGCGGCCAGGTTGCGCTCCGCTCGACCGATCCCGAGGCACACCCGAAGATCCTGCAGCGCTTCCTATCGACCGATGCGGACTGGAAGGCGATGCGCGCCGGCGTGAAGCTCGCGCGCGACGTTGCCGCGCAAAAGTCGATGCAGCCCTTCATCGCCCGGGAATTCTTCCCCGGCAGCGACAAGTCATCCGACGCCGCGATCGACGAGCATATCAAGAAGACCTCGATCACCGTCCATCACCCGCTCGGCACCTGCAAGATGGGCGCCGACAGCGATCCGACGGCGGTGGTCGATACCGCGCTGAAAGTCCGCGGCATCGATGCGCTCCGGGTGGTCGATGCCTCGGTCCTCCCCGACATGCCGACCGGCAACATCAACGCCGCGGTGATCATGGCGGCGGAGAAGACTGCGGACTTGATCCGCACCGCGCAGTAGGGGGCGCGGCTACGCCTGCGCCTTCGTCATGCGATCCAGCAGATGCTGGGCCGCGCCTTCGAGATGCTCGCGCAGCACCGCGATCGCCTTCTCGGTTTCGCCTTTCTGCAGATGCCGGAACATGCCGCGATGCTCGTTCAACCAACGCGGCGTCTTTCCCGGCATCGTCGCATAGGCGCTGACGAAGAGCTGGCCGGTCCGCCGCAGGCCCTCGATCATGGCGATCTGCCGGGGCCGTCCGGCATGCTGGTAGATCGTCCGGTGGAACGTCCAGTCGCCCGCCGCCCAGTCCGGCCCGTCGGCATCCAGATCGGATTTCTGGCGCACCCGATCGATCTCCAGCAGCGCAGCCGGTGTCAGCGCCTTGGCGGCGCGGCGCAGGCAATCGCATTCCAGAAGCACGCGCAGATCATAGACTTCGCGCACCTGCTCCGACGTCAAGCTGATGGCCTTGGCGCCGCGGTTGATCTCGATTTCAACCAAGCCTTCCCCGGCCAGAATCCGCAGGGCATCTCGGACGGGAATGCGGCTCACCCCGAACCGCTCGGCAAGCTCGACCTGAGGAAGGTCCGCCCCGGGCCGCAGCACGCCGGCCATCAATTCCCCGCGCAGCTCGGCTGCGATCGCCTCCGGCGTCATCGCCCCCACCCCGATCCATTGACCTTCGCAAGTCGGTATCGTATACGTGTATACACATATACGCCAGCGAAATCATGAAGGATCGATCATGGAAATGACCGTCGAAGTGCATTGGCAGCGCCAAGGCGCGGTCTTCACCGACAAGCGCTACAGCCGCGCGCATACATGGCGCTTCGACGGCGGCCAGGTCGTGCCGGCCTCGGCCTCGCCGCATATCGTTCCGCTGCCGTACTCCGTGGAAGCCAATGTCGATCCGGAAGAGGCCTATGTCGCGGCGATTTCAAGCTGCCACATGCTGACCTTCCTCTCGCTGGCAGCGCCGAAGAAGATCGTGGTCGAGAGCTATACCGACAGCGCGACCGGGTTCATGGAGAAGGTCGACGGCAAGCTGGTGGTCAGCCGCGTCGAGCTCAATCCCACGATCGTCTATGTCGGGGAGCAGCCCAGCGCCGCAATGCAAGCGGAGCTGCACCATGCGGCGCATGAGCAGTGCTTCATCGCCAATTCCGTGAAGACGGTGATCGAGCTTCGGGCCTAGACCGGCGCCGTCAATTCCTTGTCGCGCATCGTCAAATAAATCTTGGACGCCGCCGGATAGTAGAGCGATCAACGCTTAAACCCCCGGATTGAACCCCTGCGGCGCATCATGGATCGCGAGAAACTGAAGAAGAGCCTCGAAGGCTGCTACATCACCGTGCCCACCATGTTCCGCGATCCGGAGCTTGAGGTCGATACCGCGGCGATCCGCCGACATGTGAAGTTCCTGCTGTCGCGCGGCATCAATGCGGAGAATGCCGTGCTGCTGGCCGGCGGTGCCGCCGGCGACTTCTCCACCATGACCTTCGACGAGCGCCGCAGCGTTGCAGAAGCCGTGGTCGCCGAAGCCGCGGGCACAGTGCCGGTCGCGATGGGCGCGCAGACCACCAGCACCCGCGAGCTGCAGCGGCTGGCGAAGACCGCGAAGGCGGTCGGCTGTAGCTTCATCCAGGTGTCGTGTCCGTTCTACTTCACCCACACCGAAGGCGACTTTTATGATTACGTGGTCGCCGCGGCGGAAGCGGCGGATATCGGCATCATCGTCTACAACACCTTCTGGACCAGCGCCGGCATCTCCTTCGGCATGGTGGACAGGCTCTGCGAGATCCCGAATGTCGTGGGCTTGAAATGGGCGACGCCGCGCACCGATGCGATGGAGTTCGAATCCGCAGTCTCGCATTTCGCGGAGAAGCTCACCATCATCGACAACAACCTGCTCTTCGCCATGAGCCATATGATGGGGGCGCGCGCCTTCGAGGTGCATCTCTGCAATTACTGGCCGGAATGGGGGATCAAGCTGCTGGATCGTCTGAACGCCAAGGATTACGGCGAGGTCCAGCGCATGATGGTGCAGGAGGCGATGCCCTTCTATCACCTCTGGGTCGAGATCGAGAAAGGCTTCACCAGCGGCGACGGCTATCTCGACAAGCTCTGCATGGAGCTGATCGGCCTCGATTCCAGCCGCTGCCGCCCGCCGACCCGAGACGTCCGCCCGCTCTATAAAGAAAAGGCACGCCAGATGATGATCGCATCCGGCGTGCCCGGGGTGATTGGTCGGTGATCGGTTAGCTCTTCTTCTGCGCTTCGGCGCGGCGTCTGCGAAGCTCCGGGGTCGGCAATCCGCCCCAGCCCCAATTCTCCAGCTCGACCTCCTCGATGACGACGAAGGTGGAATCGAGCGGCTTGTTCAGCACGTCCAGCAGTAACTGGCTGACACCGGCGATCAGTTTGGCCTTCTCTTCGGTGGTCACCGACTTTGCGCCCGGCGTCGGGCTTTCGCGGGTGACCTGAATGTTGACGATCGGCATGACACGTTCTCCTTCAGTGAGCGGCCGGCGCCCTCAATGGCCCGCGCTCTGACCGCCATCGACATGCAGGATCTCGCCGGTGATGAAGGGGGCGGATTCCAGGAACAGCACTGCATCGGTGATGTCCTTGACTTCGCCTGTCTTCTTCATCGGATGCAGCTCAGCCAGGAAGTCGAGGGTCTCCTGCGTGTGCATCGGGGTCTTGATGACGCCCGGCGAGACCGCGTTCACGCGCACACCTTTATCCGCGTACTCGATCGCCAAGGCCTTGGTCGCCGAGTTGATGCCGCCCTTGGTGAGATTCGCGAGCGCAGTCGGGACCTTGGAGGTCGCCTGGTCGGTCAAGGTCGTGGTGATGCTGACGATATGCCCCGAGCCCTGCTTCAGCATCTCGGCGGCGGCGCGCTGGGTGATGTGGAAGAAGCCGGCGACGTTGGTCGCGATCTTGGCGTTGAAATCCTCCGCGGTGTATTCGGTGAACGGCTTGCCGATGAAGATGCCGGCATTGTTGACCAGCGTATCGACCCGGCCGAAGCGGGTCAGCGCCGCGTCCACCACCGCCTCGGCGGTCTTCGGATCGCCGATGTCGCCGGCGACGGCCACGACGTCCTTGTCATTGGTCGGCTTGATCGACCGCGAGGTCGCGACGACCCGATAACCACGGTCACGATAGGCCTTCACCAGGCCGGCGCCGATGCCCTGCGAAGCACCGGTGATGATGGCGACTTTCTGTTCCTGGCTCATGATCTCTCTCCTCATTTCCGCCGGCTGCGGGATTGCGTCCGGCTGATGGGGAGAGATTTGCGCATTCCGTCGTACGATAGAATTGGCGGCAGACGGCAGTCACTCTTCCGATACACGGAAAAATAACTAGGGCGTCAGGGACAGGGCCTCGGCGGAAAGCCGAGCAAATTCAGTCCTTAAGCGGGGCGCGGCGAAGTCGATGAAGGCCCGGACCTTGGGCACCAGCTGCCGGCCTTGGGGCATGACCAGATGGACCGGCCGGGCCGGCGGCTCGGCATCGCGGAGGAGGAGCTTCAGCGATCCGTCCATGACGCGCTCGGCCACATGATAGGTGAGCAGCCGGGTGACGCCGATCCCGGCCACCGCCGCACCGAGCGCGCCGCGCACGCTGTTGACGATGAGCCGCGGCTTGAAATGCACGGCGCGCGGCACCGAGCTTCCCTTGGCGGGTGGAAACACCCAGCGGTCGCGGCCTTCATCGCCCGTGGTGATGATGCGATGCTTGGCCAGATCGGCCGGCGCATCGATGCGCGGATTTTGCGCGAGATAGCGCGGCGATGCGACCACCACCTGCTTCACGTCGCCGCCGATCCGGATCGCCACCAGACTGGAATCCGGCAGATCGAGAATGCGCAAAGCAATATCGATCCCCTCCTCCACCAGATTGGCGGCGCGGTTCACCAGCACGAGATGCACCGCGAGCGCCGGATATTCTTCGAGGAAGGCATCGATCACCGGCCGCAGCACTTCCTCGCCGCCGATCGGCGGCGCGGTGATGGTGAGCGTGCCGGTCGGCGCCGCATGCTCGCCCGCCGCGGCGAGGTCGGCGGTCTCGAGCTCGGTCAGCACCCGTCGGCAGGCTTCGGCATAGCCTTCGCCGATCTCGCTGAGCTTCAAGGTCCGCGTCGTACGGTGCAGCAGCTCGGCGCCGACATGATTCTCGAGGAACGCGATCGCCCGGCTGACCGCCGCCGGCGAACGGCCGAGCCGCCGCCCCGCACCGGCGAGACTACCCTCGTCCAGGGCGGCGATGAACACCTTCATCGCCTCGATGCGGTCCATCGAAAGCTCAATGCCACATATCGCCGACCGCCTGTTTCTTGCGGTCGATGAAATCGCGCAGCGCCTCGTCCACCGCGGGGTCGATCGGCGGTGCCTCGTAGCTCCGCAACATCGCCCTGCACTTCTCGCTGGCGCGCTGGGTCGCGGTCTTCTCGCCGGCATCGCGCCATTGTTCGAAGGAATTGTTGTCGGCGATGGCGGAATCCCAGAACGCGGTCTCGTAATTCCTCAGCGTGTGCTGGCAGCCGAAGAAATGCTTGCCCGGCCCCACCTCGCGGAAGGCGTCCAGCGCCAGCGCGTTGTCATCGACGGGCAGGCCGCGGAGATAGGTGTGCATGGCGGCGCAGAAATCCGCGTCCATCACGAACTTCTCGTAAGACATGACCAGCCCGCCCTCGAGCCAGCCGGCGGAATGCAGGATGAAATTGGCGCCGCATTGGATCGCGGCCAGCATCGAGACCGCGCTCTCCTGCATCGCCTGCGCGTCGGCCGCTTTCGACGCGGTGAAGGCGCCGGAGCAGCGTAAGGGAACGCCGAGCCGCCGCGTCAATTGCCCCACGACCAGCGAGCCCAAGGCCGGCTCCGGCGTGCCGAAGGTCGGCGAACCGGAGCGCAAGGAGGTCGAGCTCAAGAAATTACCGAGGACGACCGGGGCGCCGGGACGCTCGAGCTGGGTCAATGCGACGCCGACCATCGCTTCCGCCATCGATTGCGCGATGGCTCCGGCATTGGTCACCGGCCCCATGGCGCCGCCGAGGATGAACGGCACCACGACCGCGCATTGGTTGGCGCGGGCATAGGCTCGGAGTGCCCGCGACATGGTGCCGTCATAGACCAGCGGGGAATTGGCGTTGATGTTCCCCATGATGACGCAGTTCCGGTCGACGAAGTCGGCGCCGAAGGCGATGCGGGCGAGCGCGATCGAATCCTCGGCCCGCTCCTCGGCGGTGACCCCGCCCATGAACGGCTTATCGGAATACTTGATATGGCTGTAGACCATGTCGAGGTGCCGCTTGTTGACCGGCAGGTCGACCGGCTCGCAGACCGTGCCGCCCGAATGGTGCAGCCAGGGCGACATGTAGGCGAGCTTGACGAAGTTGCGGAAGTCCTCGATCGCGCCATAGCGGCGGCCGTTCTCGAGATCGTGGACGAAGGGGGAGCCATAGGCCGGCGAGAAGACCAGATGTGTCTCGCCGATCTCGACCGAGCGCGCCGGATTGCGCGCGTGATGGGTGAAGCGCTTCGGCGCGGTGCGGGTGATGATGCCGCGCACCAGCCCGGGATCGAAATGCACCCGCTCGCCCTGCACGTCCGCCCCGGCTTCGCGCCAGAGCTCCAGCGCCCGGTCGTCGCCGCGAAAATCGATGCCGACCTCTTTCAGGATGGTGTCGATGGCCGTTTCGATCCGCACGAGGCCTTCCTCGCCAAGCAGGTCGAAGGTGGGGATCTGCCGGTCGATCCCGGCGATGATCGGCTGCGCCCGCGCGCTGCCGCGCTGCGCCTGCCGCGATTGCCGCCCGCCGCGGCTGCGCGCCGGCTGCGGAACGGTCTCCAACTCGGCCATGACAAACTCCCTGCTTCCTGGTCCGGTTCTCCCGGCCCGGTTTCCCGGGCGAAGTCTAGCGATGGCCGCGCTTCAGGCCAACGGCTGCCCGCAGATGCGATTTGCGGCGGCGTTAATACCGAAAAAGAATGGTGACCCGCGCTTGGACGGCGCATCATTCGGGGGTAATGATCCGCGCCATGACGACCTTGGACAAAGTCGAGAGCCCCATTCTGCGGCGGTTCTTCGAATACTATCTGCAGAAGCGCGGTGATCGGCCGTTTCCCGCACGGGCGGATCTCGATCCCGTGGATTTTCCGTATGCGCTGGGCGACATCACGCTGATCGATGTTCAGTATGACCCGCTGCGCTTCCGCTTCCGGCTGGACGGCAGCCACCATGTCGAGCGCTTCGGCTTCGACCTCACCGGGCGGCCGCTGGACGACTTCCCCTACCCGGAGATGCGGCAGACCATCTTCGACAGCTACCAGGACGTGATCGAGCATCGGGAACCGCGGCGTTATTTCCGCGACCTCGAAACCGCCGGCCGCTGGTTCAGGTACGAGACCTTGCTGCTGCCGCTGTCGCGCGACGGCACCACCATCGACATGATCGTGTCGGCGATCTCGTTCCACGACCTGCAAATCCCGCTCGAGTCCGGCAAAGAAGCCTGAGAATCAGCGTCCGGCGACCTCCTGCAAGTGCGACTTGTAATCGAGGTCGTGCCGAAAAAGGATGTCGATCACGGTGGTGCGCGCCGTAAGCGCCGCCTTTCGGTGCTCGGCGCTCGAACCGTCCACGCCGGACAGGAAGCCGACCAGGTCGCTGAGGCGCTGTTCAATCTCGCGATGCTGCCCCTTGTGCCGGTCGAGACGCGGGAAGCCGCTTTTATCCAAAATGGATTCTTCGTTCAGGAAATGCGCGTGGCAGCTCAGCGCCAGCTCCCGCGCGGCGGTCACGACCGCGGCCCAGGGATTGCTGCCTTGAATCAGCGCGATCAGGGTGTTGCACTGGCCGATCAAAGTGCGGTGTTCCGCGTCAAGCTCCCCGACGCCCGTCTCGATGACGTCCGTCCAGGCAATCGGCGACACCGCATCTTCTTCCATCGATTCAGCTCCGCAGGAAGCTCAGCAAGGTGAAACGCCGGCCCTTGGTGATCGGCAGAGCCTCGTGCAGCAGCGAGCAGGAGAACAGGATCGCGCCACCCGCCGGCGGGTCGTAACGGTGCGGCCCGTATTCCGGGAAGGTGAGGCCGCCGCCTTCGTATTCGCCGGTGTTGAGGTTGAGCGTCAGCGCAAAGCGCCGGTCGGCCGTTCCCGGCGTCTGGTTGTCGCGATGGCGGCGGAAATAGTCGTTGCGCTCGGAGTCGTAGCAGGTGACCACGAAGCGGTCGAACCGGAACTTGGCGAAGCCGAAGGCCTTGCTGAGCTCCGGGCTGATGCGCCGGCCGATCAAGGCGATCAGTTCCTGCAGCACGCCCTCGTCCATGATGCGATGGTCGCGGCGCGACTTCATCTCCTTGTGAACGCGCTGCGTCTGCTCGCCTTTGACGATCGAGGCGACCTCGCCTTCCTCGTGCCCGAGGGTCTCCCAGCGTTCGATGAGCGCGCGGCAGTGCTCCGGCGTCAGCACGTCGGGCACGATCAGGACCGGCGCCACGGCTTTGAGATATTCCCCGGCATCGCTCCCGCGCGGTGTGGCACGCGCGCGTTCGATCGCCCCGCGCAGCAGCGCGCCGCAATCGAGATCGACCATCGCCGCGGTGATCCGCTGGTTGGGATCGAGCAGCACCGCGAAGCTGCCGCGCGGGCCGAAGCCCAGCATCTTGCGCAAGGCCTCGCGGATCTTGCCGGCCGAATCGCCGAGCAACGGAAAGCCGACATCGAGCGCGGCGGCGCGGCGCGCGGATTGTTCCGGCGGCTCGGGCACCAGAGCCAGGCAATCGAAGCCGGCCTCCTGGAGATTCGCCTGCTGCAAGGCCTGCAACCCTGCATCGTCGCTGTCTCCGACAATTAATATGCGATTGCCCTTGGCGCGCTCGAGGAAGGCACGCGCGCCGCCGCTTTGGTCGGGCAGCACGAAATTCGGCAGGCGATCGCCCGGGGCGAGTTCGACCGGCGGCAGAAACCCTTTGTTCGGCTTGGCGGAATGCCCCGGCTCGGCGGCCAAATCGTTCATCTCATCCTCAACTTCGCGCGGCGCAGGCGGGCGGCTGCAACTATAACCGATCCCCGGCGTTTAGGGCGGCCACCCAGCCCCGTCTGTACCATCCCCACCAACTTTGCTGCACCCGCGAAAAACGATGCTTGATCCGACCGGCGACCTCCCGATAGCATGCGCCGGCCAAATCCGCGCCGCCAGCTGTGGACCCTGGGGGGCCCTGGCGCGCTTGCCCACGATCCCGCAAATTTTCGAGAGATATCAATAATATGAAGATTGCCGTCATTGGTAGCGGTTATGTCGGTTTGGTGTCCGGCGCCTGCCTTTCCGAGTTCGGCCATCAGGTCGTCTGCATCGACATGGATGCCGGCAAGATCCAGCGCCTCCGGGCCGGCGAGATCCCGATCTACGAACCGGGACTCGAGGACCTGGTGGAGCGGAATGCCGGCGCGAAGCGGCTCTCCTTCTCGACCGATATCGCCGACATCGCGGGCGCCCAGGCGATCTTCATCGCGGTCGGCACGCCGAGCCGGCGCGGCGACGGCCATGCCGACATGACCTATGTCCACAGCGCCGCGAAGCAGATCGCGTCGCAGCTTAAGGACTACGCGGTCATCGTCACCAAATCGACCGTGCCCGTAGGAACCGGACGCGACGTGGCCAAGATCGTGCGCGAGACCAATCCGAAGGCGCAGTTCGACGTGGCGTCGAATCCGGAGTTCCTGCGCGAGGGTGCGGCGATCAACGACTTCATGCGCCCGGACCGTGTCGTCATCGGAACCAACGGCGAGCGCGCCAAAGAAATCATGCGGCAGATCTATCGCCCGCTGTTCCTGATCGACACGCCGATCGTCTTCACCAAGCTGGAAACCGCGGAGCTGATCAAGTATTCGGCCAACGCGTTCCTCGCCATGAAGATCACCTTCATCAACCAGATCGCCGATCTCTGCGAGAAGGTCGGCGCCGACGTCCACGACGTCGCCCGCGGCATCGGGCTCGACGGCCGGATCGGCGGCAAGTTCCTGCACCCCTCGCCGGGCTTCGGCGGCTCCTGCTTCCCGAAGGACACCCGCGCCCTCATCCAGACCGCGCGCGACGCCGGCTCGCCCTTGTCGCTGATCGAGGCGACGCTGGACTTCAACGAGGCCCGCAAGACCCAGATGGCGGACCGCATCGTCGCCGCCCTGGGCGGCAAGCCCGAAGGCAAGACCGTCGCCGTGCTCGGCCTCACCTTCAAGCCGAACACCGACGACATGCGCGAGGCGGCCAGCGTCACCATCCTTCCCGACCTGCAGAAACGCGGCATCAAGATCCGCGCCCACGATCCCGAGGGCATGGATGAAGCGAAGAAGCAGATGCCCGATCTCGACTATCGCAACGACCCTTATGAGGCGATCGACGGCGCCGACGCGCTGGTCATCCTGACCGAGTGGAACAGCTATCGCAGCCTCGACCTCGACCGGGTGAAGACGCTGCTGAAGGCGCCGGTCTTCGTCGATCTCAGGAACATCTATCGCCCCGCCGAGATGCAGGCGGCGGGCTTCCAGTATTCCAGCCTCGGCCGGACCGCGTGACCGCAACCGTCAACAAACCGGCCGTCCTGGTCACCGGCGGCGCCGGCTATGTCGGCAGCCATGTCTGCAAGGCGCTCGCCCGCGCCGGCTATGTGCCGGTCACCTACGACAATCTGGCGACCGGCCATCGCTGGGCGGTGCAATGGGGGCCGCTGGAAGAAGGCGACGTCCGCGACAGCAACCGGATCGAAACCGTGCTGCGGCGTTATCGCGCGACCGCAGTGCTGCATTTCGCGGCACTCTCTCTGGTCGGCGCCTCGGCGAAGCAGCCTTTCGACTACTACGACGTCAATGTGAACGGCGCGCTGTCGCTGACCCATGCGATGCGCCAGACCGGCCTCAGGAAGCTGGTCTTCTCCAGCACCTGTGCGGTCTACGGCATGCCGGAGCGGATGCCGATCGTCGAGGACGCGCCGACGCTGCCGGTCAATGTCTACGGCCGGACCAAGCTCGCGGCGGAGAACCTGTTCTCCGACCTCGCGCGCGCCGGCGAGATCGACGTCGTCATGCTGCGCTACTTCAACGCCTGCGGCGCCGATCGCGACGGCGAGATCGGCGAGGCGCATGATCCGGAATCGCACCTGATCCCGCTGGCGATCCAGGCGGCGATGGGGCAAGGCGGACCGCTCTCGCTGTTCGGCACCGACTACCCGACGCCGGACGGCACCTGCCTGCGCGACTACATCCATGTCGAGGACCTGGCCGAGGCGCATCTCAAGGCCTTGAAGCTCCTCGATTCGACCGCCGGCGCCCAGGCCTTCAATCTCGGCACCGGGATCGGCGTCTCGGTGCGGGAGGTGCTGGCCGCGGTCGGCAAGCTCGCCGGGAACCCGGTGCCGGTCATCGAAGGGCCGCGCCGCGAAGGCGATGCGCCACAGCTCTATGCCTCGCCGGGCAAGGCCGAGCGCGAGCTCGGCTGGCGCGCGGCGCAGACCAGCATCGAAAGTATGGTCGGGTCTGCAATAAACTGGCATCGGAAAGCGCGCTCCGCCGCTTAAACTCCGCCCCCATGTCCGACCACCCTGCCCAAAATGCGCGGCTGCGCCACGCCGAGCTCGTCCTCATCCTTGCCGTGCTCAGTCTGATCGCCCCCCTGGCGATCGACATGTATTTGCCGGCTTTGCCCTTCATCGCCGCCAGCCTCGGGGCGACCGATGCGCAGGCGCAGCTCACGCTCCCCACCTATTTCGCCGGCTTCGCGATCGGCCAGGCTTTCTACGGGCCAATCGCCGACCGCTTCGGCCGCAAGCCGCCGCTCTATTTCGGCCTGGCGGTCTATATCTGCGCCTCGATCGGCTGCGCGCTCGCGCCCAACATCGACACGCTGATCGCGCTGCGCTTCCTGCAAGCGGCCGGCGGCTGCGCCGGCACGGTGGTGGCACGCGCCATGGTGCGCGACCTCTTCTCCGGCGCCGATGCGATCCGGGTCTATTCCCGCGTGCTGCTGGTGTTCGGCGTCGGCCCGATCCTGGCGCCGATGATCGGCAGCGGCGTGCTGCTCTGGTTCGGCTGGCGCGAAATCTTCTTCCTGCTGACTGCGATCGGCATCCTCTCCATGGTGCTGATCTTCGTCCGCATGCCGGAATCGCTCAATCCCGCGCATGTGAAGCCGCTGCGCCTCGAATCCATCATCGTCAATTATTGGCGGCTCTTCACCCATCGCAACTTCGTCGGTTACGCGCTGACCGGCGGATTCATGATGGCGGGGACCTTCGCCTATATCGCCGCCCTCCCCTTCGTGATCGTGAACATCTACGGCCATCCCAGTTCCTATTTCAGCTGGGTGTTCGGCATCAACGCGGTCGGCTTCATCATCGCCTCGCAGATCAACGTGCGGGTCCAGCGCACCTATTCGCCGGAGCGCGTGCTATTGACCGCGCTCCTGCTGCAGATGGTCGCCGCCGCGGTCTTCGTGCTCGACGTCCTGGCCGGCTGGGGCGGCCTCTTCGGCATCCTGGTGCCGCTCTTCATCTGGATCGCGACCATGGGCTTCGTGATCCCGAACACCACCGGCCTCGCCATGGGTCCGTTCGCCGCCAATGCCGGCGCCGCCTCGGCGATGCTCGGCGTGCTGCAATTCGTGCTCGCCGCGGTGAGCTCCGGCCTGGTCGCCGCGGCCGCCGACGGCACCGCACTGCCGATGGTCGGCTGCATGGCGCTGTTCAGCCTGATCGCGCTGCTGATCAACCGCTTCGTGGTGAAGCGGGTGGTGAAGGCGTAGCGCGGCATCGGCCAAGGCGCGCAGTATCAACATGCGTCAGGTCAGCGAACGCACCGAAGCCGCATTACAAATGGTCTATTCTGCATTCACGCAGAATGGCGCACCGCAAAGTATTGTCGTCTGCCCGTGCTGTGTGAGTGCGGACGAGCTTGAAGTCATGACCAAGAGCAGGTTGCGCGAACTGAGTGCGGAACAACTGGAACATTATCTCTCTGCGGTGTTCCTGACCTCCGGCGCACAGGAGGACTTCCGCTATTTTCTGCCCCGTTTGCTGGATCTCAATGCGCGTGCCAAATGGGACTTCGAGAGTGATTGGGAAATTCTGCTCGGCAAACTCTCGCTCGGCGAATGGCAGACTTGGTCCGAGCGTGAGCGCGAGGCGCTCACTGCTTTCCTGCAGGCTTGTTTTGAAGATCTGGTCTCCGCGGGGATGCACGGGGCGACGAGATCGATGGGTTTCTATGCGGACTCGCGCGAGGCAGCGTTGATCTCGCCTATTTTCTGGATCGACTGTCGCAACCTGACGCAGACGCGGCCTTCTTCGCATTCAGCGATGCCAACGCGGCATCGCTCATGAAGGGAAAGCTCTCGAACAGCCACTGGAAGAATCACCGCGAGGGCGGAGCGCCGATCCTTTGCTGGCTGCAATCCAACGCGAACGAGGCACGGCTCGCGCGACGCTGGACGACGTAACTCGGTGAGCCAGAAGAAGGCTTCACAGCTGCGCCTACACTACCTGGGGCAGGGTTGCCCGGCGGCGCCCCAGAGTGCGATGTCCCTGACGTGATCTTCGAATGTCCCCGGCGGCGTCGAGCGGCCTTCGCCGGGCGCCCAAGCCCGGGGGATGAAGCCGCTGAGCGACGCGTCGTGCCGCAGATGCTCGATGAGACCCTTGGCATCGCGTCCTCCGTTCCGTTGGGGATCGCGCAGCTGTTCGCAGATCTTGGTGCCGCTCTGGCCGAACCAGAGGAACTCGACCGGTGCCAGCTGCCAGTCGATGCCGGCATGCGGCGGCGCCGGCGCTGGATCGTTCGGCGATTTCGAGGTGACGTGGCATGTCGAGCAAGGGATCAATTCCGCGCCTTTGCGACTTTCTCCGCCATGAATGTTCATGCCGTGCACACGCGGCTTGGTTTCACCGGCGGGGGTCCAGATCGGAATCGCCCGCGCATCGACATGGCAGTTGGCGCAGCGCGGATGGGTGACAACGGCTTCTATCCGGCCCCAGGCGGCCAGCCCGTCCGCCTGACTGACGCTCCCAGCCGGCAACACATCCCCCTTTTCACCCTCGGCCTGGCTGAGACCCATCAGAGCGACGAAGGATGCCCCGGTGAGGGCGAGGACTAACAGCAGATTGCGCATGGCTCGCCCCCTTACACAAAATCGATGAACTTGTTGAACGGCATCTCGCGAATGCGCCTGCCGGTCGCGGCGAAGATGGCATTGGCAAGCGCCGGCGCTGCGGGCGGCACCGGGGGCTCGCCCAGGCCCCGGACGGTGAAGTCGTTCTCCAGGCCGCGCACTTCGATTACCGGGCATTGATACAAGCGCATGCCTTCGTGGTGGTGGTAGTTGGTCTGCTGAGCGGCGCCGTTGGCATAGGTGATCTCGCAGTTCATCGCATGGCCGAGGCCCCAGACGACGGAGCCCTGGACGTTATTCTCGAAGTTGACGGGATCCACGACTTTGCCGACATCGGCCGCCACCCAGACCTTGTCGATCCTGATGCCGGCATCGGTCATGGTCACTTCGACGATCTCCGCGACCGCGGTGCCGAAGGATTCGACGAATGCCACGCCTCGGCCCTTGCCGTTCCCGAGCGGCCCCTTCCAGTCGGCCATCTCGCCGACGGTCTCCAGGATCTTGCGATAGATCGGAATCTTGCAGAGATCGATGCGCGCCTGCAGCGGATCGAGACCTGCGGCATGGATCAATTCGTCCATGAAGCCTTCAGTGAAGAAACCGTTGGCGGAGGCGCCGACCGACCGCCAGGTGGTGGAGGGCGACAGCCCCTGCACCTCGTAGCTCGCCGATCGGTAGTTCGGAATGTCGTAGTAGACGTTCCAGATGCCGACCGCCAACTGGCTGTCGGGATCCTTCGAGACCGTGCCCATCCTTTCCAGCAGTCCCTTGAAAGGCGTGGTCGCCGCCACCTGGAAATCGGCCGCGACGATCTTGCCGTCCTGGACGCTGCCCCGGTATCGAGCCATCGCGATCTGCCGCGGAATATCCTGCAGGAAATCCTGCTCGCGCGAGAAGACCAGCTTGACCGGAGTTCCGCGCAGCTGATTGGCGATTTCGGCGAGCACGCGCACATTCTCGAACTCGAGCCGATGCCCGAAGCTGCCGCCCATCCACTCGTTGTGGAAGGTCACCTGCTCGGGCTTCATGCCGATCGCCTTCGCGGCGATCTGCTGCACCGCCTGCGGCGATTGATGGCCGACCCAGATTTCCATGCCCGCATCGGTGACGATGCCGATGCCGCTGAGCGGCTCCAATGGCGCGTGCGCGACATAAGGTGCGCGATATTCGGCTTCGACCAGCTTGCCTGCTTTCAGCCCGGCCTCGACATCGCCGTCGTTGCGCCACTGCTTGCCGAGGAATTCCGACGTGAAGGAGGCGCCCACGGCTTTCCAATGGTCGGCTTGCTCGGCCGGGTATTTGGACGGCGCCCATTCGCATTTGACCTGCTCGGCCGCCTTCATGGCGTACCAGCTGTTGGTCGCGATCACCGCGATGCCGTTGGAGATCTTCAGGATCTTCCGGACCCCCGGCATCTTCTCCGCCTTGCTCGCGTCGTAGGACTTGATCGGCTGGCCTTTGTTGGGGTTGAGCTGGACGGCGGCATAGACCATGCCGTCCATCACCCGATCAATCCCGAATTTCAGCTCGCCGGTGACTTTCGGACGGATGTCCAGCCGCTCCATCGGCTTGCCGATCATGCGCCACTGCTTGGGGTCACGCAGCTTGACGTCGGTCACCGGCGGGATCTTCGCCGCCTCGGCCGCAAGGGCCACGTAGGGGATCTTCGCGCCGTCCGGCAGGATCACGTTGCCGGCCTCGGTGCGCAGGTCCGCGACCGCGATGCCGCTGCGCTTGGCGGCGGCGGCCTTCAGCGTTTCCCGGGCGACCGCCCCGGCCACGCGCAGCTTGTCGTAAGTGTCCGGGATCGCGCTGGAGCCGCCGGTCATCTGCAGGCCGGATTTCCGCAGCCATTCCAGCGCCGCCGCGCGCGCCTTCTCGGCTTCCGGACTCTGGTCCGGCGCCATAAACGGCGCGAGCTCATGCGCAAAACCGGAATTGTAGTAGGCGGGACTGGGTCCGGCGAAGCGCACTTCGAACTGGCCGGGCTCGAGGTCCAGCTCCTCGGCGATCATCACCGGCTGGATGGACCCGACGCCCTGGCCTTTGTCGGCATGCTGGGCGATCAGGATGATCTTTTCCGGGCTGATCTCGACCCAGGGGTTGAAGGTTACTGAATCCGGCGCGAGCCCGGCTGCGAGCGGGTTCGCCGCGGCCTTGGGTGCCTCTTGCGCCCGGCCATAAGACCCGAAAGCGACGCCTCCGGCGACGGCGACGGAGCCAAAGACGAAAGTCCGGCGGGAGAGACGCGAAATCTCGGCCATCTCACGCCCCTCCCATCTTCCTGGCGGCTGTATGGATGGCGGCGCGAATGCGCTCGTAGGTGCCGCATCGGCAAAGATTGCCAGACATGACCTGATTAATCTCGTCGTCGGATGGATTTGGAATCAAGGTGAGCAGCGAGATCGCCTGCATCATCTGACCGATCTGGCAGTAGCCGCATTGCGGCACCTGATGCTCGATCCAGGCCTCCTGAACCGGGTGCAATTTTCCGTGGCCGACGGCTTCGATCGTGGTCACCGCCTTGCCGGCAACATCCGCGATGCGCGCTTGACAGGATCGAACGGCATGGCCATCGACGTGAACGGTGCAGGCGCCGCACTGGGCTATGCCGCAGCCGTATTTCGGACTTGTTATCCCGAGTTCGTCGCGCAAGACCCAGAGCAATGGCATCTCGGGAACGACGTCCACCTGATGCTTTATACCGTTCACAGTCAGCTCGAGCATGCGGATGACTCCCGTCCGTTTGCATTTGGTATTGGCAGGAAGAGATTCGACGATGCCAGGTGGCGTAAGGCTAACAGTCGAACGCGCAGGGCGGCGGTAAAAAGAAGTGAAATTTACAGTCTGCAGAGGGCTTCAAAAGTCGCCGACGTAGCTTGCACACAGAAACGTGTGTGCATCGCACTAAGCTCTTCTGGCTACCGCTTCGCCTTGTTGTGCCAAGCCTTCAACCGCCGCGCGGCTTCCGCCATGTCGGCGGTGCTGCCGGCGAAGGAGAAGCGCATGAAATGCGCGCCCCGTGCCGGGTCGAAATCCAAACCCGGCGTCGCGGCGCAGCCGGTCTCGGCCAGCATGCGCTTCGAGAAGTCGAGACTGTCGCCATTGGGACCCCCAGGCGTGAAGTCGGCGACATCGGCATAGATATAGAACGCGCCGTCCGGCACGGTCAGCCGTGTGAATCCGGCTTTCGGCAGTTCTTCCAGCAACAGTGCGCGGTTGTCGGCGTAGCGCTTCACATTGGCGTCGAGCTCCTCGGTCGCGTCGAAGGCGCCGATGCCGGCGACTTGGCTGACCGCGGGCGGCGAGATGAAGAGGTTCTGCGCCAGCCGTTCGACCGGGCGGACCAGGTCCGGCGGCAGGCCGAGCCAGCCGAGGCGCCAGCCGGTCATCGAGAAGTATTTCGAGAAGCTGTTCACCACGATCGCATGGTCGCTGAACGCCGCCGCGGTCGCCGCCTGCATGCCGTAGCTGATGCCGTGATAGATCTCGTCGGAGATCAACCGCACGCCGTGCGTTTCGCACCACTCGGCCAGCGCCTCGAGCTCGGCGGGGGACACCATCGCGCCCACGGGATTGGAGGGCGAGGCGACGATCAGCCCGTCGATCTTTGCGTCCAGGCGATCGAGCAGAGCCGGGGTCGGCTGGAACTTGGTCTCGGCTTGGGTTTCGACCAGCACCGGCTCGATGCCGAGCACCGAGAGGATGTGCCGGTAGCAGGGATAGCCGGGGCTGGCGAGCGCCACCCGGTCGCCGGGATCGAAGGCGGCGAGGAAGGCCAGCAGGAATCCGCCCGACGAGCCGGTGGTGACGGCGATGCGCTCCCAGGAAAGATCGCTGCCGTAGAAATCGGCATAGTGCCGCGCGATCCGCCGGCGCAGCTCCAGCAGTCCCAGCGCATCGGTGTAGCCGAGCGGCCCCGCCTCCAGCGCCGCCGCGGCCGCCGCGCGCGCGAGGCGCGGCGCGGGCGTGCTGGGCTGGCCGACTTCGAGATGCACCACGTCGGGCAGGTTCTCGGCGGCGGCGCGGCGCGCGTAGTCGCCGGCCGCGCGCATCACGTCCATGACGATGAAGGGATCGACCGCCGAGCGTTGCGAAATCTTCGGCGCCGCGCCGCCCGCAGTACCCTTCATTGCTTGTTCACGGTGGAGGTGAGCCCGCTGCCGCGGAAGTCGTTGCGGAGCTGACAGCTGTCCGGATCGTCCGGCGTGCTCGCCTGGCAGTAGATCGCGTTCACCTTGCCGAGCTTGTCGGCATGCTGGACGGTCAGACCGGCGCCGGAAATCGCAGCTTGCGCGCCCGAAAGCTTGTCTTCGACATAGACCGTGCCGGCCCCGTCGGCGAACAGGCGGCCGTCGCCCATCGCCTTGTCGAGCGCCTGGCCCTGTTCGGTGACGGCATGGAACAGCAGGGCCTTGGCGATATCCGCCGGCGCGCCACCGCCGCCCGCGGCTAGGAAATAGAGTCGGCCGCTGTGGTTGCTGGCGAGCATGATAGGCCCCAAGGCGCTGAAGCCTGCGCCGCGATCGTTCGGCGCCGGCGCCAGGATGATGCCGGTGCCGGGCGCGATCCGTGCCGAGCCGAAGGGCGCGTTCATGGTGAACTCGCAGGCGACGCCTTGACCGTCGGCATCCATGGTGACGATGCCGGTCGCGGACGGATTCTCCTGCATCGCGGCGCCCGGCGCGTCGAGCTTCGCCTTGAGCGCCGCCTCCACGTGATCGGAACTCACCAGATCGGCCGCCGGCTTGCTCGCATCTCCGCCTGGCTTCATCCAGCCCTGGCGATCGGCGATCAGGCCGTTGATCGCCTTCGCGACCTCGGCGGCGTTGCCGGCGTCGATATCATCCAACGCCACCGCCATCTGCGCCGCAAGGACGCCGCCGGAAGAAGGCGGCGCCGGGAAGAACAGCTGCTGCTGGCCGATCTCGATCGTCGCCGGCGGATAGATCACCGTCTTCGACGCGCGCAGATCCTCGATGGTCAACGGCGCGCCGATCGATTGCGCGGCGTCGCTCAAGAGCCGGCCGAGTTGCCCGCTGTAGAACTCGTTGATGCCGCCGACGCGGATCCGCTCGAGCGCCGCGCCGAGGTCGACCTGGCGCAAGTTGTCGGTCTCGCCGCGCGGCACGCCGCCTTCCTTGGTGAAGATCTCCGCCATCTGCGGGTCCTCACCAAGACGTGATCCCGCCGCCTGCAGCTCGGTCGCAAGCGCGCGGCTGATCGCCGCGCCGGTGCCGGCGAGATTGGCGCCCGGCGTCACCAGCTCCGCCCAGGGCTTCTTGCCGTAGCGCGCGTTGATCGCCGCCATGCCGCGGACATTGCCCGGCACCGCAACCATCCCGCCTTTCGCCGCGCGCGGCAGGAAGTCGAACACGTCGGTGGCTTTCTTTTCGGCATCGTGGACCAGACAGACGCCGCCGCCGCCGAGCCCGGCTGAGGAAGGCATGGTGACCGAGAGCGCGAAATAGGCCGCGACCGCCGCATCGGCCGCATTGCCGCCATTGGCGAGCACGTCGCGGGCGACCAAGGCCGCGCGCGGTTCGTCCACCACCACACCGCCGCGGACGTCACCCCCGCCCCACCAGGTGCCGCCGTTGATCGGGCCCACCTCTTCCGGATTGTTCTGGGCCCGGGTGGACTTGAACTTATCCTTCGAACCGGCGCCGGATTCGCAGGCGCCGAGCGTAGGCAGCAGGGCGGCGCAGAGGACCATCGCCTTGGCCCGGGTGTTGGCGCGCAAAATTCCTCCGAAATGTTGGGCGAAACGCCCGGTTTTCCGCGGTTCAGCGCCCTCTTCCGGCTGCTTCGGCCAAGCCCGCCACGCTGGGGGGGCGACCCTGGATCGAGCCGGTAAAGTATGGTAGGCGCTAGGCATGTTCTGCTCTCCCCAGGAACGACATTGCAACCGCGGTTCAGCGGCTCGGCGTCGGCCCCGCGGCTGCAACCCGCCCGAACCGGCACCGTTCTTACAGTGACCCGCTCGCGCCGGGGCGAGCATAGAGAAGGACTCTGGATTTGATCAACCGACTGGTTGCCCGTGCCGGGTGCCTCGCGTTGGCGGCGGCCGTTGCGCTGGCGCAATCGCTGGTGTTGGCGCTGCCGGCGGACGCCCAGGGCCGCGGCCTGTCGTTGATCCGCGACGCCGAGATCGAGGCGACGATTCGCGCCTATGCCGCGCCGGTGTTCAAGATCGCCGGCCTCGACCCCGCGGTGATCAAGGTGCATCTCATCAACGACAACGCGATCAACGCCTTCGTCACGCCGGGGATGAACATGTTCATCAACACCGGCCTGCTGATCCGCTCCGACACGCCCAATCAGGTGATCGGCGTGATGGCGCACGAAACCGGCCACATCGCCGGCGGGCATCTGGTCCGCATCCAGGACGAGCTCCGCAACGCGACGATCGAGAGCATCCTGGCGATGATCGCCGGCATCGGCGCCGGGGTCGCGACCGGGAATGCCGGCGTCGGCGCGGGCGCCATGATGTTGGGCCAGAACGTGGCGCAGCGGAACATCCTGAAATACAGCCGCACCCAGGAAGCCTCGGCCGACCAGGCCGGCATGAAGTTCCTGGACGAGACGCATCAATCCTCGCGCGGCATGCTGCAATTCTTCGAGAAGCTGGAGGGCCAGGAGTTCCTGCTGTCCGGCAACCAGGATCCTTACCTGCAGACCCACCCGCTGACCCGCGACCGCATCGATTCCGTGCAGCAGCACGTCGACAGCTCGCCCTACAGCGACGCCAAGGATTCGCCCGCGCTGATGGAGATGCACCAGCGCATGCTGGCCAAGCTCAAAGGCTTCCTCTGGCCGCTCGACCAGGTGCTGATGACCTATCCGAAGACCGACACGTCGCAGCCGGCGCGCTATGCCCGCGCGATCGCCTTGTTTCGCGTCAGCCGGATGAAGGAAGCCTTGATCCTGATGGACAGCTTGCTGAAAGAATCGCCGGACGATCCGTTCTTTCTCGAGCAGAAGGGCCAGATCCTGTTCCAGAACGGCCGTCTCGCCGATGCGCTGCCGCTCTACCAGCGCGCCTCCGACCTTAAGCCGTACGAGGCGCTGCTGCGCCAGGAGCTGGGACAGGTCCAGCTCGAGACCGAGGACCAGCGCTACGTGAAGCCGGCGATCTCCAACCTGGAATTCGCGGCCGGGATGCAGGCCAACGATCCCGATGTCTGGCGCCTCCTCGCCATCGCCTATGGCCGCGACAACCAGCTTGCCTTGTCGTCGCTGGCGCAGGCCCAGGAGGCCATGGCCTCCGGCAACAAGCGAGAAGCGCGGGCGCAGGCGCGGCGCGCGATGAAAGGCCTGCCCAGCGGCTCGCCGGCCTGGATGCAGGCCAACGACATCATCTCCGCCACCGGTGGACCGGAAGGCGACGACGACGAATGAAGATTTTCAGTGAAGGACCGAAGATGAAGACCCTGTTTGGCGCACTCTTGGCGCTCGTGCTGCTGGCGCCGCTCGCTTCCGCCGACGAGACGAGCATCACCCCGGCGCAGAAGAGCGATATCGAGAAGATCGTGCACGACTACCTCATGGCGCATCCCGAGGTGATCCGCGACGCGATCCAGGAGCTGCAGGCCAAGGAAGAGCAGAGCAAGGCCGACGCGCAGACTGCGGCGGTGCGGCAGAACAAGGATGCCTTGTTCAACGATCAGGCGACGCCGGTCGTCGGCAACCCGATGGGCGACGTCACCATCGTCGAGTTCTTCGATTACCACTGCCCCTATTGCAAGGCGGTGGCCTCGCCGCTGCAGAAGCTGATCGAGGCGGACAAGGGTGTGCGCCTGGTGATGAAGGAGTTCCCGATCCTCGGCCCGGATTCCCTGCTCGCCTCGCAGGCGGCGCTCGCCTCGGTCGGCCAGGGCAAGTACTGGGATTTCCACCAGGCGCTGATGGAGCATCGCGGCCAGTTCGACATGGAGGTGATCAAGACCATCGCCGCCAAGGTCGGGCTCGACCCGGTGAAGCTCGAAGCCGACATGGACAAGCAGAAGCTCCAGCCGCTGATCTCCGCCAACCACAAGCTCGCCGAGACGCTCAACATCAGCGCCACCCCGACCTTCATCATCGGCGACCAGGTGGTCGAAGGCGCGGTCCCGCTCGAGCAGCTGAAGGACCTGATCAAGAAGGCGCGCGGGAGCTGAACCCGCCGCGCCGGCGCGTCCGGATCTCCCCCATCGCGGATTTCCTTGGGATTTGAGGCCTTTGCCTGGCAGGGCACGGGCTAAAGGCCGGTTTTGTTGCGATCCGCGGGGGCCCTGGTTATAAGGGCCGGTCTGATAAGCCCCCTATCGGGCCTGCTGGAGCGATTCTTGGCGAAATCCGCAAAACGCGAATCCACCGATCTCCTGGTGCTGAACGGGCCGAACCTCAATCTGCTCGGCCGGCGGCAGCCGGAGATCTATGGCCGCGCCACGCTGGACGACATCGCGGCTTCGGTGGTCGCCCGCGCCGAGGATTTCGGTCTCAGCGTCGACTTCCGCCAGTCCAACCACGAGGGACACCTCGTGACCTGGGTCCAGGAAGCGCGCGACAGCGCCAAGGCGATCATCATCAACCCGGGCGGCTTGAGCCACACTTCGGTGGCGCTGCTCGATGCACTGATCTTCACCGAGCTGCCGGTGATCGAGGTGCATCTCTCCAACATCCACCGCCGCGAAAGCTTCCGGCATCATTCCTTCGTCAGCACCGCCGCGGCCGGCGTCATCGTCGGCCTCGGCCCGCAAGGCTATCTGCTGGCGGTCGATGCGGCTGCGAACATTTTGAAAGCGGCGAAGACCAAGTCCAAGAAGAGGCCTGCATGAGCAAGTTCGACGTCGATGAAGCGCTGGTCCGGAAACTGGCCGCGCTCTTGAAGGATACCGGTCTCGCCGAGATCGAGTTCGAGAGCGAAGGCAAGCGCATCCGCGTCAACACCGGCGCCACCGGCGCCGTGCATATTCCGGTCGCCGCGGCCGCACCGGCCGCTGCCGCGCCCGCCGCAGCGGCGGCTCCCGCGGCCGGCGGCGGCGTTCCCGCGGGCGCCCTCACCTCGCCGATGGTCGGCACCGCGTATCTTGCGGCCGAGCCGGGTGCGGCACCCTTCGTGAAGGCGGGCGACCGCGTGAACAAGGGCCAGACCGTGCTCATCATCGAAGCGATGAAGGTGATGAACCCGATCCAGGCCCCGGTCTCCGGCACCGTGAAGGACATCCTGATCGCCGACGGCCAGCCGGTCGAGTTCGGCGAAGCGCTCATGATCATCCAGTAACCGAATGTTCGAAAAGGTCCTGATAGCCAATCGCGGCGAGATCGCGCTTCGCATCCATCGCGCCTGCCGCGAGATGGGCATCCGCACCGTGGCCGTGCATTCCACGGCCGATGCGGAAGCGATGAACGTGCGCCTCGCCGACGAGAGCGTGTGCATCGGCCCGCCGGCTTCGCGCGATTCCTATCTCAACATGGCGGCGATCATTTCCGCCGCCACCATTACCGGCGCCGACGCGATCCATCCCGGCATCGGCTTCCTCTCGGAAAACGCCGCCTTCGCCCAGATGGTCGAGGAGCACGGCATCACTTTCATCGGCCCCAGCCCCGAGCATCTGGTCATGATGGGCGACAAGGTGCAGGCCAAGGACGCGGCCAAGCGCTTCGGCATCCCCGTGGTCCCGGGCTCCGACGGCGAGATCATCGGCGAGGCCGAGGCCAAGCGCGTCGCCGGCGAGACCGGCTATCCGGTGCTGATCAAGGCCGCGGCCGGCGGCGGCGGCAAGGGCATGCGGGTCGCCACCTCCGAAGCCGACCTGATGGCCGCCTACACGATGGCGCGGACCGAGGCCAAGGCCTCGTTCGGCAACGACGCGGTCTACATGGAGAAGTATCTCTCCCACCCGCGGCATATCGAGATCCAGATCATCGGCGACAGCCACGGCAACGTGGTGCACTTGGGCGAGCGCGACTGCTCGCTGCAGCGCCGCCACCAGAAAGTTCTGGAAGAGGCGCCCTCGCCCGCATTGAACGCCGAGCAGCGGGCGCGGATCGGCAAGATCGCCGCCGATGCGATGAAGACCATGGGCTACAAATCGGCCGGCACCATCGAGTTCCTGTTCCAGGACGGCGAGTTCTACTTCATCGAGATGAACACGCGGCTCCAGATCGAGCACCCGGTGACCGAGATGATCACCGGCATCGACCTGGTGCGCGAGCAGATCCGCGTCGCCGCGGGTGCGCCGCTCTCCTTCACCCAGGAAGACGTGCAGATCACCGGCCACGCGATCGAGTGCCGCATCAACGCCGAGGATCCGGAGACCTTCCTGCCCTCGCCCGGCCGCGTCACCGATTATCATCCGGCCGGCGGCCTTGGCGTGCGCGTGGATTCGGCACTCTATTCCGGCTACCGCGTGCCGCCCAACTACGACAGCCTGGTCGCCAAGCTGGTGGTGCATGGGCGTTCGCGCAACGAATGCCTAATGCGTCTGCGCCGCGCGCTGGAAGAGATGGTGATCGGCGGCATCAAGACCAACACGCCCTTGCACTCGCGCCTGATCGCCGCGCCGGATTTCATCAACGGCGCCTACGATATCCGCTGGCTCGAGAAGTTCGTCGCCGGCGAGGTTTGAGCGCGGAGAGCGCTTCTTCCGACTGACGCCTCGGCTGCACTTACGTCGAAGCCACCAGCAGCTCCTCCGCATTCACGGGCGGCCGCAATCCATCCGCCCGCCCGGCGAAATACCGTGCGGTGATCTCCGCCGCCGAGACATGCTTCACCTGCCGGAATCCGCATGCGCGCGCGAGATCCAGCATTTCCTCCGGGCGGAAGAAGCTGATGAAGGGTGTCCCGCGAGCCGCAGCGCCTTTCGCCGCCAGTTCCATCGCCGGGCGCAAGGCCGGCTCCGACATTTCGATCGGCAGCAGGAAGGACATGGCGAAGGTTGAGCCCGGTGCCAATGCCGCGACTTGGCGCAAGGTCGCCGTGATCGCGGACCTGGTCAGATACATGCTGACGCCGGTCGAGGCGACCACCGCCGGCCTGGCGCTGTCGAATCCGGCGGCGCGCACGCCGTCCCACCAGGATTGGCCCGCCTCGAAATCGATCGGGACGAGGCGCAACCAGTCCGGAACGCCGTAGCCGCATTCGATCAGGCGCTGCTGCTTCCATGCCTGCGGGCCACCCTGGTCGACCTCGAACACCGTCATCCGCGACGCGATCTCGGACTTCCGCTGCGCGAAAGTGTCGAGTCCGGCGCCCAGGATCACGTATTGCCCGACGCCCGCGGCGCGGCGCTCCTCCACCAGGTCCTCGATGAAGCGGGCGCGGCCGACGATCGAGGCCCGGAACGGCGCGATGAACTGCGGATGCATGTCGGGCCGGTTGCGCCAGCCTTCCGCGGGTGCCACGAGCTCCAGCCCGATCCGGTCTTCCAGCACGGGCGGGGGCGAGTCGACCTCGACGTGAAGCGCACGCCACAAGGCGACCCGTACGGCCGTATCCTCGGGCGCGATGGCAGTCCTATCGGTCATGATGATCCCGCTTGGTTCTTTGTGATGAGGCTTTGGCCGCGCGATTTGATGCGAATTTTAGCGAGTGCGGCGCAAAGCTAGGGCCTTGTCACATTCCGATGTCAACTTATGTGATTCGGCCAATGTGACTAGGCCGGTGTGATTCGGAACCAAAACCGACTCATTCCGGGTGGCCTTCGGGCGCTTTGCGGTGTTAGCCTTCAGACATTGAATTGCGTGGGCACCGACACAGGATCGATGTCGAACAGGGCGAAGCCGGCAAAAATCACTGCGGAGATGTTGCTCAGGGCCTATGCCATCGGCATTTTCCCGATGGCCGAGGCGCGCAACGATCCGGAGCTCTACTGGATCGATCCCGAGGCGCGCGGGATCATTCCGCTGGATTCCTTCCACGTCTCGCACAGTCTCAAGAAGTCCATTCGCAACGGTCCGTTCACGGTCAGCTGCGACACCCGCTTCGAAGAGGTGGTCGAGGCCTGCGCAGCACCCGCACCCGGCCGGCGCCAGACCTGGATCAACCAAACCATCTTCGATCTCTGCTGCCAGCTCTTCCGCATGGGCCATGCCCACAGCGTCGAGACCTGGTACGACGGCAAGCTGGTCGGCGGGCTCTATGGTATTTCGCTGGGCGGGGCCTTCTTCGGCGAGAGCATGTTCTCGACCGCGACCGACGCCAGCAAAGTGGCGCTCGTGCATCTGGTGGCGCGGCTGCGGCAGGGGAATTACGGCCTGCTCGACACCCAGTTCGTCACCAAACATCTCTCCGGCTTCGGCGCGCTGGAGATTCCGCGCGAGGACTATCGCAAGCGCCTGACCTCGGCGCTCGCCCGCCAGGCGCATTTCTCGATCGACGTCGATCCGGAAACGCTCGAAGTGCTGATCGGGAAGAAGTAGCCACGGTTATTGCGGCGCGGGCTCAGCCGGTGCGGCCGGCTTCTTGTCCTTGTCCGCTGGCTGCGCGGGCGCTGCATCGGGATTGGCGGCCGGCGGTTCGGCGGTGCTGCCGTCGGCATTGATGCAGTCGAGCACGATCAGGTCATAGACCGGATGCTCCAGCGCCGAGAGCGCCGGGCTCGAGGCGAACATCCAACCCGAGAAACGCTGCACCGGCTTTTCATCCGGCTTCACCTCGACGACTTCGAGGAAGGCGGCGGCTTCCGGCGCTTCTTCCGGCGGGTGTTTATCGCAGGCGCGCGCGGTGATCTGCAGCGCGCCGAAGGTGACGGTGCCGCCGACCGGAACCTTGATCTGCGAAACGCGCGCGGTGATCTTGTCCAGCCCTTGCAGCAGCACGGTGTCCATCGGGATTGCAGCAGCAGGACTGGAGAGCAGCGCCAGTGACGCCGCCGTGAGAGTGAACCGGAACAGACTCATTTCGGCTTTCGATAGGGGTTCTTGAGGCTTTCGAGCATGGCGTTGAAGACGGCGCGGATTTGCGCCTCGTCGCAGCCCATGAGCACCGCGTCCTCCAGGGCATCCTGGGCGAGACCGCGGATCTCCTCGAGGTTCTGGTTCAAGACTTTGATTTTTTCAAGGCAGGAGACCGGCTTGCCGTCGGGCTGCTTCCAGGTCGGGGGATTGAAGTCCCCCGGGTTATCGGTGTCGTCGGTTTCGCTCTCGGCCATGGACATTATGTTAGCAGCCGTCCCCGCGCCGACAAGAGCCCGGAAAATCCCTTATTGGACCTGGTCTTCGCCCTTCTTCTCGCCGCCGCCGGACAGCGCCATGCCGATCAGCTTGTTGAGGCTCAAGGCGCCGGTCGCGTGTTTGAAAGTGTCGCCATCCTTCAGGAATTCGTCGGCGCCGCCGAGCTGCAGGTTGACGTAAGGATTCCCGAGCAGGCCGTCCTGGTCCACGTTCGCACTGGTGTCGGTGTCGAGCTGGACGTCGCCGGCGATGTCGAGGGTGATCACCGCCTGGAAGTTCTTGGCATCGAATTCCTGCTTCACCACGGTGCCGACCTTGACCCCGGCCGCGCGCACATCGGTGCCCGGCGTGATCGAGCCGCCCTGATCGAGCCGCATCAGCAGATGATAGCCGTTGCTCGCCTGCTTCACGCCCGAGGCGTCATAGACGATGAACAGGAAAGCCGCGGCTGCCAGCAGCACGACGGCGCCCATCACAGTCTCCAGCACATTGCGCTGCATCTCTTCGCTCTCCCCTCAGAAGCGCCCACCTCGCCCCGGTGCACAGCGCCGCTCGTTATCCGCTTTGGCTAGGTCAGGCGGGCGTCCACGGCTCGTAATCGCCGGTCGCCCGGGCACGCTGGCCGCCCATCAAGGTATGCCCCGGCGGCAGATAGGCCTGGTCGCTTCCGGTGAGGTTCGGCACATGCGGTTTCTGCCAGGCCTTCCGCTGGGCGCCCTGGACCGGCGGCTGCGCCAGGTTCCAATGCATCCAGGCATTCCATTCCGGCGGCACCTTGCTCGCTTCCGGCGTGCCCTTGTACATGACCCAGCGGCGCTCCCGCTTCTTTCCCTTGGTCCGGCGATCGATGTAGTAGCGGTTGCCGAACGCATCCGTCCCGACCAGCTCGCCGTGCAGACGGGTGAAAAGCCAAGTGCCGAAGGACATGGGACTCCGAAAGGTTGAGGACTGGCCCGAAACCGGCGGCACTATAGCCAGCGCGACCCGGTGAGGCAAGGCAGCCGGAACCCCACCGAAACGGCGCAAATACCCGTCATTCCAGGGATTTTTCCATCACCAGATAGGTCGGTTCGTGGAATCCCGGGTGGGCGCGGCGCGCCGTTTCGCGATACCCCAGGGACTGGAACAAGGCGACGTTCCCGGTGAGCGCGATCCGGACCTGGACCTCGGCGATCGCGAGGCGGCGCGCCCGCGCGAAGCCCTCGCCCGCCAGCATCAGCCGCCGCGCCAGCCCACGCCGCCGCAGGGTGGGATCGACGGCGAGCCTCCCCAGATAGCCGCGCCCGTCTTTCTCTTCCGCGATGATGCAACCGACCGGATTCTCACCCTCGATCGCGAGGAATCCGCCGCCGCTCGCCAGCTTCTCCGCGATGAGCGCTGCGGTCTCGACGAACACGCTCGAGTCCGGCACCAGCACGCCGCGATATTCGGCGAAGGCTCGGCGCATGACGTCGAGCAGCACGGAAGCTTCGCCCCGCGCCGCGGGTCGGATGACGATCGCTTCGGGCATCTCTGGACAGTAGCGGAACCGGCTTGCGATAGTCAGCCTTTCCGGAGGGAACCCTGAGTACCGAAAATTCGCGGCGCTATGCGATCGGCCTGATGCTGATCCTGCTCTGCGCCACCTTTTTCAGCCTGATCACCACTTTCTCGAAGTTCGCCTATGAGGCGGGCTCGAATCCGCTGACCGTGGTCGAGATCCGCTCGGCCGCCTTCATCCTGGTGGTCGCGGTCTATCAGCGGCTGCAGGCCCGCACCCTCATGCTGCCCCGGCGCACCTTCATCGCCACGTTCCCGATGGGGCTTGGCATCCTGATGATGTCCATCGGCTACCTGGCCTCAGTCTATTTCATCAAGGTGAGCCTGGCGGTGGTGCTGCTCTACAGCTTTCCGCTGCTCGTGGGCATTCTGGCCGCCGTCTCGGGTCGCGAGCGGATTCGCCTGCCGAAGGCACTCGCTTTGCTGGTCGCCTTCGCCGGACTGGTGATGGCGGTCGGGTTGGAAAGCGGCAGCGTCGATTGGCGCGGCATTGCCCTGGTGCTGATGGCATCGCTCGGAATCGCCGGCAACCTCACCTTCAGCGGCCCCTATCTCGAGGGGGTGAACAGCCTGACCGTCAATATCTGGAACAATCTCTGGGGCGCACTGGCGCTCGGCATCTTCCTGGCGCTCAGCGGCGGCGTCGCCTTACCCCAAACAGGGTTCGGCTGGGCGATGCTCGGCGCGGTCATCCTTTGCTACATTTTGGGCCTCGGTTTGATGTTCGGCGCGCTCAAATACCTGCCGCCGAGCCAGGCCGCGGTCATGCTGAACCTCGAACCGGTCATCACGATCGTCGTCGCGGTGCTCTGGCGCCACGAGATCCTCTTGCCCCTGCAATGGTTGGGCGTCGCTATCATGTTGGCGGCCTTGTGCTTTTCGGCACTGCGTGGTGCGAAGTCAGAAGCCTGAGTGGGCTTTTTCAAGGCTTTTCCCACTGCGAGATTCAGCGACGCGGCGGTTTACGCGGGGGAGCACAATATCTAGGGGCGTCAACATCAAAGATCGCCAAATCTTGAAATTTCTCCATTGCGCCACGGCGTAACCAAGACGCAATATCTGGCGGTAGGCGCCGCCTGGGTCACCAGTAATAGCGCGCCGATTCAACCCCTTCGAATACTTTGCTGAAGCGATTTCTGCAGAGGGAGGGGGATTCTCTTCGGCCAGCGGTTAACTGGGGCAGTTAACCACCGTTTCGATCACGTGACCACGAATGCAGCAGGGGTCTGAACATGCGCATTGAACGCCGTTTCACCAAAGCCGATCAGTCGCCTTACGCGGAGATCAAGTTCCAGCAGACGACGAGCGAGATTCGCAATCCCGACGGCTCGGTCGTGTTCAAGCTGGACGGGATCGAAGTCCCCGCCGACTGGTCGCAGGTGGCGAGCGACGTCCTGGCACAGAAGTATTTCCGCAAGGCCGGAGTCCCGACCCATCTCCGCCCCGTCGTGGAAGCCGATGTCCCCGAATGGCTGTTCCGCCAAGAGGCCGACCGCGAGGCGCTGATCAAGCTGCCGGCGAACGAGCGCACCACCGGCGAGAAGAGCGCCAAGCAGGTGTTCGATCGTCTGGCCGGCACCTGGACCTATTGGGGCTGGAAGGGCGGCTATTTCGATTCCGAGTCCGATGCGAAGGCCTTCTACGACGAGATGCGATTCATGCTGGCCAAGCAGATGGCCGCGCCGAATAGCCCACAATGGTTCAACACCGGCCTGCATTGGGCCTACGGCATCGACGGTCCCTCTCAGGGCCACTACTACGTCGATTTCAAGTCGGGCCAGCTCACCGCGTCGGCTTCGGCTTATGAGCATCCGCAGCCCCATGCCTGCTTCATCCAGTCGGTCTCCGACGATCTGGTGAACGAAGGCGGCATCATGGACCTCTGGGTCCGCGAGGCGCGTCTCTTCAAATACGGCTCCGGCACCGGCTCCAACTTTTCGAAGCTCCGCGGCGACGGCGAGCGTCTCTCCGGCGGCGGCCGTTCCTCCGGCCTGATGAGCTTCCTGAAGATCGGCGACCGCGCCGCGGGCGCGATCAAGTCGGGCGGCACCACGCGTCGCGCCGCGAAGATGGTCACGGTCGACCTCGACCATCCGGATATCGAGACCTATATCGACTGGAAGGTCACCGAGGAGCAGAAGGTGGCCGCGATGGTCTCCGGCTCCGCGCTCTGCAACCTGCATCTCAACCGCGTGATGCAGGCCGCGCATGCCGGTGAAGGCGAAGGCCGCTTCGATCCGAAGCAGAACCCGGCGCTGAAAGCTGCGATCCGCGACGCTCGTAAAGCCAAGGTCTCCGAGAACTACGTCCAGCGCGTGATCCACTTCGCCGAGCAGGGCTATCGCCAGATCGACTTCAAGACCTACGACACCGACTGGGACAGCGACGCCTATCTCACCGTCTCGGGCCAGAATTCGAACAACTCGGTCCGCGTCTCCAACGACTTCGTCAATGCGGTCGTGAACGATGCCGACTGGAACCTCATTCGCCGCACCGACGGCAAGGTCCACAAGACCCTGAAAGCCCGCGACCTCTGGGAGAAGATCGGCTTCGCCGCCTGGGCGAGCGCTGACCCCGGCGTCCAGTTCGACACCACGATCAACGAGTGGCACACCTGCCCGGAATCCGGCCGCATCAACGCCAGCAATCCGTGCTCGGAATACATGTTCCTGGACGACACGGCCTGCAACCTCGCCTCCATGAACCTGATGACGTTCAAGGACGAGAACGGCTTCGACATCGCGGCCTATGAGCATGCCACCCGCCTGTGGACCGTCGTCCTCGAAGTCTCGGTGCTGATGGCGCAGTTCCCGTCCAAGGAAATCGCGCAGCTCTCCTACGAATTCCGGACGCTGGGCCTCGGCTATGCCAATATCGGCGGCCTGCTGATGGAGATGGGCATCGGCTATGACAGCGACCAGGGCCGGGCTCTCACCGCCGCTCTGACCGCGATCATGACCGGCGTCTCCTACGCGACCTCGGCGGAGATGGCGGGCGAGCTCGGCGCCTTCCCGAGCTACGGCAAGAACAAGGACGCGATGCTCCGCGTCATCCGCAACCACCGCCGCGCCGCTTACGGCGAGACGGCTGGTTACGAGGGCCTCTCGGTCCTGCCGGTGCCGCTCGACAGCGCCAACTGCCCCGACCAGCGCCTGATCGAAGCCTCGAAGCGCGCCTGGGATCGCGCCCTCGAGCTCGGCGAAGCGCATGGCTACCGCAACGCCCAGGCGACCGTGATCGCGCCGACCGGCACGATCGGTCTCGTGATGGATTGCGACACCACCGGCATCGAGCCCGATTTCGCCCTGGTGAAGTACAAGAAGCTCGCCGGCGGCGGCTACTTCAAAATCATCAACCGCACCGTTCCCGATGCGCTGAAGACGCTCGGCTACCAGGCCAGCGAGATCGAGGAGATGGTGCGCTATGTGGTCGGCCACGCCACCTTGCGGGGCGCGCCCGGCATCAACCACCAGACCCTGAAGGCCAAGGGCTTCACCGACGTTGCACTCGATGCCGTGGAGAAGGCCGTCGCCACCGCCTTCGACATCCGCTTCATCTTCAACAAGTACACGCTCGGCGAAGGCTTCTGCCGCGACGCGCTGGGCTTCACCGAGGCCGAGCTCAACGAGCCGACCTTCGACATGCTCAGCGTTCTCGGCTTCTCCAAGGCCGATTACGAAGCCGCCAACACGTTTGCTTGCGGTGCGATGACCCTCGAAGGCGCGCCGTTCCTGAAGGACGAGCATCTGCCGGTCTTCGACTGCGCCAACCCCTGCGGCAAGCTCGGCAAGCGCTACCTCTCGGTCGAGAGCCATATCCGCATCATGGCGGCGGCGCAGAGCTTCATCTCCGGCGCCATCTCCAAGACCATCAACATGCCGAACCGCTCCAGCGTCGAAGCCTGCAAGGACGCCTACATGCTCAGCTGGCGCCTCGGCGTGAAGGCCAACGCGCTCTATCGCGACGGCTCCAAGCTCTCGCAGCCCCTCGCCTCCTCGGTGCTGGGCGACGAGGATGCGGTCGAGGACATTCTCGAAGCGACCCCCGCCGCCCGCGCCCCCATGGTCGCCGAGCGGATCGTGGAACGGGTGATCGAGCGCGTCGTCGAGAAGGTGCAGGAGAACGAGCGCGCCCGCCTCCCCGAGCGCCGCAAGGGCTACACCCAGAAGGCGATCGTCGGCGGCCACAAGGTCTATATCCGCACCGGCGAATACGAGAACGGCAAGCTCGGCGAGATCTTCATCGACATGCACAAGGAAGGCGCCGCCTTCCGCTCGCTCATGAACAACTTCGCGATCGCGATCTCGATCGGCCTGCAATACGGCGTGCCGCTCGAGGAATACGTCGAGGCTTTCACCTTCACCCGCTTCGAGCCGAACGGCATCGTCGAGGGCAATGACGTGATCAAGATGGCGACCTCGATCCTGGACTACATCTTCCGGGAGCTCGCGGTCTCCTATCTCGGCCGCAACGACCTCGCCCATGTGAAGCCGGACGATCTCGACTTCGACGCCATGGGCTCGGGCCAAGAGCAGGTCGCCAAGCGCGAGAGCGAGAAGTCGGATCGCGGGCTCGAAGTGGTGAAGAAGATCGCCTCGACCGGCTTCGTCCGTTCGAACCTGGTGCTGTTCCGCAATGTCGGCAACACCGCGCTCGCCCACGATCACGATGAGCACCACCACGAGCCCGTGGTGATGGAGCGCAACGGCGCCCCGGCCTCGGCCGGCGTGCAGATCGCGGTCGAAGCCTCGCTGACCGCCCAGGAAAGCATCATCGTCGGCCAGACCGTCGCCAAGGCAGTCGATGACCGCATCGCCAAGATCCGCGAAGCCCGCGTGAAGGGCTACGAAGGCGATAGTTGCGGCGAATGCGGCAACTTCACCCTGGTGCGCAACGGCACTTGCATGAAGTGCAACACCTGCGGTTCCACGAGCGGCTGCAGCTAAGACCCCTAAGTCTGGTTTCAGGCCCCAGCATCGGGCTCCCGGAGCAATCCGGGGGCCCGATGTGCTTTTGGCGAGCGCGCAGGGCGGGCTGATTTCCGGCGTGACGCCCCTAGTCCTTTGCGTCAAAATTGGTTGTTTCGCAACCGAAGGAGGTCGGCCATCAATTCGACCATGACTCAACTCGACCGATCGCAGAGCACGTCCGGTGTGGCGCAGGCAGAGACCTGCCGGGCCTTTGTCATTCACAATCCCATATCCGGCCGACGCGGCGGCCGACTGCGCAAGGTCCTCGCTCACCTTGAAGAGATGGGCTGCCAGTTCGTCGTCCACCACACATCAGATCGCGGTCATGCCAAGGAACTGGCAGCGCAGGTGTCGGAAGCGCAGTACGACAGGATTGTCGTCTCCGGCGGCGACGGCACGATCAACGAGGTGTTCAACGGCCTCACGCCGCAATCGCCACCGGTCGCGATCATCCCACGGGGGACCGCCAACGTGCTCGCCGCCGAAATCGGCCTCGGCCTCAACGCCGGCGAAATCGCACGGACCATCGTCCACGGCGAGCCACGCCGGGTCAGCGTCGGCGCGATCAACGGCCACAAGTTCTTGCTGATGGCCGGCGTCGGTTTCGATGCGCAGGTGGTGGCAACCGTTTCGTCCAAGCTGAAGCGCGCGATCGGCAAAGGCGCCTATGTGCTGGCCAGCCTGCAGCAGATGATCCGCGGCGACTTCCCGCATTTCAAGGTGCTGGTCGACGGCGTTCCCTACGAGGCCGCGTCCGTGGTGATTGCCAACGCCCATTACTATGGCGGCAAGTTCATCTGCGCGCCGGAGGCGCGGCTGGACAGCCCGGACCTGCAGGTCTGCCTATTCGGCCACGGCAGCCGCTTTTTCGTCGCCGTCTACGGCCTGGCACTGATGCTCCGCCTCCTACCCCGAGCCCCCGGCTATCGCATCCTGCCGGCGACGCGCATCGAGATCCGGCAGCCGGACGGCGCGGAATTTCAGTGCGACGGCGACTTCATCGGCCATACCCCGGCCGTGGCCACCGTGACCCCGCAAGCGGCCCGGCTGGTCTTTCCCCGCCGCGACCGCTGAGCCCGAGGCGCGCCGCCGCCCATCAGCTCGGGACATATCGGGGCATGTCGGGACATTGCCCCGTAACCCCATCATTTTAATCATGTTCCGCATGCCCCGCCGCCCCGCTTCGCAGTAGGACTCGATCCTGTGCGTGGCCATTTCGTTTTCACCATTCAGGGGCGAGTCATGAAAATGCGTCTGGGTTTCCTCATTGCCTGTTTGATGGCGGGTGCCGTGGTCTCGACCGCCGCGCGGGCCGCCCCTTACGATCTGACGACCGATTACAGCAACACCGCCAACCCCAACGGCGACTGGTCCTACACCTATTCGGGCAATCCGCTGGCGCACCAGGCCGCGCCGGGGACCGTCAACCCGCTGAACCCGGCCATCCCGGCCGGCGGATTCTTCGGCACCGGGAACGATCTCAACCAGAACACGCCTTTCGTGTTGAAGGCCGCGGTGAATGGTTCTTCCGCCGGCGGAACGGACAACGACTTTCTGGCCGGCGACGTCCTCATCCACAGCCCGAATGACGGGACGGCACTGACGATCCAGTGGACCGCGCCGAGTGCGGGCACGATCACCGACCTGGCCGCCTCCGTGTGGTATGCGCATTCCAGCGTCACCCGCTCGAACGACGTCACCCTCTCGCTGGCGAGCGCGGTGCTCGGCGCCTGGACCGTTTCGACGGCGGACAACACCGGCCGCGCCGATCAAGGCAGCTATGCGAATGCGGGTCCGCTTGCCGTGAATGCCGGTGACCTGCTCACGCTGAGCTTCGCAAAGACGGCGCTGCAGTCGTTCGGATCGCTGAACGGCGTGGCGATGAGCTTCGATTTCACCGCCAGCGCGGTGACGCCGATCCCCGCCGCCCTGCCGCTCTTCATCTCCGCCCTCGTCGGCCTCGGCTGGTTCGGCCGCCGCGGACGGAGCCAGGCTGTCTAAGTCCACCCTCCCTCGGACGGAGAAAAGGCCGCCGCTTGCGGTCTTTTCTTTTTCCGCACGGCAAGGCTAACGTCCTCGGGCTCGATACGATGAGTCCCGATCCGTGCAACAGCCGCCGTTCATCACCCGCCCCGACCTCATCGCCGACCTCGCGCGGCTCGGCGTCGCGCCCGGCGACATCGTGATGGTGCATGCCGCCTGCCGCGCCGTCGGCCCGGTGCTCGGCGGGGCGGATGCGATCATCGCCGCTTTGCGCGAGGCCGTCGGGGCTGCAGGCACGCTCATGGCCTATCTCGATTGGGAGGCTGCCTGGGAAGACTTCAAGGACGCGCAGGGCCGCATCCCCGATGCCTTGCGCCCGCATGTGCTGCCCTTCGATCCGGCGCTGACCCGCGCCGCGCGGCAGAACGGCACGCTGCCGGAATTCCTGCGCACGACACCGGGTGCCCGGCGCAGCGCCAATCCCGGCGCCTCGGTCGCGGCCTTGGGCGCCGAGGCGGATTGGCTGACCGCCGATCATCCGATGGATTACGGCTACGGCCCGGGCACGCCGCTCGCGCGCCTGGTGGCAGCGCGCGGCAAGGTGCTGATGCTGGGCGCGCCGCTCGACACCATGACCCTGCTGCACCATGCCGAGCATCTGGCCGCCTTGCCGGATAAGCGCGTCATCCGCACCGAAGTGCCCTTCGCCACGCCGGGCGGCATGGCGTGGCGCATGATCGAGGAATTCAATACCAGCGAGCCTTGCGTCCCCGCCCTGCCGGATAACTTCATCGAGCAGATCGTCACCGCCTATCTCGCAACCGGCGCCGGGCGGCAGGGCAAGGTCGGGGAAGCGGACTCCGTGCTGGTCGAAGCCGCGGAGATCGTGCCTTTCGCGATCACGTGGATGGAGCGCGTGGCTGGGCTGGGTTAGTGCCCCACCACCGGCAGCGACTTGCCGTCGATCCGCTTCACCTCCAGCGCAAACACATCCAGCCCTTCGACGCAGCCGAGGTTGACGCGATAGCCGTCCTTCCCGTTCTCGCCGTCGGCGATGTAGACGAAGATCCCGCAGCTCTTGCAGAAGCAGTTGGTCAGCACCTTCTCGTTCCAGAGATAGGCTCCGAGATCCTCCGGCTTGTCATGCGGCGTGAAATCCGCGGCCGGGATGTAGCGTGGAGATAGCCAGGCCGCGCGGCGGACGCAAAGCGAGCAGTCGCAGCGCGACGCCGTGGTGATCGCCGGGCTGCGGAACGAGAAGCGGACGCGGCCGCAATGGCAGCGGGCTTGGTAGTTCATGGACGCTCCCTCTCGTTGTGCGAGACCGGTACCGGAGACCGGCACTGGACCACAGGCGCCTGATCCGCATCAAGCCCGGTCGCCGGATCTTTTCGCCCGCGTCCGGAATACCGGCCAAGATCGGTCGTTCTAACCGGGTTGACCCCTGATCGAGGGAAGGGGCCCATGCACAAGTGGATCGCGTTTGCGCTGCTGGCGACGCTGCTCGGCATTCCGAGGTCGTCTACGGGAGAGGCTGCGCCGGTCGCGGCGATGGAGCAGGTCCAGCGCTCGGTTTACGGAACCCCGCCGCAAGGCAGCCAGGAAATCAAGCGCAAGGGCGACCACGTCGCTTTCGCGGAATCGCTGGAGACCTTGAGCGACAGCCGTGCGCTGGTGCGTTTCATCGACGGTTCCGGCCTGGCGCTGGGCGCCAACTCCAAGGTCCTGGTGGACGCGTTCGTGTTCGACCCCGAGACTTCCAAGGGCAATGCGCTCTACAACATCTCGCTCGGGACCCTGCGCCTCGCCACCGGCGCCATGCCGAAGGGCGGCACCGTCATCCGCACGCCGACCGCGACCATGACCTTGCGCGGCACCGACGTCACCGTGCATGTGCATCCCAGCGGCCGGACCGACATCCTGGTGCATGAGGGACTGGTCGAAACCCACAACAACTTCACCGGCGAGACCACCACCTTGGCGCCGGGCCAGACCCAGACCGATACTGAGCTCGGCAGCACGGACTTCGTCGGCGACCTCCAGCAATACGGCCTCAACGAGGCGATCCCCGATGTCTCCGTCGCCGAAGCCGCCGCCATGTTCGAAGACGTCGTGACCGCTGCCGGCCCCGGCGATTCAACCGACGGCTCCAGCACGAGCACCAGCGGCGGCACCTCCGGTGGCGGCAAAGGCAATGGCAAGGGGGGCGGCAACAACGGCAACGGCGGCGGGAAGGGCGGCGGCGGCGGCGGCGGCGGTAACAGCGGCGGCGGGGGTGGCGGCAAAGGCGGCGGCGGCGGAAACGGCAATGGCGGCGGCAAAGGCAAGTGACGCGCGGCGCGCCTGAGCGCACGCTATCCAGGCGGCCGTCGGGTGGTTAGGATCGCCGCCCATCGCCGGAGCGTTACGAGTATGCCCATGCCCGCCACCAAGATCCTCGCCGCCAATCTGCAATTCCCCGAAGGTCCCGTCGTCGATCGGGACGGTTCGATCATCCTGGTCGAGATCGAGCGCCGCACCATCACCCGCGTGAAGGACGGCAAAACCAGCATCCTCGCGACCCTCGACGGCGGGCCGAATGGACTCGCCTGGGGACCGGCCCCCTCGCCTTCAGATCGGGCCCTCTATCTCTGCAACAATGGCGGGTTCCTCTTCACCAAGACTGCCGATGGCGGCAACCGCGTGAGGCCCGGGACGCCGGAGGGCTATGCCGGGGGCTGGATCGAGCGCATCGATCCGAAATCGGGTGAGCGACGGGTGCTCTACACGCGCTGCGGCGAGCACAACCTGGTCGGACCGAACGACCTGGTTTTCGACAATCACGGCGGCTTCTATTTCACCGATTACGGCAAGTTCTACCCGCGCCATCGGATCAATGGCGGACTCTATTATGCGCTGGCCGACGGTTCGAAGATCGTCGAGGTCGCCTATCCGCTGATCACGCCGAACGGCGTCGGCCTCTCGCCCGATGGGCTGACCGCCTATGTCGCGGAGACCGAGACCGGACGGCTCTGGGCCTTCGACCTCGAAGCTCCCGGCAAGGCGAAGCGCGACGCAAAAAGCTTCGCGCCGCATGGCGGCCGCATCCTCTTCGGCGCCGGCGGTTACCAGCGCTTCGACAGTCTCGCGGTTGAAGAGTCCGGCAACATCTGTATCGCCACCATCGTCTCGAGCTGCATCACCGTCGTCAGCCCCGAGGGCAAGCTGGTCGAACAGGTGCCGACCGGCGACGTGGTGACCACCAACATCTGCTTCGGCGGCGCGGACCGGAAGACGGCCTATGTCACCTGTTCCAGCGGCGGCACGCTGATCGAGCTGCCCTGGGCGCGCCCCGGCCTCGCCCTCGCCTATGGCTGAGACATGATGGAGTTCCTGTTCTATTGCCGAGACAAGCCCGATGTCGCCGCACTGCTCGAGCGCAATGTTGAGGCGCACTGGTCCTTCATGGACGGCTACGCGGATCGCCTGCTGACGCGCGGCCCGACCTTGAGCGATGACGGCGAGGAACACACCGGCAGCCTGCACATCGTGCGCTTGAGCGGCGTCGCCGAGACCGAGATCTTCGCCTATCAGGAACCATTCTACCGTGCCGGCGTCTATGGCTCAGTAACGATCCTCCGCTGGCAGGACAAGCTCGGCCGCTCCATCCGCGACTTCCAGCCGTTGAGCGACGATCCTTTGTTCTTGGTGATCGGTCCGGGCACGCCCGATCTCGCAAGACTACGCGATCGCTCCGCGGCCTACGGCTGGACCAAGGCCATCGGCCAAACGGCATGGACTGGCTTCGCGGCGATTCTGCAGGCGCCGTCGCGCGACACGATCGACACCCTGCTGACCTATACACCCGCCGCCGAAATCCGCCGTTGGCGCGTCGGCGGCCGGCCCTGAACGCATGTCCAGGTTCGATCTCTTCCGCTGCCCGGTCTGCCAGGCCGCAATCACCCTGGTCGAACGCAGCCTGCGCTGCCCGAGGCGGCACAGCTTCGATCTCGCCCGGAGCGGCTACGTCAATCTGCTGACCGGCCACGGCGCGGTTCCGGCGCAAGGCGGCGACGATACCAAGCAGCTCGTGCGCCGCGACGCGTTCCTGGCCAAGGGCCATTTCGACATGGTCACCGACGCAATTCGCGCGCAGCTACCGCGCGGCGTGTTTCCCATCCTCGATGCCGGTTGCGGTACGGCTTATCATTTGCACCGGATCGCAGGCAGCGCGCATTCGGGCACCGGTATCGACATCTCGAAGGATGCCGCCGCCTATGCCGCCAAGCGCCATCCCAAATTCTCCTTGGCCGTCGCTGACATCTGGCGCGACTGGCCCGTCCGCGATGCCGCGGTCGGTCTCGTGCTCAGCATCTTCGCGCCGAAGAAGTTCGGCGAAGCAGCGCGGGTGCTGGAGCGGGGCGGCCTACTCGCGGTCGCCTATCCCGGGCCTGATCATCTCATCGAGCTCCGCCGGGAATTCGGCCTGCTCGACCAGGGCGAGGCCAAGACCGAGACCTATGCCGATTCGATTGCCGAAGCAATCGCCGCGCCCAACCACCAGCGGTTCCGCAGGGAAACCCTGCTGGATGCGGCGGATATCGCCAATGTCATCCTGATGGGCCCGAACGCGCACCGCACCCGGCTCGAGAACCTGCCGCCGAACATCACCCGCACCGTCACGTTCGACATCGAGCTGCTGATCGCACGGAAGCCGCTTTAAGGCTGCATCCGCCTGCACTAAACTCCGCTCCGTTGTTGCCCCTGGGGACCCGACCCTCGATGTCCAAGCCTAAAGACCTGGTTGCGTCCCTCGCCTTCCTGCTGCTCGTGTTCCTCGTTACCGCCGAACCCGCGCGCGCGATCATCAACGGCAAGCCGATGACCGGCGGCGAGGATTATGCGCATGCCCTCGTCGCCGTCGTGCCCTCGGACAAATACGATCGTCCCGGCGCCTGCACCGGGATCCTGATCACGCCGCGCGCCGTGCTCACCGCCGCGCATTGCGTCTCCGGCGATGTGAAGAGCGTCGCCGTCGTGTTCGACCTGAAGATCGGCGACGCGCACAAGGTCGCGGTGACGAAGACCGTGATTCACCCCGACTACAAGGACGAAGAGGACAAGTTCAACGTCGGCGACATCGCCATCATCTTCCTCGCCGAGCACAAGTATCCGACGGTGATCCTTCCGTTCGACAGCAGCGAGGACTTCAGCGACGGGCAGCAATTCGTGTTCGCCGGCTATGGGCGCGCCGTTTCCAACCGCTCGCGCTCGACCGGCACCGCGCGCAAGGCATCGATCGCGGCGGCCGGTTACGACACGCCGCGCGAGGTGGCGCTGAAGCCGCTGATGGACGCCTGGCCCTGCGACGGCGATTCCGGCGGCCCGATCATGCGCAAGGACATGAGCGGCCGCTACGCGCTCTCCGGCATCATGAACGCGGTCTCCGCCGGCCCGGTCGGCGAATGCCTCTTCGAGAATTCCTTCATGACGCCGGTCCATACCTATCGCGACTGGATCGCCGAGACACTCAAGAAGGGCGGCTGAGCCGGTGCCCGATCGTCCTGAAAATAACGACGGCAAGCCGCCCCGGCGCGGCCTCTCACCCGGCCTGCTGCTGATGGCGGTGGTGGCGCTGGTCATCACCATCCTGGCCGCTGTAAAAAATATGAAATAGAACTGCCACAACTCCGGGCTTTTGCCCTATCCTGCGCCGATCGCAGGTCCTATCGCAGGGCCTTGGGGGGATGGCGCATGGTGTTGAGGCTGTTTCGCAAGCTGATGCCGCGCGACGAGCGCTTCGTCGAACGCTTCTGTCGGCATTCCGCGATCGTGGTCCAGGGCGCGGAGGAGTTCCGCAAGATCCTCAGCGGCACCGATTACGAGGCCCATTGCAAGGAGCTGTTCCGCCTGGAGGACGCGGCGGACGACGTCACCAAGGAAACGGTGCATGCCGTGCACCGGAGCTTCATCACGCCCTTCGACCGCTCCGAGGTGCTGGAGCTCATCACCACGCTCGACGACACGATCGACATCATGAAGGACGCGGCCCGTCGGCTCGGTCTCTACAAGGTCGCCTATACGCCGGAAATGCTCGGGATGGCGGATTGCGCGATCCGCGCCAGCACGGCCATCCGCGACGCCATGCCGGCCTTGAGTGCCATCGGCCGCAACGAGGTTGTCTTCAGCGAGATGCAGACCAAAGTGCGCGCCGCCGAAAGCGAGGCCGATGATCTCTTGCAGCGTGGGATGAAGGCGCTGTTCGCCGGCTCCGATCCCGCCGGTGACAAGCTGGTCGGCGAGCGGGTCTATGAGCTCATAGAGGCCGTGGTCGATCGCTGCGAGGACGTGACCGACGTCATCGCCGGCATCGTCGTCGAGCACGTCTAAGCACGGCCGCTCGCATGATCTCCATGCACCTCCTGGTCGCGCTGATCGCCATCGCGCTCGCCTTCGATTTCCTGAATGGCTTGCACGATGCCGCCAACTCGATCGCGACCGTGGTGTCGACCCGCGTGCTCTCGCCGGTCTTCGCGGTGTTCTGGGCCGCCTTCTTCAACTTCATCGCCTTCATGGTGTTCGGCCTGCATGTCGCGGACACGATGGGCAAGGGCATCATCGATGCGAACATCGTCGACCCGTCGGTGATTTTCGGCGCGCTGATCGGCGCCATCTTCTGGAACGTGCTGACCTGGATATACGGCATTCCGTCCAGCAGCAGCCACGCGCTGATCGGTGGGCTGGTCGGCGCCGGCATCGCCAAGGCGGGATTCGGCGCGGTGATCTGGAGCGGGCTCGGCACCGTCGCGCTGTTCATCGTGCTCTCGCCGCTGATCGGGCTTTGCCTCGCCGGCGTGCTGGTCATTATTTCGGCCTGGGCCTCGGTGCGCGCGACACCTTTCGCCGCGGACCGGCGGTTCCGCGTGCTGCAATTCGTCTCGTCATCGCTGTTCAGCCTCGGCCATGGCGGCAATGACGCGCAGAAGACCATGGGCATCATCGCGGTCCTGCTCTATTCGCAGGGCCACATGCCCGAGGGCTTCCACGTGCCGTTCTGGGTGGTCATCTCCTGCCAGGCGGCGATGGGCCTCGGCACCTTGAGCGGCGGCTGGCGGATCGTGAAGACGGTGGGCTCGAAGATCACCGACCTGAAGCCGATCCAGGGCTTCTGCGCCGAGACCGGCGGGGCCTTGGCCCTGTTCGGGGCGACCTTTCTCGGCATCCCCGTCTCGACCACCCACACCATCATAGGCGCCGTGGTCGGCGTCGGCGCCATGCGCCGGACCTCGGCGGTCCGCTGGGGCACCGCCAGCAACATCGTCGTCGCCTGGGTGATCACCCTGCCGGCGGCGGCGCTGGTGGGCGGGATTTTCTACGAGATCGCCGCGCTGCTGGGCAAAGGTTAATATCCCTAGTTAGGGTGTGTTTAAGGCTGCCGCTGTCTCCTTGCCCTGGGTCACCGGCAGGATCTCGAACGCCACCAAGTCCGCCCATTCCGCCACCCAGCGCTGGAGCAGGGTCACGTCCTCGCACTCCATCACCTGGAAGCAGCGGCCGAGATCGGCGGTCACCCAGCTCGCCACGAAGCTGATCCCTTCCGGCATCAGCCGCCCCTTTTCGCGGAACCGGGCGTAGACCGCCTTGGCGTCCTGGTTCCGGAAATGCTCGATCACCATGAACTGCACCGCTTTCTCCCCCGTCAATCAGCGGACCACCAGGGACGCAGCCCCGCGCGCCTTGAAGCCGTAAGTATAGGCGTAGACCAGGATGATCCCGACCGTCTCGCCGTCCCGGGTCAGCGGCAGGTAGACCGTATCCTCCCGCTCCTCCCAGCCGTCCGGCGTGATGTAGGGCTCGCAGAAACAGAACGGCTGCCGCTCCCGGGCCACGTATTCATAGGCCGCCAGCGCCTCTTCCGCGCTTCCGGCATAGAAGGCCTCGGCCACGGAGAGGCCGGTCGGATCCCGCCCCCGCCCCGCCACTTCGTGGGTTCCGACCAGGCGATAGACGAAGCGCCGCGTGTCGTGGACCACATCCACCAGCATCATGGCGGGCAGAAAGGGCTTGAGGTCCGCGGGCTCGATATCGGCCCGCATGGGCATGCGTCGGCCGGCCGCTTTCTGCCGCCAATAATCGTAAACGGCGCGGACGGTCTCATGGCTGACGGCGATCCGCCGCTCAACCTCCGCCGCAGTCACGTCCTCATACATGCGTCGATCCGGGGCTTTCTTTGGGGCCTTAAAATCGGCTAGAGAACCGCTTAAACACGCACTTCAAAGGATGCAATGCCCATGGCCGCCCAGATGACCGCCCCGAAGATTGTCGGAGAAACCGATAGTTTGCTGCAGAGCCTCGGCATTGCCCGCGATCACTATACCGGCGGCAGCATGGCGGTCCACTCGCCGATCACCGGCGAGGAGATCGCCAAGGTCCATGTCGCGACCCCCGCCGAGGCCAAAGAGATCGTCGAAGCCAGCCACCAGGCCTTTCTCGCCTGGCGAGACGTGCCGGCGCCGAAGCGCGGTGAGCTGGTCCGCCTGCTGGGCGAAGAGCTCCGCGCCCACAAGGCCGCGCTCGGCCGCCTGGTCTCGATCGAGGTCGGCAAGATCGAGAGCGAGGGCCTGGGCGAGGTCCAGGAGATGATCGACATCTGCGACTACGCGGTCGGTCTCTCGCGCCAGATCTTCGGTCTCACCATCGCGACCGAGCGCCCGAACCATCGGATGATGGAGACCTGGCACCCGTTGGGCGTCACCGGCATCATCACTGCCTTCAACTTCCCGGTCGCCGTCTGGTCCTGGAACAGCGCCATCGCGCTCATCTGCGGCAACTCTTGCATCTGGAAGCCGTCCGAGAAGACGCCGCTCACCGCCATTGCCACCACCGCACTGTTCGAGCGCGCGGTCGCGCGGTTCGTCGAGGCCGGCAACAGTGCACCCGCGAACCTCATGAGCCTGCTGGTCGGCGACCGCGCGGTCGGCGAGATCCTGGTCGATCACCCGAAGGTCGCCATCCTCTCCGCCACCGGTTCGACCGCCATGGGCAAGGCCGTGGCGCCGAAGCTCGCGGCCCGCTTCGCCCGCGCGATCCTGGAGCTCGGCGGCAACAATGCCGGCATCGTCTGCCCCTCGGCCGATCTCGATCTCACATTGCGCGGCGTCGCCTTCGCCGCCATGGGCACCGCCGGCCAGCGCTGCACCACCTTGCGCCGCCTGTTCGTGCACAGCAGCGTCTACGACAAGCTGGTCCCACGGCTCATCAAGGCCTATGGCTCGGTCACCATCGGCAACCCGCTGCAGGCCGGCACGCTGATCGGGCCGCTGATCGATCACCGCGCCTATCAGGGCATGGAGCGCGCCTTGAACGACGCGAAGGCCGCCGGCGGCACCGTGCATGGCGGCGCCCGCGCCGATTCCGATACGTTCCCCAACGCCTATTACGTGAAGCCGGCTCTGGTCGAGATGCCGAAGCAGGTGGGTCCGGTCGAGCACGAGACTTTCGCGCCCATCCTCTATGTCATGAAGTACGAGGACTTCGACGAAGTGCTCGGCTTGCACAATGCCGTGCCGCAGGGCCTCTCCTCCTCGATCTTCACCCGCGACCTCGGCGAGGCCGAGCGCTTCCTCTCGGCGGCGGGTTCGGATTGCGGCATCGCCAACGTCAATATCGGCCCCTCCGGCGCCGAGATCGGCGGCGCCTTCGGCGGCGAGAAGGAGACCGGCGGCGGCCGCGAGGCCGGCTCGGATTCCTGGAAGGCCTATATGCGGCGCGCCACCAACACCATCAATTACGGCAAGCAGCTCCCGCTCGCCCAAGGCGTGAAGTTCGACGTTGAGTAAATTGTGAAAGGGAGGCTCCGCAATGGGCGCTTGGGGAAGCCAGATCTTCGAGAATGACGGCGCGATGGATTTCGCCGGCGACATCGCCGATGGCGGCGGACTTCCGGCCTTGGAAGAGGCTTTCGATCAGGTGATCGAGATCGGCGACGACTATCTAGAGTCCTGGATCGCCGAGGAAGCCCTGATGGCCGCGGAGATCGTAGCGCGGCTGAACGGGAAGCCGGGTCCGCAATCCAGCTATTTCGAGACGATCGACGGATGGATCGCGCGCCAGAAGACGAAGCCGGGACCGCCGCTGATCGACAAGGCGCGCCGCGCCGTCGCGCGCATCCTCGGCGCGGAGTCGGAAATCGTCGAGCTTTGGCAGGACAGCGACGATTTCGAAGGCTGGAAGGCGAGCGTCGAAGACGTTCAGAAGCGCCTATGATCTTCGAGATCTGCGTCGAAGGCGTCGACGGTGCGGTCGCGGCGCAGGAAGGCGGCGGCGATCGCGTCGAGCTCTGCGCAAGCCTGCTGGAAGGAGGCCTCACGCCGAGCTTCGGCACGATCCGTGCGGCGCTTAAACTGTGTTATCTGCCGATCCATGTGATCCTGCGCCCGCGCGGCGGCGACTTCCTCTATTCCGACGCCGAGTTCGCCAGCATGCTGGACGACGCGCGCGAGATCGCGAAGCAGAACGCCGCCGGCATCGTCATCGGCTGTCTCACGGCCGATGGCCGGATCGACGAGGTGCGGATGACGGCGCTGATCGAAGCGGCGCAGCCGCTGAGCGTCACCTGCCACCGTGCCTTCGACATGACCCGCGATCCCGAAGAGGCGCTGGAAGCCCTGATCCGCTGCGGCGTCCATCGCGTGCTGACCAGCGGCCAGCGCTCGACCGCGGTCGAAGCCATTCCCTTGCTGAAGCAGCTCAACGGCCAGGCCGCCGGCCGGATCATCATCATGGCCTGCGGCGAGCTGGCACCCGACAACATCGCGCAAGTCGTGCGCGAGACCGGCGGCACCGAGTTCCATTTCGCCGCTTTGAAGAACGAAGCCAGCGGCATGCAGTACCGCAATCCATCGGTCGGCATGGGCGGCACCGAGCTCGATCGCGAATACACCAACACGGTCAGCGATGCCGAAAAGATTCGGGCGACCATCGCAGCGGCACGCGCTTGAAGCGGCCCCCTGGCCGGCTGTAGGCTGCCGTCACAACAGAGTCATAAGACCGCAACAGCCCTCTGTTAGCAGGCGCGGGTTGCAATCGCATTGGGAGCCGCTTTCCATGAAACTCCGAAGCCTCTTCGCCGCTCTGGCCGCCCTGGCCTTTTCCGCCGGTGCGGCAGAAGCCGCCTCCGGCACGCTGACTGTCTACACCTCGACGCCGGATCAGGCGATGAACGACCTGATCGCCGCCTTCAATAAGGTGGAGCCCGGCGTGAAGGTCGACTTCTTCCGCTCCGGCACCACCGAGGTCGTGAACAAGCTGCAGGCCGAGTTCACCGCCGGCGCGCCGCAGCCCGACGTGCTCTTCATCGCCGACGCGACGGTCATGGAGCAGATGAAGGCCGACGGCCGCCTCATGTCCTACGCGGATGCGCCGGTGCAGGGTCTGCCCGGCGGCTTCTACGATGCCGACAAGACCTATTTCGGCACCAAGATCATTCCGACGGGCATCATCTACAACACCAAGTCCGGGAAGCCGCGCCCGGTCTCCTGGAACGACCTGATCTCGCCCGATGCGAAGGATCAGGTGATCATGCCGAGCCCGCTCTATTCCGGCGCCGCGGTGATCCATGTCGGCACCATCACGGCGCAGCCGGACCTCGGCTGGAACTACTACGAGAAGCTCGCCGATAACGGCGCCGTCGCCACCAAGGGCAATGGCGGCGTGCTCGAAGCCGTCGCCAGCGGCCAGAAGGCCTATGGCATGATCGTCGACTTCATGGCCTTCAACGGCAAAGCCAAGGGCTCGCCGGTGGACTTCGTCTATCCGACCGAAGGCGTCTCGATGGTGACCGAACCCGTCGCCATCCTGAAGACGGCGAAGAACGCCGAGGCGGCGAAGGCCTTCGTCAACTGGCTGCTCTCCGATGCCGGCCAGCAATACATGACGGTGCAGGGCTACATCCCGGGCAAGGCCGGCATCGCCGGCCCCGCGGGCCGCCCCGCCGCGACGGAACTCAAGGTGATGCCGTCTTCCGCCAAGGATGTCGCCGGCGAGAGCAATGAGATCAAGAAGCACTTCTCCGATCTCTTCGGTGGCTGACACTCTCATCTCTGCAACCCGCGCATGACGGACGGCGCTGTCCCCAAGGCCAGCGCCGTTCGCGTGACGGCGCCCCGCATCAGCGGCGACCACACGCTCGCCGGGATCGCGGCGGCGCTGGTCATCCTGCTTTGCCTGCTGCCGATGCTGCGGCTGCTGATGGAGGCACTGCTGCCCGGCGCCGATGGCAGCCTGCCGCTCGAGAGCCTGAACTCCCGCAGCGTGTTCCGTGCCGGCACCAACACGCTGGTCTCCAGCTTCGCCTCGACGGTGATCTCCACCTTGCTGGGCGGCGGCCTGGCGCTGCTGATCGGCCTCACCGACATCCGGGGCAAGAGTCTCCTCACCCTGCTCTGCCTGCTGCCGCTGCTGATCCCCTCGCAGATCACGGCGCTCGCCTGGATCAAGATGCTGGATGTCGGTTCGCCGGCACGCGTGGCGATCGATTTCCTCTTCGGCACGGAAGCCAACCATCCGCTCTATGGCGGCGGCGGCGTCTCCTTCGTCATGGGCCTGGAGCATGCGCCGCTGATGTTCCTCGCCATCGCCGCTGCCTGCCGCGCATTGCCCTGCGATCTCATCGAGGCGGCGCGTGCTGCCGGCGCCGGCCATCGCCGCGTGCTGTTCACCATCATCCTGCCGTTGCTGAAGCCGGCACTCCTCGCCGGCGGCGCGCTCGCCTTCGTCTCCGCGATCGGCAATTTCGGCGTGCCGGCGTTGCTCGGCATTCCCGGCCGCTTCAGCGTGCTGACCACCCTCATCTACCAGCGCCTCAACGGCTTCGGTCCCTCGGTGCTCGGCGAGACCGCGGCGTTGGGGCTGATCCTCGCCGTGATCGCCGGGATCGGCCTCCTCTGGCAGCGCTGGGTGATCCGCCGCGCGCCGGCTTTACGCACCGGCGGGCCGACCGGACCGATCCTGCCGCTGGGACGCGGGCGGCTGCTGATTGAGTTCACGACCGGACTGCTGCTCTTGCTGCTGACCGTCGTGCCGCTGGCGGCGTTGGTCGGCGCCGCCTTGGTGCCGGCGCTCGGCGTGCCGCTCACTTGGGAGACGGCGACGCTGGAGAATTTCACCTATGTTCTGACCCAGTACCAGCCGACCCAGCGCGCCTTCCTGAACAGCACGTTGCTTTCGACGGGTGCGGCGGTCGTCACCGCTCTGCTCGGCCTCGTGCTCGCCTATTACGGCGAACTCAGGCGCTGGCGCTGGATGCGCGCGCTCGATGCCATGGCCGACGCGCCCTATGCGGTGCCGGGCATCGTGCTGGCGATCGCCGAGATCCTGGTCTTCCTGAAGCCGCTGCCGATGGTCGGTGTCAGTCTCTACGGCACCGCCTGGATCCTGCTCGTCGCCTATGTCGCGCGCTTTCTGACGCTGGCGCTGCGGCCGCTGGCTGCTGCCGTGAAGCAGATGGATCCGACCCTGGAGGAAGCCGCGCGGCTCGCCGGCGCGACCGGGCCGCGACGCCTCGTGAACATCGTGGCGCCTGCGGTGCGCGCCTCGCTCATGTCCGGCGCGCTGCTGGTGTTCCTGACCGCGTTCAACGAGCTGACCGTCTCCGCTTTGCTCTGGTCGCGCGGCCACGAAACCTTGGGCGTCATGGTGTTCTCGCTGCAGAGCGAGGGCGCGGCCGGCGCCGCCTCCGCCGTCGCCAGCATCACCGTGATCGTCACATTGGCCGTGGCGGCGATCGCCACGCTTTTCGCACGCCGCTTGCCGAAAGGAACGCTGCCGTGGATGCCGTGAGCCTGAAATCCGTCTCCAAGCATTACGGGGACAAGCCCGCCGTCGCCGGGGTCGATCTCGAAGTCGCGCCCGGCGAGTTCGTGGCCCTGCTCGGCCCCAGCGGCTGCGGCAAGACCACGCTGCTGCGCCTCCTCGCCGGATTCGAGACGCCCGACACCGGCTCGATCAGCATCGGCGCCCGGGAGGTCGCACGTGCCCGCACGATGACCGTGCCGCCGGAGCAGCGCGGCGTCGGCATGGTGTTCCAGTCGCATGCGCTCTGGCCGCACATGACCGTCGGCGAGAACGTCGAATACGCCCTGAAGATCCGCAAGATCCCCACGACCGAGCGGCGCGAGATGGTGGACCGCGCCCTCGGCATCGTCGGCCTGGTCGAGCGCCGGGATTCGCCGCCGGACCAGCTCTCCGGCGGCCAGCGTCAGCGCGTGGCGCTCGCGCGCTGCCTCGCGATGGAGCCCTCGGTCGTGCTGATGGACGAGCCGCTGGCGAGCCTCGATGCGCATCTGCGCGAGAGCCTGCAGGCCGAGTTCCACCGCCTGCACCGCCAGCTCGGCGCCACCATCGTCTATGTGACCCATGACCAGTCGGAAGCCATGGCGCTGGCCGACAAGGTCGCGGTGCTCGACCACGGGAGGCTGCAACAAGTGGCGCCGCCCCGCGCGCTCTATGCTGAGCCGGCCACCGCGATGGTCGCGGATTTCGTCGGCCGCGGCATGGTCGTGCCGCTCGACGCGCCGGTGCCGGGACGCGCCGGCAGCGTCAGTGCCCAGCTCTGGGGCGAGCCGATCCACCTGCGCTCCTCGCGCGGCGGCACATCCAGCCAGGCCTGCTTGCGGCCGGAGGGTCTCTCATTGGGAGCAAGCGGCATTGCGGCAAAAGTCGATCGCGCGGTGTTCGAAGGCGCCGGCACGATCCTGCATTGCCGGGTCGATCGCGCGCCCGACACGCTGCTGCGCGTGTTCCATCGCGCGGCACCGCCGGCCGAAGGCAGCCCGGTGACGATCGCGATCAGCGACGGCTGGTTGCTGCCGGCGGCAGCCTGAACAAAAAAGAGCCCCGCTCCGGTTCCCGCGCTCTGGAAAGTGCGGGACCGGAACGGGGCGTCAGCGAGCGTAGCCCCCTACGCCGCCTTCCTGAGGACCGCTTGCACGGTCGAACCGATTTCCGCCGGCGTCGGCGAGATGGTCACGCCGACTTCGCGGAGTATCTCCACCTTCTCGCTGGCGCTCTCGCCGAAGGCGGAGATGATGGCGCCCGCATGGCCCATCTTGCGGCCCTTCGGCGCCGACAATCCGGCGACATAGGCGATGACGGGCTTGGACATATGGTTGCGGACGTATTCCGCGGCTTCCGCCTCTTGCGGGCCGCCGATCTCGCCGATCATCACGACGGCATGGGTCTCCGGATCCCTCTCGAACAGCTCGAGGATGTCGCGGAACGAGCTGCCGTTGATCGGATCGCCGCCGATGCCGACGCTGGTCGAGATGCCGATGCCGAGCTCCTTCATCTGCGACGCGGCCTCATAGCCGAGCGTGCCGGAGCGGCCGACGACGCCGACATGGCCCGGCTGGTAGATATGGCCCGGCATGATGCCGAGCAGGGCCTTGCCCGGACTGATGACGCCGGCGCAGTTCGGCCCGACCAGGCACATGCGGTTCTCCTGTCGGTAGCGCCGCATGTAGCGCTTCACCTGGATCATGTCCTGGGAGGGAATGCCGTCGGTGATGGCGACGCAGAGCCGAATGCCGGCATCGGCCGCTTCCATGATCGAATCCGCGGCGAACGGCGGCGGCACGAAGACGATGCTGGCGGTGGCACCCGTCTTCTCCACCGCCTCTTTCACGGTGTTGAAGACCGGCACGCCCTGCTCGGTGGCGCCGCCCTTGCCGGGCGTGACACCGCCGACGACATTGGTGCCGTATTCCTTCATCTCCTTGGTGTGGAAGCTGCCGATCCGGCCGGTGATGCCTTGAACAATCACCGACGTGTTGCGATCCAAGAGTACGGTCATGTCAGGCCACCGCTTTCGGCTGCTTGAGGGAGATGTCGTTCTTCCAGGCCTGCACGGCGCGCTCCGCCGCCTCGGCCAGGGTATTGGCGCGGATGATCGGGAGGCCGCTGCGCGCGAGAATGCGCCGGCCCTCCTCCACATGCGTGCCGGCGAGGCGCACGACCAGCGGCACATGCACTGGATTCTTCTCCAGCGCCTGCACGATGCCTTCGGCCACCCAATCGCAGCGGTTGATGCCGGCGAAGATGTTGACCAGGATCGCCTGCACATTGTCGTCCGACATGACCAGGCGGAAGGCCTTCGCGACACGATCGGGTGTCGCGCCGCCGCCGATGTCGAGGAAGTTCGCCGGCTCACCGCCCGCGAGCTTGATCATGTCCATCGTCGCCATGGCGAGGCCGGCGCCGTTGACGATGCAGCCGATATTGCCGGTGAGGCCGACATAGGAAAGGCCGCGATCGGCCGCGCGGGTCTCGCGCGAATCCTCCTGCGACTTGTCGCGGAGCTCCGCCACGCTCGGATGGCGGAACAGCGCGTTGTCGTCGAAGGTCATCTTCGCGTCGAGCGCGGTGACGCCTTCCTCGGTGATCACCAGCGGGTTGATCTCCACCATGCTGGCATCGAGGCTTTCCAGCGCCTTGTAGCAGCCCATGATCAGCGAGACCGCCTTCTGCACGTGCTCGCCGGGAATGCCGAGGCCGAAGGCGATCTCGCGGGCCTGGAAGGCCTGCATGCCGACGGCCGGCTCGACCACGACGCGGATCAGTGAATCCGGCTGGTCGGCGGCGATCTCCTCGATCTCCATGCCACCCGCAGCAGACGCCACCACCATCACGCGCTCGGTCTTCCGATCGAGAACGAAGCCGAGATAGATCTCTTTCAGGATGTTGACCGCGCCTTCGACATAGACGCGGTAGACGATCTTCCCCTCGGGCCCGGTCTGATGCGTGACCAGGCGCTTGCCGAACATCTCGTCGGCCGCGTCATAGACTTCGTGCTCGTTGCCGCAGAGCTTCACGCCGCCCGCCTTGCCGCGGCCGCCGGTATGGACCTGCGCCTTCACGACCCATTTGTTGCCGCCGATCTCGCGGGCGCGATAGGCCGCTTGCTCCGGCGAATAGGCGAGGCCGCCGCGCGGAACCGGGACGCCGTAGCCGGCCAGGATTTCCTTGGCCTGATATTCGTGAATATCCATGTTTCCTACCCCTGACTCTTTGTTATTCGGCGGCGGCCGCATTGAGCGTGACGCCTTGCTGGTGGAAGTAATCGACCGCGGCGCCGACGCCGCTGCCGGCCTTGATCGGCACGCCGACATCGCGCAGCGCCAGCTCGACGCCGCCCAGCGCGCTCAGCACCATGAGTTCGTTCAGGTCACCCAGGTGTCCGATGCGGAACACCTTGCCGTTGAGCTTCGCCAGGCCCATGCCGAGCGAGAGGCCGTAGCGGCGATAGGCGTGGCGGATGAGATTGTTGGAGTCGAAGCCCTCGGTGAGCTGGATCGCGCTGACCGTGTCGGAATGCCAGCGCTTCTCCTTGGCGCAGAGCTTCATGTTCCAGGCCGAGACCGCCCGGCGGACGCCTTCGGCCAGGCGATGATGGCGGGCGAAGACGTTCTCCAGGCCCTCGGCGAGCAGCATGTCGACCGAGGTGCGCAAGCCGCGGATCAGCTGCATCGGCGGCGTATAGGGGAAGAAGCCGTCCTTGTTGGTCTTGATCATGTCGGCGAAGTCGAAGTAGCAGCGGTGGAGCTTCGCCGTCTTCGCCGCATCGAGCGCCTTCGGGCTGACGCAGAGGATGGCGAGGCCGCCCGGCAGCATGAAGCCCTTCTGCGAACCGCAGACCGCGACATCGACTTTCCATTCATCCATGCGGAAGTCGATGCTCGCGATCGCGCTGACGCCATCGACGAAGAGCAGCGCGGGATGCCGGGTCTCGTCCAACGCGCGGCGAACGCCGGCGATATCGCTGGTGACACCGGTCGCGGTCTCGTTGTGGCAGGCGAGCACCGCCTTGATCTTGTGGCCGGCATCGGCCGCCAGGATATCGGCATAGCGCTCGACCGGAACGCCCTCGCCCCAATCGACATCGACGATCTCGACCTCGAGCCCCAAACGCTGGCACATGTCGATCCAGAGATGGGAGAACTGGCCGAAGCGCGCGGCCAAGACCTTGTCGCCCGGAGAGAGCGTGTTGGTGAGCGCCGCTTCCCAGCCGCCGGTGCCCGACGACGGGAACAGGAAGACCTGGCCATCCTGCGACTTGAAGATCTTCTTCACGTCCTGGAACAGCGGCAGCGTGAACTCCGGAAGATCGGGCGCCCGCTGGTCTTCCATGGGGATGTCCATGGCGCGGCGAACGCGGTCCGGGACATTGGTTGGGCCTGGAATAAAGAGACCCCGTGTTCCTGCCATGACGCCCTCCTCCTGAAATGGCTGGATCTCTCCAGCCTTGTTTATTTCAGGTCAGTCTGATCGGGTAGGTTTCTCCCCGCAACGCTCGAAAGCCCCATCCTTCATGACCCATTAGGATGGGAGCAATCCCATCCTTTTGGATTGTTTCGATCGTTTGGATGAGATAGCCTCCTATCCAAAGGGATAGGTATTATCGATGGCAACACCGGTTTCGGGCATCCAAGGGCCAATCAGCGTCGCTTTGGCGGACAACAACCCACTGATGCTCTCGGCCCTCTCGGACCTGTTCGAGCGCGATTCGCGCTTCACCCTGGTCGCGACGCTTTCGAGTGCCGAAGCCTTCCTGGAAATGATGGGCCGGGTGCCGACGCGGATCGGCGTCGTCGACTGGACGCTGCCGACCCTGGGCGGCGAGCGGCTGCTGGAGAATCTGCGCGGCCGGCCGAATGCGCCGCGCGTGCTGGTCTACGGACCGGAGGGAGATCTCGAACTGGTGCGCAAGGCGATGGCGGCGGGCGCCGCGGGCTTCTGCGCGCGCAGCAACCTGCCGCAGCAGTTGATCGACGTCGCCTATGCCGTCGCCCAGGGGCAGATGGTCTTCCCCTTCATCGACGTGCGCGCGCTGAAGCACGACCCGACGGCCGAACTGACCACACGCGAACGTGCGCTGCTCTCGGCGCTCGCGCGCGGCCTCGCCAACAAGGATCTCGCCGCCGAGCTCGACATCTCGGTCAACACGGTGAAGTTCCACCTGCGGAACCTCTACGACAAGCTCGGCGTCAACAGCCGCGCCCAGGCGATCGCCTTCTATTACTCGACCGGCGGATCGCGCTAGACAGCTCTCTGACTCGTGCTGATCGTCACACCGTCACCGGTTGCTGCGGTTCAGGTCCGATGTTAGCGTGGTTTTTGGGACGGCGACATTCCAGCGCGCGCTGATGCAAGCCGATCACCCAAGGGTCGGAATGCAGATTCCGCCCTGTCGCCGCCCCGGCACCTGAGTACCCGAATATTGCGAATGTGAAGCGACGACCGCGGCGAGCATCGCTGCCGCGTGCTCACGCGTGTTGTTCTAACTCAGCCAAGGGAGACTTCGATGACTGTTCATGCCGCACAAGCCGGGCAAGGTGGTCCGGTCAGCATCGCTTGCATCAACAAGGCGAAGACCGATCTCGGCGTTCCGTTCGACAAGCTGACCGCCGCTCTGCAGAAGTGCTACGATGAGCATTTCCTTCCGGTCTGGGGTTACCCCGTAACACTTTACAACACCACCAAGGCGAAAGCCGCCGACTGGCAGTTCATCTATTTCGACGACGCCGACGCAGCCGGCGCGCTCGGCTATCACGATCTCACCCATGACGGCAAACCACTGTCGAAGATCTTCGTCAAGACCACGAAGGATGCCCACGAGCAAGTGAGCGTCACCGCCTGCCACGAGCTGTTCGAGATGGTGATCGACCCGATCGCCAATCTTTGGGCCGAAGCGGCGGACGGCACGGAATACGCCTATGAGATGTGCGACCCGGTGGAGGCCGATACGTTCATGGTCAACAACATCGCCATGTCGAACTTCGTCTATCCGACCTGGTTCGAGCCGTTCAAGCATCCCACCGGCACGAAATACGACCATCTCGGCCTGCTGAAGCGGCCGTTCAGCATGACCAAAGGCGGCTATATGATCACCAAGAAGAACGGCCGCGTCTCGAACGTGTTCGGCTCCGCCGAGAAGCGCCGGGAATTTGCCCGAGAGAATCGCCTCGAGCACCGCAGCGAGTTCCGGAAGCCGGACGGCTTGCGCTACTTGCAGGACGAACCGGATATCGAGCGCGCCGCGGCGGAATAGCCCGCGGCAGGACTGCGCGACCGGCTCCGCTTTCATCGGCGGAGCCGATTGCCGGCGCAAGGGAATCAGACCGCCGGCGGGTTGAGACGCGCGAAGCCTTCCTGGCGGTAGTATGGGAAGTAGGGATAGGCCGGTGTCGTCGCACTCGCGGAGTCGAGCTGTTTCATTTGATCGGCGGTCAGCGACCAGCCGACCGCGCCGAGATTGTCCTTGAGCTGCACCTCGTTGCGGGCGCCGATGATCACCGAGGAAACCGTTGCGCGCTGCAACAGCCAGTTGATGGCGACCTGCGGCACGGTCTTGCCGGTCTCGGCGGCAATGGCGTCGAGCGCGTCGGTCACGCGGAAGAGATGCGCGTCATCGACCGGCGGGCCGTAATCGGCGGTCTGGTGCAACCGGCTGCCCGCCGGTAGTGGCTGGCCGCGCTTGATCTTGCCGGTGAGGCGGCCCCAACCGAGCGGACTCCAGACCAAGGCGCCGACGCCCTCTTCGCGCCCGAGGGGCATCAGCTCCCATTCGTAATCGCGGCCAACCAGCGAATAGTAGACCTGATGCGCGACGTAGCGCGGACACTTATTGGCGTCGGCGACGGCGAGAGATTTCATGAGCTGCCAGCCGGAGAAATTCGAGACGCCGACATGGCGCAGCTTGCCGGATTTGACGAGTTTATCCAGCGCGGCAAGCACGTCTTCGATCGGCGTTCCGGCATCAAAGGCGTGGAGCTGCAGGAGATCGATGGTGTCTGTGCCGAGGCGCTTGAGCGCGTCCTCGACCGCCTTGATGAGGCGCGCGGGCGACGTGCCGTACTGGTCCGGTGCGTCGCCCATCGGCAGCCCGGTCTTGGTGGAGATCAGGACCTTGTCGCGCCGGCCCTTGATCGCTTCGCCGAGCACGGTTTCCGAGGCGCCCATCGAATAGACGTCGGCGGTGTCGAACAGGGTGACGCCGGCATCAAGGCAGAGATCGACCAGGTGGCGCGCCTCCTTGGCATCAGTATTGCCCCAGGCGCCGAACAAGGGGCCGGCGCCGCCGAAAGTGCCGGCGCCAAAGCTCAAGACCGGGACTCTGAGCTCGGATGCGCCGAGATTTCTGTATTCCATGGCTCTTCTCCTATTCGGCGGGAATGCAAACGGCGGCGGGCTTTGCGCTGCGGTCAAGGCGCGCGCTCCAAAGTGCGGTCAGCAGGCCGAGCGCGGTGATCGCTGCGGCGCTGACCGGGATCGCGGTGAGGCCGAAGCCGTGGTCGAGCGTCGCACCACCCAGCCAGGCACCGATCGCATTGCCGAGATTGAAGGCGGCGATGTTGAGGCTGGAGGCGAAGTTGCGGCCGTTCGGCCCCGCTTTCTCCAGCACGCGCATCTGCAGCGGCGCCACGGTCGCGAAGGATGCGGCACCCAGCAGGCCGATCGCAGCGATGATGGCGAGCTTGCCGTCGATGGCGAAGCGGGTGCCGACCAGAACCACGAGCAGTGCAGCCAACGTGCCGATCAACGCGGCGACCAGGTTGCGGTCGGCCAAGCGGCCGCCGAGCAGATTGCCGCCCAGCAGACCGAAACCGAAGACCAGCAGGATCGGCGAGACCGCCGCTTCCGAGAAACCGGTGACCTGGATCAGGATCGGCTGGATGTAGGTGAAGACGGTGAAGACGCCGGCGAAGCCGAGCACGGTCATGAGAAACCCGAGCTGCACCTGCGGGGTCAGGATCGCGGCGACCTCCTGGCGGAGCGAGACCGGGGCTTCGACTTCGTTCGAGCGCGGCACGAAGAGGCCAAGCACGATCAACGCGACGACGCCGATTCCGGCCACCGCGAAGAAGGTCGCGCGCCAGCCGAGCTCCAAGCCGAGCCAGGCGCCGAACGGCACGCCGAGCAGGGTCGCCACGGTCAGGCCGGTGAACATCACGGCGATGGCGGAGGCCTTGCGGTCCGACGCCACCAGGCTGGTGGCAACGACCGAACCGACTCCGAAGAAGGTGCCGTGGGCGAGCGCGGTGATGATGCGCGCCACCATCAGCGCCGCATAGTTGGGTGCCAGCGCGCAAGCGAGGTTGCCGATGGTGAAGATCAGCATCAGCGCGAGCAGCACGGTCTTGCGCGGCAGGCGCCGGGTCGCAAGCGTGAGGATCGGCGCGCCGGCGAAGACGCCGAGTGCATAGCCGGAGATCAGCAATCCGGCGGTTGAGACAGAGACGCCGAGATCGCCGGCGACCTGCAGCAGCAGGCCCATGATGACGAACTCGGTGGTGCCGATGCCGAAGGCACCGGCGGTCAAGGCATAAACGGCAAGCGGCATGGCAGCACCCCAACAATGCGGATGCCGCAGAAATGGGGTTGAAACTCGCCATGAATTAGAGCACCAATAGGATAAGTATTTGTGATATCAATTCACAATGCCAAGATCCGATATCAACCGCAGCGCCGAGATGGAGGTCTTCGCCCGCGTCGTCGACAGCGGCGGCCTTTCGGCCGCGGCCCGCAGCCTGCGGATGACGCCGTCGGCGGTGAGCAAGCTGGTCAGTCGGCTTGAGACACGCCTCGGTTCGCGGCTCATTCATCGCACGACCCGCAAGCTGCAGCTGACTGCGGAGGGCCAGGCCTTCTATCAGCGCAGCGTCGAGATTCTCGCCGACATCGCCGAGGCGGAACGAGAAGCCGCCGCCGGGGCGGCTCCGCGCGGCCGGGTGCGGGTGAATTGCAATGTCCCCTTCGGCATCCACCATCTCCTGCCTCTGGTCCCGCGCTTCGTCGAGCGGCATCCGGAGGTGCAGCTCGACATCGTGCTGACCGACCAGGTGGTCGATCTGCTGGAGCAGCGCGCCGACGTGGCAATCCGCATCGGACCGTTGCGCGGCGCGCAGCTGGTCGCGCGCAAGCTCGGCGAAAGCCGGATGGTGGTTCTGGCATCGCCGCAATACCTGAAGCGTCGCGGCGTGCCGAAGACCCTGACGGAGCTCGAGGGCCATCGGCTGGTGACGTTCAACTTCGCGCGGACGCTGGAGGGCTGGCCGTTTCGCGAGGGCGGCAGACCCGTGATGTTCCCGGCTCTCGGTTGCGTCCAGGTCGGCGATGGCGAGACGGCACGGCAGCTGGCGCTGGCGGGCGTTGGCTTGACCAGGCTCGCCATGTTCCATGTCGGGCCGGACATCAAGGCGGGGCGCCTGCAGCCGGTGCTGGAGAAGTTCAATCCGGGCGACACCGAGGCCATCCACGCGGTCTTCATCGGCCAGGGCGGGCATCTGCCGGCGCGGATCCGCACCTTCATCGACTATCTGGCGGAGAACATCCGGATCGGCTGAGCCTAGGCGGCGGGCCGCGTCGTCTCCCAGAGTTCGCGCAGCCCATTGCCTTGGCCGGCGAAGCGGTCGGTGAGCAGCTTCAGCGATGCAATGCGGTCCACGCGGAAGTGGCGGAAATCGTCGCGCAGCTCGCACCAGGCGGCGAGCACCGCGACCTCGACGTAATAGACCAGGGCGATCGGCCGGACCACCCGCTGGGTCGGCTGGTTGCCGGCGTCGAGATAACCGAGCCGGATCTTGCGTTCCTCGCGGATCGCACGGCGCACGGCCTTCATGTCGATGCCCGGCACCGAGGCGCCCCAGGTCGAGACATGCAGCATGCGCGTGTCGATGCTTTGCTCGGTATCCTGCGGCAGGACTTCGGCGATCTTCGTGCCGACGCTGGCCGCGGCCCTCTGCAGCCCGGCATCGCCCGTTCGCCGGAGCAGCGCCAGGCCGACGACGATCGCCTCGACCTCGTCGGCATCGAACATCAGCGGCGGCAGGTCGAAGCCGCGGCGCATCACATAGCCGATCCCCGCCTCGCCCTCGATCGGGATCCGCATCGCCTGGAGCGCCACGATATCGCGATAGATCGTGCGCTTGTTGACCTCCAGACGCTCGGCGATCGCTTGCGCGGTCAAGGGCTTGCGCGTGCTGCGCAAGACCTGGATCACCTCGAACATGCGGTTGGACCGGCCCATGGCCCTCCTTCTTTCCAAGGGCAGGATAGCAGGTCTGCTGACACACAGATGTCAGCAGTGTTTCGCCAGGATGCGAAAATATCAGGCGATGGAGGATGCGATGGCGGTTCCGGCGGGATTTGAGACCACTTCGGTGCGCATGGAGGCGATGCTGCAAGTCGCCGTTCAGGCGCCGATTGAGGATATCGAGCGGATCATGGCGGCGGTCTCGGCCCTCGATCCGCTTGTCATGGGCAAATATGACTGCAACGCCTTCCAGTCGGCGGGCGGGATCGAGCGCTATCGGCCGCTGGACGGCGCGGCGGCGGGCGCGGAGACCGAGATTCGCAAGCGGCCGGGCGTGGTCCAGGTCGATTTCCATCTGCCGAAGGATCCGGGCTTGCTGGAACAGGTGATCGAGGCAATTTTCCAAGTGCACTCCTATCAGGAACCGCTCATCACAGTGGCCGATGTCCTGGTCAGTCGGTCGAAGGGCCTCGACGACAAGGACAACCCACATCGCTGGTGGAACACGACGGGCGATTGGAAGAAGGCCGCGTCATGAATCCGCAGTCGCAATACCGGCTCGGCCTGATCATGGTCACCGCTTCGGCCATCGCATGGAGCACGGCCGGCTTTTTCACGCGGCTGATCCCGCTCGACAACTGGACCCTGCTGTTCTGGCGCGGCGTCTATGCGGCGATCGGGATCTTTCTGTTCATGCTGGCGCGCGATGGACGGCAGGCCTGGCGGCAGTTCGGCCGGCTGCGCGGACCGGGGTGGCTGTTCGCGATCGTCTCGGGCGGCGGGATGATGATCTACATAACGTCGCTGACGCTGACCACGGTCGCGCATGTGGCGATCATCTATTGCATTGTGCCGTTCCTCGCCGCGGGTGTCGCCTTCGTGATGATCGGCGAGAAACCGACACCGATTGCGCTCGCGGCCAGCGTCGTCGCATTGATCGGTGTCGTGGTGATGGTGGGGTTTGGCGGCGGCGAGGGTTCGCTGTTCGGCGACTTCCTCGCGCTCATCATGACCTGCGGCATGGTGGTGATGATGATCATCTCCCGCCGGCACGGCGACATTCCGGTCCTGGCCGCCGCTTGCCTCTCCGCCATCCTGAGCGCCGCCGCGAGCTGGCCGCTCGCTTCGCATGCCATCCCACCGGCGGACATCATGGTCGAGCTCGCGCTCTTCGGCCTGGTGAACTCGGCGGTGGGGTTGGCGCTCTTCACCTTGGGCGCAAGGCTGATCCCGGCGGTCGAGACGGCCCTGATCGGCGCGCTCGATGTGCCGCTGGCGCCGATCTGGGTCTGGCTGGCCTTCGCCGAGACGCCCGGGCGGAACACGATCATCGGCGGCGTCCTGGTGTTCGGTGCGGTGCTGGCGAACATCTCCTTTGGGACGAGGTCGCGAACCCTGCCAAACGCGGCGTAATCCGGCTTGGAACCGGGTGGGAGCGGCGGCTATGCTGCCGCCCGATTTCCCATCCGAGCCTTCAAGGAGACATCCATGCCCGGCAAGATCGAGGCCCGCCTCGCCGAACTGAAGATCGAGCTGCCCAAGGCGGCGGCCCCCGTTGCGAACTACGTTCCCGTCGTGATCGCGGGCAAGACCGTCTACACCTCGGGCCAGGTCACGGTCTTGAACGGCGAGTTCAAGTATCAGGGCAAGCTCGGCAAGGAGTTCAGCGTCGAGGACGGCCAGAAGGCGGCGCGGCTCTGCGGCCTCAACGTCATCGCCCAGGTGAAGGCGGCGATCGGCGATCTCGACAAGGTGAAGCGGGTCTGCAAGCTCACCTGCTTCGTCAATTCGGTGGCGGATTTCACCGACCAGCCGAAGGTCGCGAATGGTGTGTCGGACCTGATGGTCGAGGTGTTCGGCGATGCCGGCAAGCACGCGCGCTCGGCGGTCGGCGTCAACGTCCTGCCCCTGAACGTCGCCTGCGAGGTCGAGGCGATCTTCGAGATCGAGTAACCAAACTGACAAGATGCGGGCCGCCTTGCCAGACAGCGGCGGGCGGCCCACATTAGGCGCGGCATGCACGCGTCCTCCCCGAGACAACTCACCGCCAGCGTCATTGACCGCATCGATGCCGTCCCGGCCACGGATTGGGATGCCTGTGCAGGACCGGATAATCCGTTCCTGCGGCATGCTTTCCTCAAAGCCTTGGAGGATTCGGGTTCGGTCGGGCGCAAGACCGGCTGGCTGCCGCAGCATCTGATCCTGACCGACGAGAGCGGCGCGCTGCAGGCGGCATCGCCGATGTATGTCAAAAGCCATTCCCAGGGCGAGTACATCTTCGACCATGGCTGGGCCGATGCTTTCGAGCGGGCCGGCGGGCAGTATTATCCGAAGCTCCAGGTCGCGGTGCCGTTCACGCCGGTGCCGGGGCCGCGGCTGCTCACCCGCGGCAATGATGCGGATATGCGCGAAGCGCTGATCGGCGCGCTGCGCTCTGTTGCCGAACAGTCGCAGCTTTCCTCGCTGCATGTGACCTTCTGCACCGAGGCGGAAGCGGCCGCCATGGGTACGACCGGTTTCCTGCATCGGATCGGCGTGCAGTATCATTTCGACAATCCCGGCTATGAAAGCTTCGACGACTTTCTCGGCGCGCTCGCTTCGCGCAAACGCAAGTCGATCCGCAAGGAGCGCGAGGCGATCAAGGAATATGGCCTCACCATACAGGCTTTGAGCGGCCGCGAGATCACGCCGCGGCATTGGGATGCGTTCTTCGCCTTCTACATGGATACCGGCGGGCGGAAATGGGGCCGGCCCTATCTCACGCGGAAATTCTTCGATCTCCTCGGCACCCATATGCCCGACGACGTCGTGCTGATGTTCGCGGAGAAGGACGGCGAGCCGGTCGCGGGCGCGCTCAATCTCAAGGGCACCGATTGTCTCTACGGCCGCAACTGGGGTTGTCTCGACGAGTTCAAGTTCCTGCATTTCGAGCTCTGCTATTACCAAGCGATCGATTACGCGATCGCGCACAAGCTCGCGCGCGTCGAAGCCGGGGCGCAGGGCGAGCACAAGATCCAGCGCGGCTATCTCCCCGTCGCCACCCACTCGGCGCATTGGATCGCCGAGCGCAGCTTCCGCGCGGCGGTCGCCGATTACCTCGAACGCGAACGCCGGGTGATCGGTCAGGAAATCGCCGGACTGGCGGAGTTGAGCCCGTTCCGGAAGGCCGAGTGTTGATCCCGGCGCGCACCGGCCAATGTTGTGACTCCAACAAATATTAACGGCCATTCCTGTGACTTCTGTCACTGGACGGGACTCTGGAATTGGCGGCCTGTTGCTCCTTCAACAAGCCCTATGAGGAGCACCCCCATGAACATGCAGACCAGCACGCCCATGCCCGACCTCGCCGCCGTGAAAGCGCGCCAGCAGATGGCCTGGGGCTCCGGCGACTACGCGATCATCGGCACCACCCTGCAGATCGTCGGCGAAATGCTGTGCGAGGCGGTCGATCTCCGCGCCGGCCAGAAGGTGCTCGACGTTGCCGCCGGCAACGGCAACGCGACCCTCGCCGCGGCGCGCCGCTTCGCCGAGGTCACCTCGACCGATTACGTCGGCGCACTGCTCGAGCGCGGCAAGGAACGCGCGAAGGCCGAGCGTCTCGACGTCAAGTTCCAGGAAGCCGATGCCGAGAACCTGCCCTTCGCCGATGGAAGCTACGACGTCGTGCTCTCAACTTTCGGCGTGATGTTCACGCCCAACCAGGAGCAGGCCGCGCGCGAGCTGATGCGCGTCTGCAAGCCCGGCGGCAAGATCGGCATGGCCAACTGGACGCCGGAAGGTTTCGTCGGCCAGCTGTTCAAGACCCTCGGCAAATACATGCCGCCCGCGCCCGGCGTGAAGTCGCCGGCGCTCTGGGGCACCAAGGCGCAGCTCGAGGCGATGTTCGCCGCGGGCGGTATGGTTGCCACCGCCGGCCGGCACTTCGCGTTCCGCTACGAGTCTGCGCAGCATATGCTGGACATTTTCCGCACCTATTACGGCCCGGTGCACAAGGCGTTCGGAGCGCTCGACGCCGCGGCGCAGAAGAGTCTCGAGACCGACATCCTGGCTCTGATGGGCAGTTTCAATAACGCCAAGGACGGCACGCTCGTCATCCAGAGCGAGTATCTGGAAGTCGTCGTGACCAAGAAAGCTTGATGGCTGGGCCGGCTGTCGCCGCCGTTTTGTATAGGGGCGGCAGCCGGTCTCGCCCCCTTGTGTCTCAAACGTCTCTTTTCCGCCTTTGCGGTCGCGATTAGGCTCCGCATCGATCTCAAGTGAATGAAGGAGCACATCATGGCTGGAACACATAAAGGCGCCTGCTTCTGCGGCGCGGTCGAAGTCGAAGTCAGCGGCGAACCGGCCTTGATGGGCTATTGCCACTGCGCTTCCTGCCGCTCCTGGTCGGCGGGGCCGGTGAATGCCTTCACGCTCTGGAAGCCGGAGAGTGTCAAGGTCACCAAGGGCAAGGAGTCGCTCTCCAGTTTCAACAAGACGCCGGGCAGCACCCGGCAGTTCTGCGCCGAGTGCGGCGGCCATGTGATGACCGACCATCCCGCCATGGGCCTGACCGATGTCTATGCCGCAACCATCCCGATGGCAGGCTTCAAGCCCGCGATCCATGTCTGCTACAGCGAGACCGTGCTGCCGATGAAAGACGGCTTGCCGAAGTTCAAGGACTTCCCGAAGGAAGCCGGCGGGTCGGGGGAGATGGTGCAGGAATAGTCCGCTCACCTGAGCGTTTTATCGGCGGCAGCACGTTACGGCGTGCTGCCGTTTTCGTTCAGCGTTCCCACCGCCATTTGCCGTGGCGGCGGCGGTGTTCGATTTCTTCGAGCAGCAATTGGTGTTCCCAGCGTTCCGGCCAGGCCCAGGTGAAGCCGTAGGCGAGATAGCCGAGGATGCCGAGCCCCAGGAATACGCCGACGAGCTTCTCGGTCGGGGTCAGGCTGAGCATCGGGGCGTTGGTGACCAGCAGGATGACCAGCGCCACGAGGAACGCTGTCTGCCAGACACGGCGGAGATAGCGCTCCCGGGCGCGGTCGTGCAACAGGTCGCCGATGCCGGCCGGGATCTCGGCGGCCAGTTCCTGGTCGCCGGCGAAGGAAGACAGTCGCGCGTTGGCGCCGAGTTCGGTCATGGGTGATGCGCCCTTGTGGTTTAGATCCAGGCTAGCAAGGCGGTGGGGCCGACTCAATCGGTGGGGGGCGGCGGGGATTACCCCGATGAGGTTTGGACGTTTGGGTGAGTCTGAAACGGCGGCAAGCTTCTGAGGATGAATGCCTTTGTCTCGGTCGAGAGACGAAAGATGCCCCCTCATTCTGTCTGGGTTGGGTCGGGGTTGCGGGATGTGGTTTTGCCTTTACGGCCTTGGTTAGGTTGGAATGCTGAAAAGGCAGTTCAAGCCTTTGATGATGGACGTCTTTGTCCCGGTCGATCGGCTGCGTTTGACCCCTCGATCTGTAAAGGCTGGGTAAAGGTTGAGGCGTTCAGCGCGCGCGCCGAATTGCGTTTACGGCTGCTTGCTGCATCGGCGGCCGTGAATGCGGGCTAAGTCACTGACGGTGGGTGTCTTTGGTTCATATGAGAGCGCGAAACCCATCCGTCGTTTCGTAAACGCTGGGTCAACGTTGCCCGTGTGCGTCGCCGCGCGGTCTCCGAAGATTCACGATTTCAAACAGCGCGCGGATTGTAGCACAAACTACGCGTGACGTCCTCTGTGTGATTGCTCGTGAATTCGGGAGTATGCAGGCATCGAATTCGAATGAGCCGCGCGTGGTGACCTTGCATGATGCGCTTCACGCAGCGTCAAGGCCCTCATCCTGTCCTGCTCCCACTCCGCGAAGGCGGACCTTCGTCCGCGGGGGAGAAGGGACGCTGCTGTTGCCAGTTTTCGTAAATGGCGCTTGCGGGACTCGCCGCGCTCCCTCGCTCGGAGGGTTGGGGTGAGGGTCTTGACGCTGCGTTAGGCTTATCAAACCTAAGCAATGCTGGCCGGGCGTGCTAGCGCTCCCAGCGCCACTTGCCGTGTTGTCGGCGATAGGTGAGTTCGGTGCGGAGGAGCGCCGGTTGGCCGATGAAGGCACGAACCAGCGTTACACATCCGAGGATGAGGCACGCAAGCATGCTCAAAGCCACGAGAAGCCCGAGCCAATCGGCAAGGTGAGCGGACGGAATCACCACCGTCTCAGGGACAGAGTGACGGAATAGATTTGGAACGACAAACACACCGAAGATGGTCCAGAAAAAGGCCCGCCGCATCGCCTGCTGACGGGAATCGTCTTTGAGCTTCGCCAGCATTTCCGGAGTGAGCTCGGCAATCAGCGCGGCGTTGCTCTCCTTGGTCGATGGCGCACGTGCCGCGTCGACGGTCATCCTAGCGCTCCCAGCGCCACTTGCCGTGCTGGCGGTGAAACTTGATCTCGCGATCGAGATGTCCACGCAGCGTCGCCGGAAAGGACCAGATCAGAACACCAATCATGACAACCCAGTAGACGACTGCGGCCTTTCCCTCGATGGCGCCAATGCCGATGTGACCGAACAGCCAGCTCGTAGCGCTGAAGGCGCCGAGCATCACAAGTGGGATAACCACCACAGCGGTTCGTAGCCCGTCCTGCCGGAGCTGCTCAAGCATCTCCGGAGAGAGTTGTTCGAGGAGATCGGCATCGATGCGACTCACGGACAGCCGCCTGATATGCGAGTCCACTAATTCGCCAACCGCGTCGACAAAGGCTCGACACTTCGCGGGGAGTACGAATTCGCTTCGCCGCACTGCTTTGAACCCGACGAAACTGCTTGCAGCCACGAGCACCATTCCAGCAGGCGACCCTAGTGTTCCCTGAGACATCACTTCACTCGCCAGGAACGCCAAGACGGCGGCAAACAGCGCCCGGTGAACCAAGGTGTCGTGCCGCTGCTTGGCTTGTGACGTTCCAGCAATGACGACATTGCCGCCGGGAACACCCACGACTGAACGGTCTGTATCTGTCTCCGACGTCATTGCCACCCTCCGGATCACCCTGACCCAGAGTAGCAAAGCACCGGCTCCCCCTCAATCAGTGGAAATTTTCCCCCTGCGCGCCCCGTGAACGCGTCATGCCAAGGCTTGGCCTTGGCATCCACGAATTTCGGGCGGCTGGCTTAATGCGTGTGGATCGAAACTCGTGGATCCCAAGGCCACGCCTTGGGATGACGACCGAATTTGGATTGAGAAGCGAGATCAGCCGTCACGAGGCGGCCGAGTGTGGGCGAGTACAGGGCTCGCTGGCTAGCGCCGCTTGCCCCTGCGCGCCTTGACCGGGACCCGGCGCGGTTGCGGCTTGGGGAGGGCCGCCGCAGCCACGGCGGCTGCGGCGGTTCCGGTCAGGATGGCGATGAGGATCGCTGTCGACATTCTCTAGGCATCCACCGTATCGACGGTTTCTTCCTGCGGGCTGGACTTCGATTCCACGATCTTGAAGACCAGCTTGTCGATCTCCTTGTCGAGATCGACGCGGACCGTGCCGCCCTTCTCGAGCTTGCCGAACAGCAGTTCCTCGGCCAGCGGCTTCTTCACGTTCTCCTGGATGATGCGGGCCAGCGGCCGCGCGCCATAGAGCGGGTCGAAGCCCTTGTCGGCGAGCCACTTGCGCGCGGCTTCGCTGAGCTCGATGGTGACGTTGCGGTCGGCGAGCTGGGTCTCGAGCTGGATGATGAACTTGTCCACCACCTGCGCCACGATCTCCGCCGGCAGGTTGGCGAACTGGATCACCGCATCGAGACGGTTGCGGAACTCGGGCGCGAACAGCCGCTCGATCTCCGCCTGGTCCTCGCCCTCGCGCTTGTCACGGCCGAAGCCGATCGCCGCCTTGGACATGGCCGCCGCGCCCGCATTCGTGGTCATGATCAGGATCACGTTGCGGAAATCGACCGACTTGCCGTTGTGGTCGGTGAGCTTCCCGTGATCCATCACCTGCAACAGGATGTTGAAGAGATCCGGGTGCGCCTTCTCGATCTCGTCCAGCAGCAGCACGGCGTGCGGATGCTGGTCGATCGCGTCGGTGAGCAAACCGCCCTGGTCGAAGCCGACATAGCCCGGAGGCGCGCCGATCAACCGCGAGACGGTGTGCCGCTCCATGTATTCCGACATGTCGAAGCGGATGAGCTCGATGCCCATGCAGCGCGCAAGCTGCTTGGCGACTTCGGTCTTGCCGACGCCGGTCGGGCCCGAGAACAGATAGGCGCCGATCGGCTTCTCCGGCTCGCGGAGGCCCGCACGGGCGAGCTTGATCGCGGCGCCGAGCGCATCGATCGCCGCGTCCTGGCCGAACACCATGGTCTTCAGGTCGCGGTCCAGGTTCTTCAAGGTCGCCTTGTCGTCCTTGGTCACGGTCTTTGGTGGGATGCGGGCGATGGTGGCGATCACCGCCTCGACGTCCCTGACCGCAATCGTCTTCTTGCGCTTCGATTCCGGCAGCAGCATCTGCGCGGCGCCGACTTCGTCGATCACGTCGATCGCCTTGTCGGGCAGCTTGCGGTCGCCGATGTAGCGCGCCGAGAGCTCCACCGCGGCGCGGATGGCCTCGTTGGTGTAGCGCACCTTGTGGTGCTTCTCGTAGTAGGGCTTCAGACCGCGGAGGATCTTCACCGCATCTTCCTGCGACGGCTCGTTGACGTCGATCTTCTGGAAGCGGCGGACCAGCGCGCGGTCCTTCTCGAAGTGCTGGCGGTATTCCTTATAGGTGGTCGAGCCGATGCACTTCAGCTGGCCCGACTGCAAAGCGGGCTTCAGCAGGTTGGAGGCATCCATCGAGCCGCCCGAAGTGGCGCCCGCACCGATCACGGTGTGGATCTCGTCGATGAAGAGCACGGCGCCCTCGGTGGCTTCGAGCTCCTTCACCACGGCCTTCAAGCGCTCCTCGAAGTCGCCGCGATAACGGGTGCCGGCCAGCAGCGCGCCCATGTCGAGCGCGAAGATGGTGCAGTTCTTCAAGACCTCGGGCACGTCGCCGTTGATGATGCGGCGCGCGAGGCCTTCGGCGATCGCGGTCTTGCCGACGCCGGGATCACCGACATAGAGCGGGTTGTTCTTGGTGCGGCGGCAGAGCACCTGGATGGTGCGGTTGACTTCCGCCTCGCGGCCGATCAGCGGATCGATCTTGCCGTTCTTGGCCTTCTGGTTGAGGTTCACGCAATAGGCCTCGAGCGCTTCCGAGCCGCTCTTCGCCTGCTGCTCCGGATTCTCGCCGTCGACACCGCCGCCGGGGCCATTGGCGCCGCGCACGCGGCGCTGCTCGGTGCGGCCCGGCACCTTGGCAATGCCGTGGCTGATGTAGTTGACCGCGTCCAAACGCGTCATCTCCTGCTCCTGCAGGAAATAGACGGCGTGGCTCTCGCGCTCGGAGAACAGGGCGACCAGCAGGTTGGCGCCGGTCACTTCCTCGCGACCGGACGACTGCACATGGATCGCCGCGCGCTGCAGCACACGCTGGAAGCCGGCCGTGGGCTTCGCTTCGTTGTGGTGCTTGCCGACGATGTTGGAGAGCTGGTTGTCGATATAGTCGGTCAGCTCGCGCTTCAGCTTCTCGAGGTCGAGGTTGCAGGCGCGCATGACGGCGATGGCGTCCTGGTCGTCGGCCAGCGCGAGCAGAAGATGTTCCAGCGTCGCGTAATCGTGCCGGCGCTCATTGGCATAAGCGAGGGCGCGGTGGAGGGTTTGTTCCAGCGTCGGCGACAGCATCGGGCGTCGTTCCTTTCCTACTCACCGGGCGGGGATCTGTTGATTGATCCGAGCCGGCCTATTCCTTCTCCATCGTACATTGGAGCGGATGTTGATGGCGACGCGCGAACTCAATCGTCTGTGCCACTTTGGTCTCCGCAACTTCGTACGTATACACGCCGCAGACTCCGACGCCCCTGTGATGCACGTGCAGCATGATCTCGGTCGCCGCTTCGCGGTTCTTGCCGAAAAAACGTTCCAGCACGTGTACGACGAACTCCATCGGCGTGTAGTCATCGTTCAAGAGCAGGACGCGGTACATCGACGGCTTCTTGGTCTTCGGACGCGCCTTGACGATGGTGCCGGTGTTGGGCTTGCCGTTGCCGCCGCCCTTGCCGTTCTCACCGTCGTTGTCGTCGCCGCTGGCCGATATACGCCGATCCATCCTCATCCCGCATTCTCACTGCGACCGGTTCCTGTCCACAAGGTCGGACGGAAACCGGCCGGGTCGCTTCGACACTATAATATGGGAAGCACACATTCGGTTAAATGGGAGTTAGTGCGCGGTCCTTCCAGTGCCGCCCGTCGCCCCTCGTCATGCCGAAGCCGCATCCCAATGTTGCAACCGCCTCTAAAACCATACCCGGATCGGGGTTTGATCCACAGGCCGTGGCCCGTCTCTATCAAAATGCGTTGATGAGGCCGCCGATCCCTTCACCGCTCACCTCGACCGTGAAATTGGAGCTGGGATTGCGCCCATTGCCGCCGGCCGGCCGATAGTTGGAGCTTTCCTCGATCGGCAGCACGTAAGGTTTCCGGAAAGTGAGGCCGGTGCCGTCATGGCGCAGCAGGAAATCCTGGAATTTCGCGTCGTCCAGGCGCCCCTGCTTGGCGCGCCAGGCATAGAAATGAAACTGACCGGCCTCGCAGCCCGAGGCCACCCAATAAAAGTCCTGGGAGGGAAGGCGCAGCCCCTGCGGCGCGCCCGAACCATAGCCCGACTCGGCCAAAGCCTTGTGGAACTGGGTCATTTCCTCGGGGCTGAGCGCCGCCGTCGACTCGCGCCAGCGCCAGGGGGCGAGCAGATCGGCGGTGTCCTGGATCCACCAATTGGCCAGGTTGGTGCCGCCCTTGGTGCGGACGCGCAGATTGGCGCCTCCGGAAGGCTGGGACTCTATCTCGTAGATCCGGAGCTGCTTCTCATACTGCCCGTTGTAGACCAGCCGGTAGCGGGCCGGGGCGTTCGGACCAAGGGCGGCGCAGGCCTCGCGGATGTCATGGCCGTCCAGGAAGCTGAACCAGGCGAACTTCTGGACCGCCGGATTGTCGAGGTCCGACGCGGAATTGCCATGATAAGCGCAGCCGGCCATAAGCCCCGAAAATGACAGGGCGATGACGACCAATGCCCTTCTTAGGTACGCTTCGCTTCGCCGCGGCATCCTCTACCCCAATGATAAATCTCAATCTTTCGGATCTTTACCAGTCCTAAACCCCGTTCGGGCTATAGACAAGGTTAATGGATTTCCCTAGAATTGGTCATCTTCGAGGGAATACCGGAATATAGTCGGGGTTGCTGTCATGGCGGATGAGCCGCGCCGCGTAACGAGCGGAAAAGCCTTGCCGATTCGCGGCCTTACCTGGCTGGTTGCCGGGCTGCTCTTGGCGCTCGTGTCTCTTTCCGGACAAGCTTTCGCCAAACCTGTGTCGTCCTCGATCATGGTCGACGCGGTGACCGGCGAGGTTCTCTCCTCCAGCAATGCCGACGTCTCCACCTATCCGGCGTCGCTCACCAAGATGATGACGCTCTATCTTCTGTTCGATGCCCTGAAGCATGGACAGATCAAGCTCACCGATTCGATCACCTTCTCCGATCATGCCGCCTCGCAGGACGCGACCAATCTCGCGGTTTCGGCCGGCGCCACCATCAAGGTCGAGACCGCGATCCTCTCGGTGGTCGTGCGCTCCGCGAACGACACCGCGACCGCGATCGGCGAGCGACTCGCCGGCAGCGAATGGGCCTTCGCCAAGAAGATGACCCAGACGGCGCGCGCGCTCGGCATGAAGAACACCACCTACCTGAATGCCAACGGCCTGCCCAATCCGGGCCAGCGCACCACCGCGCGCGACCAGGCGATCCTGGGCGTAGCGCTGCTGCGCGATTTCCCGGAGTATTATCACTACTTCGCCGCCGAGCGGTTCAGCTATCGCGGCGTGCAGTATGCGGGTCACAATCGCGTGCTGAACAAGCTCAACGGCGCCGACGGCATCAAGACCGGCTATATCCGCGCCGCGGGCTTCAACCTGGTTTCCTCCGCCGAGCAGAACGGCCGCCGCCTGGTGGGCGTCGTCCTCGGCGGCACCACACCCTATCTCCGCGACAAGCAGATGGTCGCGATGATGACCAAGGGCTTCAAGACGCCGGGCAACGGCAGCGGCACGATGCTGGCGCTCTCCGCGCCGAACTCGGCGGGTCCGGCCAAGGCGCCGGCCGTGATGGTCGCCGCGGCGCCGGTCTCGGTGCCCGCCGCTCTGGTCGCCGCCGCCGCCATGGGGCCGGACGATGCCGGGCAGCCGGTGGTCACCGCCAACGATGACGAAGACGGCGACGCCGTGATGCCGGCCAGCATCAGCAGCAACGATGCGCTGCTTCCGATCCTGAAGCCGGGCAGCGGCCTGCAGCTGCAGGTCGCGGATTCCGCTTCGCCGGATCCGCAGGCGATCGAGAACGTCTGGCATTCGGGCAATACCGGCTACGGGGTCCAGGTCGGCGCCTATTCGCAGTACGCGCCGGCGCAGAAGGCGGCGGTCCGCGTCACCCGCGCGATGCCGGACATCTTCACCGACTCGCGGATCGCGATCGACGAGCAGGGCAAGCTCTACCGGGCCCGCGTCACCGGCCTCAGCAAGGCCGATGCCGAGAAGGCCTGCGCACAGCTGAAGGCGAAGAACGCAGACTGCATGGTCTTCGTCACCGATGACGGGCTCGCCAAGGCGAACTGAGCCGATCTTTCCGCCGAGCGTCTAGATCGTCAGGACTCTCGGCTCGATCTGGACCACGTCGATCGACGGAGCGCCGCCGGCGGCATTGGATGCCGTGTACACCGCGGCAATCGCCAGCTCGACCGTGCTGACGACCTCCAGGATTCCGATCGTGATCGGCGTCGGCCCGACCGGCGGCGCCCCCAAGACGAGTTCCAGAATCCGGCAGCAGTCCACCATGGTGGCCGCGTGCGCGGGCAGGCGCATCGCTTCGACCTTTGCCACGGCCGCATGGGCTGGCTCTCGGCCCGACGCGGCGCCGACCAGCGTCAGCGGGATGGATGCCATGACGACCGGCGCCAATTTCTCCGTCGGGTTGAGAATATTGATCTCGGTCGAGTAGCGGCCGGGCACCACCGGCGTGCAACCGCAGCAACCGTCCTTCTGCTCGCCGCAGACGAATTTAACGCTGTAGACGAAGAGCCTGAACTCCGGAGGCCGGACGACGACCGCGTCCCTTCCCGGCTGCTCGATCCCGATCGAAGGCGGGGCGATCGAGCCGGGGTCGGAGCAGACATCCACCCGATAGCTGCCGTTGGCGAGATCGTGGACGGCGCCGGAAGGCGTGCTGCCGGGCTGGGCGAGGACCTTGAATCCGTCCAAGCGGCCGGGCCCGAGCAGATTCCCGTACCTGTCGCGCGGCGTGAACGTCATCCGCACGCAGGGTCCGCCGTCCGGTCCATCACCCAGCGGCGTCGTGGTGACCGTCGTCTTGCCGGGATCGATGCCGACATCCACGTGGATGGACCAGAAGATCTCGCGTGTGCCGGTGCACCCGCTTGTGTACTCGGCCTTCGCATGGAAGGTGTAGTTGCCTTCCACGTTCAGCAGATCCGGCAGCGGCCGGCCGAACAGCCCGCCCGGTTCGAACGATCCGTTGATGCCGGGCTCGTCGGAAAGCGCGATCGTGGTATCGACGTAGCGCGCAACCGGATTGCCGGTCGCGGTCTCGATCGCCTTCAAGGTCGCCTGCCGGGCGGGGATGATGTCCCCGTCGACCAATCCGGGCGGCTTCAGGCCGGCGGCACTCAGGGCATTGCCGACGCTGGCATCCGGCCGGTTGATCGTCAGCAGGACGTTCATCTCTTCCGGCCAGCCGCCGTTGCTGTAGCGGACGATGACAAGTGGATTGACTGTGTCGCCGGTGTAGTAGCGCCGGTTGTCGGGCATGCGCGACATGACCGGTCCGCCTGTCGCGATGACGTTGATGAAATAGCGCAGCGCGGGGGTCGGCGGCTGAATCTCGCCCCCGCCGGCCGGACGAACGACACGCACATGCCAGAGGCCGTCCCGCTCGCCGCCGATCGGCAGGCTGAAGCGCAGGAAGGTCCAGGTCCGGCCGTCCGAAGAATGCACGGCCGGCGTCACGCTGTTGACGACCGCACCGCCGGGACTGGTCAGCTCGAGCAGCAAAGAAGTATCGGTCCGGCTCCAGCCGGCGACCACGGTGATCGCGTCCTCGCCGCAGATCCGGAAGGGAGTCTTCACTCCCGATTGATTGGCCGGCAGATCGACTTCCGGGTCGTGGATGACCCCGTTCTCGAAGATGTTGCCGAAGGCGTCCGAGAAGAACTTCTCCAGCGTCAGCCCGCCGCCGGCGCGCAGGTATCGGCCGCCATGGTCGTTGGCCAGCGTGCTCAGCAGATTGCCGTCGAGGCTGGACTCGGAGCCAAAACCGATCGCGTGGATGGTCAGGCCGGTGAGATCGACGTCCGCCGGCGCAAGCCCTTCGTTCTGCAGGCCGTCGGTCATCAGCAGGATCGCCCGCGGATTCGCGCCGGCCGGATTGAGCTCGTTCTTCGCCATGTTCAGGCCGCCGCCGATCGACGTCCGGCTGCCCGGCGTCAGGCCGCCGACCTTGCCCGCAATGAAGGGCGGCGGGCCGATCAGCGTCGTCTTCAAGGCGGCCGTCACGTTTGCGCGGCCTTGCTCCAGGTGCGGGTTGGTGTCGAACGAAACCAGCCCGGCGCGATTGCCGCCCGTATTGATGAGCTGGTAGAACAGCGACGCTGCATCCCGCGCCGCTTCAATCTTGGGCCGCCCGGTCCCATCGTCCTCCGACATGCTTCCGGATCGATCGAACACGACCATGACGTCGCGCGTGACCGGCGGCGGCGGTGCCGGCACGGTCGCGGTGATGACCGTCGCGGTCGGGAAGTAGCGCAGGTCCAAGCATTGGAAGTGACAGCACGGATCGCCGTTGGAAAGCACGCCGACAATGCGTCCGGCCATGTCGAACAGTCCGGAGCCGGAGCTGCCGCCCGACACGTGGACGCTCTTCGGCACGGTGACGCTGGAACCGCCGCTGGCTTTCACGCTGGAGAATCCCTCCGCAACGGGCGGCGAGAGCTTCTTCGCCGCACCGTTCGGATGGTGGATTCCGAAGACCTTCTCGCCCACCGCCGGCAGATCGTGCCGCATCTGGCAGATCGGTATGCCGAGCACCGGCTCCTTGAGCCGAAGGATGCTGAAATCGCCGACCCCATCGTTGTGGTGGGCGATGACCTCCTTCACCTTGTAGACCTTCGGACTGTAAGACGCCGGCCGGTTTCCGTTCTCGTCCGTCGCATAGTCGAAGATGATCGAGCTCGAAAGCGCCTCTTCCGGGGTGTGGCAGTGTCCCGCCGTGATGATCTTGTCGGAATCGATGAGCGTGACCGAGCAGGTCGACAAGCCAGCGACGCCGGCCTGCACATCCACGGTGACGATCATGCCGACGCTGCGCATCACCTTGTTACGGACATCCGTGGCGTCCGTGACCTTCGCCGCATTGTCCCAGTGCGGCGGCTGTGTGCAGAACCAGAACGGATCGTAGTCCGGCTCCGGATAGGCCGGATCGACGTAGAAGGGATCGCAATTGGAAGTGCCCGAATGGAACGAGGCCGGCACCCCGGCGTGGCGTTCGCCGCGGCCGAATTTGTCCAGCTGTACGCTGCCATTGGCCGCGCCGCCCTTCACGTAGGTGATCTGAACGCTGCCGCCGGTCAGGTAAACATTGACGGGACGGGTCCAGAATTCCGGACCGTCCGCCGCCGTGAAGGTATCGGTGCCGTATCCGAGCTGGACCTGGAGCTGATCGCCCGGCTGGAAGTTCAGATTCGTGAAGTGGAGCATCAGCAGTTTCGTGCCGCCGGGCGCCGCGGCCGGACTGAAGGTCGTCGTGCCGGGACCGATCGTCTGCGCGGGGCTCACAGCCTGAAGCGTACCGGTGATATGGGACATCGCCGTCCTCCCTACGCGCGTTGCGGCACGATCTGCTCGACGTCGATGGACACGCCCGACGCGTCCAGTCCGGTCGCCGTATAGACCGCGGTGACGGCGATCGGGCCGCTCGCTCTGATTTCCAGGAATCCGATCGTGATCGGCAGCGCGGAAGCAGGTGCGCCTTTGAACAGCAGCTCGGCGATCCGGCAGCAGTCATCCATCGTTGCCGTTTGCGGCGGCAGCACGATCTTGTCTTCGGCCTGCACGGCGCTCGATTTCGGACTCTTGCCGGCCGGCGCGCCGGCCAGAACCACGGGGATGAACCGCTTGCGGATCACGACCTCCTTGATCCCGTAGTTGTGGATGTTGATGTCGGTGGCGTAGCGGCCGGGTTGCACGGAGGTGCACGCGCAGCCGCAAGCCGGCTGCTCGCCGCAAACGAATTTCACCGAGTAGACGAGCTCCCGCGGCGGGCAGGCGGGGATGGTGATCCTGACTTGCTTGCGGGCGACCACCTCCTGGTCGCAGACCACGTCCAGCGTGCCGAGGAACGACTGGGGCTCCGCCGTGCAGGGGCGCCCGTGGAACCGGACGCGGAAGGTGAGGGTCAGCTCGCCGGTGACCCCGTTGAAGCCGCCGGGCGGATTGATGGAATCGATGAAGGGCGCGATCGACGCCGAGGGCACGAGATTGAGGGTCTGGCACCGGTGGCCCTTCGGGATCGTGACCGTAATGGTCTCGTCCAGAACATCCGTCGGGTTGAGCGTGAGGTCGTTGGTCGCCGGATTGATGGTGACCGCGGCGGCGGCGTCTGGCCGATCCGGATCGTGGTGGGAAGCGGGCTTATCGTTCTTGCCTGGCGCTTTTGTTGCCATGTCAGCTCCTCCCACCAATCGGTGCGGGCGCGGCGCCGCGCGTCACACCTGTGATGATCAGCGCGTTCCGCTCGCAAGCGAGCATGACGTGCGGCTTTGGCTTTCAGTCGCGGGTTTAAGCGGGGTCAGGCGGATATTCAGGGACACGCGGGGGAACGGTTCGCCCGACGCCGGTTAGTGACGGCGCAATCTGCCATTGCAATTCGCGCGGCGTCTATTGGCCTAAGGGCCATGCGCGCGATGAAGACGGCGCGGCCTGATCGGGCCGCGCGGCTGCGGCGGGGGATGTCCTCACCATAAAAAAGCCCTCCCCCGGGAGATCCGAGGGAGGGTGCTGCAAGTTTACCAGGCCTAGAAGTCGAAGTTGCCGATGTTTTCCTTGGTGAAGGTGGTCGGCGCGCCGAGCAGCACTTCGCTGCCGTTGATGATCTGGAGATCACCGAGCTTGCCGGCCTTCACGCTCTTCGCACCGGGCTTCAAGTCGCCATCGACCACGGCGCGGAGCACATGCATCGCGGCATAGCCGAGATCGACCGGGTTCCAGAGCACGACCGACTTCACGCAGTCCTTCTCGACATAAGGCTTCATCGCGTTCGGCGTGGCGAGACCGACCACCGCGATCTTGCCGCACTTGCCGGCCTGGGTGACCGCTTCGGCCGAGGCCGGGGTCGCGACGCTGGTCATGCCGAAGATGCCTTTGAGGTCATCGCCGTACTTGTTGATCAGCGTGGTCGCCTGGTTGAACGAGAGGTTGTTGTCCTCCTGGGCTTCCACCGTCTCCAGCCACTTCATCTTCGGATGGCACTTCGCCTGGTAGGCGCCCATCTCGGCGATCCAGCGCGCCTGGTTCGGCGTGGTGAAGGTCGAGGTGACGATGGCGAACTGGCCGTCCTCGCCGATCTCCTTGGCCATGTCGTCGATCAGGGCTTTCGCAATACCATTGAACTCGGCCTGGTTCACGAACCACTCGCGGGCATCGGGCTGCGAGTTGGCGTCGTAGCCGACCACGTGGATGCCCTTGGAGAGCGCCTTCTTCAGGACTGGCGCGATCGCCACCGGATCGTTGGCGGCGAACAGGATGCCGTTCACGCCGCTGGTGATGTAGTTGTCGATGAAGGAGATCTGCTGGTCGATGTTGGCCTGGGTCGGGCCGTCGGTCTTGGCCTCGACATTGCCGAGCTCCTTCGCCGCATCGGCGATGCCCTTCGAAGTCGCGTTGAAGTAGCCGATGCCGATCAGCTTCGGTACGTCGACCACGGTGATCTTCTTGCCCTTCAAGTCCGGGGCGCCGGTCGGAGCACCGCCGTCATAGGGCTTCGCCGCAGCTTCGCCCGGCGTGTTGTCGCAGGCCAAAGGGTTGGTCGGCAGGTTGTCGCCGCCGGTCCAGGCCGAATCCGCCATGGCCGCAGTTCCGACGCCCAGGGTCAAGCCCAGGGCGGCGGTCAGAAGCAGAGTCTTACGCATCGCTTTTCCTCCTCATGTGGTGCGCGGTTTGTTGTGACGGCGAGCCGCGCCTGCCTCCCAAACTAGCCGTCGCCGTCTCGACTCAAGAGATTGCCGACCAGGATCGCGGCGATCAGCACCGCCCCGATGACCACGATCGTTCCGTCGCCCTTGACGCCCGAAAGCGCCAGGCCGTTCTTCAAGGCCTGCATCAGGATGAGGCCCAATGCTGTGCCAATGATCGTCCCGCGCCCGCCGAAGATCGATGTGCCGCCGAGGACCACCGCGGTGATGACGTCGAGCTCGTAGCCGGTGCCCATGTCGGAGCGCGTGGTCGAAACGCGCGAGACGAAGATCACCGCCGCCAAACCCGAGATCAGGCCGGAGGCGCCGTAGATCAGCAGCTTGGCCCGATCGACCTTCAAGCCGGAGAAGCGCGCCGCCACCTCGTTGGAGCCGATCGCATAGGTGGTGCGGCCGAAGGTGGTCATGCCGAGAATGAACGCGGCGATCGCGAAGCAAACGATCAGGAGCCAGAGCTGGGTCGGGACGCCCAGCACCTCGCCCTGCCCCAGCACGAAGAACCAGTCGGGATAGCCACGCACCGAGCGCGCCTGGCTGATGCCTTCCGCCAATCCACGATAGAGCGCGAGGGTGGCCAGGGTCGCGATCAGCGGCGGCACCTTGAAGCGGGTGATGATGAACCCGTTGCCCAGGCCCGCGACCGCGCCGACGATCAGCGCACCGATCATCGCCACCGGCAGCGGCATGCCCATATTCTGCCAGAAGACGCCGAGCAGGATGGCGCAGAGGCCGAAGATCGAGCCGACCGACAGATCGATGCCGCCGGTCACGATGACGAAGGTCATCGGGAGCGCGATCAAGCCGACCTCGGCCATCAAGCGGCCCTGGTTCAGCAGGTTGTCCGTCGTCCAGAAATGCTCCGATTGCGCGGCGAGCACGACGAGGGCCGCGACCAGCAGCACGCCGAGGATCGATTCATGGCGCAGCACGCGGTTCATGACCATGGTCGCCATCAGATCCTCCGGCGCCGCGCCATGTCGGCGAGCACGGTGGCGAGAATCATCAGACCCTGCACCGCGCGCAGCCAATAGGCGGAGACATTGAGGAAGACCAGCGAGGAGCCGATCGCGGCGAACAGGATCGCGGCGAGCGTGGAGCCGATCACCGTGCCGGTGCCGCCGAGGATGCTGACGCCGCCGACCACCGATGCGGTGATCACAGTCAATTCGAGATTGGGCGGCACGGTCGATTGGATGACCTGGAGCTGGGTCGCGAACAGCACGGCGGCAATGCCGGCGAACAGCCCATGGATGGTGAAGACGCCGACGATCGAGGGCTGGATGCGGATGCCGCTGACCCGGGCCGCCTCCGGATTGCCGCCGATCGCATAGACGGTGCGGCCGAACACCGAATACTTCATCCAGAGCGCTGCCAGCACGGTCAGCACCACCATGAAATAGACCGAGGACGGAATCCCGAACAGGCGGAACTGGGCGATCATGAATTCCGGCGGCATGCCGCTGATCCAGGCGCCGCCGGTGACGCTGATGAGGCCACCCTTGAGGATCGAGAGCATGCCGAGCGTCACCACGATCGACGGAATCCTCACATAGGCGACCAGGACTCCGACCCCGGCATTGATCACCATGCCGATCAGAATCGGCACCAGCCAGCAGAGGATGATCGGGTAGCCGTTGACCGCCATGGTGCCGGCGATGGTACCGAGCACGCCGATCAACGAGCCGACCGAGACGTCGATATTGCCGGAGATGATGACCAACGACATGCCGATCGCGGCGATCGCGATATAGGCGTTGCTGTGGAAGATGCTGAGGAAGTTGTTGCCGCTCAGGAAACGTGGGTTGTAGAGCCAGACGCCGATACAGAGCACGACAATGACGCCGAGGATGACGATCTCCTGGCCGTAGGCTTCGAAGACCGACTTCCAGCGGCGGATCGGAACCGGGCGTGTCATGGTCTCCGCCGTCATGATGCCGCCACCCCCGTTAAACCAGCAGGGGCTGACTCCAAGCTGGCGCCGACCTTGGCCGCGGTCATCGCGGCACCGACGGCATCCGGCGTCGCGTCCTTGCGCTCGAACTGCCCGACGATGCGGCCGCCGCGCATCACCAGCACGCGGTCGCTCATGCCGAGCACTTCGGGCAATTCACTGGATATCATCAGCACGGCGAGGCCCTGGCCGGCGAGCCGGCTCATCAGCGCATGGATCTCGGCCTTGGCGCCGACATCGATGCCGCGAGTGGGCTCGTCCATGATCAGCACGCGCGGCTCGGTCGCGACCCATTTCGCCAGCACGACCTTCTGCTGGTTGCCACCGGAAAGCTGCTTCACCCGCTGCTCCGGTCCGCGCGTCCGAATGCCGAAACGCTGGATTGAGTCCTTCGCGAGGCTGCCTTCACGGGAGCGATCGACCACGAAGGCCTTGGCGATGCGGTCGAGGATCGCCAGCGACACGTTCTCGCGCACGGTCTGCGGGCGAATGAGGCCCTGCAACCCGCGATCTTCCGGCACATAGGCAATCTTCAGGCGGCGCGCATCGTCCGGGCTGGAGATCGTCACCGGCTTGCCGTCGATCAGGATTTCGCCCGAGGTCGCCGGGGTGATGCCGAAGATGGTGAGCGCGGTTTCGGTGCGGCCGGAGCCGACCAGGCCGGCGATGCCGACGATTTCGCCCGCGCGCAAGGTGAAGCTGATGTCGCGCACCACATTGCGGTAGCAGAGGTTCTTCACCTCGAGCACGGTCGCGCCCGGCGCGGTGTCGGTCTTGGGGAAGAGATGGTCGATGGCGCGGCCGACCATCATGGAGACGAGATCGCCCTCGGTCACTTCGCCGATCGGCTTGGTGCCGACATAGGTGCCGTCGCGCAAGACCGTGACGCGATCGGCGAGCGCGAAGATCTCCGGCAGGCGGTGCGAGACATAGATGATGCCGACGCCGCGGTCGCGCAGGCGCTTCACCACCTCCATCAACTTGCGCGCATCGGCATCGGCGAGCGCGGCGGTCGGCTCGTCCATGATGACGAGCTTGGCATTCTGCGACAGCGCCTTGGCGATCTCGACCCGCTGGCGGTTGGCGACCGAGAGCTTGCCGACGGCGGTATCGACGTCGAGATCCGGACTGTCGAGCGAATCCAGCAAGGCGCGGGCGCCGGCGCGCATCGCATTCCAGTCGAGCGTCCCCCATTTGGTCTTGGGTGCGTGGCCGAGATAGATGTTCTCGGCAACGGTAAGATCGGGGAAGAGCAGCAGCTCCTGATAGACCGTGGCGATGCCATGCGCCGCCGCCTCGCGCGGCGAGGAGAAGCGCACCGGCTTGCCTTCCAGGCGCACCTCGCCCTCATCGGCATGGATCACGCCGGCCACGATCTTGATCAGCGTCGACTTGCCGGCGCCGTTTTCGCCCAAGAGCGCATGCACTTCGCCGGGACGGACGTCGAAGCTGATCTCTTTCAGCACCTTCACGGGGCCGAAGGATTTCGAGACGCCGGAGACTTCGAGCAGGTTGGTCATGCGGGGAGGGCCTCCCGCCAGGCCCGCTTGTATTCCGCCATCGGCAGGTCGATCGGCTCGACCGCTTCCGGCTCGTCGGGAATGCTGGAGCCCGCGAGCAGAACCGCGCCGGAGACCGTGCCGGTCGCATCGCTGGAGACCATCACCGGCTCCGAACGGCGGAGACTTGCAAGCGCGCCGAGAAAGGCGTGGTTGCCGGTGAGGCTGCCTTCGACGATCACCGGGCCTTTCGCCTGCAGCAGGTCGAAGCAATAGTCGGTCATGAGCGCCAGATAGACGCTGGCGCGTGCGACCGACTGCTCGTCGGTCCGGGTCGGCGTGCCGCCGGGCCCACCCAGAGGGTTCCCGTCGAACGGGCCACCGTCATCGCCCAAGGGCGGAATCAGGATCGAGCCCTGCTCCAGCACGGCGGCGACGTCGTCCATCGTGGTGATGCAGCCGTGGAGGCCTTTGGTGAGACGCGAGAACTCGCGGCCGCCCATGAAATTGCAGCAGGGCACCGGCGTGCCGAGCGCGTCGACGTTGGAGAGACAGTTGCGATTCTCCGGCATCGTCCTTGGGTCGGCACCCGCCGCCATGCAGACCACCCAGGTGCCGGTCGAGGCCACGGCAAACGGGATCGGCCGCGTCATGCGGTGGCGCAGGAACGAGGCGTTGCTGTCATGGATGCCGACCCGCACCTGGCAATCCGACGGCAGGCCGGTCTGGCGGAGGACTTCCTTGGTCAGCGGCCCGGCAACGTCGCTCGCTTTTTTCAGCGGCGGGAAGAGATGGGTCCAGCCCATCTTTTCAGTGAAGCTGCTGAACGTGCCTTCCACGGGGCGCCAGAGTCCGCCATGGCAGCCGAGCGAGGTCACCTCGCTCCAGGCCTGTCCGGTCAGGCGGAAGGCCCAGTATTGCGGATGGCCGAGGATCCATTTGATCCGCGCGAAGCCGTCCGGGAAGTTCTGCTTCTGCCAATAGAGCTGGCGGCCGAACACCAGGCCGTTCGCCATCTTCGGCGTGAAGGTCTCGGAGAACGGTGCGGCGACCGCGTCATAGCCGTCATCCTGGATTGGATGCTCGTAGTCGAGCATCGGCAGCGCGAGATCGCCCGCGGCATCGACCAGCACACCGGCGGCGCCATGGGCGACCGGCACGATGTCGGTGATCTTCGTCATCGCGGCGAGCTTGGTGAGGCCTTTGAGCAAGAAGGCCCAGGTCGCCTCGGTGTCGAAATGCAGATAGGGTGGACCGGGCAGGTTCACGTTCGGTTGCGAGAGCGTGTGCCTAATGGCGCCCCCTTCGACCAGGGAGAGCTTCAGATTGGTCTTGCCGATGTCGAAGACGACGATCGCCATGCGCGTCTACGCTTCAGCGCGCGGTGACGAGTGCTGTCGCAGCGAGAAACTTCATATTGTCCGGCCCCCTGTTCACCGGTTCTTGTTGGTTCGGCCGGTCGCGCCGTTACGCGACCGACGCCGTCTTCATTGGCTGCGCTATGATGACCTTTATTCCGGCATCGGTCAGCATCTTATGCGTGGCCGTTTCGATGCCGTCATCGGTGACGATGGTGTGGATCTTCTCCAGCGGGCAGAGGATGAGGCTGCCGCGGTTGCGGAACTTGCTGCTGTCGGTCAAGACGATCATCTGCTCGGCCTGGCGGATCAGCTTCTGCTCGGCGCGGATCAGCAGCGGATCGGTCTGCATCAGCCCATGCTGGGCGATCGCGCGGGCGCCGATGAAGATCTTCGAGGCGACGAAGCGCTCGATCGTGTCGTCCTCGAAGGGCGAGAGGATCAGGCCCTGCTCGCGGAAGATCTCGCCGCCGGGCAGGATCACCCGCGCCTTGCCGCGCTTCATCAGCACTTCGGCGATCGGGAAGGAATTGGTCAGCACTTCGAGATCGCGGTCGGCAATGAACTCGGTCATCGCGAAGACCGTGGTGCCGCCGTCCATGATGATGGATTCGCCGGACTGGCAGAGCTCGGCCGCCGCGCGGGCAATCGCGCGCTTCAATTCGCGGTTCCGAAGCTGGTTGGTGTCGAAATTGGGCTCGGCCAGAGCTGGCGCGCCGTGCATCGCCTCGGCCCCGCCCCGCACCTTCCGGATGCGGCCGGCGAGTGCCAGTTCCTGAATGTCACGGGCGACGGTGGCGCGCGACGCCTCCAGCCGGGTCATCAAATCCGGCACCGTCGCGTACCCTTGGGTCGCGACGATCTCGCAGATCATGTGGTGGCGTTGCCGTTGCAGCATCGATCCCGAATACCCCGGATCGCTGAGAGGCGTCAAATCGAATTGTTCAAAATTGCTCATCCATCAATCATTTTGCGTCGCAACAAACCCTCGCTGCGATGCAAAATGAACAGAAGTCGTTGACCGGGCCTATTGAGAGGCCTATTCGAAGCGATGGACACGCTCTTCCGAGCGATTGGGTGAGCGATTTTGACGAATTGAGGGAGCGGCGCCGTGGACACGATTGAAGGCATTCCTTCGCTGTGGGACGACAACAAGGCCAAGGGGATGGGCGAGCCGGAGCTGCTGCTCTATCGCTCGAACCTGCTCGGCGCCGATCTCCGCGTCACCAACTACGGCGGCGGCAACACCTCGGCGAAGATTGCCTCCAAGGATCCGCTGACCGGCGAGACGGTGACGGTGCTCTGGGTCAAGGGCTCCGGCGGCGATCTCGGCAGCATGAAATTGGACGGCTTCTCGACCCTCTATCTCGAGAAGCTCGAGCATCTGAAGAAGCTCTATCGCGGCCTCGCGCATGAGGACGAGATGGTGGGTTTCCTGCCCCACTGTACCTTCAACATGAATCCCCGCGCCGCCAGCATCGACACGCCGCTGCACGCCTTCATCCCGAAGGCGCATGTCGATCACATGCATCCCGATGCGGTGATCGCGATCGCCGCCGCGGCGCGCAGCGAGGCGCTCACCACCGAGATCTTCGGCGCGGAGATGGGCTGGCTGCCCTGGCAGCGTCCGGGCTTCGACCTCGGCCTGAAGCTGGGCGAGATGGCGGTGAAGAACCCGGCGTTGAAGGGCATCGTGCTGGCCGGCCATGGCGTCTTCACCTGGGGTGACACCTCGAAGGATTGCTACGACCAGACCCTGCGCATCATCCGCAAGGCCGATGCCTGGCTGAAGCAGAAGCTCGCCGGCAAGACCTTGTTCGGTGGTGCTTCGCGCGCGCCCCTCGCGGTCGCTGAGCGGCAGCGCATCGCTTCCGAGCTGATGCCACTCATCCGCGGCAAGATCTCGGCGAAGCAGCCGAAGGTCGGGCACTTCAATGACTCGCCGGAGGTGCTGGAATTCGTCTGCGCCAAGGATCTCGACGCCTTGGCGGCGCTCGGCACCTCCTGCCCGGACCACTTCCTGCGCACCAAGATCCGCCCGCTGGTGCTGCAATTCGACGGCAAGAACGTCGCGGATCTCGACCACGCGCTGGAGGCGTACCGCGCCGATTACACGGCCTATTACGAGCGCTGCAAGCGCAGCAACAGTCCGGCCTTGCGCGATCCCAATCCGATCGTCTTCCTGGTGCCCGGCGTCGGCATGATCACCTTCGCCGCCGACAAGGCGACGGCGCGGATCGCCGGCGAGTTCTATGTGAACGCCATCAACGTGATGCGCGGCGCCAGCGGGGTCGACACTTACGTCGGCCTCGATGAGCAGGAGGCCTTCGACATCGAATACTGGCTGCTGGAAGAGGCGAAGCTGCAGCGCATGCCGAAGCCGAAGAGCCTGGCCGGCCGTGTCGCCTTTATCACCGGCGGCGCCGGCGGCATCGGTCGCGCCACGGCGGAGGCTTTGCTCGGCGAAGGCGCCTGCGTCGCCCTGGTCGATATCGATCAGGGAAGGCTTGACGGCACGGTGAAGGAATTCGGCGGCAAGCATGGCAAGGACCGAGTCTGGGGCACGGTCGTCGATGTGACCGACGAGAAATCGGTGATCGACGCGTTCAGCGCCGCAGCGCGGCAGTTCGGCGGGCTCGACATCCTGATCTCCAATGCCGGCATCGCCTCCTCCGCCCCGGTCGAGGACACCTCGATCGAGCTCTGGAACAAGAACATCTCCGTGCTCGCCACCGGCTATTTCCTGGTGAGCCGCGAGGCCTTCCGCCTGCTGAAGAAGCAGAAGATCGGCGGCGGCATCGTCTTCATCGCCTCGAAGAACGCGATGGCGGCCTCGCCCGGCGCCTCGGCCTATTGCACGGCCAAGGCGGCGGAAGTGCATCTCGCGCGCTGCCTGGCGCTGGAGGGCGCGCCGGAGGGCATTCGCGTGAACGTGGTCAATCCCGATGCGGTCTTGCGCGGCTCCACGATCTGGACCGGCGACTGGCTGAAGGAGCGCGCCGATGCCTACAAGATCGAGCAGGACCAGCTCGAGGAGCATTACCGCCAGCGCTCGCTGCTGAAGCTCTCGGTCTATCCCGAGGACATCGCGGCGGCGGTGAAGTTCTTCTGCACCGAGGCGCCGAAATCGACCGGCAATATCCTGAACGTGGACGCCGGCAACGCCGTTTCGTTCTCGCGCTGACAAGAAGCCGTTTCTGGGAGGACACCGCCATGACCGGAACCTATCGCATCTCCGCAAGCGACATCGCCGATCAGAATGCCAAGGCATTGCCCGCGCTCAAGGAAGACTATGACGCGCTCGGCCGCAAGCTGGCGCGGAGCGGCACAGACATCGAGACCGTCGCCAAGGCCGTGGCCGGTTTCGGCGTCGCCATCCCGAGCTGGGGTGTCGGCACCGGCGGCACCCGCTTCGCCCGCTTCGCCGGCATGGGCGAGCCGCGCAACGTGTTCGACAAGCTGGAAGACTGCGCGACCATCCAGAAGCTGACGCGCGCGACGCCGACGGTCTCGCTGCACTTCCCCTGGGACAAGAACAAGGACGTGCATGCGGTGAAGCAGCTCGGCGACGAGCTGGGCCTCGGCTTCGACGCGGTCAATTCCAACACGTTCCAGGACCAGGCCGAGCAGAAGCATTCCTACAAGTTCGGCAGCCTCACCCACACCGATGCCGCGACCCGCGCGCAAGCGGTCGAGCACAACATCGAATGCATCGAGCTCGGCAAGGTGCTGGGATCGAAGGCGCTGACGGTCTGGATCTCGGACGGCTCCAATTTCGCCGGCCAGCAGCATTTCGCCCGCGCCCTCGAGCGCTATCTCGAGAGCATGAAGGCGATCTATGCCAACCTGCCGGAAGACTGGCTGGTCTTCATTGAGCACAAGATGTTCGAGCCGGCCTTCTATTCGACGGTGATCTCCGACTGGGGCACCAACTACTGGGCGGCCACCCAGCTCGGGCCGAAGGCGCGCTGCCTGGTCGATCTCGGCCATCACGCGCCCAACACGAACATCGAGCAGATCGTCGCGCGCCTCATCCAGTTCGGCAAGCTCGGCGGCTTCCATTTTAACGACAGCAAATACGGCGACGACGATCTCGACGCCGGCTCGGTCAATCCGTTCCAGCTGTTCCTGGTGTTCAACGAGCTGGTCGATGCCGCCGACCGCGGTGCGCTCGATGTGGCGCCGGCCTATATGCTCGACCAGTCGCACAATGTGACCGACCCGGTCGAGAGCCTGATGGCGAGCGCGATGGAGCTGCAGCGCCGTTACGCGCAAGCCTGCCTGATCGACCGCGCGCGGCTCGAGCAGGCCCAGGCCGAGAATGATGCGCTGATGGCCTTGGACACGCTGAAGGCCGCCTTCAACACCGACGTCTCGCCGATCCTCGGCATGGCGCGGCATCGCGGCGGCGGCGCCATCGATCCGGTCGGCGTCTATCGCTGGTCGGGCTACCGGCGGCATAAGGCGAACGAGCGGCCGGCGCAGTCGAAGCAGTCGGCGGGGATTGTTTAGGAGTAGTTGGAGAGAGTCATCGACCCCTCACCCCGGCCCTCTCCCGCAAGGGGAGAGGGGGATTGTGTCCGCACTCCCGCGCGTAAGAATTCCGGATCGTCTGTATCAACAGCGAGAATAACCCCCTCTCCCCTTGCGGGAGAGGGCGGGGTGAGGGGTCGACGGGTCTATCCAGCGCAGTGCCTGCTATACTCACCCCATGACCGACCCGATCCAATTCACTCTTGCCGTCGCCATCATCCTGGCGACACCCGGGCCCACAAACACTTTGCTGCTGACGGGTGGCGCCGCGTCCGGCTTCCGCGCGCTGCGGCTGATTCCGGCGGAGGTGCTGGGGTATCTGACGACGATCCTGATCGTCGGCTATCTGATAGGCGATTGGGTGCAGGGCGTGCCGTCCGCGGCGATGGCGCTGCGGATCGTGGTGGCGGCTTATCTGCTCACTCTTGCGATGCGTCTTTGGCGTACTGGATTGCAGGCGGGCGCCACGCAGCGGTTGATCACCTTCCGGGACGTGCTGGTGACCACGATGCTGAATCCGAAGGCTTTACTCTTCGCGCTCGGCATCATCCCGGTCCATGCCGCGGACAGTCTGGCCTATTTCGTCGCCTTCGTTCCGATGGTGATCGCCGCCGGTTCCGGCTGGACTCTGCTCGGCGTGGCGCTCACGCGCGGGCTACTGCCCAAGTCGAGCGCGCATCTGGTCCCGCGCATCGGCGCGGTCGCGATCACCGCTTTCGCCTGCTATCTGGTGATCGCGCCGCTCCTGAAGCCGGCGGCCTAGGCTATTTCTTAGCCCGGCGCGCCGCAGTCTTCTTCGTGGCTTTCTTTGCGGCCTTCTTGTTGGACTTTTTCGCGGCCTTCTTGACCTTCTTCGGCTTGGAGCCGCGGGCCTGCAGCGGTTCCAGCGCCACGGCCTTGCCGCTCGCGGCCGATTTGTAGGCGGCTTCACAGCAGGCGAAGGTCTTGAAGTTGTCTTCGGCTGAGACATCCGCGGGCTTGCCGCTGCGCAGCGCTTTCAGGATATGCGCGTTGGTAGCGAGCACGCTTTCTTGGATGATGTGCCAAGGCCGCGCCGCCCAATGCAGCACCTCGGCATCAGCGTGTTCCTTGGTGATCTTGCCGTCTACCATGATCTCGATGTCGAAATTCTTGTAGAGGATGATCGCGCCCTTCGGACCTTCGAGCTCGATCAGGGTCTGCGGGAAGATGTCGGGCAGGCGGTGGGCGCCGTAGGTGCATTCCACCATCGAGACGGCACCGTTGGTGTGCTTCATCATCATGGTCGCGGTGTCCTCGCCCTTCGCCTTCGGATTGCGGCGCTGGGTCTCGCAGGTCACATGCTCGACCTCGCCGAGGAAGGCGCGCGCCAGGTCACAGACATGGACGCCGAGATCGTTGATGACGAACCGCGTCTCGTTCAGCAGATAGGGCTGGCCCTTGTAGATGTCGTAATCGGTGCGAAAGCTGACCCGGCCCCAGGACGGCGTTCCGATGACACCCTGGCGCAAGAGCTCGGTGATCCGGCGCAACGGCGCCTGGAAGCGGAAGTTCTCATGCACCGCCAGGAAGACGCCGGCCTTCTTGGCGGCGAGGGTCATGGCGCGGCAGTCGCCGAGATTGAAGCCGAACGGCTTCTGCACGACGGTCGGGATGCGCTTGGCGACGGTCTTCAGCACCTGCTCGCGATGGGTTTCGACCCGGGTCACGATGTCGATCAGGCCGGGCTTCTCCTTGGCGAGCAGCGCGTCGAGATCGGTGTACCAGCGCGGCACGTTGAAGGTCTTCGCGGCGGCCTTGGCCTTCTCCGCATCGATATCGCAGACCGCGATCAGCGCGACGCCGTCCGAGGCCAAGTCGCGCCAGGCATTCAGATGGTTCTGTGCGAAGAATCCGCAGCCGACGACCGCAACGCCAATCCGATCCGGCATCTCTCTCCCCCAATTTTCATGACTCGTGGAGCGGCGACATTAGCAAAGCCGCCGCGGATTTCGGCCGAGTTTCTTGACTCTTAGCGGCCCGGATGAGAAAAGAAAAGTGGTCTGTCCACTTTTATGGACCGTCCCACTCAAACAAACCGGGCCGAAATCGGCCCTTTCCTCGGGAGGAGGAACCATGCGCGAGACCTCACGTCGGAGACTACTCCAGGGCGCAGCCGCGCTCGGCGCCGCCAGCGCGCTGCTGCCGCACGGCGCCCTTGCCGCCAACAACCCGGCGCAGATCGGCGTCGTCGGCAAGGTGAAGATTCCCTGGTTCGACAATGTGGCCAAGGGCGTCGAGAAGGCCGGCTCCGATCTCGGCGTCACCGCGTCCATCATCAACCCGACCACCGACGACCCGGCCGAGCAGGTCCGCGCCATCGAGGATCTCATTGCCAAGAAGGTCGATGTGATCGGCGTGGTGCCGAACGATGCCAAGGCGGTCGAGCCGGTGCTGGGCCGCGCCCAGGCCGCCGGCATCAAGGTCATCATGAACGAATCGCCCGGCCAGAAGAACGCCGACTGGGACATCGAACTGATCCAGGACCAGGCTTTCGGCGAGGCGCATCTCGAGGCCTTTGCCGAGGCGATCGGCGGCGAGGGCAAGTATGTCGTCTATGTCGGCGGCCTCACCGTCACGCTGCACAACCTCTGGGCCGACTACGCGGTCGAGCTGCAGAAGAAGAAGTATCCGAAGATGCAGCAGGTGGGCGACCGGTTCGGCGTCTCCAACAGCGTCGATGATTCCTACAAGACCGCGGTCGACCAGATGCGTGCCAATCCGGACCTCAAGGGGTTTCTCATCTTCGGCGCCAACGGCCCGATCGGTGCCGGCCAGGCGGTCGCCGACCGTGAGAAGATCGGCAAGGTGAAGGTGGTGGGTCCCTTCATCCCGAGCCAGGGCATCAAGCTGATGAAGGCCGGTGCCATCACCCGGGGCTATCTCTGGAATCCGGTCGATTCCGGCTATGCCCTGGTGGCGCTCGGCAAGGTGCTGGCCGCCGGCGGCGAGATCAAGGACGGCATGGATCTCCCCGGCATGGGCACCTGCCAGGTCAATGCCGAGAAGAAGGTGATCCGCGCCAACAAGCAGATCGATCTCAATCCCCAGACCATCGACGCGTGGGCTAAGATCATCTGATCGGAGCGACAACAAGGCTGCGCCCGCTCCGGGATGGGGCGGGCGCAGTTGCGTCATGGTGGGCTGAGATGTTTCTGACACTCTCCGACATCAGCAAGAGCTTCGGCGGCACCCGCGCCTTGGACGCGATCGACTGGTCGGTCGAGGCCGGCGAGGTGCATTGCCTCGTGGGCGAGAACGGGTCCGGCAAATCGACCCTGATCAAGATCCTGGCCGGCGTGCATGCGCCGGATGCCGGCGGCAGCATCACCATCGACGGCGTCTTGCATGAGCGGCTCTCGCCGCAGCAGGCCAAGGCGCTCGGCATCCAGGTCATATTCCAGGACCTCTCGCTGTTTCCGAACCTGACGGTGCTGGAGAATATCGCCATCGATCTGGAGCTCGGCGCCGCGTTGAAACCGCCGCCACGGGCGGCGATGCGCGAGGCCGCCAAGGCCGCGCTCGCAAGACTGGATGCGCATCTGCCGCTGGATGCGCGGGTCGGCGACCTGCCGGTGGCGCAACGCCAGATCGTCGCCATTTGCCGTGGGCTCGCCGCCAATGCGCGGCTGCTGTTCATGGACGAGCCGACTGCGTCGCTGACCCGGCACGAGGTCGATCTGCTGCTCCAGAGCGTGCGCCGGCTGAAAGCACAAGGCGTCGCCATCGTCTTCGTCAGCCATCGGCTGGAAGAGGTGGTGGAGATCGCCGAGCGCGTGACCATCCTGCGCGACGGGAAGAAGGTCGGCACCTATCCCACCGCCGAGATCGACGACCATCGCCTGGCCGAGCTGATGACGGGGAGCCGGATCGAGCACAAAGTGCAGGCGCGGCGGCACGATGCCGCGACGCCGAGACTGGAGGTGCGGAATGCCGCGCGGCGCGGCGAGTTCTCGGACGTCTCCTTCGCGCTGCATCCCGGCGAGATCCTGGGCCTGATCGGCCTGCTCGGCGCCGGCCGCACCGAGCTGGCATTGGCTTTGTTCGGGATGGCGCCGCTGGAGAGCGGCGAGATCCTGCTCAACGGCGCGCCGCTGAAGCTGCGCTCGAACCAGGACGCGGTCTCGGCCGGCATCGCCTATGTGTCCGAGGACCGGCTCTCGCTCGGCCTCAACCTCAGGCAATCGATCGCCGACAATGTCTCGGTGACGGTGCTCGGTGAGCTCACCGGCAAGTTCGGCCTGGTCTCGCCCGGGGATCGCGGCCGCATGGCGCAAGGCTGGGTCGAGCGGCTGGGGATCCGCGCCGCGCATGTCGATGCGCCGGTGCAGACTCTTTCCGGCGGCAACCAGCAGCGCGTCGTGCTGGCCAAATGGCTGGCGACCGATCCCAAGGTGCTGATCCTCGACAGCCCGACCGTCGGCGTCGATATCCGCAACAAGCAGGGCATCTACGACGTGGTGCGCCAGCTTGCGACACGCGGCGTGGCCATCCTGCTGATCTCCGACGAGGTGCCGGAGGTCTATTTCAACGCCGATCGGATCCTGCATATGCGCGAAGGCCGGATCGCCGGCAGCTTCGTGCCGGGCGAGCAGAGCGAGCACGAATTGGCGGAGGCGCTCTATGCCTAAGGCGCTGCAACTGGTCTTCGGCAAGACCGAGGCCGCCTTGGGTGCGGCGATCGTCATCACCGCGATCGTGCTCTCGCTCTCCTCGCCCTATTTCCTGACCGTGCCGAACCTGGTCGACCTCATAGAGGCCTATGCCGTCACCACCATCCTGGCGGCCGGTGTCTTCGTCGTGCTGGTCTCGGGTGGGATCGATATCTCCTTCACCGCCACCGCTTCGGCCGCGCAATACCTCGCCGCCACGCTGATCGTCAGCCACAACGTGCCGGCCGTCCCTGCCCTCGCCCTCGCGGCGCTGCTCGGCATCGCCATGGGCAGCATCAATGCGCTGCTGACCTATCACCTGCGCGTGGTTTCGATCATCGTCACCATCGCGACCTCGAGCATCTACTACGCGGTGCTGATCTATTTCACCGATGCGCAGGAGATCTACAACCTGCCGGACTGGTGGTCGAACGGCGTCTCCTTCTTCCGCACTGAGACCGCGGCCGGGGACATCGTGAAGATCACCTTGCCGATCGTCGTGATGATCGCGGTCCTGGCGCTGACGCATTATTTGATGGACCGCACGGGGATCGGCCGCCAGGTCTACGCCTTCGGCGGCAATCCGGAAGCAGCGAGCCGGGTCGGCATCGGCGTCTTGAAGGTGCAGCTCTTCGCCTATGGCTATCTCGGCCTGCTGGCGGCGATCGCCGGTTTCATCCAGGCGGGCCGCGTGCACCAGGCGGTGCCGACGGCGATGAACGGCACGGAATTGAACGTGCTGGCGGTGGCGATCCTGGGGGGTGCAAGTCTCGTCGGCGGAATCGGCTCGACGGGCGGCGTCATCCTCGGCGTGCTGTTCCTGGCCATGCTGCAGAACGGGCTCAACCTGCTCGGCGTCTCCTCCTATTTCTTCGGCGTGGTGACCGGGCTTGCGATCCTGGTCTCGATCACCATGACCGGCCTTGCCGAGAAACTCGCGCGCCGCCGCCGCGTCACGAGGACCGGGTGATGGCGGATACACCCGCACGCGGCCTCAACGCCGGGTTGGACCGGCTGATGGCCAATCTGCGCCGGGGCGGGTTCGGGATCGGCGGCCTGCTGCTGATCCTGATGGTGCTGGTGGCGGTCTTCTCTCTGTTCGAGCCGGCCACCTTCCCGCGCGCCACCACGCTGCAGGCGATGATGTTCCAGATCCCGGAACTGGGCCTGCTCTCGCTCGCCATGGCGATCCCGCTGATCTCGGGCGGCATCAACCTCGCGATCATCGCGACCGCCAATGCTGCGGGCCTGCTGATGGCTTGGATCCTGACCGTACTCATGCCGCCCGAGACGCAAGGCGGCGCGCTGGCGCTCTGGATCCTGGGCGCCTTCGCCACCGGCCTGCTGCTCTGCCTGGTCGTGGGCGCGGTGACCGGGCTCATGGTCGCCGTCCTCGGCGTGCACCCGATCCTGGTGACGCTCGGGACCATGACCTTGCTGCACGGATTCGGCATCTATTTCACCCGCGGCCGCACGCTCTCCGGCTTTCCCGATGCGCTGCTGCAGATTTCCAACGACACGCTGCTCGGCGTGCCGATCTCCTTCTTCGTGTTCCTGGTTGTCGCGATCCTGGTGCATGTGCTGCTGACCCGCACCGCACTCGGCGTCAAGATCCACATGATCGGCTCCAACCGCGAGGCGACGCGATTCTCCGGCGTCGATACGCGGAAGGTGCTGGTCTGGACTTACGTGCTGTCCAGCCTGCTCTGCTTCCTGGCAGCGATCGTGATGATGGCGCGGTTCAATTCAGCCGGCGCCGACATTGCCGGCTCTTATCTGCTGATCACCATTCTGGCCGCGATCCTCGGCGGAATCGATCCTTATGGCGGCTTCGGGCGGATCAGCGGGCTCTTCGTCGCGCTCTGGATCCTCCAGACCGTCGCCAGCGGCTTCAACCTGATGAACCTGAGCCCGCATCTGGCCTTGGCCTCCTGGGGCTTCATCCTGCTGCTGGTGATGGCCGCCAAGCGCGTGCGCATCTCCTGGAATGCGAGACCGAGAGGGACCAAAACCGAAAGACCGAAAGCATGAACACATACGATTTCGAGAAGCGCACCGCGATCATCACCGGCGGCGCGCAAGGCATCGGGTTTGCCGTCGCCAAGCGCATTCTCGCTTCGGGAGGATCGGTCAGCATCTGGGACCGTGATCGCGCCTTACTCGACAAGACCGTGGAGGCGCTGAACGACATCGACCATGTGCAGGGTCTCTCGGTCGATATCGCCGATCTTTCCGCCGTGGAGAAGGCGACGGCGGCGACCCTGGCGCAGTTCGGCAAGATCGACGTGCTGATCAACAACGCCGCGATCGTCGGCCCGAATGCGGCCACCTGGGAATACCCGCCGGAAGCCTTCCGCGACGTCGTCACCATCGGGCTGATCGGCACCTTCCATTGCTGCCGCGCGGTGGTGCCGCACATGATCGCCGCCAATTACGGCCGGATCGTCAACTTGAGCTCGGTCGCCGGCAAGGAAGGCAACCCGAAGGCCCCGGCCTACAGCGCCACCAAGGCCGCGGTCATCGCCCTCACCAAATCGCTCGGCAAGGAGCTTGCCGGCTATGACATCGCGGTCAATTGCGTGACGCCCGCTGTCGCCAAGACGACGATGGCGCTCAGCCAGGCGCCCGACTTCCTCGCCATGATTCTCTCGAAGATTCCGCGCGGGCGGATGTTGGAGCTTGACGAAGCCGCGTCGATGATCTGCTGGCTGGCGACGAGCGAGAACTCCTTCACCACCGCCTCCACCTTCGACCTTTCCGGCGGCCGCGCCACCTATTGAGGATCCCTCCGATGCGCGTCGGTTTCATCGGCCTCGGCTTCATGGGCCATGGCATGGCCACGAACATCCTCAAAGCAGGTTTCCCGCTGACGGTGATGGCGCATCGCAAGCGCGAGGCGGTCGAAGACCTGGTCGCCAAGGGTGCCGTCGAGGTCCGCAGCGCCGCCGAGATGGTGCGCGTTTGCGACGTGATCCTGCTCTGCGTCACCGGTGCCCCCGAGGTCGAGCGGAACGTCGGCGGCATCGCCGAGGCGCAAAAGCCGTTGATCGTGGTCGATTGCACCACGTCCAATCCCACGACCCTGCTGCGACTGGCACAAGACCACCCGCATCTCACCTTCATCGATGCGCCGCTCGGCCGATCGCCGAAGGAGGCCTGGGCCGGCACGCTTTCGGTGATGGTCGGCGCCGATGTGGATGTGCTGGAGAGGATCCGGCCGGTGCTCGCTGCCTTCGCCTCGACCATTCAGCATGTGGGCGGGCTGGGCGATGGGCATCGGCTGAAGCTGGTGAACAACCTGGTCTCGATGGGTTTCGCGGCGCTTTACGCCGAAGCTCTGGTGCTGGCCAACAAGGTGGGGCTCGGCACGGAGGTGTTCGACGGCTTGATCCGGTCGAGCCGGATGCATTGCGCGTTCTATGACACCTTCATGGGCTGGGCGCTGGACGGCAACAAGGACGCGCATCCCTTCGCGCTCGGCACGGCGGACCACACCGTGGCCGACGTCGATGCGCTGGTTCGGGATGCCGGGATGAAGGCGCCGCTCGCGGCGGCGCTGCGGGAGACGTATCAGGCGGCGGTCGCGGCGGGATATGGCAGCGCGATGCTGCCGGAATTGCCGCGCTTTGTCGCGGAAGTGAATGGGTTGGCGCTTAAGCCGGTGCGAAAATAATCTCTACGTCATGCCGGGCTTGACCCCGGCAATCTTGCGACGAATGGCACCAGATGCCCGGGTCAAGCCGGGCATGACGATGGAGAGTTAGACCACGCCGAATTTCTGGCTCGCCATCGTCCGCTTGGTGCTTTCCTTGATATGGGTGAGATGCTGCGCCATCGCGTTGGCGGCGCGCTCGGGATCGTGGGCGGCGATCGCGGCGGCGATGCCGGCATGGTCCTCGGTGCTCTGGGCGATCAGGCCCGGCTCCGCGGTCGCGCGGCGGCGGACGTGCAGGTCCATGTTGTAGAGACCATAGGCGACGCGCTGCAGAACGGCATTGCCGGCGATCGCCGAGAGCTTCTCGTGGAAGCGGCTGTCGAGGATGCGGAAGCCGACCGGATCTTTCTGAATCGTGGCATGGGCGGCGATCATCTCCTTCAAGTCGGCGATGTCGACGCGCTTGGCCTTGATGGCGGCCTTGCGCACGATCTCGATCTCGACGATGCGCCGGCTTTCGAACGTGTCCTCGATATTGACCTGGGAGAGCTGCAGGAAGATGTCGAGCGGCGCCAGCAAGGTGCGGGCGTCGAGATCGGTCACGAAGGTGCCGCCGCCATGCCGGGATTCGACGATGCCGAGGGTGGAGAGCGCCCGCATCGCCTCGCGCAAAGATGGTCGGCTGATCGAGAAGATCTCCACCAGCTCTCGTTCAGGAGGGAGTCGGTCACCCGGCCGCAGGTTGCCGGTGCGGATCAGCTCGACGATGCGGCCGACCACGCGCTGGCGCAGGTCCTGCTTGTGGATCGGCCCCAGGGCGGCAACGCCCAGGGACCTGGCTTCGGCGCGTTTGGCCATCGGTTCGAGCCTGTCTCCTTCTCCCGGCATTCTAGCCGGGCGAAGGGGTCAGGCTACAGCTTATTCGGCGTGGTGGATCCCGGGCGCCAGCGGCTTCTGGGGCGGTGTCGACTTCTTGCCGCGAAGACCCGCGAGCCAGCGGACCGTCACGTAGAAGACCGGGGTGAAGATCAGGCCGAAGAAAGTGACGCCCAGCATGCCGAAGAAGACGGCCGTACCCAGCGACTGCCGCATCTCGGCGCCGGCGCCGGTCGCGATCACCAGCGGCACGACGCCGAGGATGAAGGCGAAGGAAGTCATCAAGATCGGCCGCAGGCGCGTGGTGGCCGCCTCGACCGCCGCGTCGTAGCGGTTGGCGCCGTTCTCCTCCGCCTGCTTGGCAAACTCAATGATGAGAATGGCGTTCTTCGCGGCCAACCCGATCAGCACCACGAAGCCCACTTGCGCCAGGATGTTGACCTCGATCCCGCGCGCCAGCAAGCCGCTGACCGCGGCCAGGAGGCACATCGGTACAATCAGCACGACCGAGAGCGGCAAGGCCCAGCTCTCGTATTGCGCCGCCAGCACCAGGAAGACGAAGACCACCGAGGCGCCGAAGATCAGGATCGCGGTGTTGCCCGCCGCCTTCTGCTGGAAGGCGAGCTCCGTCCATTCGAACGCGAAGCCATCGGGCAAACGCTCGGCGGCGAGCTTCTCCATCTCGTCGAGGCCATAGCCCGCGGAATAGCCGGGCAAGGTGTTGCCCTGCAATTCCGCCGCCGGATAGAGGTTGTAGCGCGGCACGCGATAGGGGCCGGTCACGTCGCGGAATTCGGCGACTGCGCCCAAGGGCACCATCTCGCCCTGGTTGTTGCGGGTCTTCAGGTTGCCGATGTCGTGGAGGTTCTGACGGAACTTGCCGTCGGCCTGCGCGGTCACGCGGTAGGTGCGACCGAGGTAGTTGAACTCGTTGACGAAGACCGAGCCGACATAGATCTCCAAAGTCGAGAACACCTGGTCGGCGGTGACGCCGAGCATCTCCGCCCGGGCACGGTCGATATCGGCATAGACCTTCGGCGTGCGGGTGTTGAAGAGCGAGAACACGCCGGTCAGCCCGGGGGTCTGGTTGGCGGCACCGGCGAGGTCCGTGATCGCCGCCTCCAGCGCCTCGAGCCCGCGCCCACGGCGATCCTGGATGAACATCTTGAAGCCGCCGGCATTGCCGATGCCGCGCACCGGCGGCGGCGGGATGACGATCGAGAAGGCGCCTTGGATCGCGCCAAGCCGCTGCCGCAGGCTCATCAGGATCTTGTCGGCGGTAAGGCCCTGGGCGGCGCGTTCATGGAACGGCTTCATCGGCACGAAGATCGCACCGGCATTGGGCGCGTTCGTGAAGGTCGCGGCATCGAAGCCGGAGAACGGCACGGCGTGCTCGACACCGGGCGTATCCAGGATGATCTTGGTCGCCTGCTTCACGATCGCGTCGGTGCGCTGGAGCGATGAGCCCGGCGGCAGCTGCAGCACGGTGATCAGGTAACCCTGGTCCTGCTGCGGGATGAAACCGGTCGGCGCGCGGTTGAACTGCCAGCCGGTCAAGGCGATCAGGCCGGCATAGACGACAAGCATCAGCACGGCAAAGCGCACCAGGCGCCGCGTCAGCCCGCCATAGCCGCCGGAAAGCTTGTCGAAGACATAGTTGAAACCGCCGAAGAAGCCGCCGATCACCCGCGCCGGAAGCGCCTTGCGCTTCGGGTGCGCATCATGCGGTTTGAACAGGAGCGCGCAGAGCGCGGGGCTGAGGGTCAGCGAGACCAGGCAGGAGATCGCGGTCGCGGCGGCGATGGTCACCGCGAACTGCCGGAAGAACTGGCCGGAAATGCCGGAGATGAAGGCGGCGGGCACGAACACCGCGATCAGTGTGAGCGCGATGGCGATCAAGGCGCCGCCGACCTCGTCCATGGTGCGGCGGCTGGCGTCGCGCGGCGACATGCCTTCCCGCAGGTTCCGCTCGACGTTTTCCACGACGACGATCGCGTCATCGACCACGATACCGACCGCCAGCACCAGGCCGAACAGCGAGAGGTTGTTCAGGGAATAGCCGAGACCGGCCAGCACCATGAAAGTGCCGATGAGCGAGACCGGGATGGCGGCGACCGGAATGATCGAGGCGCGCCAGGTCTGCAGAAACAAGATCACGACGATGATGACGAGAACCACAGCCTCGCCGATGGTCTTCCAGACCTCGCGGACGGATTCCGCGATGAACTCCGTCGGGTTGTAGACCACATTGTATTTGAGACCAGGCGGGAAACTCTTCGAAAGGTCCGCCATGGTCTTCAGGATCGAATCCGCGGTCTCGAGCGCGTTCGAGCCCGGGCGCTGGAAGAGGAGCAGCGGCACCGCGGGCTCCTGGTCGAGATAACCGTTGGCGCCGTAGTCCTGCGCGCCAAGCTCGACATGGCCGATGTCGCCGAGCCGCGTCACCTGTCCGTTCGGTTCGGATTTGACCACGATGTTGTTGAACTGACGGACATCCTGGAGACGGCCGAGCGTTTCGATCGCGAGCTGAAAGTCGCCGGGCTTCGGCACCGGCGGCTGATTGAGGCTGCCGGCCGCGACCTGCACGTTCTGCGCCCGAAGCGCGGCTATGACATCATCCGCCGCCAGGTTGCGCGCGGCGATCTTCTCCGGGTCGAGCCAGATCCGCATCGAATAGTCCCGCGCCCCGAAGATCCGCACGTCGCCGACGCCGTCCAGGCGCGCGAGCACGTCCTTGATCTGCAAGGTGGCGTAGTTCGACATGTAAAGCGTGTCGCGCGACCGGTCGGGCGAGGTGAGATGGATCACCATCATCAGGTCGGGCGAGTTCTTGCGCACGGTGACGCCGATCTGGCGCACCTCTTCCGGCAAGCGGGGTTCCGCCGCGGAGACGCGGTTCTGCACCAGCACCTGAGCCGTGTCGAGATTGGTGCCGAGGGCGAAGGTCGCGGTGATCACGAGATTGCCGTCGCCGGTCGCCTGCGACGATAGATAGAGCATGTTCTCGACGCCGTTGATCTCCTGCTCCAGCGGCGTCGCCACGGTGTTGGAGAGCACTTCGGCGGAGGCGCCCGGATAGCTGGCGCGGATCTCGATGGTCGGCGGCGCGATCTCCGGATATTGCGCGACCGGCAGGCTCAAATAAGCGGCGCCGCCGATCAGAACGATGAAGACCGCGAGGACCGTCGCAAAGATCGGGCGGTCGATGAAGAAATGTGAGAAGCGCAAGGGCTGGGTTCCCGCCTCAGTTCTTGGGATCGGGCGGGAACTCGATCTTGCCCTGCTCCGGCTTTACGGTTGCGCCCGGACGGGCGCGCAGCAATCCGTCGACGATGATGACATCATCCTTCGAAAGACCGGAGCGGACGATCCGCAGGCCCTGATAGCCGGGGCCGGGGCGGATCACCTTCGGCACGACCTTGCCGTCCTTATCGACCGTCATGACGATCTTGCGAGACTGATCGGAGACGATGGCGCTGTCGGGAATGAGGAGCGCCTCGTGCGGCTCGGAGCCGGTGATGCGGATGCGGCCGAACTGGCCGGGCGTGATCAGCAAGCCCGGATTGGCGAAGACCGCGCGGGCGCGGATCGTGCCTGAGCTGCGATCCACCTGGTTGTTCACGAAGTCCATCTTGCCCTTGAGCGTCCAGTCCTCCTCGTCCATCAGATGGGCCTCGACCGGGAGGTCCTCGCGCTTGGAGGCCATCTTTCCTTCGGCTTCGCGGCGCTGATAGGCGAGGTAGTCCGACTCAGACATATCGAAGACCAGGCGGATCGGGTCCAACGACACGATGGTGGTGAGCAAGGTGGTCTCGCCACCGTCGCCACCCATGATCAGGTTGCCGAGGCTGACCTCATGCCGGCTGATCCGGCCATCGAGGGGTGCTGCGATATGGGTGAAATCGAGGTTGAGCTGGGCGGAGTTGATCGCCGACTGCGCCACCTGGGCGTCCGCGGCCGCGCTCACCGCTTCCTGCTGGCGCTGGTCGAGGGTCGCCTGGGAGGTGAAGTCCTTCTGCTTCAAGGTCTCGGCGCGGCCCAATTGCTGCTTGGCCAAAGCCACCCGCGCATTCGCGGAGTTGAGCGCCGACTTCGCCGAGGCGAGCGCAATCTCGAACGGCCGGGGATCGATCACGAAGAGCATGTCGCCCTTCTTGACCATCTGTCCGTCCTGGAAGCCGATCTGGTCGAGATAGCCGCTGACACGGGCGCGGATCTCCACCGAATCGACCGCCTCGAACTGGCCGGTGAACTCGTCCCATTCGGTGATGGTCTCGACCCGCGGCTTCGACACCGTCACCGGCAGGACCGGCGGCGGGGCCGCCTGCGCCTGCTGCTGCGGCGCGCCCGCGCGATGCTGGAAATACCAAGTGCCGCCGCCGAACACGACGGCGCCGAGCACGAGGCAGGTCAGGATCCACCGCCAGCCGCCGCTGCTGGGTGGCGGCGGTGGCGCAACCGGTGCCGGTTCAGGCGAGGGTGTCGATGTCGGTGTCGGGGATTGGTCCGTCATGCCGCTTTCGCCCCTGCATACCGGAATGTCATTCGGCGATCCTAAAACGATTTTGGCCGAGAAATCCCCCAGAATCTTTCAGGATTTGGAGCGGCCGTAAGGTAACGCATCGAAGTCGGTGCTCGGCGCGGGAAGTTCAAGGGATAAACTTCACGAAGCCTGCGCGTTTTCCGACACCGAAGGCACAATCGCCGTGGGGACTTCCACGGTTTCGATCGTGGATCCCGATTCCAGGGTCCGATGCACCGGGCATTTGTTGGCGATTTCCAGGAGCCGCATGCGCTGGGCGGCATCCAGCGGCCCTTCGAGCGCGATCGACCGGGTGAATCGATCGGCGGGTTTGCGTTCCTTGTCCTTGTCATGGCCGACGGAAACGCGCGTGCGTTTCAGCGGCCATTGCTTCTGGTCCGCGTAGAGCCGGAGCGTCATCGAAGTACAAGCCCCGAGCGCCGCGCAGAGCAGATCGTAGGGATTGGGACCCGAACCGAGGCCGCCCGCGACGGCGGGCTCGTCGGCGAGGAACCTTGTCGTGCCGGTCCGGACCTCGACCTGGAATTTTCCGGCGCCGGTTTCCTGCACCAGGACTTGGTCCTGCAGCGGCGCCAGCTCGGGCATGGCGGTCGCGGATCCCAGATAACGCGAGGCCCAGGTCGCGATGAGGTCGGCGGCATAGGTCGCGTCCGACTCCCGGGTCAGCAGATGGTCGGCATTGTCGAGGGAGACGAAGCTCTTCGGATGCTTGGCGGCCAGGAAGATCGCGGAGGCGTTCTCGATGCCGACCGTCTGATCGACCGGCGAATGCAGCACCAGCAGCGGATGGTGCAGCCGGGCGATGCGGGCGGCCTGGTCGTGGTTGCGCAGATCGTCGACGAAGGAGCGGCGGATGGTGAAGGGCCGGCCGCCGAGCTGCACCTCCGCCTCGCCTTTCTCCAGGATGGTCTCCAGCCCGTCCTTGAACAGATGCGTCACGTGCTGCACGTCGAACGGCGCCGCGATGGTCGCGACCGCCGCGAGGTCCGGCAGTTCCGTCGCCGCCGCCAGGACCGCCGCACCGCCGAGGCTGTGGCCGACCAGCAGGCTCGGCGCCATGCCGGCCTTGCTCATCTCAGCCGCGGCCGAGAGCAGGTCGGCAACATCGCCGCTGAATCCGCCCTCGGCAAACCGGCCTTCGCTGCCGCCCAATCCGGTGAAGTCGAAACGCAGCACGCCGAAGCCGCGCGCCGCCAGCGCCCGCGCGATCCGGACCGCCGCCAGCGAGTTCTTGGTGCAGGTGAAGCAATGCGCGAAGAGCGCATAGCCGCGCGGCGGATGATCCGGCAGATCGAGGCGGCCCGCGAGCTTCTGGCCGACGGCGCCAACGAAATCGAAGACCTTGGATTGCATGGCCGCGTCCCTCCGCTGAGGCGCGCTAGCCTACCACCGCCTCGGCTTCGATTTCGACGTCATAGTCACCGACCAGGCCGGCAACCGATACCAAAGTATTGGCCGGGCGGATGTCGCCGAAATAGCGGCCATGGACCCGCGAGACCGGCTCCCATTGCGCGATGTCGCGCAGCAGGATTCGGGTCCGGACCACATCCTCGAGACTGGCGCCCAAGGCCGAGAGGCTGGCCGCGATCTTGTCCAGGATGTAGACGGTCTGGCCGCGCGGATCGCCCTTGCAGACAAGCTCGCCGGCGCCATGGGTCGCCGTGGTGCCGCTGACCAGGATCCGATCGTGAACCCGGACGGCGCGGCTATAGCCCGCGAGCGATTCCCAGACGCTGCCGGTATCGACCCGCAGGCGATGCGGCCGGTCGGGCACGGGCACGGCAGTGTAGGCTTTCGGCAGCACGGCCAGGTGATGGCTGAGATCGCCCGACGCGGTGAGATAAGGCGGGCGCCGGTATTCCTGGCCGCAATCGCCGGGGATCCGGCTGGTCTGATCGAGCGCGGCGTCGATCACGCGCTTGTCCTCGGCATCGAGCGTGAAGGAAAAGAGCTTCAAGTTGTCGGCGCGATGCTCGCTCTCGCCTAGGCGCGCGCCGACGATGATGGCACCGACCGCCGGCTGCTCCAGCACCCAACGGGTGGCGACATTGGCGATCGAGACGCCGTGCTTCCGCGCGACCTTGGCGAGGGCTTCGAGAATCCCCTGCAGCACGCGCCAGCCGCCGATCTGGGCGACGAAGCGTGCATACTTCATCTTGCTCCAGTCCTTGATGTCGCCGCTCGCGGGCTCCGGCTTGCCCAGCCACTTCTCGCTCAGCAACCCGCCGGCGAGCGTGCCATAGGCCAGCAGCTTCACGCCGTTCGCCAGGCAGAATTCCGTCATCTCCTCGCCGGCACGGCGGTCGAGCAGCGAGAAGCAGACCTGGTTGGTGGCGATGCGATAGCCCTGCGTCGCCAGCAGGTGCAGGTGATCGGTGTCGAAATTGGTGAGACCGATATGGCCGATCTTGCCCTCGGCCTGCAGCACCTTGAGCTGGCGCATGGCGTCGAGATAGGCCGGATGCTCGAACACCCACCAATGCAGCTGCAGCAGGTCGATCCGATCGGTCCGCAACCGATCCATGCTGCGCCGGACGCCGGCGCGCACGACATCCGGCGTCATCTGACCGGGATTCGGGCACCATTTGGTCAAGACCGCGGCCGGTTTGAAGCGGCCTTGCGCGACGCCTTCCCGGAAGCGGCCGGCGATGTCCTCGGCGCTGCCGTAGTGATCGGCCATGTCGAAGGTGTCGAACCCGGCCGCCGCGTATTCGCCGAGCGAAGCGGCGGCGCGGTCGAGATCCAGAAACTTCCCGCCCCGCTCCATATCCGCCACCTGCCAGAGGCCGGTCACGACGCGGCTGATCTCCAGGCCGGGGGCGAGTTCGATGCGGTCGGGCGTGTTTGCTGCTGTTGTCATCTCGTGAAACGCGGAAAGAGTTTTCGACCCCTCACCCCAACCCTCTCCCTCGAGGGGAGAGGGGGATTCTATTCGCTGCTGAGCGTGACTGTTTCAACAGCATTCCCTCTCCCCTTGAGGGAGAGGGTTACGCAGGCTTAGCGAGGCGAAGCCGAGCTTAGCCGAAGTTGGGTGAGGGGTCGCTCGATCGATCCGACCTTGCTCAATTCCCCATCTTCGCCTTGATGGCGTCGACGTCGGCGGCCGACATCTCGCCGACCGTGGCGACGGCGCCGTTGGTGATCTTCCAGAGGCGGAAGGGACCGGTGATGTCGCCGTACTGGTCGAACGCGACCGGCCCGATGACGCCTTCATACTTGATCGGCTTGCCGTCCTTGATCAGCTGCAAGGCCTTGGCGAACTCGTCCTTGCCGGCATGGATGACGGTGCCCTTGGGATCCAGGATCTTGCGGATCGAATCCTGGATCGCCGCGGCATCCGCCTTGCCGGCCTGGGCGATCGCGAGACCGACGATGGCGCCGGCGTCATAGCCCTGCACCGCCGCGGGCGCGCCCGGGTCGATTTCGGAGAAGGCCTTGTAGTTGGCGTTGAAGTAGTCGGTCGAGGGCGTGGTCTCGGTGCCCGACGAGGTGCCGTAGGCATTCTCGAGATACTTCGCGCCGACATTCTTGATGAAGTCTTCGCTGTTCATGCCGTCGTTCAGCAGGAACTTCTGCGGCCCGCCCTGGCTCACCCATTGCCGCGCGATGGTGGCGCCATCGACCGGCGTGGCGACCAGATAGAGCCCGTCGGGCTCGCCTTCCATCGCCTTGGTGACTTCCGGCTGATAGCTCGCCTGCTTGGCGTTGTAGGGCGTGTCGGAGACGATCGTGCCGCCCAATGCCTTATAGGCCTTGGTGAACTCGGCCACCATGTTGGCGCCGAAATCATCGTTCACATGGATGATCGAGAGCTTCTTCATGCCCTGGTCCAGCGCATACTTCGCCGCGGCGACGCCCTGCAGTGCATCCGACGTGATGGTGCGGAAGAAGACGCCGTTGGTCTTGCCCTCGCGGCCGAGCTGGGTCAGCGTCGGCGAGGAAGAAGCCGGCGAGACCTGCACCACATGCGCGGGCGCAGTCACCGAGGTCAGGATCGGGATCGAGACCGAGGAGATGATGCCGCCGATGATCACCGGCACCTTCTTCACCTGCACGAGTTGGGTCGCCGCATCGACCGCGACATTGCCCTGGCTCTGCGAATCCCGCGTGTCGGTCACCAGCTTGCAACCGCCGGCGACGCCACCCGCGTCGTTGATGTCGCGGAACGCCATCTCGACCGACTTCGCGCCGGCCTGGCCATAGGCGCCGGCCGGACCGGTCAGCTCCATCACCAAGCCGACCGTCACGTCGCAAGCCGAAGCCATGCTCGCGCCCGCCAGCAATGCTGCCGCGGCGGTCGCCGTGAAAAGAATCCTCTTCCCGAACATAGAAAGTCCCCCTTGCAAGACCCGGTTGGTTTTAGTCGGCTGCCTGCAGCCAGGTCTCCTGCAGATGCAGCCATACAATTCCCAACGGGGTCATACCCGCGGGCGCTTCAGGCGCCCGTTTCAGCAAGGCCGTGGATTGCCGCTGGGTTGTCTTGCCCTGAAGATACTGTGTCTCGACATATTCCAGCAATATGGCGTCGCCCTCCTGCCAGACCGCGCGGAAGTCCGAGACCTCCATGCGAAAATCGGCGCCGCGGCCTTCCTTCAGATCATGCAGCCAGCCGACGATGGCCGCGCGGTCGCGCACGCCGCCATCCGGTCCCACCAGGCGAAACCCGGGATCGAGGGCGCGCTCGAACCTGGCCGGATCCAATTTCGAACCATTGTGGGGGCTGAGCCAGGCGCGGAAGAACTCATGCAGCTCGACGCATTCACGGATCGCGAGATCGGCCAGCCGTTCGCTCATGATGCCACCTTGCTCAAGTTGTATTTCATGATCCGCCCGTGCCGGCCGTCGCGGTCGCGCTCCAGCTCGAACGTGTCGCCTTCCGGGCCTTTGCGATGGGCGAGGACGGCCCCGATCTCGGCGCGGTCGGCGTCGGTCAGTTTCACCGTGGCGATCTTCAGATTGGCGATGAGATGCTCGCGGTTGCGCGCGCCGACGATCACCGCGGCGACCTGCGGCAGATCCAGCATGTAGCGGCTGGCGATGGTCGCGATATCGACACCGTATCGGTCGGCGACTGTGCGCAAGGCGCGCAGCAAAGCCTGGAACAGATCCCAGCCGCCGAAATCGTCGATGATCAACTTGTATTTGGTGAGCGAGCGGTTCTCGAGCGGCGTTTTCGGCTCCGACTGGCCGAGCCAGCGATCGCCGAGGAAGCCGCCGGCCACGGTGCCGTAGACCAGCAGATGGATATCGTGCTCGCGCGCGGCGGCTATGAGCGCATGCTCCGGCCGCGCGTCGAGCAATGAATATTGCACCTGCATCGTCGCCAGCGGCACACCGGCAGCGACCAGCTTCTCGGTGTGGTCGGTGTCGAAATTGGTCCCGCCGATCAGGTCGATCTTGCCTTCCTCGCGCAGCTCGTCGAGCCAGCGCGCGGCATCGAGGCAACCCGGCACCGCGTAATCCCACCAATGGAACTGCACCAGGTCCAGCCGCTCCTGGCCCAGCCGGCGCAGCGAGCGCTCGACGATGGTGCGGACATAGATCCGATCGACCTCATGCAGGTGTGCCAGGTCCGGCACGAACTTGGTGTGGACTTTGATGGCCTTCAGCGCCGCGGCACCGTGGCGGTCGGCATAGGCGCGCCGCGCGGCGCCGATCAGCTCCTCGACCCCAGTATAGATGTCGGCGCAGTCGAAGGTCAGGATCCCCGCTTCGGCCGAGGCCACCAGATCGCCCATCGCCGCGTCGCGCTCGACCTCGCCATGGCCGCCCGCCAGCTGCCAGCCGCCGCGGATGATGCGGGTGATGCGATAGCCCGGCCGGATCTCGCGCGTTTCCATCAACGCGCCCCTTTCATCTTCAGCTGCACCGCCGTGGTCGCGCTGTGCTGGAACTTGCGCTTCCCCGTCCGCGTGATGTGGAACCGGGTCGAGCAGTTGGGATCGGGGCAGGCCACATCCGCGTCGGTCGCCATCCAGTCATTGGCATCGACCGGGCGCTGCTTGGCCGCCAGCAGCGGCAGCAGCGCGCCCAAGGAATAAATGGAGAAGCCCTGGCCCGGCGGCAGATGCAGCATCTCGCCGCGGAGCTCGAAATAATCCCCAGGCTTGGCACCGCAAAAGATCTTGCCGCCCTTCGGCGCGATCACCTCGACCTTCAAGTCATAGAGCTCGAAGCTCTCATCCGCGCCTGTCCTGCGCGGGGTCTTGGATGCGGCCATGGGATGTCCCGATAGAACTTGCGCGGCCGAAACCGCCCGACTAACGTGGCGCCATCAAGCGGGAAAATCCCGTAACTTTCAAGCACAAGCGCCCCTCTTCGGATTTTTTGGCCTCGCATGTCCTTTAGAGCTTGACGATCGAGACATGCTGGAGACCCGATCCGTATCCAAACATTTCGGCGGCGTGGCCGCGGTCGATGCCGTCTCGCTCAAGGTCGCGCAGGGCGAGATCGCCGGCCTGATCGGCCCCAACGGTGCCGGCAAGACCACGATGTTCAACTTGCTCGCCGGGAGCCTGAAGCCGAGCGGCGGTGAAGTCCTGTTGAACGGAAGCCGCATCGACGACCTCGCGGCCCATCGCCGGCTGGAACTCGGGCTCGGGCGCACCTTCCAGATCCCGCGCCTGTTCGGGCAGATGAGCGTGGTGGAGAACATGCTGACCGCCGCGCGCGGCCAGGTCGGCGAGCGCATCCTGCCCAACTGGCTCTCGGGCAAGGCGGTGCGCGACCAGGAGCGCCGCAACGTCGAGAAGGCGATGCGCCTGCTCGACTTCGTCACCCTCACGAAACTGGCGCGCGAGCCGGCGCGCGTGCTCTCCGGCGGGCAGCGCAAGCTGCTGGAGCTCGCGCGCATCCTGATGGCCGATCCCAGGTTGATCCTGCTCGACGAGCCGGCGGCCGGCGTCAATCCCAGTCTGCTCGAGACCATCATCGACCGCATCCATGCGATCAACGCCACGGGTGTGACGTTTCTCATCATCGAGCACAACATGGACATGGTGACGCGGCTCTGCAGCCGTGCGCTGGTGATGGTCGAGGGCAAGCTGCTCTGCGAAGGCGCGCCGCGCGAGGTCACCCGCGACCAGCGGGTGATCGACGCCTATCTCGGCGGAGCTGCCGCATGAGCGTGCTGCGCGCGGAAGGCATCGTCGCCGGCTACGAGCCGGACCTGCCGATCCTGAACGGCGTCGGCTTCGAATTGCGCGCGCAGGAGATCGTCGCCCTGCTCGGCCCCAACGGCGCCGGTAAGTCGACCCTGATCAAGGCGGTGGCCGGGCTGGTGCCGATCTCGGCAGGTCAGGTTTGGCTCGGCGACCAGGAGATCACGCGGCTGCCGCCGCACATGCTGATCCGCCGCGGCCTCGGCTTCGTGCCGCAGACCGAGAATGTGTTCACGTCGATGTCGATCGACGACAACCTGCGGCTCGCCGCGGCGATCCTGCTCAAAGCCCGTCGCGCCGAGCGCGTCGCGGCGATGTATCAAATGTTCCCGGCACTCGCCGCGCGCAAATCGCTCATCGCCGGCCGGCTTTCCGGCGGCCAGCGGCAGATGCTCGCGGTCGCCCGTGCGCTGCTGGTCGAGCCCAAGGTGCTGATGCTGGACGAACCCTCGGCCGGTCTCTCGCCGAAGGTCGCAGCCGAAGTCTTCGAGACTTTGAAACAGGTGCGGGACTCCGGTGTCGCCATCCTGCTGGTCGAGCAGAGCGTCCGCGCGGCCCTGGCGTTGGCGGATCGCGCCTATGTCCTGGCCGAGGGCCGCAACCGGCATGACGGGCCGGCGGCGGTGCTGCGCGACGATCCGATCATCGCGCATCTCTATTTCGGCGGCGATCCGGTCGCACAGCCGAGTCCGGCGTCATGAATCTCCAATTCCTCGCCGATGGGTTGCTGATCGGAGCGATGGTGGGATTGGGCGCCATCGGCGTCACCCTCACCTATTCCATCCTCGGCTTCGCCAATTTCGTGCATGGCGAGTTCATCGCCTGGGGCGCCTATGCCTGCCTGGTGATCGCCGGCGGGATCGGTCTCGGCGTCGGCATGGACATAGCACCCGTCGGGCCGTTCTCGATCGGCTGGGCGGTGCTGATCGCCGGTATCATCGCCATGGCGTTCACCGGATGCCTGGCGTTGGCACTGGACTGGCTGCTGTTCAGTCGGTTGCGCAAGCACGGCAATGCGATCGTGCTGGTGATGGCGAGCTTCGGCGCGTCGATGGCGCTGCGCGCGCTGCTGGAGTTCCTGTTCTCGTCCGAGCCTGCCTATTTCAGCCACGAGCTGCAGATCGCCGTGCCGATCGGCTTCGGCATCCGGGTGACGCCGGACCAGATGCTGATGCTGGCTTTGACCCTGGTGCTGGTGGTCGGCATGCATCTCCTGATCACCCGCACCACGATCGGCCGCTCGATGCGCGCGGTCAGCGAGAACCCGAGCCTCGCCGCGGTCGCCGGCATCGACGTCGCCGGCGTCATCCGCAAGACCTGGCTGATCGGCGGCGCGTTGGCTTGCGCTTCCGGCATCGTCGCCGGGATCACGGTGCAGATCCGCCCCTATATGGGCTTCGACCTGCTGCTGCCGATGTTCGCGGCGGCGATCCTCGGCGGCATCGGCAGCGTGCCCGGCGCCGTGATCGGCGGGTTGATCGTCGGCCTCGCGGAATCGATGGCGGTGCAGTTTGTCGGCGCAGAATATCGCGCGGCGATCGCCTTCCTGCTGCTGATCGCCGTGCTGCTGGTGCGCCCGGCCGGCCTTTTCGGCAAGAGAGAAGCCTAGATGATCGAGATCATCGCCTATCTCTCCTTCTTCCTGACGACGGCGCTTTCCTATGCGCTGATCTGCCTCGGCCTCAATCTGCAATGGGGGCAGACCGGACTCTTCAACGTCGGCGTCGCGGGCTTCGTCGCGATCGGCGCCTATATCTCCGCCATGCTGACGACGCCGGCCGGCGCGCATTGGGGCGGCTATGGGTTGCCGATCTTCGTCGGTTGGATTGGGGCGATGATCGGATCCGGCATTGCCGCCGCGGTCATCGGCGCGATCACGCTCAGGCTCCGGGCCGATTATCTGGCGATCACCACATTCGGCATTGCGATCGTGATCCAGCTCTTCGCCTTGAATGCGCAGAGCGTGACCGGCGGACCGTTCGGCATCGCCTTCATCCCGCGGCCGTTCAATAGCCTGGCGGAGAACCCGCTAGGCTTCAACCTCGCGAACCTTGGATTGGTCGCCGCGGTGACGCTGGTGACGTTCCTCGCATTGGAGCGGCTGGTGCGCAGTCCCTGGGGCCGGGTACTCAGGGCGATCCGCGAGGACGAGACCGCGGCGCGCGCGATCGGCAAGAACGCCAACCGCTTCCGCCTGCAGGCTTTCGTGCTGGGCAGCGCGGTGATGGGCCTGGCCGGCGCGGTGCAGGGTCATTTCATCGGCTTCATCGCACCGGAGAATTATCTCTCGGCGATCACCTTCCAGACCTGGGCGATGCTGATCATCGGCGGTTCAGGCAACAACAAGGGCGCCGTGCTCGGCGCGGTGCTGGTCTGGGCGCTGTGGAGCGCGTCGGGGGCGATGATGACGACCATCTTCCCGCCGGAAGCCCAAGCCCGCGCCGCCGCGCTGCAGATCGTCGCCATCGGCGTGATCATGGCGGCGATCCTGCTGCTACGGCCGCGCGGCATCTTCGGCGAGCCGGTGACGGTGTCGCGGCATCTGGAAGACAACGGATAGACCGGTCGCCCCCCACCCTAGCCCTCTCCCGCAGGGGGAGAGGGGATTCTGTTGGCTGCGGCACATGACGGTTCAGCCCGCGTCCTTCGGCCAGAGCCAGGCGGCGCCGCGGATGCCGCTGGAATCGCCGTGCAAGGCGGGGCGGATCGGCGTCGCGAATTCCTTGCCGAAGACATAGTCCTTGAGCCGGGCGTTCAGCGCGGGATAGAGCCGCTCGATCCGCGACATGCCGCCGCCGAGCACGATCACATCGGGGTCGAGCACGTTGATCACATGCGCAAGGCCGCGGGTGAGGCGGCTCTCATATCGCCGCAGTGCCGCTTCCGCCTGCGCATCGCCCTTCTCGCTCAGCGCCAGGATCTCCGGCCCTTTCAGCTTCGTGGCCGTCATGCGTTCGTAATCGGCTTCGAGGCCGCTGCCGGAGATCCAGGTCTCGAGGCAGCCGTGCTTGCCGCAATAGCAGGCGGGTCCCGGATATTCATCGGCGGTCGGCCAAGGCAGAGGATTGTGCCCCCATTCGCCGGCGATGCCGTTCGGTCCGTTATGCGCGCGGCCGTGAAAGGCGATGCCCGAGCCGCAGCCGGTGCCGAGGATCGCCGCGAAGACCACGGCCGCACCGGCGCCCGCACCGTCGGTCGCTTCGGAGACCGCGAGGCAGTTGGCGTCGTTGACGCAGCGGACTTCACGGCCCATCGCCGCCGAGAGATCCTGGTCCAGCGGCTTGCCGTTCAGCCAGACCGAGTTTGCGTTCTTGATGAGACCGGTGACCGAGGAGATGCTGCCGGGAATGGCGACGCCGACCGTGCCGCTGCGCCCGGTCTCGCCTTCGAGCTGGGCGACCAGCTCGGCCATCACCTTGATCGAGCCCTCGTAATCATGGCGCGGCGTCGCCACGCGGTGGCGGGCAAGCTCCTTGCCGTCGCGGTCAATCGCCAGGACTTCGATCTTGGTGCCGCCGAGATCGACGCCGATGCGGATTCTATCGCTCATGGGCGCGGTATAGCGCGGCCGGCGATCAGCGGGAAGACGCTTCCACCGCCTGGTCGATGGCGCCGAAGATCGACACTCCGTCGGCCCCCAGCATCTCGATCCGCACCCGGTCGCCGGATTTGAGGAACGACGTCTTCGCCGCGCCGCTCAAGATGGTTTCGACCACGCGCTGCTCGGCGATGCAGGAATAGCCAACCCCGCCCTCGCGCACCGGCTTGCCGGGCCCGCCTTCGGCGCCGCGGTTGGACACCGTGCCGGAGCCGATGATCGTTCCCGCCGCCAGCGGTCGGGTCTTGGCAGCATGGGCGATCAGGGTCGGGAAATCGAAGGTCATGTCCACGCCGGCATTCGGCCGGCCATAGGCTTTGCCGTTGAGTATGGAGAGCAATGGCAGATGCAGACGGCCGCCATCCCAGGCCGGACCCAGCTCATCAGGCGTCACGGCAACCGGCGAGAAGGCCGAGCTCGGCTTCGACTGGAAGAAGCCGAAACCCTTGGCGAGCTCGCCGGGAATGAGGTTCCGGAGCGAAACATCATTCGCCAGCATGACGAGGCGAATTGCCTTTCGCGCCTGATCGACGGAAGCGCCCATCGGCACGTCGCCGGTGACGACGGCGATCTCCGCCTCGAAGTCGATGCCCCAGCTTTCCTCGCCGCGGATCGGATCGCAGGGCGCGAGGAAGGAATCTGACCCGCCCTGATACATCAGCGGGTCGGTCCAGAAGCTCGCCGGCATTTCGGCGCCGCGCGCCTTCCGCACCAGCGCCACATGATTCACATAGGCCGAGCCGTCGGCCCATTGATAGGCCCGCGGCAAGGGCGAGAGGCAGTTCTTCGGATCGAAGGGCTGCGTGCCCTTGTCGCTGGCATTCACGCGGTCGGAGAAGACCTGCAAGGTGGTGCGGATCGCGTCCCACTCATCGAGCACGGATTGCATTGTCGCGATCGGCATGATCGAGAGGCAGCGGGTGAGATTGCGGCTGACGACGACGAGCTGTCCATCCCGCGCGCCCGAGCGGATTGTGGCGAGCTTCATTTGCGCTTCGGCGCCTTCACCGGTTCCGGCGTCATCCAGCTTTCGGCGTAGGCGCGCATCTCGACGCCGTCCATCTCCGGGCCGGCATCCAGCGCATCGCGCGCGTCCAGCATCACTGCATATTCGTCGGTCGCCGGCTTCGTCGCTTCGTACATGCGCTGCAAGGCTTTCGGGTGCGGGCCATGGGTGAAGCCGCAGGGATGCCAGGTGATGACGCCGGGCTTGATGTTGTCGCGGCTGAAGAAATCGCCGGCGTGATAGAAGATCACCTCGTCGTAATCGTCGTTGTTGTGGAAGAACGGCACCTTCAGGGCGCCCGGATCGGTCTCGAACGGCCGCGGCACGAAAGTGCAAATGACGAAGCGGTTGCCGACCCAGGTGGTGTGCGCCGAGGGCGGCAGGTGATAGCGATGGCTCATGAGCGGGCGGATATCGGCGACGTTGAGGCGCACCGGCGCCAGATCGCCATGCCAGCCCACGGCATCCAGCGGATTGAACGGATAGGTGACGGTCGAGAGGAGCTCGCGGCGCTTCACCACGACCGACCACTCCTTCTCGTCGTATTGCGCCTTGAAGGCGTCGTCGATGCGCGGCGTGTCCAGCATCGCCTCGTCATAGACCGCGTGGCGGCCGACCGAGCCCCGCTCTGGTGAACGGATGGTGCCGTTCGAACATTCGAACAGCAGCATCGTGACGGGCGCCGTGGTCTCGATCCGCCACATGGTCGAGCGCGGCAGCACGATGTAGTCGCCGGTGGTGAATGGGAGATGCCCATAATCGCAGTGGAGCGCGCCGGCGCCTTGATGCACGAACAGGAGCTCGTCGCCGTCGGCGTTGCGGACCAGGTGATCCATGCGACCAGAGAAACGCCATTGCCGCATCTTCACCGATGCATTGTGCAGGACCAGCTTTGCGTCCCACGGGGAGCCGCCGGTCTGGTTGATCGCGGTGAGGTCATAGGCCCGCGGGCGGAGCGGCCCCTCCCAGTGACGCCAGCCGGTCGGGGCATGGCGGTGATACATGTGGGTGGCCGGGCCGAAGAAGCCTTCCTTGCCGAGCTCGCGCTCGAAGGTGCCCTCGGGCAGGTCGGCATGGGCCTGGCGCGAAGCCAGGCCCTCGACCTTGGGGAAGGAGATGTATTTCGCGCTGCTCATGAGAGCCTCCCGCTGGACAATCCGGCGCACTTCGGTTACATATGCAACTAATATAGTTACAGATGCACCAAATGCCAGTCAATCATCAAAAGAGTGGGACCAGCTTAGACCTCGACAGCTTCCTGCCCTACCGCCTGGATATCCTGGCGGATGCCGTCAGCCGCGCCCTGTCCCGGCTCTATAAGGACCGGTATGGCCTCGCCGTTCCGGAATGGCGGGTCCTGGCCCATCTCGGGCAATACGCGCCGATCACGGCCAAGGCGATCGCCGCCCACAGCCGGATGCACAAGACCAAGGTGAGCCGGGCCGTGGCCGAGCTGGAGCGGCTGGGATACGTGCGCCGCACCGACAGCGATGAAGACCGGCGCGCGGAGCCGCTGTCGCTGACGCCGAAGGGCAAGGCGGCGTATGACGACCTCGCGCCCAAGGCGGCGGATTTCGCCCGGCATCTGCTGGACGATCTGTCGGCAGCGGAGCGGCGGGTGTTGGAAAGCGCGATTGACCGGTTGCTGAGCAAGCTCGGCTAGACCTCACGCAGCTTCAAGGCCCTCGCCCTAGCCTCTCTCTACGGGCGAGGGGACTCTTTTGCGCAGTCCTGCGCGAGCTGCCACAGCGCCGCGACGTCTTCGCGTTCGGTCGGCATGGCGCCGATCGAGATGCGGACCATCCAGCTTCCGTCGAGCGTCGCCGGGGTCACATAGGCGCCGCCAGACCGGTTGATCGCGTCGGCCCAGGCGAGCGTGTGCTTGTCCAAAGCTCCGCCGGAGAGACCGGCGGGTTCGTGGCGGATGCAGACGGTCTGCAGATGGACCGGCGCCAGCACGCGCCAGCCGGGCGTCTTCTTCACTTCCTCCGCCAGCCATTGCGCGTTGCCGATGTCGCGCCGCAGCCGTGCCTGCAGAGCGGCGACACCGTTGCTGCGCAGCAGGAACCAGAGCTTCAGCGCACGGAAGCGACGCCCGAGCGGAATGCTCCAGTCGCGATAGTTCACGACCGCGCCATCGACATTGGTCTGGAGATAGCTTGGGTTGGTGCTCATCACCCGGACCAGATGCTCGGGGTCCCGCACGTAATAGGTCGAGCAGTCGAAAGCGGCACCGAGCCATTTGTGCGGATTGAGGATCAGCGAATCCGCCGCCTCGATGCCGTCGAACATGCCGCGGCATTCCGGCAGGATCATGGCCGAGCCCGCCATCGCCGCATCGACATGCAGCCAGAGCCCGAACTCCTTGGCAAGGGCGCCTATCGGCTTCAAGGGATCGACCGCGGTGGTCGTGGTGGTGCCGACGGTCGCAACGATGGCACAGGGCTTCAACCCCGCCGCCCGGTCCTGCGCGATCGCCGCGCGCAAGGCATCCGGCTTGATCGCGAAGTCGGCATCGACTTCGACATGACGGATGTTCGCCGCACCGAAGCCGGCCAAAGTCGCCGCCTTGTCCACCGAGGAATGCGCGTGGCCGGAGACGTAGACGATGAGCGGCGCCTGCTCGCTCTGCAATCCGCCTTTGGCGAGGCTGTAATTCGAGACCTTCTCCCGCGCCGAGATCAGCGCGACCAGGGTGCTGGTCGAGGCCGTGTCCTGGATGACGCCGCGCCAGCTTTCGCCGAGACCGCACATCTGCCGGAGCCAGTCGAGCATCACCTCTTCGATCTCGGTCAAGGCCGGGCTCGCCTGCCAGGAGAGCCCAATGACGCCGAGACCGGTGCTCAGGTAGTCGCCGAGCACCGAGGCGAGATCGCTGTTGGCGGGGAAATAGCCGAAGAAGCGCGGGTGCTGGAAATGCGAGGTGCCCGACGCGATCAGCGGCTCGAGATCGGCGAAGATCGAATCGAAGGATTCCGGCGCTTGCGGCGGCGCCTTCGGCAGCCGGTCGCGGATCGCGCCCGGCTTCACCCGCGCCATCACCGGACGCGCGGCCACATTGGCGCGGTAATCGGCGATCCAGTCGATCAGCCGATGGCCTTCTTTACGGAATTCTTCGGGTGTCATGCACACTCTCCTCTAGCATGGCGCGCATGCTAGGGGAGAGTGCGGGAAGCGGCAATGCGACTAGTTCTTCAGCGTCGCGGCGGCGTCGAGCACGCTCTGCTTCGAGGCTTTGCCGATCTGCGGATGCGCAATCGCAAACGCCATGTTGGCTTCGAGCCAGCCGACCTTGTCGCCGCAATCGAAGCGCTTGCCCTTGAAGCGGAGGCCATGGAAGCGGCCGCGGCCGGTCATCTTCGCCATCGCGTCGGTGAGCTGGATTTCGCCGCCGGCGCCGGGCTCCTGGGCCGAGAGATGCTCCATGACTTCCGGCTGCAGGATGTAGCGGCCGATGATCGAGAGCGTCGAGGGCGCGACATCCGGCTTCGGCTTCTCCACGAGACCCAGCGCCTCGACGACGCCGCGGCTCTCGCCGCCGGTCTTGAGGATGCCGTAGCGATCGGTGTGCTCACGCGGCACATCCATGACCGCGACCAGATTGCCGCCGAGCTTGTTGTAGACATCGACCATCTGCTGCAGGCACGGCACATCGGCCTGCACCAAGTCGTCGGCCAGCAGCACCGCGAAGGGCTCGTTGCCGATCAGATGCCGGGCGCACCAGACCGCATGGCCGAGACCGCGCGGCTCCTGCTGGCGGGTGTAGGTGATGTTGCCGGGGGTGGGCAGCAGGCTTTCGACGATCTTGAGATCGGCCTTCTTGCCGCGGGCCTTCAACGTGTCCATGAGCTCGTAGGAATAGTCGAAGTGGTCCTCGATCGCGCTCTTGCCGCGGCCGGTGACGAAGATCAGTTCCTCGATTCCGGCGGCACGGGCCTCTTCGACGGCGTATTGGATGAGCGGCTTGTCCACGACGGGGAGCATTTCCTTCGGCATCGCCTTGGTGGCGGGGAGGAAACGCGTGCCGAGACCGCCGACCGGGAAGATGGCCTTGCGCACGGGCTTTCGCATGATGGATTGGTCCTCGAAACTTGGGGGGAACGCAGGGGATTGGTGCCACAATCCCGTGCTGTCATCAACTCCGCTTAGCCTTACGGGTTCCGGGCAGTTTCAGGGCGGTGACAAGCTCGCGAATTTCCTGCCGTGCGGCGACATGCGACATGGCCAATTCGATGCCGCTGTCGACCTTGGTCAAGTCCAGCAGAGTCAATCCCCGCGGGAAAAGCTCGCGGAAAATCACCCGCTCCGTGAAGCCGGGGACAATCCGGAAACCGATCCGCTTGGCCAGTTCGCCCAGCAACCGGGCGATCTCCCGCTTGTTGCGGGCATCGAGGGTGGTGAGGCGGTTCCGCAGGACCACCCAGTCGATCGGCTTGGCCCCGGCTGACGCCCGTCGCTTGCGCTGGTCCCAGACCATCTCGGCATAGATGCTCGGCCGGGTCACGCGCTTGCCGGTCTTGTCGATCCGCCCCAGGACGTCGAGATCGAGGAAGCTGTCGTTGAGAGGCGTGATCAGCGTATCGGCCAGGATATGGGCGCGGCGTGACAGGGTGCTGTCGCTGCCCGGCGTGTCGATGACGATGAAGTCCATCTTGCCGAGCTGCTCCAGCGCCTCGTCCAGCGCCGCGGCCTCTTCCTTCGTCGCCTCGATCACCGAGCCGGCCTTGCTGCGCGCGATCGAGACATGCTCCGGCATCGGCAGCTTCTTCGGCATGGTTTCCGCCGTGTGCTGCCGGTTCTCGAAATAGCGGGTCAACGTCCCCTGCCGGGAATCGATGTCGATCGATCCGACATCGTACCCGTCCAGCAGCAGCGACACGATGATATGCATGGCGACGGTCGATTTGCCCGACCCGCCCTTCTCGTTGCCGACAACGATGACATACGGCTTCGCGCTCATACTATCCCCCGATAGAACTTGCACGGCCAATTCCCCCGGCCGCTCACTCTCCATGTACTCGGTACTCACATTCATAATTAAGCGGCGGACCGAACCCAGACCGCCGTGTCGTGGAAGACCGCGCCGCCGCCCGGCTTGCCCGGATCGGCGCTGGTCAGTGCGTTGACGCCGAGCCCGCCGGGAAAATCCGCATTGGGCCAGATGCTCTCGATCACCACCACGCCGCGCAGCAGCCCGTCGAACAGGCCGGCATGCAGCGAGATGGTCGCCTGTTTGTTGCCGACCTCGACCTTGCCGCCCTCGGCAATGCCGAGATCGCGCGCATCCTCGGGATGCAGCAGCAAGGTCGGCCGCCGCTCGCGACCGCGCGAGCCCGGCGTCTCGGTGAAGGTCGAGTTCAGGAACTGCCGCGCCGGGGCCGCCACCAGACGGAACGGATGCGCGTCATTGGCCGCGTCGATCACCGGCGAGAAGTCCGGCAGATCGGACATGCCCTGCACGTCGGTGCCGAGCTTCGCCCAGTCGGCATGAAAGTGGAACTTCTTGTCCATGTGTCCGAAGCCGTCGAGGAAATGCGCGGTCTCGAATTCCGGCATGCAATCCTGCCAGTGCTTGGCATAGATCTCGTCGGCGCTCGGCCAGCCCGACTTGGACAGCATGTCGTCGATCAGCGCCCATTCGCTCATGAAGAAGCCGCGCTGGGTGCAGCCCAGGCGCTTGGCGAGTTCGCAGATCACGTAATGATTGGGCCGCGCCTCGGCATAGGGTTCGACCACGCGTCTGGTGACCTGCAGGAAGCTGTGGCCGCTGGCACGATAGATATCGTCATGCTCCAGGAAGGTGGTGGCCGGCAGCACGATATCCGCGAGCGCCGCGGTCTCGGTCATGAACTGCTCGTGCACGGCGACGAAGAGATCTTCGCGCGCGAAACCCTGGTGCACCTTGGTGAGATCGGGGCAGACCACGGCGGGATTGGTGTTCTGGATCAGCATCGCCGCGACCGGCGGCCCGTCGCCGAGATCGCGCTTGTTGCCGGTCAGCACTTCGCCGATCCGCGACTGGTCGAGCGCGCGGACGGAAGGATCCTTCATCTCGGCGCCGATGATCAGCGCATTGTCCAGATGATAGATCGAGCGGTTGGAATAGAGCGCGCCGCCGCCTTTATGCGCCCAGGCACCGGTGACGGTCGGCAGGCAAGTCACGGCATGGAGCGAGCCGGCACCGTTGCGGGTCCGCGAGAAGCCGTAGCCGACCCGGATGAAGGCGCGCTTGGTGCTGCCATAGAGCCGCGCGAACTTCCGGATCTCCTCGGCGGGCACGCCGGTGATGCTCTCGCCCCATTCCGGGGTCTTCGCGCGCACATGCGCCTCGAGCCCGGCCGGATCGTCGGCATATTTCGCCATGTAGTCGCGGTCGGCGAAGCCCTCGGCGAACAGCACATGGATCACCGCCGCCGCCAAGGCGCCATCGGTGCCGGGCTTCAGCATCAGATGCGTATCGGCCGCTTCGGCGGTGCCGGTGCGATAGGGGTCGATCACCACCAGCTTGGCGCCGCGCGTCTTCCGAGCGCGGCTGATATGGGTCATCACATTGACCTGGGTCGCGACCGGATTGCCGCCCCAGACCACGATCAGGTCGGATTCGTCGATCTCGCGGGAATCGACGCCGCGCATGATGCCGACCCCGGCCATCCAGCCCGCATCGGAGAGCGCGACGCAGATCGTTTCCTTCTCCAGCGAGTAGCGCTTGGCATGGCGCAGGCGATGGATGCCGTCGCGCTGCACCAGGCCCATGGTGCCGGCGTAGAAATAGGGCCAGACGGCGGTCGAATCGTATTTCCGCTCCGCCTGCACGAACTTCTCGGCGATCTCATCCAGCGCGTCGTCCCAGGAGATCGGCTGGAACGCGTCGCGGCCGGCGCCCTTGGGGCCAACGCGGCGCATCGGTTGGGCCAGCCGACCGGGATGGTGCTGGCGCTCGGCATAGCGCGCGACTTTCGCGCAGACGACGCCGGCGGTGTAGGGATTCTCGGAGGCGCCCCGCACGCGGCCGATGCGATCCGGAGCCAGCCGCTCGACTTCGAGCGCGCAGGTCGACGGACAATCGTGCGGACAGGCGGAATGGACGAAATCGAGCGGCATCAGGGACCCAATCAAGCCCCCTGGCCAACCAGTGGGCGGAATTGCATAATTTGGGCAACAGTACCCTTTCAGCAGGTCTGCTGGCAACGTGACCCAACAATCCACAGTCGATATCGGCGCCCCCGAGCCGGGGCCCGCCCGGGCGGGTTTGCGCAACCAGCCCAGCCGCGCCGTCGTCTATATGCTGGCCCAGGCCTTCCTGCTGACCGCGATGGACGGTCTGGTGAAGTGGCTGGCCACCGGTCATGCCGGCAACGAGGCCTACACGGTCGGCCAGATCGCCTTCCTGCGCTATTCCCTGGGCCTCTGCATGATGCTGGCCTTCGCAGCCAGCAGCGGCCATGGACTGGCGAGCCTGAAGACCCGGCGCATCGGCGGCCATCTCATCCGCTCGGCCTGCAACCTCCTCACCATGCTCTGCTTCTACCTGGCGCTGAAGCTGGTCCCGCTGCCGACCGCAGTCTGCATCGGCCTCGCCTCGCCGATCTTCGTCACCATCATCTCGATTCCGATGCTGAAGGAGCATGTGGGCATCCGGCGCTGGAGTGCGGTCATCGTCGGCTTCGTCGGCGTGATCCTGATCGCTCAGCCGAGCACCAAAGGCCTCAATCCCGAAGGCATCCTGCAGCTCCTGACCGATCCGGGTTCGGCACCGCCGGAACTCGGCTCGATATTGGCGCTGATCTCGGCGGCACTCTGGGCGGCGACCCAGGTTTCCTCGCGCCAGCTTTCGACCAGCGAGCCCAGCCACACGATTCTCTTCTACTATTCGCTGGTCGTGGTGGTCGTGCTCGGCGCCGCAATGCCGTTCTACTGGATCACGCCGAACCTGCACGATGCGGGACTCTTTGTCTTGGTCGGCATCATGGGCACCGCCGGACAATTCTGCTTGAACCAGGCCTTCCGCTACGGCCAGGCCTCGCTGGTGGCGCCGCTCGATTACACCGGGCTGATCTGGGCCACGGCGATCGGCTGGCTGATTTGGGAGGACGTCCTGACGCCGCCGATGATCGTCGGCGCCTTGATCGTCGTGGCGAGTTGCCTCTACATCCTGCGGCGCGGCGAGAAGAGAAAGAAAGCGGCTTAGCGCCCCGGATCTCCAGGCACGCCGTAGCTCGGCGCCGCGGAAGGATTGAGCGCGCGGGTTACGTAGTCGTTCATCTGCGTCCGATACGATTCCCAGAGCTTGCGCACCCCGCCGATCGGATTCTCGTCGGCCCAATCGACCCGAAGATCCACCAGAGCCCAGGGTTGCTTCTCCACCACCAGCAGCGCCGCGGAATGCACCGGGCCCTGCTCGCCGCCCGCGACCACCGCCTCCTCCAGCGCGATCAGCAGGCGTTCGGGAAGAGCCATTTCGGTCTCCGCCTCGAAAGCCCGGACCATCGCCCGCGGCACGCCGGAATTCTGCAGCAGGTTGCCGGCCGCCACGCAATCCTTACCCTCGGCGACACCGTGCGTCCCGAGCACATTGGCGCCGCTCCAAAGCGCGGTGCGGCCTTCAGCATCGATCATGGTGACCTGGCGGTACTCCTTGTGCGGCGCATGCGCCATCATCTGCTTCATGGCATCGGGCGCCGAGAGGCCCTGCTCCAGCAGATCGAGGCCCTTGGGGCCGAGGCGCGGGTCGGTGACGTTCTGGGTCGAGACCGCACCCACCCCGGCCCGGGCCCAGGGACAGCGTGCGGCAACCGCGATCGACGAGGTGGAGATCGCGATGCCGAGCATGCCGGTGCGGGAACAGCGCCCCGCGATCGAGAAGGTCATTTGCTCTTCTTCCGCTTGCCTTTGGACTTCGACGTTTTCTTGTCCGCCGCGTCCGCCGTGTCCTTCCACTGCAGATGTTCCGCCGGTTCGGGGATGGATTTCAAGCGGCTGTCGGGGATGACGGCGAAGACATCGACCTCGACCACCCATTCCGGCCGCGCCAGGGCCTGGATCACCAGCCCGGTCGAGACCGGGTAAACGCCCTTCAACCATTTGCCGACCACGCGATAGACCGCCTCGCGGTAGCGCGGGTCAGTCAAATAGATCGTGATCTTGCAGATATCGGCGAGCTTCGCGCCCTGCTCTTCCAGCAGCTGCTTCACGTTCTTCATCGCCTGCTCGGTCTGGGCCGCGGCGTCGCCGGTTCCGACATTGCTGCCGTCCAGCGCCTGGCCGACCTGGCCGCGCAGGAAGACGAAATTGCCGGCCCGCACCGACATCGAGAGATCGTTGTCGAGTTTCTGCTCCGGATAGGTCTTCGCTGTGTTGAACTTCCGCAGGCGAACGTGGCTATAGGCCATTTAGCGTTTTCTCCATTGCTCCATGACGCGGTCACTCAGGCCCGCGCAATCCTTCACATAGTTGAGCGCATCTTTCATGTCGAAATTCATATAGATCGCATTCAAGTGCGCGTACGGCGGCGACTGGGCGAACAGCTCGAAGGTCAGCATATGCCCGGCGCGATCGGAATTGAGCAGATCGCGCGCGAAGGCCAGCAGCCGGCGGCGGTCCTCCGCCTGCCAATGCTCGTTGACCGAATAGTATTTGTCGAGCCAGCCACTGATTTCGGGATCGCCGAACGCGGCGCTGTCCGGTGTCACGCAGATCTGGCCGCCGCAGAGCTCGCGCGCGATATGCATCATCGCCGGCAGCTGGTTGATCGCATAATAGCGCCCGGTATAGAGCATCGACGGGTTCGGCATCAGCAACCCGCCGGGGCTCGGCTGCGCCAGCGCAATGCAGGCGAGCAGATGCGCGTTGATGGTCTCGCGATACTGCACCAGCAGCGCCAGCTTCTCGCGGACCGCCTGCTGCACGTCGAGGCCGGTCTGCTTGGCGTTGAACGCCGCCGCACCCAGCATCAGATCGGCGATGTAGAGCAGGCGCAGGGTGTAGGGATAGGCGCTGTAGCGGTGCAGCGTGCCGCGGATATAGGCGGCGGCGCGGGTGTGGCGATAGAAGAGCACATTCTCCCAAGGCACCAGCACGTCGTCGAACACCAGCAGGGTATCGACCTCGTCGCAGCGGTTGGAGAGCGGATAGTCCTCGGCCTTGCCGCGGCCGGCGAAACCGGTGCGGCAGATGTGCTTCAGCCCCGGCGCGCCCATGTCGCAAATGAATCCCAGCGCATAATCCGAGAGCTTGTCGTCGCCCCAGTTGGCGATGGTCGGCTTGACGAAGGCCTGGTTGGCATAGGCCGCCGCGGTCTCGTATTTCGCGCCGCGGACGATGATGCCTTTATCGGTCTCCTTGACCAGGTGCAGCAGCATGTCCGGATCCTGGTCCTGCGGTCGCTTCGACCGGTCGCCCTTCGGATCGGTGTTGGCCGAGACGTGGAAGATGTCGGTGTTGAGCACCCGGTCGATATGGTTGGTGATGTTGGCCGAGAATTGCGGATCGACCTCGTTCAAGACGTCGCGGCCGTCATAGAGCGACCACATCTCGCCGACGGTCTCGTCGCCGACGCGCACGGCATAGCCGTTGATCTCGCGCATCACCGCATCGATCGAGCGGCGCTTAGCCCCCCAGTCTTCTTTGGTATGCGGCAGCTTGTAGCCGATGCAGTTCTCCTGGTTGGCCTCGCGATAGGCCATCACCGGCTTGAACTTTTCCTCATGGGCCATGTCGTAGATCCGCGCGCGGATATCGACGATCGGCTTGAAGGCGGGATGGGCGGTCACATCCTTCACCCGCTCGCCGTTCATCCAGACCTGCCGCCCGTCCTTCAGGCTGTCGCGGTATTCCGCACCGGTTCTGAGCATGGCTGGCTCCTCATATCCCCGATCCAGATTGACATTCGGCCGCTCAAAGGGAAATTCTTTTAATCCTGTCGTCGGGATCGGTTTTATCTATGAGCTTCACCCTCAAGCAGATCCGCTATTTCGTGGCCGTGGCCGAAACGGGCAGCATCACCGAGGCCGGGCGGCGGCTGAACATCTCGCAGCCCTCGGTCTCCGCGGCGATCGCCGAGCTCGAGGACCGGTTCAAGGTCGATCTCTTCATCCGCCACCACGCCCAGGGCCTCAGCCTCACCCCCGCCGGCGCACGCCTGTTCAAGGATGCGCGCAGCCTGCTCGACCATGCGGAGGAGCTGCGCCAGGGTGCGGTCGGCCTCGGCCAGGCGATGGAAGGCGAGCTCCATGTCGGCTGCTTCCAGACCTTCGCGCCGATCGTCATGCCGCGCGTCATCCGCGCCTTCGCCGCCGCGCATCCGGCCATCGCCATCACGCTCCATGAGCATCACGTCCAGGGCGTGGTCGACGGACTCTCGGCCGGCCATTTTGAGCTCGCCCTCACCTACGACCTCAACCTGACCGAAGATCTCGCCTTCGAGCCTTTGGTGGCGATGCCGCTCCATGCGGTGCTCGCCCGCAACCATCGCCTCGCCCGGGAGAAAGAGGTGTCGCTCGAACAGCTCACCCAGTATCCGATGGTCCTGCTGAACCTGCCGCAGAGCCGCGACTATTTCCTCTCCGTCTTTTCCTCGCGCGGTTTGCGCCCGCGCGTCGCCCAGGAGACGCCGAGCTTCGAGACGCTCCGCGGCCTCGTGGCCTCCGGCGACGGCTTCGCCGTGATGCATTCCCGTCCCGCCAGCCAGCAGACCCTCGACGGCCGCGCGGTGGTCTATCGCCCGGTCAAGGACAAGGTGCGCCCGCAATCGCTCGGCCTGCTCCGGCTCGCGCGGATCCGCCCGACCCGACGCTCGGAAGCCTTTGCCGCCGTCGCGCGCGTTGAAATCCGAGACGCCGAGGCTTGAGTCGGGGACCAATGGGTCTATCGGCTGCAGATTTCATAGTTTCAAAATAACCTAATATTATCAATTGTTTGCATGGGTAATGAGAGTTTTCTGTCCGGGCCTCGCCTTTACACTCTCTTAACGAAACGGCATAATTTCAGTCGTAAAGCGACCGTGGGTCGCCGTCGAGGCAGGGCCGAAGGGGGAAGCGGAGGCCGCCGAAACCAGACCATCGGGTCCGGGGGAACTTCGCAACCAACCACAAGAATGGCTCGAAAAGACCCGCCCATCACGGGGCGGGGGCACTGTCCTCGGCTTGGGTTACAGGGAAGGGGACTATTATGTCGGCAGACCAACATCATGAGGACGTAAAAGTCCTCCACAGTATGGGCTATGCCCAGGAACTCTCCCGCCGCATGGGTGTGTTCCAGAACTTCGCGATCTCATTCTCGATCATCTGCATCCTGGCCGGCGGCATCGGTGCCTATACCGTGGCGCTGGGCGCCGCGGGTGGTGCTTCGATCGGCATCGGCTGGATCGTCGGCGCGGTCTTCGCGCTGATCGTGGCCTGCGCGCTCGCGCAGATCGCCTCCGCCTATCCGACCGCGGGCGGCATCTATCACTGGGCCTCGATCCTCGGCGGCAAGGGCTGGGGCTGGGGTGCGGCCTGGCTCAACCTGATCGGTCTGCTGTTCGTCGTTTCCTCGGTGAACTACGGCGTCGTGCTGCTCTTTCACGATCTGGTCTATGTGCCAATTTTCGGCGGCGCGCCGGATCCGTTCTCGCCGACGGCGCTGACCATCGGCGTCATCTTGATCACCGTCGTGCAGGCGATCTTGAACTACGTGGGCATCAAAGCGACCACCATCCTGACCGACTTCGCGGGCTACCTGATCTTCGTCGTGTCGGTGGTCATCATCGTCGGACTGGTCGTCGGCTCGCCGGTGCCGCTCGACTTCTCGCGTCTGACCGAGTTCAAGAATTACACCGGGGATCCGGGCGCCGGCACTTGGCCGCTCTCGGGCAGCCTGTTCTTCGCCTTTGTGCTCGGCCTGCTGCATGTCTGCTACACCATCACGGGCTTCGACGCTTCCGGTCACACCTCGGAAGAGACTCGCGACGCGCAGCGCTCCGTGCCCAAGGGGATGATCACCTCGGTCTTCTGGTCCGGCCTGTTCGGTTGGTTCCTGGTGGTGGCGATCCTGCTCGCCATGCCGAGCATCGATGAGGGTGCCTCGAAAGGCTGGTCGGTGTTTGCCTACGTGCTGGGGGCCAGCACGATGCCGAACATCGTGAAAGAACTGATCGGCGTCGGTATCGTGCTGTCGAACTTCCTTTGCGCTCTCGCCGGCATGACGTCGCTCTCGCGTATGATCTACGCCTTCTCGCGCGACGGCGGCATCCCGGGTGCATCGAAGTTCCTGCGCCAGGTCAGCCCGAAGTATCGCACGCCTGGCAATGCGATCATCGTCGGCTCGCTCCTGTGCATGGTGCTGGGCTATGCCTGTGGCGCAAATGCGCAGGCCTACATCATCCTGGCCTCGGGCTGCGCGGTCTTCCTCTATGTGTCCTACATCATGCCGATCGGCGCGGGCATCCTCGCCGAAGGCAAGAGCTGGACCAAGAAGGGTCCGTTCAACCTCGGCGGGGCTTCCAAGCTGGTGGCCGTGCTGGCGGTGCTCGGCGGCGGCGTGCTCGCCTTCGTCGGTTTCCAGCCGCCCTATGAACTGGTGGGCTACTTCCTGGCCGGCGCCGTCGTTCTGCTGGTCGTCGTCTGGTTCGCCTTCGAGCGGAACCGCTTCGCCGGTCCGCCGCTGACGCCTGAGGCAGTCGCCAAGCGCCAAGCAGAGATCGCCCGTGAAGAAGCGGCTCTCGGCGGCGCCGGCTGAGCCATACAAGTCAGATATCGATCAATTCGGGGAGGCAGGAAACTGCCTCCCCTTTTTCTTTGCCGGAATCTGTGGCGGCCTTCCGCGCCACTGGCTAAGGTAACGGCCTTCCTTCAAGAAACTTCCAAAAGAGCAGCGGGGGCTGATCCAAATGCCGTTGAAGCCGGAACAAGTGAAGAGCGTCGCCGACGCGAAGAAGATCGTCGAGGAGCGTGGCCTGACCCATGTCAAGGTCGGCGTGTTCGACGGCGACGCGATCCTGCGCGGCAAGTACATGTCGAAGGCGAAGTTCTTCTCCGCCCTCGAGAACGGCTTCGGCTTCTGCGACGTCGTGCTCGGCTGGGACAGCCACGACCAGCTGTTCGACAACGTGAAGTACACCGGCTGGCACACCGCATACCCGGATGCGCCGGTCCGCGTCATCCCCTCGACCTGCCGCGAGCTGCCGATGGAAGGCGGCGGCATGCTGCTGTTCCTCGCCGAGTTCACCGACAAGGCCGAGGCGATCTGCCCGCGCGGCACGCTGCGCCGGGTGATCGACCGCGCGGCGAAGATGGGGTTCGACGTCTACAGCGCTCTGGAATTCGAGTTCTTCATGTTCGACGAGACGCCGGAGTCCGTCCGGCAGAAGAACTACAAGGACCTCCAGCCGATGACTCCCGGCTGGTTCGGCTATTCGGCGATCCGCAACACCGTCTGGTCGGAGCTCTATCACGAGATCCTGGAAACCTGCGAGAAGATGCGGATGCCGATCGAGGGCCTGCACACCGAGACCGGCCCCGGCGTGCTCGAAGCCGCCATAACCTTCGACAAGGCGCTGGAATCCGCCGACCGCGGCGCCCTGTTCAAGACCATCATGAAAGTGATCGCCCAGCGTCGCGGCATGATGGCGACCTTCATGGCGAAATGGTCGAACAACTATCCGGGCCAGTCCGGCCACATCCACATCTCGCTCAAAGGCAAGGACGGCAAGTCGGTCTTCCATGACGCGAAGAAGCCGCACAACATTTCCGACAAGATGCGCTGGTTCATCGGCGGCCAGCAGCAGCTGATGCCGGAGGTCCTGGCCATGATCGCCAGCACGGTCAACTCGTACTCGCGCCTCATCCCCGGCTTCTGGGCCCCGACCGATGCGACCTGGGGCGTCGAGAACCGCACCTGTGCGCTGCGCGTGATCCCGGGCTCGGAGAAGTCGCAACGCGTCGAGTACCGGATCGCCGCCGCCGACTGCAATCCCTATATCGCGCTCGCCGCCTCGATCGGCTCCGGCCTTTACGGCATCGAGCACAAGATCGAGCCCACCAAGCCGATCGTCGGAAATTCCTACGAGATGAAGCATCCGGCGAAGTTCGACCTGCCGCGCACCCTCTGGGAAGCGGCCCAGCGCCTGAAGAAGTCCAGCGCGGCGCGCGAGCTGTTCGGCGACGAGTTCGTCGAGCACCATGCCGCGACCCGCGAATGGGAAGAGCGCGAGTTCCGCAAGGCGATCACCGATTGGGAACTCGCTCGGTATTTCGAGATCATCTGATGACGCTGGGCTCGCACATTTGGTCACTCCTTCTCGGTCGTCATGCCAAGGCTTGGCCTTGGCATCCACGAGTTTGGAACGGCTGGAAAAAAACTTGTGGATCCCAAGGCCAAGCCTTGGGATGACGACCCAGTTTAAAGTGACTATCGAGACAGACCTCTAGGAGCCTTACCGCACCATGTCCGCCACCCAGAAGACCATCACCCCGGTCGACAACTCGGTCTATGTCGAGCGGCCCTATGCCACGCCGCAAGAAGTCGCCGCGACACTCAAAGCCGCGGTCGAGGCGCAGCGCGCTTGGAAGCAGGTGCCGGTCGCCGAGCGCGGCAAGCTGATCTCGAAAGCGGTCGACATCTTCCTGACCCACAAGGACGAGATGGCCGAGGAAATCACGCGGCAGATGGGCCGCCCGATCAGCCAGAGCCCGGGTGAGATGCGCGGCTTCGAGGAACGCGCCCGCTATATGATCCAGATCGCGCCGGAAGCGCTGGCCGATGTCGAGGCCAAGGACAAGGCGGGCTTCACCCGCTTCATCCACCGCGAGCCGCTGGGCGTCGTCTTCATCGTGGCGCCCTGGAACTACCCCTATCTCACTTCGGTCAATGGCGTCGTCCCGGCGCTGATGGCCGGCAATGCCGTCGTCCTCAAGCACTCCGCGCAGACCCCGCTCTGTGCCGAGCGGTTCCAGCAGGCCTTCGATGCGGCCGGACTGCCGAAGGGGCTGTTCCAGCACCTCGTCCTCACGCATGAGGACACGGCGAAGGTGATCGCAGCACCCGAAGTTGCGTATGTGAACTTCACCGGCTCGGTCGCCGGCGGCCATGCCATCCAGCAGGCGGCGCTCGGCAAGTTCATGGGCCTCGGCCTGGAGCTCGGCGGCAAGGACCCGGCCTATGTGCGCGCCGATGCCAAGCTCGATCACGCCATCGAGAACCTGGTCGATGGCGCGATGTTCAATTCCGGCCAGTGCTGCTGCGCGATCGAGCGCATCTATGTGCACGAAAGCCTCTACGACAAATTCGTCGAGGGCTTCGCGGACCTGACGCGCAAGTACAAGCTCGGCAATCCGCTGGACAAGGACACCAATCTCGGGCCGATGGTCCGGACCTCGGCCGCCGAGTTCGTGCGCGGCCAGATTGCCGATGCGGTGCGCGCCGGCGCCAAGGCGCTGATCGACGACAAGGCCTTCGCCGCCAACAAGCCGGGCACGCCTTATCTGGCGCCCCAGGTGTTGGTCAATGTCGACCACAAGATGTCGGTGATGTCCGAAGAGAGCTTCGGTCCGGTCATCGGCATCATGAAGGTGAAGTCCGACGACGAGGCGATCAAGCTGATGAACGACAGCAAGTTCGGCCTCACCGCGGCGCTCTGGACCATGGACGAGCAGGCCGCGAAGAAGATCGGCCACGCGATCGACACCGGCACGGTCTACATGAACCGCTGCGACTATCTCGATCCGGCCTTGGCCTGGGTCGGCGTCAAGGATTCCGGCCGCGGCGCAACGCTCTCCCGCGTCGGCTATGAGATGCTGACCCGGCCGAAGTCCTTCCACCTCCGGACCCAGATCTAGTTCAGGTCCGCGTGCAATGGCTGAGTTCGACCGCGCCGACATCGTCATCATCGGCGGCGGCGTGGTCGGCTGCGCCATCTTCCGGCGGCTGGCGCTCGCCGGGCTGAAGCCGCTGCTGCTGGAAGCCGGCGACGACATCCTCTCGGGCGCCAGCAAGGGCAACAGCGCCATCCTGCACACCGGCTTCGACGCGCCGCCGGACTCGCTGGAAGTCGCCTGCATGCAGGCGGGCTATCGCGAATACAACGCGATCCGCAACCGCTTGAACCTGCCGCTGGTCGAGACCGGCGCGCTGGTCGTCGCCTGGAACGAGGAGCAGCTTGCAAAGCTCCCGTCCATCGTCGCGCAGGCGCATCAGAATGGCGTCACCGACGTTGCGCAGATTTCCCGTGCAGACTTGAAGCTGCGCGAGCCGCAACTCGCCGCTCACGCCTTAGGCGCGGTGCTGGTGCCGGGCGAGCACATCATCGATCCCTGGTCGGCGCCGCTCGCCTACGCATTGCAGGGCCTGGCCCATGGCGGTCGAATCCGGCGCGGCTGCACCGTCTCAGGCGGCAGCTTCGACGGCGCTTGGTCGTTGCAGACCGAGCGTGGGCGCATCGCGGCGGGGCTGGTGATCAACGCCGCCGGCAATCACGGCGATCTGGTCGAAGCGATCTGCCGCCCGAGCCCGTTCAAGGTGACGCCGCGCAAAGGCCAGTTCGTCGTCTTCGACAAGCCGGCCGCGAACTTCGTCAAGTCGATCATCCTGCCGGTGCCGACCGAGCGCACCAAGGGCATCGTCATCTGCAAGACCGCCTTCGGCAATCTGCTGGTCGGCCCCACCGCCGAGGACCAGGAGACCCGCGACGTCGCGGAAGTTGAAGAGCAGGTGCTTGCGATGCTGATCGAGAAGGGCCGGGAGATGCTGCCCGGCCTCGCCGATGTCGGCGTCAATGCGGTCTATGCCGGCTTGCGTCCGGCGACGCAGTTCAAGGACTATCAGATCGAGGCCCAGCCGGAGCGGCGCTGGATCACGGTCGGCGGGATCCGCTCGACCGGGCTTACGTCTTCGCTCGGCATCGCGGCGCATGTCGCCGGTCTGGTGGGGCGGCATTTCCATCCGGTGGAAGAAGTCGCACCGATCTGGACGCCGGTGCCCAATCTCTGCGAGGAGCGGCCCCGCCCCTATCAGATCGGCGGCGAGATCGTCTGCCATTGCGAATGGGTCACGCGTGGCGAGATCGAGGCCGCCCTCACCGGCCCCCTGCCCGCCGGCGATGTCGGCGGCTTGAAGCGCCGCACTCGGGCGATGATGGGCCGCTGCCAGGGCTTCTATTGCAGCGCCAATGTCGCGGCGATCGCCGCTGGGAAGATCGAGCTGTGATCGAGCGCGACGTCATCATCCTGGGCGCCGGCCCGGCGGGATTGGCCGCGGCAGCGGAGCTCGCGCGCCACAATGTCGGCAAGATCGCCGTGCTCGACCGCGAGCCGGCGGCCGGCGGCATCCCGCGCCATTGCGGCCATCTCGGCTTCGGCTGGAACGAGTTCCGCCGAGTGATGACCGGGCCGGGCTATGCGCGACATCTCGCCGAGACCGCCAAGGGCGTGGAGCTGAAGCTCGGTGTCACCGCCTTGCGCCTGGAACAAGGCGGCGTGATCCAGACCACCAGCGCGGAGGGGCCGCAGACCTGGAAGAGCCGCGCCGTGCTGCTGGCCATGGGCGCGCGGGAGACGCCGCGCAGCGCCCGGCTGGTCTCCGGCGCGCGGCCCTGGGGCGTCATGAACACCGGTGCCCTACAGCAATTCGTCTATCTCCACGGCAAGCGGCCGTTCGAGCGTCCGGTGATCATCGGCAGCGAGCTGGTCGCCTTCTCGACCCTGATGACCCTGCGCCATGTGAAGGTGCATCCCGCCGCCATGATCGAAGCCGGGCCGCGCGTCACCGCGCGGCGTCCGGGAGACTGGATCGCGCGCCTCGCTTTCGGCGTGCCGGTGCTGCTCAACACGCAGCTGCTCCGCATTCTTGGAAACGAGAAGGTCGAGGGCGTCGAGATCGATCGCGGCAACGGACCGGAACGCCTCGACTGTGATGGCGTCGTCTTCACCGGCAAGTTCCGGCCGGAGAATGCGCTGCTGACTGGAAGTCACCTCACCGTCGATCCGGGCACCAAAGGGCCGGCGATCGATCAATTCTGGCGCTGCTCCGATCCCGCCTTCTTCGCCGCGGGCAATCTGCTGCGCGGGATCGAAACCGCAGGGCAATGCTGGCGCGAAGGCTGTGCGGCGGGACGCATCATCGCGGCGACCCTGCTCGGCAAACTGGCGCCGGCGGAAACCAGCATCCCGGTGCAGCCGGCCGGCGCGCTCGCCTATGTCTATCCGCAGCGGCTGGTGGCGGCCGATCCGATCGATCCCGAGCTGCTGTTCTTCGGCCGCGCCCGCGAAGCGACCAAGGGCGAGATCGTGGTGCGCGGCGACGACACGGTGATCTCCTTGCGCAAGGTCGATGCGCTGCCCGAGCGTCGAATCCCCTGGCCGGTCTCGCCGAAGAGCCTGCAGGCCTACAAGCGCATCACCGTTTCCCTGGAACCGGACGCATGAGCGCCGTCATCGCCATCGATCAGGGCACCACCGGATCGGGTGTGCATGTGCTGGAGAGCGACGGCACGTTCCGCTCCGGCGAGACCATCGACCACAAGCAGTTTTACCCGCAGCCCGGCTGGGTCGAGCATGACGCCGAGGAGCTGGTCGGCAACGTTGCGCGGCTGATCGCGCAGCATAAGGACGGCGCGAAGGGCATCGGCATCGCCAACCAGGGCGAGACCGTGGTCGCCTGGGATGCGAAGACCAAGCGGCCGATCCATCGCGCGATCGTGTGGCAGGACGCGCGCACGCATGCGGAGATCGAGCGACTGAAGGCAGCGGGGCATGAGGAGACGACCCTCGCCCGCGCCGGCCTGCCGCTCGATCCCTATTTCTCGGCGGCTAAGCTGCGCTGGATCCTGGATCACGTTGACGAGGCGAAGACCCTGCGGCGCGAGGGCCGGCTGCGGTTCGGCACCAGCGACGCCTTCTTCCTCGACCGGCTGGCCGGTGTGTTCGCGACCGATGTGACCACCGCATCGCGCACCAGCCTGATGAATCTCGAGACCCTGCAATGGGACCCGGAGCTGGCAAGTCTCTTTGGTGTGCCGATCGAATGCCTGCCGGAGATCCGTTCCACCGCCGGGGATTTCGGCGCGATCGACGGCGTGCCGGTGACGGCCAGCATGGTCGATCAGCAGGCGGCCCTGTTCGGCCATGGCTGCCGCAAGCCGGGTGATGCGAAGATCACCTTCGGCACCGGCGCGTTTGCGCTGGCCATTGCGGGCGACAAGCCGCTCAAAGATCCGAAGACCGGATTGTTGCCGACCATCGCCTGGAAGCTCGGCGATGCGCCGGTCACCTATGCGATCGACGGCGGTGTCTACAACGCCGCCTCGGCGCTCAACTGGGCGCGGGAGCTGGGTCTGTTCACCGAGTTCAGCGAGATCGAATCCTTCGATGGCAGCGCGATCGAGCGTGGGCTGGTCTTCGTGCCTGCGCTATCAGGTTTGGGTTGCCCCTATTGGGACCGCAGCGGCGCGGGCCTCTGGCTCGGCATGGGGTTGGAAACGTCGAAGCGGGATCTGGTGCAGGCGGTGCTGGAGGGCGTCGCGCTGCGCGCCGGGCAGGTGATCGAGGCGATGAACGGGCTGCAGCCGATCGCTCCGAAGCTCTCGATCGACGGCGGGCTGGCGAATAACGGATATTTCCGCGGCTTCTTGGCGAATGCGCTGGACCGCAAGCTGACCGTGCCGGCCAGCATGGAGCTGACGGGCCACGGCTGCGCCCTCTTCGCGCTAATCGGCGCCGGCCTCGCGACCATCGATCGCCTGCCGCCGGAGGCCCTGCCACAGGCCAGTATTGCACCGGAAAAGCCGCTGAATCCGGCGCTGCGCAACAAATTCGCCGCGGCGGTTGAAAGAAGTCGGAACTGGCGGTAGCTGGTTCCCAACGCGTAGAATGAACCCTCTCTCAAACCAAGGACCTGCCCCATCATGACGACCGACGCCGCCGCCCTTCGTGGCAACTGGAATTACCCCACCTCCGTGAAGTTCGGCGTCGGCCGGATCAAGGAGCTGCCGGACCATTGCAAGGCTTTGGGGCTGAAGCGGCCGCTGCTGATCACCGATCCGGGCCTGGCCGCCTTGCCGATGATCAAGGATGCGCTGGCCAACAACGCGGCGGCGGGGATCAAGACCGGGCTCTATTCCGACGTGCAGGGCAACCCGATCGGCAAGAACGTCGAGGACGGGGTGAAGGTCTACAAGATCGGTGAACATGACGGCGTCATCGCCTTCGGCGGCGGCTCGGCGCTCGATGCCGCAAAGGCGGTCGCGCTGATGGTCGGCCAGACCCGCCCGATCTGGGATTTCGAGGATATCGGCGACTGGTGGACGCGCGTGAACGCCGCCGGCATCGCGCCGATCATCGCCGTGCCGACGACCTCGGGCACCGGATCGGAAGTGGGCCGCGCCTCGGTCATCACCGACGAGACCACGCATGTGAAGAAGATCATCTTCCATCCGAAGATGCTGCCCGCGATCGTGATCGACGATCCCGAGCTGACCGTCGGCCTGCCGCCACACGTCACCGCGGCGACCGGCATGGATGCGCTGTCGCATTGCCTCGAAGCCTATTGCGCGCCGGGTTTCCACCCGCTGGCGGACGGCATCGCGCTGGAAGGCATGCGCCTCGTCGCCGAGAATCTTCCGACCGCGGTGAAGGACGGCAAGAACCTGGTCGCCCGGGCCAACATGATGGCGGCGGCGAGCATGGGTGCGACGGCATTCCAGAAGGGCCTCGGCGGCATGCATGCGATCAGCCATCCGCTGGGTGCGCTCTACAACACGCATCACGGTCTCACCAATGCGGTCGTGATGCCCTATGTGCTGGATTTCAACCGCAAGGCCATCGACGAGCGGATGACCCATCTCGCCCGCTTCCTCGGCTTGGCGAACCCGGGCTTCAAGGCGGTGATGGAATGGGTGCTGCAGCTCCGCAAGGAGATCAACATCCCGCACACGCTCCGCGAGATCGGGGTCGACGACAAGCGTGTGGACGAGGTCGCCAAGGCGGCGGAGGCCGACCCCTCGGCCGGCGGCAATCCGATCAAGGTCGGCGCCAACGAGCTCGGCAAGATCTTCGTCGCGGGGCTGAACGGGACGCTGGCGGCCTAGATCAGACGGTCGGGTGGCCGATCTCGCGCAGCAATTTCCTGAGAATGGTGCCTTCGAAGGCATGGATGTCGGCGGCCGGCTCGACGAAAGCGTCGCGGCCGCCGATCACCCGGGTCTTGTAATAGATCGGCAGCAGCGCCGAGCCCTTTGTAATCGGCAGGCCGTTGATGGTGATGCCCTGTGCCACAGCGCGGTCGCGCGCGGCCTCGGCCGTGCCGGTGACGTTGTCGATACCGTCGCCGGAGATGTCGATCACCCGCCGGGTGGCGGCGAAGGGGATCTCCGCCAGCAGCTTGGCGGCATAGTCGATCGCAAGCGCCAGAGCGGTGCCACCGGCCTGCCAGTCGCGATGGGCGCCGGCGATCGCAGCGGCGGCGGCTTCGAGATCCGCGGATGTCGCCAGCATCTGCCATGGCACTGCGACCGATTGCGACTGCGGGCCTGACCACAGCACCAAGGTCAAAGCGATACGGTGCTCGCGGCCGGCGGCGATGGCGTCCTGGAGCGCCGGATGCCGCAGCGCCGCGGCAATGCCTTCCATCTGAATCCGGAATTCGACCGGGTCGACGCTGCTCGAGCAATCGACCGCCAGAACCAAAGCGAGGTCTACTTTTAGCGAGGCATCCGTTCCGGCCATGCCCCCATCATAGCACGGCGGGTATGACGACCCGATCACGACGGAACGGCGGCTCTTCCGGCAGGTCCTCGGGCGAAACCTGAGCGCCGTCGATCCGCCGGGCGGTCCGGTGCCCGTCATAGACGGCATGGGCGATCAGGCCCGGCGCCTTGCAGTCGCCGATCCGGTGGATGCTCAAGATCCCGGCCGCGGAATTCGCGGCCGGATCGGCTTGCAGGTCATGCCAAAGTGCGTCGTCCGGCTCGCGCGAGGTCACCGGTACGAAGGCGCGGCAGGGAAGTTCCCGCTTCTTTCCGGAGAAGACGCAGGAAAGCGTGGCCCGACCGCCGCGCGCGACTTCGACCGCATGGCTGACGATGATCTGGACACCGACCTCCATGAGCCGGGCCTGGCTGAGCACCTGCTCCATGGTGAAGCGGCTCCAAAAGCCCACCACGCCGGCGGTCGTCACATAGGTGACGGGGTAGCCCTCGACGGCCAAGAGCTCGGCGAGCACGGCGGCCATCAGGTAATGGTCATCGTCGAAGACGATCACCGGCTGGGACTTGTCCACCGGCCGCTTGCCGGCCATCAGATCGTCCGGCGTCAGGGTGATCGCGGGATCGAGGTCCGGATTGCCGGCGGGGAAATTGTGTCCGGTCGCATCTGCGCGCCAATGGCTGCCGGTCGCGAGCAGGACATGGCGGGGCGAGAGTTCCCGGATGTCGGCGGCCGAAAGGCGGCTCTCGCGGAAGATTTCAACATGATCGAATTTCGCGAGCTGATACTGGCGATAGTCGCGGACCCGCGCCCATTCGCCGAGGCCCGGCAGCTTACTCTCAAGAGAGACGCGGCCGCCGAGCTCGCGGCGCGCTTCGGCCAAGGTGACCTGATGTCCGCGTTGCGCCAAAGTGAGTGCCGCTTCCAGTCCGGCGGGACCGGCGCCGACCACCAACACGCGCTCAGATCGGCCTGCGGGTTCGATACGATCAGGATGCCAGCCGCGGCGCCACTCCTCGCCCATGGTGGGATTCTGGGTGCAGCGAAGCGGCACGCCTTGGACGTCGCTGGCGTAGCAGATGTTGCAGCCGATGCATTCGCGGATGTCGTCGAGCCGGCCCTCGGCGATCTTTCGCGGCAGGAAGGGATCGGCGATCGAGGGGCGTGCGGCGCCGATCAGATCGACGATGCCGCGCTTCACTTGGGAGAGCATGGTCTCCGGCGAAGTGAAGCGGCCGACGCTGACGACCGGCTTCTGCACGATGCCGCGGACATGGGCGATCAGCGGCTCGAGCGAGGCTTCCTTGATGAACCGCGAGACGCCCATCTCCCGGGAATAGTCGGTGATGGTCACGTCGAAGAGATCGGGGCCATCCTTCAGCAATTCAAAGACGGCGCGGCGCTCGCCGTCGGGATCTTCGCCCGGCGTCGCCTCGGCATCGACCTCGATGCGGATCGCGATCGCGCAACGGTCGCCGACCGCCTCCTTGGTTTCGTCGACCAGCTCGCGGATGATGCGGGTGCGGTTCTCGATGCTGCCGCTATAGCCGGGGATGGTGCGGTTGATGCGGCCGTCCAGGAATTGCGACAGCAGATAGGTGTGGCTGGCATAGACATAGACCAGGTCGGCGCCGGCCTCTTTCGCCCGCAGGGCCGCGGCGCGGTGGGCACGGCGGTAGTCGCGGATGTCGGCGAGGTCCATGCGCCGGGCCTGGAGCGGCGCCTTGTCGGCGGGCAGGCTGTTCGGGCCGATGGGAGTCTGGCGCGAGAGCAGGTTGGCGGAGCGCAAGCCGCCATGCCAGAGCTCGACGCCGCAGAGGCTGCCATGGCGATGCACACCCTCGACCAGAACGGCGAGGTTGGCGACGTCGCCCTGGTCCCAGAGCGAGGCGAAAGGCGACGGGTGATCGTCCGATGTCGGGTGGATCGAACAGTATTCCGTGCAGACCGTGCCCCAACCGCCCTCGGCCTTGACCGCACGCATGGCGGCGAGGGTTTGCGGCATCGTGTAGCCCATGCCGGTGCAATGTGGCACCTGATAGAAGCGATTGGGCGCGGTGACCGGCCCGATCTTCAGCGGCGCGAAAAGCGGATCGAAACGGGGATCGCGTTGCATGGGTCTCCTTCGGGTCGTACCGGTTACGGCCTGCGCCGGGATTTGCGCGCGCGGGCCGATCGCGCGAAGTGCCGCGGGAAGTGCAGCGCGAGCAGATCAATCACCCGCTGGCGCGCTTCCTCGGCGGTCACCCAGTTCGGGTAAGCGAGGAGGTGAAGCCAGAGGCCATCGACCATGGCGTCGATGCTCTGGGTCAGCGCCCGCGGGTCGACATCGTCGTAGCCGCCCGATTTGCGGATCTCGCGGCAAAGCTCGGCGATCGCATCCACCCGCTCGGTGTCCATCGCATCGACGATGCTGCGATAGATCGCGCGATACTGCTCGTCCCCGAAGAAAGCGAACCAGACCGCCAGCCGATCGCGCGCGCAGTTCTCGGGCGAGAACAGCGCCTCGATGATGGCCGTGAGCTTTTCGTGCGGCGGGACGGCGGGCTGTCCATAGATCTCCGCCCATGGCTTCCGGACATCGTCCGCCAAGGTCCGCAAGGTCTCGGCCAGCAGGTTGTCCTTGTTCTTGAAGTAGAAGTTCACCAGTCCGATCGAGAGGCCGCCGATCGCCGTCACCGTCGACATGGTCGTGCCGCCGATGCCGTGCCGCGCGATCGAGGTGATCGTCGCCTCGGTCAGCTGCTTGCGGCGGATATCGGCCGCCATGCGCGGCTGGCGAGCCCGCGGTTTTCGCCCGGCTGACGGCGCGACTGGGGTCAATGACGGCTCCCGTTATTGATTGAATGTTTATTCAATAACGACATCCAAGTCAAAGGGCACGCAGCCCCGCATGCATTCGCCAATCGCGCTCACGGCGCGCCCTCGCCCCGGCCTTTTCCCCTGGGGGACAAGGAGATCTGCTCGATTCGCGCATTTCCCAACCCCCACTTGTGATTCTGTGCGACCGGTTCGGGGGAGGAATTCGGCATCAGAAGCGCGTATTTGGCCGAGTCGCGTGATGGCCGACTCGAAAGACACGCACGGGCCTTGCTCCAACAGCTTGAAATTCGCTGATTCGCAGCTTATGCCGGTTGGTGTTGATGCAACGCTGCCTCTAAGGGAATTCTCATGGCAAAAGCTGCAGGCGCGAAGGCGCCGTCGAAACCGGCCGCGAACCGACCGGTCACACTGAAGAACATCGCTGCCGAGATCGCCGAGAAGCGCGGCGCCTCGAAGCGGGAGATCGAAGAGATCCTCAACGAGCATATCGCTCTCGTCGCGAAGAACCTGAAGAAGGGCCAGAAGATCCGCCTCGTCGGACTTGGCATTCTCCAGGTTCGGAAGCGTGCCGCGCGTATGGGCCGCAACCCGGCGACCGGCGAAGCGATCAAGATCAAAGCTTCGAAGAAGATCGCATTCCGGGCCGCGAAGGAACTGAAAGAGGCGATCTAGGTCGCCCCTAACGGTTAGATCCCAGATACAACTGCAAGAGCTCGCCCTGAGGCGGGCTCTTTTCTTTTGGGCTTTCCGGCCGCCCACCGGGAGCGCCGGAACTGCCGGACGCGCGGGCCACGGGGTGACGCCGCCGGACCTCATGTCGTAAGGTCGGAACAGCACCACAGCTCCATGGTCGGAGAGAATGCGATGACTGTTCAAACCACCGGGCCGGTTCCCAACGAGGAAGGCTTCACCCCGCACACCTCGCATTGGGGCGTGTTCTCGGCGCGGATGCGCGCCGGCGTGCTGGAAGTGCGCCCCTATGCCGGCGACCCGGATCCGAACGCGATCATCCAGAATTTCCCGTCGGCTCTGCGCCACCGCGCCCGCATCGCCCAACCCATGGTCCGGCGCGGCTGGCTGGAGCGCGGACCCGGCCCGGATACGCGGCGCGGACGCGATGAGTATGTGCCGCTTTCCTGGGACGCTGCGCTGGACCTGCTCGGCGCCGAGCTGAAGCGGGTCCGCGACGGTTTCGGCCCGGAAAGCATCTTCGGCGGCTCCTATGGCTGGGCGAGCGCCGGACGCTTCCACCACGCGCAAAGCCAACTCCACCGGTTCCTGAATACGGCGCTCGGCGGCTATGTCCGTTCGGTCAACAGCTACTCCTCCGGCGCATCGTCGGTACTGGTGCCGCACATCATCGGCGACTACGACGACCTGGTGAAACGCAATGTCTCCTGGGAGCAGATCGCCGCGCACAGCGAAATCGTCGTCGCCTTCGGCGGCATGGCGCTGAAGAACAGCATGGTGGCGGGCGGCAGCGTCAGCAGGCATGTCGAGCGCGGCGCCATGCAGCGCGCCCATGAACGCGGCTGCGATTTCGTGCTGGTCAGCCCGTTGCGCGGCGACTTGCCCGATGAGGCCGGCGCCAGCTGGATGCCCAACATCCCGGGCACCGACACCGCGCTGATGATGGGGCTGGTCCATACGCTGGTGGCAAACGGCTTGCACGATCGCGCTTTCCTGGATCGCTACACCGTCGGCTGGCCGGAATTCGAGCGCTATCTGCGCGGCGAAAGCGACGGCCAACCGAAGGACGCGGCCTGGGCCGCCGCCATCACCGGGATCGCCTCGGAGGATATCGTCGGGCTGGCGAAACGGCTGCACGGAAGGCGGGCGCTCATCGTGGTCTCGCATTCGCTGCAGCGCGCCGAGCATGGCGAGCAGCCGGTCTGGATGGGCATGGTGCTGGCGGCGGCTTTGGGACAGATAGGGCTGCCCGGCGGCGGCTACGGCTATGCGCTCGGCGCCATCGCCTATTACGGCAGGCAGTTCAATGCCGCGCCGGTGCCGACCTTCCCGCAGGAGCGCAATCCCGTCGCCGACTTCATTCCGGTCGCACGCATCGCCGACATGCTGCTGAAGCCGGGTGCGGAATACCGCTACAACGGCCAGACCCGCACCTATCCCAAGATCAAGCTGGTCTACTGGGCGGGCGGCAACCCGTTCCATCATCACCAGGACCTCAATCGCCTGCGCCGGGCCTTCGCGCAGATCGATACGCTGGTGGTGCACGAGCTCGCCTGGACGGCGACCGCGCGGCATGCCGATTTCGTCCTGCCCTGCACGATGACGCTGGAGCGCGAGGATATCGGCGGCAGCTCGAACGATCCGCTGATCGTGCCGATGCATCCGGTGGCCGATCCTTATGGCGAGGCGCGCGACGACTACGCGATCTTCGCCGACCTCGCCGAACGCCTGGGCGCCCGCGAGCGGTTCACGGAAGGCCGCACGGTGCGGGAATGGCTCGAGCATCTCTATGCACCGACCCGACAGGCGCTCGAGGCCGCGGGGCTGCCGGCGCCGAGCTTCGCCGCATTCTGGGCGAGCGAGGGCTATACGCTGCCGCAGCAGCCGGACGATGGCGGAAGGCTGCGCGCGTTCCGCAACGATCCCAATGCCCACCCGCTGCGGACGCCCAGCGGCAAGCTCGAGATCTTCTCCGAGACGATCGCCGGCTTCGGCGAGGCGGATTGCCCGGGTCATCCGGCCTGGCTCGGCGCGATCAACCGCCCGAGCGAAACGGCGCCGATGGTGCTGGTCGCGAACCAGCCGCGGACGCGGCTGCACAGCCAGCTCGATTTCGGCGGCCATAGCAGCGACCAGAAGCATCGCGGCCGCGAAGTCGCATATATGCACCCGCAAGACGCTGCCGCACGCAACATTGGAGACGGCGACATCGTGCGGCTGTGGAACGAACGCGGCGCCTGCCTCGCCGCCGTCCGGATCACCGACGGCATCCGCCCGGGCGTGATCCAGCTCCCGACCGGCGCCTGGTATGACCCGGCGGATGCGCGGGAGGAGAACCCGCTCTGCGTTCACGGCAATCCGAACGTGCTGACCCGTGACATCGGCACCTCCAATCTCGCGCAGGGCTGCACCGGCCAGTTGACCACGGTCGAAGTCGAGCGCTTCACCGGCAACCTGCCGCCCATCCAAGCCTTCGACCCACCGGGATCCCGCGCATGAGCAAGATCGATTTCGACGCCTTGAAGACGGTACTCTACACCGCTGTCCTCAGCGATACCCTGGACAGCTTCGGCCATATGAACCAGGCCATGCGGCCGTTCATTCGTCCACTGGATGAATCGAAGGTGATGTTCGGCCGGGCGCGGACCGGGCTCTACATGAACACCTACTCGGTCGCCGAGGGCGAAAATCCCTATGAGATCGAGATCGCGCTGGTCGACGATCTGAAGCCCGGCGATGTCGCGGTGTTCGATTGCGGCGGCCCGACCGAGCGCATCGCGCCCTGGGGCGAATTGCTGAGCACGGCCTCGCTGAAGCGCGGCGCGGTGGGTTGCGTGACCGATGGCTTGGTGCGCGACGTCCGGCAGATCCGGCAGCTCGGCTTTCCGGTGTTTCATGGCGGGATCGGTCCCCTGGATTCCAAGGGCCGGGCCAAGATGATGGCCCGTGACGTGCCGATCTCCTGCGGCGGGGTCAGCGTCGCCAGCGGCGACCTCATATTCGGCGATGTCGACGGCGTCGTCGTCATTCCCCAGGGCATCGCCGCCCAGGTGATCGAAGCCGCCATCGCCAAGGTGGAGAGCGAGAACATCACCCGCGACGAGCTCAATCGCGGGCTTCTGCTGGGCGAGGTCTACCGCAAATACGGCGTTTTATAAGGAGCCGGGCCGCGCCGGCGACACCGATAACAGCGCGCTTGACGGCCCCGATCCCGCTGGTATTGCATGGTCTGCAAAACCAGTTCTCGGGGAGGATTTCCATGTCGTATTCGCGTCGCAGCCTGCTGGTCAGCGCGGGCGTGTTGCTGTTCGGTTTCGGCACGCCGGCTTTCGCCGAAGATGCCTTTGTCGCCGTCACCGCCATCGTCGAGCATCCGGCGCTGGACGCCTGCCGCGACGGCATCCGGGACGAGCTCAAAGCCGCCGGCTACGAAGAAGGCAAGAACCTCAAATTCGTCTATGAGAGCGCCCAGGGCAATCCCGGCACCGCCGTGCAGATCGCGCAGAAATTCGTCGGCGAAAGCCCGAGCGTGATCGTGCCGATCTCGACGCCGTCGGCGCAGGCCGTCATCACCGCGACCTCCGACATCCCGGTCGTGTTCACCGCCGTGACCGACCCGCTCGGCGCGAAGCTGATCACCAACCTGGAGAAGCCGGGCGGCAACGTCACCGGCATGAGCGACCTCTCGCCGCTCGGCAAGCAGCTCGAGCTCATCCAGCAGATCGTGCCTGCCGCCAAGAAGGTCGGCGTGCCCTTCAATCCGGGCGAGGCCAATGCCGTGACGCTGCTCGGCCTGCTCAAGGAGAAGGCGAGGCCGCTCGGCCTGGAGATCGTCGAAGCGCCGGCGCCGAAATCCTCCGACGTGCAGGCGGCCGCGCAGAGCCTGGTCGGCAAGGTGGACGTGATCTACGTGCCCACCGACAACACCATCGTCTCGGCCCTGGAAGCCGTGGTCGGCGTCGGCGTCGACAACAAGCTCCCGGTCTTCGCCGGGGACACGGATTCGGTGAAGCGCGGCGTCATCGCCGCGGTCGGCTTCGACTACTATGACGTCGGCCGGCAGACCGGCAAGATCGTCGCGCGCATCCTCAAGGGCGAGAAGCCCGGCGACATCGCCGTGCAAGGCGTCGAAATCACCCAGCTCTTCGTCAATCCGGGTGCGGCGCAGAAGATGGGCGTCACCATTCCGGAAGCGCTGGTCGCCAGCGCGAAGGAAGTGGTGAAATAAGGACCGGTCGAATCGAGCGTTGCGTCGGGCGTGAAAACGCTCCGGCGCAACCGAGCCTGACGTCTTCATGAGTCTCGTTGCTTTCCTCGGCGCCATTGAGATCGGCTTCGTGTTCGGCCTGGTCGCGATCGGCGTGTTCCTGTCGTTCCGGGTCCTGAACTTCCCCGATCTCACGGTCGATGGCAGCTTCCCGCTGGGCGCGTCGGTCGCGGCGACACTGATCGTCAACGGCATCGATCCTTACGCCGCGACGGCGGCCGCGATCGCCGCCGGCGCGATGGCGGGACTGGTGACGGCCTTCCTCAATCTGCGCTTCGGCATCCTGCATTTGCTGGCCAGCATTCTGACCATGATCGCGCTCTATTCGATCAACCTCAGGATCATGGGCCGGCCGAATGTGGCACTGCTCGGCGTCGAGACCATCCTCACGCCGTTCCAAGGCCATGGTCTCGCCAACCTCTATCTGAAGCCGCTGTTCGGCGGCGTCGTGCTGATCATCACCGGCCTGCTGCTGACCCGCTTCCTGCTCTCCTCCTACGGATTGGCGATGCGGGCGACCGGGAGCAATCCGCGCATGGCCCGCGCCCAGGGCATCAACACCAAGGCCGTGACCTATGTCGGCATGGCGATCAGCAACGCGATGGTGGCCTTGGCCGGCGCGCTGTTTGCGCAGATGAACGGCTTCGCCGACGTCACCATCGGCACCGGAACGATCGTGGTCGGGCTTGCCGCGGTGATCATCGGCGAAGCGATCTTCGGCGCGCGTTCGATCTCGGTCTGGATCCTGGGCTGCATCGCCGGATCGGTGATCTACCGGCTGGCGGTGGCGCTGGCGCTCAACGCCGCGTTCCTCGGCCTAAACGCCTCCGACCTCAACCTGGTGACGGCGGTGCTGGTCGCGATAGCGCTGATCCTGCCCGGCGCGCGCAACCCGCTGCGGGCGCTGATCGCCGCCCGGAGTACGAATCGAGGCGCGAAAAGATGATCGAGGCGAAGAACATCGCCGTCACCTTCAACCGTGGCACGCCGATGGAAACGCCGGCCTTGCGCGGGCTCGACCTCGCGATCCCGGCCGGGCAGTTCGTGACCGTGATCGGCTCCAACGGCGCCGGCAAGTCGACCCTGCTCAACGTGCTGACCGGCGACGCCGCGGTGGCGCAGGGACGCGTCGTCATCGACGGCCAGGACGTGACCGGCTGGGCGCCGCCGCGCCGCGCCGCCTTGGTCGCCCGCGTGTTCCAGGACCCGCTCGCCGGGAGCTGCGCCGATCTCAGCATCGAGGAGAACCTGGCGCTGGCGGCCGGGCGGGGCACACGCCGCGGCTTCGCGCTCGCGGTCGATCGCAGCCGGCGCGAGAGCTTCCGCGATCAATTGCGCCGCCTGGGTCTCGGACTCGAGAACCGGCTCGGCGATCGCATGGGCCTGCTCTCCGGCGGCCAGCGCCAGGCGGTGAGCCTGCTGATGGCAACGTTGCAGCCGATGAAGATCCTGCTGCTCGACGAGCACACCGCGGCGCTCGACCCGAAGACCGCGGAGTTCGTGCTCGACCTCACGCGCCGGATCGTCGGCGACCAGAAGCTCACGACGCTGATGGTGACCCATTCGATGCGCCAGGCGCTCGACTATGGCGAGCGCACGCTGATGTTGCATGAAGGGCGCGTGGTGCTCGACGTGGAGGGCGAGACCCGCAAGGGCCTCGACGTCCCCGACCTCCTCGCCCTCTTCGCCCGCCAGCGCGGCCAGACCCTGGCCGATGACAGTTTGCTGCTGGATTAGCGCTTCGGCCAGCTCTTCATACGTTCCAACCGCTCACGCAAGGTCTGATCCGGACCGCCTGCGCCGTAATCGATGTCGTCGATCTGCCAGGTCTTGCCTTCTTCGTTGACCTTGCCGGTGAGGACCAGCAGGCGCGGATGGCCGTCGATGGTGAGGTCGACCGTCGCCTGGTTCGCGGCATCGGCAATGACCGAGAGGATCTCGATCCTGCGACGCGGCAGCGCCCCCCAGCCGAACAGGATGTCGAGGATCGGCCCTTCGAGCTCACTCGGCGGCAAGGTGCGATCCTTCACCGTGTCGCGCAACGCCTGGACCTCGGGCGTGAACAGACCCTGGATGTCCTGGTCGGAGAGACCGCCATCGCCGCCCGCCGCCTCGCGCAATATGACGGCGCCGACATAGAGCGTGTTGACCCAGTCGGCGAAGGGCGTGGCGGGTTCCTCGGCACGCACTTCATGCCAGAACAGAATGAGCGGCGCGGCTGCGACGAAGCGCCGGCGGCTGATGCGGACCGCGACCAATGCCGGGCCCGCATTCGGCATCAGGCAATTTCCTCGTTCAGACTGAGCAGCGACGCATTGCCCCCTGACGCCGTCGTGTCCACCGAGAGCGTGCGCTCGGTGGCGAAGCGGTGCAAATAATGCGGGCCGCCGGCCTTGGGGCCGGTGCCGGAGAGGCCTTCGCCGCCGAAGGGCTGCACGCCGACCACCGCGCCGATCATGTTGCGGTTCACATAGGCATTGCCGACCCGGAGGCGGCTCACGATGTGCTCGGCGCGGCTGTCGATCCGACTGTGGATGCCGAGCGTCAAGCCGTAGCCGGTGCGGTTGATCGCTTCGATCACCTCGTCCAGGCGGTCGCCGGCGAAGGCGATCACGTGCAGGATCGGGCCGAAGACTTCGCGCTCGAGCCGCGACAGGGAGTCGATCTTGTAGGCGCGCGGGGCGAAGAAATAGCCGAGCTGGCAATCGGCGCTGAGCTTCGCCTCATGAATGAGCTTGCCTTCGCGCGCCATGCGGGCGGCGTGCTTCTCCAGCATCTCCTTCGCGTCCTTGTCGATCACCGGGCCGACATCGGTCGAGAGGAAGGCCGGATCGCCGATCTTGAGCTCGGCCATGGCGCCGGCGAGCATCTCGGTCAGCTTCGGCGCGATGTCCTGCTGCACGAACAGCACGCGGAGCGCCGAGCAGCGCTGGCCGGCGCTCTGGAAGCCGGAGACGACGGTGTCGCGCACCACCTGTTCCGGCAGCGCCGATGAGTCCACGATCAGCGCGTTCTGGCCGCCGGTCTCGGCGATCAGCGGGACGATCGGGCCGTCTTTGGCGGCTAGCACGCGGTTGATCGCGCGCGCGGTCTCGGTCGAACCTGTGAAAGCGACGCCGGCGATGCGCGGGTCGGCCACCAGGGGTGCTCCCACCGCCATGCCGTCGCCGGGCAGGAGGTGCAGCACGTCGCCGGGCACGCCGGCGCGATGCAGGATCGCAACCGCGAGGCCGGCGATCAGCGGCGTCTGCTCGGCGGGCTTGGCGACGACCGCGTTGCCGGCGGCGAGCGCCGCCGTCACCTGGCCCATGAAGATCGCCAGCGGGAAGTTCCAGGGACTGATGCAAGCAAAGACGCCGCGGCCGTGGAGGGCGAGCTGGTTGCGCTCGCCGGTGGGTCCCGGCATCAGCATGGGCTGGCCGAAATCCGCGCGGCAGCGCGCGGCGTAGTAGCGGCAAAAATCGACCGCCTCGCGCAATTCGGCCAGCGCGTCCATCACCGTCTTGCCGGCCTCGCGGATGCAGAGCGCCAGCACGGCCCCCCTCTCCGCTTCCAGCATGTCGGCGGCGCGCTCGAGACATGCTGCGCGTTCCCTGGCCGGCGTCGCGGCCCAATCCGGGAAGGCGCGCTGGGCGCGGGAGATCGCGTTGTCGACGTCCTTGGCGGTGGCATTGACCACGCGGCCGACGGTCTGACGGAGATCGGCCGGGTTCAGCACCGCCTCTCCGTCGCCGCCGGCCGGATGGCCGCCGACAATCGGCGCGGTCTTCCAGTTGCGCGCAGCGGCGGATTCGATTTCCGCTTTCAACGGCGCGAGAGCGTCGAGGTCGGTGAGGTCGATGCCTTGGGAATTGATCCGCTCGGCGCCGTAGATGCCGGCGGGCTGCGGAATGCGCGGATGCGGCTTGGCGGCGAGCTTGCGGATCTTGGTGATGGGATCGGCGACGATCTCGTCCAGCGGCGCCTTCTCATCGACGATGCGGTTGACGAACGAGGTGTTGGCGCCGTTCTCCAGCAGGCGGCGCACGAGATAGGCAAGCAGATCCTCGTGGCTGCCGACCGGCGCGTAGATGCGCGCGGCGATGCCCATCGTCTCGGGCGGCACCACCTGCTCGTAGAGCGGCTCGCCCATGCCGTGGAGGCGCTGGAACTCGAGTTTGTCGCGCGCCGCGACCTCGCCACCCGCCATCTCGATCACGGCGGAAAGGCTGTGCGCGTTGTGGGTGGCGAATTGCGGGAAGTAAGCGCCCGGATCGGCGATCAGCTTCTTCGCGCAGGCGAGATAAGAGACGTCGGTCGAGGCCTTGCGCGTGAAGACCGGATAGCCCGGCAGCCCGCGCTCCTGGGAGTTCTTGATCTCGCTGTCCCAATAGGCGCCCTTCACCAGGCGCACCATGAGGCGGCGCTTGTGACGGCGCGCCATGTCGCCCAGCCAGTCGATCAGTGCGCTGCAGCGCTTCTGATAGCCCTGGATCGCGAGGCCGAAGCCGTTCCAGCCGACCAGGCTGGGATCGGCGGAGACCGCTTCGATCACATCCAGCGAGAGGTCGAGGCGGTCGGCCTCCTCGGCGTCGATGGTGAAGCCGATGTCGAAGCGCTTCGCCGCCTGCGCCAGGGCCACGATGCGCGGCACCAGCTCGGTCATCACGCGCTGCCGCTGCGCGAACTCGTAGCGCGGATGCAAAGCCGAGAGCTTGATCGAGATGCCGGGGCCCTTGATCGGACCCTTGCCCGCGGAAGCCTTGCCGATCGCGGCGATCGCCTTCTCATAGGCGTCGAAATAGCGCTTGGCGTCGCCCGCGGTGCGCGCCGCCTCGCCCAGCATGTCGTAGGAATAGCGATAGCCGCGCGCCTCGGTCGCCTCGGCGCGTTCCAGCGCCTCGCCGATGGTGCGGCCCATGACGAACTGGCGGCCGAGGATCTTCATCGCCTGGGTGACCGCCTGGCGGATCACCGGCTCGCCGCTCCGCGTCACCAGGCGCTTCAGGATGCCGCCGAGATCGGTGCCGCCTTGGTCGAGCTTCAGGACCCGGCCGGTCAGCATCAGCGCCCAGGTGGAGGCGTTGACGAAGAGCGAATCCGATTCCCCGAGATGCTGCTTGAAATCGGCTTCGCGCAATTTATCGCGGATCAGCTGGTTGGCGGTCTCGGCGTCGGGGATGCGCAGCAGGGCCTCGGCCAGGCACATCAGCACTACGCCCTCGCGGCTGGAGAGCTCATAGGCATGCATGAAGGCATCGATGCCGCCGCCGCCGACCCGGTTGGCGCGGACGGAATCCACCAGCTTGCGCGCGCGGGCGGCGATGCGGTCCTGCATCTCGGGCGGAAGCTCGGCTTCCTTGAGGAGTCGCTCGACGACGTCGGCTTCGTCGGCACGGTAGAGCGCCCGCAGGTCGCGACGCAGCGGACCGGGTTGACCCGGATCCTGATCGAGAATCATGGGACCGCCAAAGGACGTGGCAAAAGGTTCAGCGGGGTTGGTTTGCCGCTGATTTCGGGGGCGGTCAAGGGGTGGCGGACGGAAAGACCCGGCGACCCCTCACCCCAGCCCTCTCCCGCAAGGGGAGAGGGGGATTCTCTTCGCTGTAGGGCGAGAGGGATTCGTAAAGGCTGGTGCCGCAGCGTTCCCTCTCCCCCTGCGGGAGAGGGACAGGATGAGGGGTCGACGGGTCTTCCGCGCCGACCTAAACCGCGCGGACTTCGTTCAAGAAGCTGTCGATGTAGGTCTTCAGGCCCTCGGATTCGCCCAGCATCTGCTTGGCGGCTTCCATGACGGTTTGGGCGGCGGTGCGGGTCTTGGTGACTTCGGCGCTGACCAGCTCGATCGAATGCGTGACGCCCTTGGTGCCTTCGGAGGCCTGCTGGACGTTGCGGGAGATCTCCTGCGTGGCGGCGTTCTGCTCTTCGACCGCGGCGGCGACCGCCGAGGAGATGTCGTTCATCTGCCGCACCTGGCCGCCGACCGCGGCGATGCTGTCGACCGTGCCCTTGGTCGTCGCCTGGATGCCGCCGACCTGGGCGCCGATCTCCTCGGTCGCCTTGGCGGTCTGGTTGGCGAGGTTCTTCACCTCGGAGGCGACCACCGCGAAGCCCTTGCCCGCCTCACCGGCGCGCGCGGCTTCGATCGTGGCGTTCAAGGCCAAGAGGTTGGTCTGCTCGGCGATCTCATTGATGAGACGCACCACCTCGCCGATCTTGGTCGAGGCTTCGCTGAGCTCGGTCACGTTGCGGGTGGTGAGATCGATGGCGTTGACCGAGGTCTGCGCCAGATTGGCCTGGTTGGTGACCTGGCGGCTGATCTCGGAGATCGAGGCCGAGAGCTCTTCCGACGCCGAAGCCACAGTCTCGACGCCGGCCTGCGCCTCTTGGGCGGCGGCGGCGACGGTCTGGGATTCGGCGGCCGAGACATCGGCGGTCTTGGTGAGATCGATCGCGGTCCGCTCCATGCCGCGGGCGGCACCGGCCAGTCCCTCCACCATGCCCTTGACCTGCTCGTCGAAGGCGCGGGTCAGGTTCATCATGTGCTCGGCACGCTGCTCGCGGTCGCGTTGCTCGGCTTCGCTGGCCTGGCGCAGCTCCTCGTTGCGCATCATGCTTTCCTTGAAGACCAGCACGGTCTTGCTCATCTGGCCGACTTCGTCGCGGCGCTCGGTCACCGGCACCTCAGTCAACAGGTTGCCCTGCGCCAGGCTCTGCATCGAGCCGTTGAGGTTGATGATCGGCTTGGCGACGCCGCGCGAGAGCGCGATGCCGGAGAGCACGGCGATCAGCAGGCTGAGCGCGGCGCCGGCGATGGTGACGGTGAGCGTCAGGTTGATCGCGGAATTCTGCTGATCGAAGCGGGAATCGGTCAGGGAGCCCTGGTACTGATGCACTTCGCTGGAGAACTTCTGCAGCGCCGCATTGAGGCGGGCGCCGACGCCGGTCAGCTCGATGGCACGCGCCTCGTTGACCGTGGCCGGGTTATCCATCAGATCGATCTGGTGGTCAGCGGTGTTCTTGCGCCAGTCGGCGATCGCGGCTTCGGCATCGCCGAGCGTCTTGCTGAGCGTCGCGTCGTCGGCCACGGCCGCCTTGGCCTTGCCGAGCGCGTCTTCGTAGTCCTTGCCGCCGTCGAGATAGGCCTGCTTGTAGACGGCGCTGCCGGTCACCAGCATCTCGCCGATCGCCCATTGCAGCGCGGTGACCTTCTCGGTCACGTTCTGCAGCAGCACGCCGTCTTCCGCGGTCTGCCGCGACTGCTCGCTGGCGCTGCGGATGATGGCGTTCTGCAGGCTGCTCACCGCACCGACGGCGATGATGATGACCAGGATCGCCGCAAAGCAGACACCGAGCTTGCCGGAGAGCTTCATGTTCTGGAACGCGTTCATAGCTATCAGGTCTCCGTTCGGCGCTTAGAGGGCGGGCGCCTTGCGGCGTTCCAGCTCGGTCAGATTCATTTCGATGGTGGCGGCGCCGATCGGCTTGCCGGACTGCGGGTCCACCAAGGTGAAGTTCAGCTGCGCGCGCCAGGTCTTGTCGTCGTCGTTGAACTCCGCCTCGTCGATGAAGACGGCATCGGGACCGACCTGGAAGGTCTTCTGGAACTTCCCTTCGTCGCCCTGCCAGTAATCCGAGGTGACCGAGCTCTGGCCGACATTGAGGCCCTTGTTGTCCATGACGAACATCTCAGTATAGAGGCCGGCCGAACGCGCCTGGAGATAGAGCAGGTAGTTGGAGAGCGGGCTCGAGAGCATCTCGGCGATCAGCGGCTGCTTTTCGGTCTTGGCCTCGGTCTTCCACTCGTTGTCGAGCTTGTCGATGCCCGGCTGGTCGATGTTCGCATGGGCGTCGTTGCTGGCGCCGATCGAGATCACGGTCACCGGCTGCGCCAGCAGCTTCTTCACCGCAGCGACGACGTCGGGCGTGATCAGCTTGATGGGATCGGGAGCCGCGGGTTTCGAAGCCGTCTCGGTTGCCGCAGGGCCAGCCGCCGGAGCCGGTGCGGCTTCGACAGCCGGAGCCGGCGCGGCGGGTGCAGCCGGCGCGTCCTGAGCCAAAGCGGGCATGGCCGCCAGCAGGAAAGCCAATGGCGCAAAGTACACGGTGGTCTTGCTCATTGGCCGCAAGACAGCCGAACGAAAGTCCATGATAGGCCCCGATCCCCTTGACAGTTCGCAGCCGCAACAGAGACGGCAGTCCTGTTGGAAGCTAGGGATTGAAGGCTAAGAAGAGATTAAAGTTTGACTTGCCCTGGCGGCAGACTGAAAAGAAACGAGTTTTCTTGATCCAGATCAGGCGGCGCTTGTCGGAGTTCCCAGACGCTGTCAGGAACCTGTTCCGCGGGGATGCAGCCTCAGCAGTCCTTATCCACAGCGAGCTGTGTCAGTTTCTTGTTCCGCTCCTGATAGGTGCGGAGCTCGATGTCCTGCGCCTTGCCCGGGTCATAGGCGGCAAGGACCGGCGGGAAGAAGAAGGCATCGCCGGCGACGACATCGGCGTTCTTAGCCTTCACATGGTTGCTCTCTTTGACGAGGCGCGCCATGTAGTACTGGTTGTCGTTCAGCTCCTTCAGGAGCTGGTGGCAGGACTTGTCGGCGTCGCCGGCCTGGTTGACCTGAACCGGGGCCGCCGGGCGGCCGGCGCAAGCGCCGAGCAAGGCCGCGAGCGAGACCGTCGCCACGCCGAAAACCTGTTTCGCACTGATCCGCATGGTTCTTCCCCGAACTCTATTTCAGCAGCCGCGATCGGCGGCCATGCCGTCGAGATGCTTGTCCCGCGCCAGCAGCGCTTCGTTCTCGATCTCTTGCGGCGTCTTCGCTTTGCCGCTCGTGCTCGATTCCTCGATGGCGAAGGTGCCGGGCGCCAGGAAGGGGATCGTCCGCGCCATCAGATCGTTGTCGCGGGATTCGAGCGAGGCCTGCTCGACATTGCGGTCGCGCATGGCTTCGGCGATCCGGTCCTTCTCGGCCCGGATGTCCTTGCAGCCATAATACTTGTCATAGACCCACTGGGTGGGTTCCGGATTGGCTTCGCGCCCGGCACAGCCTGCCAGGAGCACGAATGTGCCCAGCACACAGATCGTTAACGCAGCCCGCATCGCTTCCCCCGCTCGCGGATCGGTTGATAGGCCATTTTACGCAGGAAGCGCCCCGCCGACAATGGCGATTCTGTCCCTGGAATCAGGGGCCTGTAGCAATTTCCTGTCGGATTTGCCGAAGGGCGGCCTCGATTTTGAGCTCCAGGAGCTTCTGGCCCAGGGCCGCCGTGGCCTTCGCGGGATCGCCGATGACCCCGTTTTTGCTCCCATCGGGATTGCCGGCGCTGGAGCCGAGGAGCGCCATCCGGACCCCTTCCGGGTCGATCGCCATCAACTGGGCGGTGTCGATCAGGGCCGCATGGACGCCGATCTCGGCCGCGGTGAAGCCCTGGGATTTCAGCCAGTCCTCCTGGCCGTTATGGGCGTAGTAGTCGCCGACCTGGAAGACGTGGACGCCCTTGGACTTCAATTCGGCATCGAGCTTCTTCGCCACCGCCGCCTGGGGGCGCTGGTTCGGACCGGAATCGCCGAGGAAGAGGACGGTCTTGAAGCCCTCGGCGGCGAAGCTGCGCACGGTGGATTCGAGCACGCCTTCAAAGACCGGATCGGGAAGGCTGATGCTGCCCGGAAAGCGCATATGCCCCTCCGGCGGATCCCAGCTTCCCTCCGGCACATAGGCGAGGACCGGGGCGACCAGGGTCTTGCCCAAGCGTCGCGCGATCTCGCCGGCGGTGTAGCGGATGATCACGTTGTGCTTGCCCAGCACCATATGCGGGCCGTTCTGCTCGGTGCCGCCGGTGGGCACGATGATCGTGGTGGCGCCCGCCTCCATCCGCGCCTTGATCTCGGGCCAGGTCAGGTCCTCGATCATCACGAAATCCGCGCGCGCCGGTCCGCCGAGACCGGTCACGAGCAGCGCCAGCAGCAGCAGGAAGCCGGGAAGGCGGATCACGCGGTCTTCGCGGGTTTGAGCCAGCGCCGCGCGAGGTTGGCGAAGGGGCGGAAGTACATCGCGAGCACGTTGTGGAAATGCACATGCTCGCCGGTGGTGAGGCCGAGCGCGTAATCCGCCTCGTCCGGCTTCGGCACGTACAGGGTGCCGAACATGCGGTCCCAGAAGGAGAAGATGAAGCCCATGTTCATGTCCAGATGCCGAGTCTCGCGGCTGTGATGGACTTGATGCATCCATGGGCTGACCAGGACCTGACTGATGACCGAACCGTAGCCGAGCGGCACATGGGAATGGCGAAGGTTGAAGCCGACCACATAGAAGGCGAACTGGATCGCATTGATGCCGAAGATGGTGAAACCCGGATGCCCGCCGCCGGTGAGATACGCGAAGAGCCCGAGCAGCAGCCCGGTGAAGAGCGCCGTCACGTTCATGTTGAAGACGACTTCGACGGGATGCATGCGATAGGCGGTGATCGGCGTCATCACCTCGGCCGAATGATGCACCTTGTGGAATTCCCACAAGGTCGGGATCTTGTGGAATATGTAGTGCATGTAGAAGAGCAGGAAGTCGGTGAGCAGTATCTGGCTCAGCATCGACAGGCCCAGCATCCAGGGCGCGTCGGCATCCCAAGGATCGGCGATCGGCCCGAGCGCGCGGCTCAAGGCGGCTGCGGTCATGTCGGTGACCGGCGCGACGAAGACCAAAGCGATCGGCACCATCAGCGCAAAGACGATGCGGTCCACCAGGAAGAACTGGTAGTCGGCGATCGCCGATTTATGCAGGTAGACCTTCTTCGGGAAGAGGAAGGCCAAGAGCCCGCTCGGTGTCGCGTCCGGCTTGTTGCGGCGCAGATAGGCGTAGACGCCAACCGCGAGAAGCAACGAGGTCGCCAGATACCCGATGTAGATCCGCTCGTTGACATCGATCGGATAACGGAAGGGATCGCGCAGGGCGTCCCAGATTGTTTGCCAGATGCCGTCCAAAATTCCGCCTCGAGGCCTCGGAAGCGCAACCAGTATAGCCTATTCCAATAAGAGCTGACGCCTAAGGATGCGTTAACCCCCTGATCCGGCCGTACATCATGCGGCGCGGCGGCGGGGTTCCGTGACCGGAAGTGCGATCGCGAGGCTGTCGCGGAAGCCGGCGACGCCCTTGCGGGTCACCGAGACGGCGCGGCTGTCCTTGACCCGCGCGATCCAGCCGAGGGTGAAGCATTGGGCGCAGAAGGCGGCGCCCAGGGCACCCGCGACATGAGGTCGCCGCTCGGTCAGGTCGATGCAGATCTTGCAGAAGCAGCGCCGCTGCCGGCCGATCGCCTCGAGGTCGATGCCGAAATCCTGGAAGAAACCACGGCCGCGCTTGGTGACGACGCCCGCTTCGTCGGTGAGAACGAGATAGCGCTGCGCGACCAAAGCCTCGGCCACCGCGACGCCGAGTTCGCCGGCGAGATGGTCGTAGCAGGTGCGGGCCTCGCGCATCGCGGTATCGACATAGGACGGCAGGCGACGGCGCGGCTGAGGCTGGTCGCCGGCGACCTGGTAGATCGTCTCCAGCATCGAGGCGACCTTGGGCGAAGCCAGCTTGTAATAGCGATGCCGTCCCAAGGCCTGCACCGTGACGAGCTGCGCCGTCGCCATCCGCGCGAGATGGCCGCTCGCGGTCTGCGGCGTGATCCCGGCATGCCAGGCGAGGTCGCTGGCGCTCAGCGACTGGCCGCCGAGCAGCGCCGTCAGCATGTTAGCGCGGGCCGGATCACCGACCAGGGCGGCGATCTCCGCCATGGAGGCGCCCGAAGGCATCGATTTGGCGGCTGTGTTCATGAGGGAAAGATAGGCCGCGTGCAGTCTCAAGTCACGCAACAATGGTTCGGCCGGGGCCGAAGCGTCGACTGCAGATAACGCCGCCGAATCCGTCCATGTTTCTCGGCATCCAATCGAGGAGACGAAACATGGATAGACTGTTGCCGCGCCGCCGGAATGCGGGATGGGCGCCCGTTCGCTTCGCTGGACGCCTCACGCAGGCGATCTTTCGTGGACTGGAGCGGTCGCGGCAGCGGCGCGTCCTGAGCGGCCTCAACGATGCGATTCTGCGCGATCTCGGCCTCTCGCGTGCCGACGTGGCCCGCGAAGTCGGCAAGCCGTTCTGGCGGTGACTTACTCCGGATAGCGGCCGGCGACGTTCTGGTCGTAATCGACGAGCGCGCCGGTCATGACGCCGGATTCCGGGCTCAGCATATAGGCGACGAGACCCGCGAGCTGGTCAGGCTTCACCAGCTGGCCCATCGGCTGCTGCGCCTCGACATCCTTCAGCCAGCCGTCCGGCCGGTCGTGGAACTTCTTCTGGGTCTGGTCTTCCTGCGGCGTGTCCATCCAGCCGACATTGACGCCGTTGCAGCGGATGCGTTTGGTCGCGTAGGCATTCGCGGTGTTGCGCGTGAGGTTGGCCAGCGCTGCCTTGGAGGCCGAATAGGGCGTCAGATACGACTGCCCGACATAGACCACCATGGAGAGGATGTTGACGATGCTGCCCGCCTTGCCGGTCTCAATGAGATGCTTCACCACGCCCTGCATGGTGAGGAAAGGGCCGCGCGTGTTGGTGTTGAAATGCTTGTCCCAGGTCTCGAGACTGGTGTCGAGAAGCGTACCGCGGCTGGTCTCGGCGGCGGAGTTCACCAGGGCGTTCACGGCGCCGAACTTGTCGAGCGCCGTCGCGATCAGACGCTTCGCATCCTCGGCTTTGCCGATGTCGGCCTGGACGAAGATACAGGATGTGCCCATGGCGGAGACAGCTCTTGCCGCGGTCTCGCCTTTCTCCACGTCGCGCCCGCTGATGACGATGCTCTGAGCACCCTCGCTCGCCAGCCGCTTGGCGATGGCGAGACCCAGACCCTGCGTGCCGCCCGTGATGACGGCACGCGTTTCCAAATTGCGCATACTCCCCCCTGCTCCGCTCAGATCGATAGACAGTTCCAATCACCTTTCGTCATCCTCCTCCGTCCGCGAATGCGGACCTTCGTCCGCTGGGGGGCGGAGGATCCACGAGTTTGCATCCGTCGCTGGATAGAAACTCGTGGATGGTCCGCCTGCGCGGACCATGACGACTCTCAAGAGAGAGTCGTCAGTATTTCTGCGAGAAGTATCCTTCCTGGTTTCCGCCGGCCGCCTTGTCGAGCACCTGCGGATAGGGATAGGCGAGGCCGACCAGCTGGCGGACGAAGTCGCCGCCCTTCTCGATCACTTCCTTGCGCACGCCGGCGATCTGGTCCTCCAGCGGCTTCACGAACTTCGGCAGGTATTCTATGAGCAAGCCGGTACGATCGGCATTGCTGTTGTTGGGCATCGCGCAATGCCAGCAGAGGCCGTAGAAGACCGCGACGTCGCCCGCCTTGCCCGTCATCCGCTCGGTCTCCGGCGGCAGCTTCGCGGGCTCGTCGGGATAGCGGCCGAGCTTCTGGGTGTGCGGCACGATCGCGGTGGCGCCGTTCTCCTCGGTGAAGTCGTCGAGCAGGATCGTCGCTTGGCAGTTCATCGGGAAGCTTGGATTGATGTTGGTCGGGAAGCTCGAGCGCTTGTAGATGTCCCAATAGGGATAATCGACATGGAGCTCCTGCCCCGGCCCGCCCGGCAGCAGCCGGTTGGCGGCGATCGAACCCAAGATGAACTCGTCGCCCAAGAACGCCTTCACGATCGAGACGACCGGCTCGCGCTTCAGCATGGTGACGAAGATGTCGCCCTTGTTGAGCAGGTTCCAGACGCGGCGCTGCAAATGCAGCTTCTCTTTGTTGTGGCCCTGGAAGTGGGTGACCTTTTCCGCGCCGCGGTCGGATTCATCCATGATGATCCGCCTTGCCTCGGCGATCTCGGCCGGGGTGAAGACTTGCGGCAGGGTGAAGTAGCCCTTGCCGTGCATCAGTTCATCGATCCAGGCCTGAACCTGTTGGGCGCTGGGCACCGGGCCGTTCGCCGTACCTCCATCCATGATGTCTCTCTCCCGCAAAGGCTTCTTATTCGCGAGGGAGTTTGACACCCGGGGCGCATCAGGAATAGATCAAGGTCACATCAAAATTCCATCAATAGGCATTGGCTTCGAGGGGATGGCCCAGCGCTTCACCGTCAAGCAGATCGCCGCCCAGGCCGGGATCAGCACGGCGACGGTCGATCGCGTGCTGAATGAACGCGCGGGTGTGCACGAGCAGACCCGGCTCCGCGTCCAGCACGCCATCTCGGAGCTCGAACGCCGCGCCGCGGCCTCGCTCGCCATCGGCTGGAATCTCTACGTCGATGTCATCATGCATTCCCCGCGGCGGTTCACCACCTTGGTCCAGGCGGCCGTCGAAAGGGCGATGGCGGATCTCGATCCCTTCCGCGTCTCGGCGCGGTTTCATCTGCATGAGGATATCGCGCCGACGAAACTGGTGAAGCTGATCGAGGCGCGCGCCGCCGATCGGCCGGGCGGCATCATCCTCAAAGCCTCCGACGAGCCGGAAGTCGCCGAGGCGGTCAACCGCGTCACGGCGAGCGGCGTGCCGGTCGTGACGTTGGTCACCGACCTGCCGCGCTCGCAGCGTCTCGCCTATGTCGGCATGGACAATCGCGCGGCCGGGCGCACGGCGGCGTTCCTGCTCGGGCGCTTGCTCGGCGACCGCCCCCTGGGAAGAAACGGCGGTGCCGTGATCGCGCATCTCGGCAGCCACAATTTTCAGGGCGAGGAAGAGCGCGAGATCGGCTTTCGCGCGCTGATGCGCGAGCGCTTTCCGCACCTCGGCGTGGTCGAGATCAGCGGCACCTTCGGCCTCGATCGCGAGACCCGGCGCCAGGTGGCGCAGTGCCTGAAAGAGCGGCGCGACATCATCGCGGTCTACAGCATGGGCGGCGGCAATCGCGGCATCCTGCAGGCGTTCGACGATGTGGCCCGGCCGGTGATCGCCTATATCGGCCACGATCTCGACGACGAGAACCGCTTGTTGCTGCAGGCCGGACGGATCGACGCGATCATCGACCACGACCTGGTCGCCGATGCGCGCGACGCCTTGCGCGCGATCCTGTTCCATCACCGCCGCATCGAGAGCCATCATTCCAGCCAGCCGAGCCGAGCGATGGTGGTGACGCCGTATAACATCTAGAGCCTCGGACGGCCTCCCCCATAAGGGGTAGGCGGCGCAGACTTCACACTTCCGCAGTGGCGAGGATTGAATCTATCCGGCATCGGGCAAAGGTGCCAGAATCTCATTCGGACGATCTGCAGCACCGGGGGACTGCGCCATGCTCGCGAAGACCGAGAATGCCTGCTTCCTGATCGCCGACATATCCGGCTACACAAGCTTCCTCGCCGGGGTCGAGCTGGACCATGCGCACGACATCATCGCCGACGTGATGGACACGGTGTTGAAGCGCCTGCGCCCGAAGTTCCGGCTCGCCAAGCTCGAGGGTGATGCCGCCTTCGTCTATGCCGTGGCGGAGAAGCTCGACGGGTCGATGGCCCAGGATGCGATCGAATCCGCCTATTTCGCCTTTCGCCGGCGCCTGCGCGATATTCGGCAATCGACCACCTGCACCTGCAAGGCCTGCGCGAAAATGCAGGAGCTCGATCTGAAGTTCGTCGCGCATTACGGCGAGTTCATCAAGCACAGGATGGCGGGGCGCGAGGAACTCGCCGGCAGCGACGTGATCGTCGTGCATCGGCTGCTGAAGAACGGCGTCAACGATCGGCTGGGCGGCCGCGCCTATGCGCTCTTCTCCGACGCCTGTATCCGCGCCCTCGGCATAGATCCCAAGGCGCAGGGCTTGATCGAGCATCACGAGACCATCGACATCATCGGCGATACGACCTGCTGGGTGCGCGACCTCGAAGCGGCCTGGACCGAAGAGAACGGACGCCAACGCCATGAGGTGACCCGGGACCAGTCGGCCTTCCTGCTGGAGTTCGACTTCGCGTTTCCGCGCCCGGTGGTCTGGGAATACTTCACGATGCCGGACCTCCGGCCGAAATGGCGCGCCGCCAATGAGGTGCGCGAAGCGGTGGCCCAGGGCAACCGGGGCGGCCGCCGCGGCGTCGGCACCGTGAACCACTGCATGCATGGCGCCGCCGCAATCATCGAAGAGGTGCTCGACTGGCGGCCGTTCGATTACCTGACCTTGACCACGCTCGTGCCAATGCTGGATGCGCCGAAGATTCCGATGTCCTATGCATTCTTCGAGGACGACGGGACGACGCGGGTCGAGATCCGGATCGCCAAGCCCAAGCCCAAGGACCAGGCCTTCCTCGAGAAGGTCTTTGCCAACTTCAAGGACCACATCACCCATGAAGTGGAGGTCCTGCAGGGGATTCTCCGAGAACGCCTCGGCGAACCGCCAACTGTGGAAGAGCCGCCCCTGCCCGCCTCCCACGACCGGTTCCTGACACAGCCAGTAGCCGCGACCTGATCTGTATCCGCAGCGCGGAGTCGGATTGACTCGCCGGCGCGAAATTGAGAACATATAGAGAACACGAATTTGAGGAGAGACGCGATGAACGGTGTCTTTCTGACCGGAGTTTCCGGGATCGAATACTTCTACACGCCCTATCTCTTCGCCGAGAACGGCTGGCATGCCGATCCGGCGAACTACGCCTTCGCGCATCTGGACGAAAGCGGCGCCTGGCATCTCGTCTATGTCGGCGAGACCGCCAACCTTCTCGGCCGTATGCGGACCCATGCGCAATGGCTGGCGGCGCAACGCCTCGGCTGCACCCATGTGCTGGTCAATCTCAATGCCGAGGGTATCCGCGTGCGGCGGGTGCAGGAACGCGACCTCGTGGCGCGCTATCAGCCGGTGCTGAACACACAGCTGTTGCGCGATCCGCGACCGCGGGTGCGGCGGATGGGGTATTACCCCGGCGGGTGACGGGCCGGCGGTTACCGGTCGATCTGCCTCTGCATCGCTTCGCCGTAGCGGCTACCGTGGACCTCGATCGCGGCGATTGCCTGGTCGATCTGCTGCAAATCCGCGACCGAGAGAGACACGGCAGCGGCGCCGATATTCTCCTCGAGGCGGTGCTGCTTGGTGGTGCCGGGGATGGGCACGATCCAGGGTTTGCGGGCCAGGATCCAGGCCAGGGCGATCTGCGCCGGTGTCACGTGCTTCACCTTTCCGAGTTCGGCGACCTTGTCGGCAACGCCTTGGTTCGCCTTGCGCGCCTCGGCCGAGAAACGCGGCAAGCTGTTGCGGAAGTCGCCCTCGGTGAAGGCCGTGTTCGCATCGACCGAGCCGACCAGGAAGCCGCGTCCGAGCGGGCTGAACGGCACGAAGCCGATGCCGAGCTCCTCCAATGTGGGGAACACGGATTCCTCCGGCTCGCGCCACCAGAGGGAGTATTCGCTCTGCAAGGCACTCACCGGCTGCACCGCATGGGCGCGACGGATGGTCTTGGCGCCCGCCTCGGAGAGGCCGAAGTATTTCACTTTGCCGGCGGTGATCAGGTCCTTAACCGCGCCGGCGACGTCCTCGATCGGCACGCTGGGATCGACGCGGTGCTGGTAGAGGAGATCGATGACGTCGGTCCGGAGGCGCTTCAAAGAGGCCTCGACGACTTCGCGGATATGCGCGGGGCGGCTGTTCAAGCCCTGCGGCTTGCCGGTCTTGGGGTCCGGGTGGAAGCCGAACTTGGTCGCGATCGCGACCTGGCGGCGCACCGGCGCCAAGGCTTCGCCGACCAGCTCTTCGTTGGTGAAGGGACCGTAGATCTCCGCCGTGTCGAACAGCGTGACGCCGCGATCGACCGCAGCGCGGAGGAACGCAATGCCCGCGCTCTTCTCGACGGCCGGGCCATAGGCGTGGGAGAGGCCCATGCAGCCGAGGCCGATGGAAGCGACTTCCAACCCACTCGTCCCGAGCTTGCGCTTTTGCATGGGATCGTTCCTTTAAAACATCGCCACGATGAGGGCGAAGCAGCAGTGCTAGCCGTTGAGCTTCGCCTTCAGGCGTTCGTTGAGCATCGCCGGGTTGGCCTTGCCGCCGGTTGCCTTCATCACCTGGCCGACGAAAAAGCCGAACAGCTTGTCCTTGCCGGACCGGTACTCCGCGACCTTGTCGGCGTTCTTCGCCAGGATCTCGTCGATCGAGGCGTCGATCGCGCCGGTGTCGGTGACCTGCTTCAGGCCTTTCGCCTCGACGATCGCGGCCGGCGCCTTGCCGGTCTCGAACATGTCGACGAAGACGTCCTTGGCGATGCGGCCGGAGATGGTGTTGTCCTGAATGAGGCCGACCAGCTCGCCGAGATGCCGGGCCGAGATCGGGCTCTCGGTGATCGCCTTGCCGGACTTGTTCAAGACGCCGAACAGTTCCGAGATCACCCAGTTGGCCGTGAGCTTGGCGTCGCGGCCTTTCGCGGCCTGCTCGTAGTAGTCGGCGGTTTCCTTTTCCGCGACCAGCACGCCGGCGTCGTAATCGGAGAGGCCGAACTCCTTGGCGAAACGCGCACGCTTCGGATCGGGGAGCTCCGGCAGGCCCTTCTTCAGCCCTTCGACCCAGGCGGCGTCGAGCTTCAACGGCAGCAGGTCGGGATCCGGGAAGTAGCGGTAGTCATGCGCATGCTCTTTCGAGCGCATCGAGCGCGTGATGCCCTTGTTGGTGTCCCAGAGGCGGGTTTCCTGCTTGATCGTGCCGCCTTCCTCAATCACCTCGATCTGGCGGCGCGCCTCGTATTCGATGGCGGCCGCGACGAAGCGGATCGAGTTCACATTCTTGATCTCGCAGCGGGTGCCGAGTGCGCCGCCGGGTTTGCGGACCGAGACGTTGACGTCACAGCGCATGGAGCCTTCGTCCATGTTGCCGTCGCAGGTCTCGAGATAGCGCAGGATCGAGCGCAGCTTGCGCAAGTAAGCCGCCGCCTCTTCCGACGAACGCATGTCGGGCTCGGAAACGATCTCCATGAGCGCGACGCCGGCACGATTGAGGTCGACATAGGTCTTGGTCGGGTGCTGGTCGTGCAGGCTCTTGCCCGCATCCTGCTCGAGATGGAGGCGCGTGATGCCGACCTCGCGCCGCCGGCCTTCCGGCAGGTCGAGGATGATGGTGCCTTCACCCACGATCGGCTGGGTGAACTGGCTGATCTGATAGCCGGCCGGGAGATCGGCGTAGAAATAGTTCTTCCGGTCGAACACCGAGGTGAGGTTGATCTGCGCGTTGAGACCGAGACCGGTTTTCACCGCCTGCTCGATGCAGATCTCGTTGATCACCGGCAGCATGCCGGGGAAGCCGGCATCGACCAGGCTGACCTGGGTGTTCGGCTCGGCGCCGAACGCCGTGGCGGCGCCCGAGAACAGCTTCGAGTTCGAGATGACCTGGGCGTGGACCTCGAGGCCGAGAATGACCTCCCACTTGCCGGTCTTGCCCTCGATCAGGTTCTTCTCGTCGACAAGGATCTCTCTCATCTCAGAAGCCCTCCGGCTTCGCTGTGAAGTTGGCGGCGCGCTCGATGGCGCGGCCGGCGCGGAGCACTGTCTCTTCGTCAAAGGCACGGCCGATCAGCTGGAGACCCAGCGGTAGGCCGCGTCCGTCGAGACCCGCCGGCACCGAGATTCCCGGCAGGCCGGCGAGGTTCACGGTCACGGTGAAAACGTCGTTCAGATACATCGCCACCGGATCGTCGAACTTCTCTTCGAGACCGAAGGCGGCGCTCGGCGTCGAGGGCGTCAGCACGACATCGACGTCTTTGAACGCGTCGGTGAAGTCCTTCAGGATCAGCGCGCGGATGCGCTGGGCCCGCAGGTAATAGGCGTCGTAGTAACCGGCGGAGAGCACATAGGTGCCGATCATCACGCGGCGCTTCACTTCCTTGCCGAAGCCGGCGGCGCGGGTCAGCTCGTACATGTCATCCAGGCTCTCACCCGGCACACGCAACCCGAAGCGCACGCCGTCATAGCGCGCGAGGTTGGACGAAGCCTCGGCGGGCGCGATGATGTAATAGACCGGCAGCGCGTATTTGGTGTGCGGGAGCGTGATCTCCTTGATCTCCGCGCCCTGCTCTTTCAGCCAGGCAACGCCCTGCTCCCAGAGCTTGGCGATCTCCGGCGACAGGCCGTCGAGCCGATATTCTTTCGGCACGCCGACCTTCAGGCCTTTGACGCCGCCTTCGACCGCCTTGCGGAAATCGGGCAGCGAGACATCGACCGAGGTCGAATCCTTGGGATCGTAGCCGGCCATCGCGCCCAGCATGATCGCCGTGTCCTCGACGCTGCGGCACATCGGCCCCGCCTGGTCGAGCGACGAGGCGAAGGCGACGATGCCCCAGCGCGAGCAGCGGCCATAGGTCGGCTTCAACCCGACGATGCCGGTGAAGGCCGCGGGCTGGCGGATCGAGCCGCCGGTATCGGTGCCGGTCGCGGCCAAGGCCATGCGTGCCGAGACGGCGGTGGCGGAGCCGCCGGAGGATCCGCCGGGGACCAGGCGCGTGTTATCACCCTTGCGCCGCCAAGGGTTGGTGACCGGGCCGTGATAGGAGGTGCCGTTGCTGGAGCCCATGGCGAACTCGTCCATGTTCACCTTGCCCAGCATCACCGCGCCCGCCTTCCACAAGTTCGCAGAGACCGTGGACTCATAGGTCGGGTGGAAGCCGTCGAGGATGTGCGAGCCCGCGGTCGTCAGCACGCCTTCGGTGCAGAAGAGATCCTTGATCGCGAGCGGGACGCCTTCCATCGATCCCAACGGCTGGCCACTCACACGACGCACGTCGGAGGCCATCGCCATCGCGAGCGCGCGCTCCTTGGTCTCGGTGATGAAGGCGTTCAGATCGCGGTGCTTCTCCATCTGCGCGAGGCAGGCCATGGTGAGCTCGAAGGAAGTGAACTCACGCTTCTCGAGACCGTCGAGCGCGCCGGCGATGGTGAGGTGGTTGAGGTCGGTCATTATTCGACCACCTTCGGCACGACGAAGAAGCCATGGGTCGCGTCGGGCGCGTTCTTCAACACCTTCTCCGGATCGCCGCCGTCGTTGATGACGTCGCGGCGGCGCGGCAAGTCACGGCTCTGCACGCCCGCCATCGGCTCGACGCCGGTCACATCGACCTCATTCAGTTGCTCGATCCAGGTCATGATACCGTTCAACTCGTTGACGAGCCCGGGGAGCTCGGCGTCCTCGACGCGGATACGCGCCAAGGTCGCAATATGCTTCACCTGCTTCTGATCGAGGGACATGGCCTGAAAACTCTAATTTCTCTAGGAAAATCAGGGGGGAAAATCGCGGAAAATCGGGCCGGAAAATCGCAGATCAAGCCGGCCATTGCAAGAGCAGATGGCCGAGCGTGTACGCCCCGAACGCCACCAGCAGGGCGCCCGCAGCCCAGTTCATCCACTTCAAGGCCTGGTCGGAAATCCGGTGCCGGATGACGCCCACGCCCTGGCTGAGGAACAGCCACCAGGCCGCCGAGCCGAGCAGGACACCAAGCACGATCACCGGGACGGCGGCCATGCTGGAGGCCGCGGCGCCGGGCACGCCGGCGAAGATCGCCATGAAGGTCAGGATGGTCGAGGGATTGGCCAGGGTCAGCAGCAAGGTCTTCATGAAGTCGGCCCAGAGGCTGATCGGGATTTCGTCGGTGCCGTTCTGGACATTCGGCTTGGTGATGGCGAGATGGATGCCGAAGGCGATCACGAAGATGCCGCCGCCAAGCTCCAGCCAGAAACGCTGCGCCTCGATGTAGCCGCTGATCGCGGTCACGCCAAGCACACCGATCGTGCCGTAGATCGCATCGGCGACCGCTGCACCGAGACCGGCCGCGAAGCCGGCAACCCGGCCGCGCTCGAGCGTGGTGCGGATGCAGAGCATGCCGATCGGGCCGACCGGCGCGGCAACGGCGAAGCCGATACCGGCGCCCTTCACGAGCATCCAGATGTTGGCAAGCCAGACGTCAATCATTGACCAGTGCCAGGGACCGTCGTATCGATCTCGCGGGTCTCCTTGGCGGAGGAGAGTGCGATGATGGAATGGGTGCGCTGAATCCCGCCGATCGATTTAACCTGCTCGGAGAGGAAGCGCTCCAGATGGCCGGTGCCGGTCAGACGGAGCTTCAGCAGGTACGAATAATCGCCGGCGACGTGGTGGCATTCGAGCACTTCGGGCCGCTCCCGCATCCGCTTCAGGAACTCGGGCTCCTGCTTCAGGTCACCGAGCTCGATCAGGATGAAGACCAGGAACTCGCGCCCGAGTGCGGCCGCGTTGACCTCCGCGGTGATTCGCTGCAACACGCCTTTGCCCTTCAGGCGCTTCAGGCGGTCGTTGACGGCCGAGGCCGAGAGCCCGACATGCCCTCCGAGCTCGGCGTAAGAGACTTGGCCATCGCGCTGCAGAACCTGCAGCAGCACACGGTCGATGTCGTCCAGCATTCGCTCTCCGTGTCCCCGTTCGGCCGAACAATAGCGGCAAAAGCGTCACTGTCATCGAATAAATTGCGGCACTGCAACAGGTTGTCGCGCCTGACCGTTTCGGATTCCAGGAAATGCGGAATTTTCGCGGCACACGCTGGCGTGGCTTGACCCCGATGGCCGTCGGGTCAATAGATTCAAGGACATAATGTTTCAGTTTGGCCCCAGGAGCTGACCCGGGTGAGATTCTCTTCAGGCTTGGTTCGATCCGCCGCTTTTGCGGTGGCCTTGGCGATTTGCGTGCAGGTGCTGGGTCCGGTTCTGGCTTTTGCCGATGGCGGCGATATCGGCCCCGAAGGCGCGCCGCCGGTCGCGTCACCGAACGGCCTGCCCGGCGATCTCGCCACCGATGCGGTCGAGGTGACCGATCCGGATGCCATCAGGGCGAAGCTGGACGACGTCACGATCTACGGCCGCTACTACGACGGGGAGAACTGGATCGAATATCACCTCGCCGACGGCCGCACCGCGTATTGGGAGAAGGGCTGCACCTATCCCGGCAAGTGGTGGATGCAGGACGGACAGGTCTGCTACGCCTACCCGAACTACCGCAACGGCGCCGCGAACTGCTTCATCCTGTTCGTGCGGCCGGACGGCAGCGTGCAGTTCGTCGCGATCGCCGACGACGGCTCGACCTACCTCGCCTCGTTCAGCCTGAAGGTCGAGCACGGCAATACCGCCAATCTCGCGATCGGCGAAAAGAGTCCCTGCGTCGGGGTCTGAGGCTATGATGCGGGCGATGCTCCGACCGATCGTCGCCGCCGTTTTTCTTCTGATCGGAACGCAGCTCGCGCAGGCCGAGGACCCGGCACCTTTGGGCGAACCGATCACCGATCCCGCCGAGATCACCGGCCGCATGGCCGGCAACACGCTGAGCGGCGTGCTGCTGGAAACCGGGCGGCTGTGGACCGAGTACTATTGCGATACCGGGCGCAGCCTCTACGAGTTCGGCGACATCGCCCGCGGCAAGTGGTGGACCGAGGCCGGCAAGGTCTGTTTCTCCTATGAATACGACGATTACAAGCGGCCGATCTGCTTCGAGATGTTCGCCAAGGCCGGCGGCTACATCGTCTTCTCCGGCCATGACGATGCCGGCGGCCCGCTGACCTTCCTGAGCCGCCCGCCGGTGCACGGCGACCCGCTGCACCTGGAGGAGCGTGCGGCGCATGGCTGCGCGCTGGAGCCGTCGGTTTAGGGCAAAGGCCGCGGCGTCGAAGCTTCCTTGCCGTCGAAATTTCCGCCGACGCTGCGCGCCTCCGTCGTCGTGTCGTGGCGATACGTGAGGGTGCCTTTGTGCGTGCCGGATACCTTCAGCTCGAGCGTCAGCCCGTCGGGCCGCGTGCCGTCGCCGGCATCGATCGCAGTGCCGTCGCCGCTGACTGTGAGACCGGGCCAGAAGGCGCAGGCATCGAAGGTGTATTCGATGCCGCTGCTGGCGGCGTTCGCACTGATCGTGCCGCCGAAATCGCAGCCGAAGGTGAGCTCGCTGTAGCCGTCCCAGTTGGCGAGGTCGCGGGATTGCGCGAGCTCGGCCTCGACGGCCGAAGCCAGGCCGAAAGCATCGCCGGTCTTGGCCCCGGTCAAGGGCACATAGGCATCGAGGAAATCCTGGCGGCAGACCTGCTCGCGCTTCTCCGGCTTGCGACCATCCAGCATCAGGCCGAAGACCATCTTGTCCGGGCAGGCAAGGCCGCGGCCCAAGATGACATGCGGTCCGCCCTGCATCACCACCATGCTGGCGTTCTTCGCGTGGTCGAAGACGCCGTATGCGTTGCTGATCGGGGTCGCGGGATCGCTGTCCGCGTTCAGCACCAGGGTCGGATAATCGCCGCCGGCAAAGGGCGCGGGCCGCCCGGTCCGGCCCGGCACCGGCCAGAAGGTGCAGGCCACGCGCTCGGCGTAGTAGTCGCGGATGAGGCGCGGCGCTTCCGGCGCGAGCTTCCGTGCCTGGTCCAGAATGTCGCGGTTGTGCTGCACCGGATCCTGGCCGGCATCGCCGTAATCCGGACAGGTGATGGCGTAATAGGCGCCGCCATACCAGGTGGGATCGCTGGCGGGTTCGGCGGTTTCCGGATCGACACTGAGGTTGTCGTAGCCGAGCCGCAGCATCGGCACGAGATTGCCCTTGATCGCAGCCGCGAGTGCGCGCAGGAAGCTCATGCGGCTGTCGGTGCCGTAGAGCGCGTAGAAGGCGTTGGTCTCCAGAATTGCCGCGGTCATGTCGCGCTTGGCGAAGCGGTCGTTGGCCAGCGGGTAGTCGACCGATTGCGGTGATGCCGTGAGCTTGGCTGCGAGACCGTCGTAGACCTGGCCGGCCGGCGCACCCATGTCGGCATGGCACTCGGCCTCGGCATCGCAGGCGGCGAAGGTCTTCGCCAGGATCTTCTCCGCGCTGCGCACGTCATCGCCGTAGAAGGCCGTCGCGTCGCGGGTGAGATCGACCACGCCGTCGAGGATCAAGCCGTTCAGCGCCTGCGGATAGCGCGTGGCATAGACCTGCGCGAACTGTGTGCCGTAGCTCTCGCCATAGAGCCAGACCTTGGGACTGCCGATCGCCTTGCGGAAGTCTTCGAGATCCTGGACCGCATCCTCGGTCGAGAGATGCGGCAAGAGCTCCGCGTGCGGCGTTTCCTTGACGCAGGATTCGGCGAAGGTCTTGGCCGCCGCAATCGCCACATCAGGTTTGTCCAGCGAGAAGGTGGTCATGTCGAAGGCGAGCCCGGCTTTCGGGCAGGCGATGCCGTTCAACGGACCGACGCCGCGCTGGTCGAAGAAGACGACGTCCACTTCCTGCTCGAGCCTCTTGTCGAAGCTCGCCAGGTAACTGTCGGCGACCGCAAGGCCGCTGCCGCCCGGGCCGCCCACGGCATAGAACAGGATGCCCTTGCTCTGCCTGCTGGCGAAGCTCACGGCAAAGCGCACCGTGATCCGCTGGTTGGAGCCCGGCTTCGTGCGATCGACCGGAACTGCAAGGTCGACGCAGGTCAGGGCGCTGTCCGGGCAATCCTTGCCGCCAAGCCGGTTGACCGCCAAGCGCAAGGCGTCCGAGGCGAAGGCCGTGTGCGGGATCGCCAGCAGCAGCGCGAGGACGAGGCCGATTTTGCGGAGCGGCATGAAGGAACCTGAAGGGCTGAATCGGGCGACAGGCTAGACAGCGCGGGTCGCAAGGGCAAGTCAACGCCGATAGGAATTGAGGATCTGTCGCTGCACTTCTATATAGCCGGGCGCCGTCACTTTGAGCCGCGGTCCGATCGCGCGGTTGACTTCGGCCAGGCGATGGAACGGCACGGCGGGATAGGCATGGTGCTCGGCGTGATACGGCATGTTCCAGGCGAGCGCGCGCATGACGGCATTGGTGTAGGTGGTGCGCGTGTTCTCCAGCATCTCGGGCACCAGCGGGCAAAGCCCATGCTCCGCCATCAGATAGAGACGCAAGGCCGGCTGGCCAAGCAAGGCGGGAATGATCCAGTAGAGCAGCGCCACGGTGCTTCCGGTCGCAACTGAAGCGATGAGGACGGCGGCATAGATCGCGAGGACGATTCGCGCTTCGAGGATCACGGCGCGGCGCTGGTTGTCGTCCTTGTAGAAGGTCTCGGGCGCGCGACCGACGGCATGTCCGATCGTGCCGCGGATCTGCGCGATCCAATAGGGCATGCCGCTGACATGCCAGAGCCATTGGCGGAGATTCACCGGCTTCGGCGCGGCGAGCTCGGGATCGCGCGCGGGATCCTGGGTGAAGCGGTGATGCGCGAAGTGAAATGCGCGGAAGTATTCCCGCGGCAGCAGGATCAGCACACCGATCACGAAGGCGACGGCCTCATTGAAGGCGCGGGTCTTGAAGGCGGTGCGGTGGATGCACTCGTGCAGCGGGGTGAACAGGAAGATCAGCACCACGCCGTGCACCCACATCGCCGGCCAGAGCCAGAAGGTGCCGCGCGTGAGCCAGACGATGAAACCGGTGAGCAGCAGCGCCGCGGTGTGACCCGCGAGATGTATCAGACCGGGCGCGTCCGAGCGCTGGCTCCAGAGACGAAGCTGCTCTCGGTCGGTCATTCGACGGTGACGCTCTTCGCCAGATTGCGGGGCTGGTCGACGTCGGTGCCTTTGGCAACGGCGGCGTGGTAGGCGAGCAACTGCACCGGGATGGCGTAGAGGATCGGAGCGACGAAGGGATCGACGGTCGGGAGCTCGATCGCCGCCATCGCCTTGTCACCGAGCTTGGCGATGCCGTGCTTGTCCGAGAAGAAGATCACGCGGCCGCCGCGGGCGCGGACCTCCTGCAGGTTGCTCGCGGTCTTCTCGAAGAGGTCGTCGCTGGGGGCGACCACGATGACCGGCACGTTGTCGTCGATGAGGGCGATCGGCCCGTGCTTCATCTCACCGGCGGCATAGCCCTCGGCGTGGATGTAGGAGATCTCCTTCAGCTTCAGGGCGCCCTCGAGTGCGATCGGGTAGCTGGCGCCGCGGCCGAGGAACAGCACGTCGCGGCATTCGGCGACCTTGAGCGCGATCTCCTTGAGACGCGCGTCGTGGTTCAGCACCTCGGCGGCACGGGCCGGAACTTCGGTCAGCGCGGTCGAGAGCTCGGCTTCGCGTTTCTCGTCGATGGCGCCGCGGGCACGGGCGGTCGCGATCGCCAGCGCCGCCAGCACGACGAGCTGGGTGGTGAAGGCCTTGGTCGAGGCGACGCCGATTTCGGGGCCGGCGAGCGTGTGCAGCACCGCGTCGGATTCGCGGCCGATTGTGCTTTCCGGCACGTTCAAGACCGCGATCACTTTCTGGCCTTGCGCCTTGGCGTATTTCAGCGCCGCCAGGGTGTCGGCGGTCTCACCGGATTGCGAGATGACCAGCGTCGCGCCGTCCTTCGCCATCGGCGCTTCGCGGTAGCGGAACTCCGAGGCAACGTCGAGCTCGACCGGCAGGCGCGCGATCCGCTCCAGCCAGTATTTGGCGACGAAGCCGGCGAGATAGGCGGTGCCGCAGGCAACGATCGTCAGGTTCGAGATCTTGCCGAGATCGATCGGCAGCTTGGGCAATTCGATCCGCCGCTTCATCGGATCGACGAAGGCGTGCAGCGTGTCACCGATCACGGCCGGCTGCTCGGCGATCTCCTTCATCATGAAATGGGCGTAGTTGCCCTTGCCGATGAGGGCGCCGGAGAGTGCGGTCTTCTTGACCTCGCGGTTCACCCGCTTGCCATTGTTGAAGATGGTGGCGGTATCGCGCGAGACGATCACCCAATCGTCCTCGTGCAAGTAGCAGATGCGGTCGGTATAGGGCGCCAGCGCCATCGCGTCGGAGCCGAGATACATCTCGCCATCGCCATAGCCGACCGCGAGCGGGCTGCCGCGGCGGGCGCCGATCATGATGTCCGGCCGGTCGGCGATCAGGATCGCGAGGCTGAAGGCGCCCTGGAGGCGCGGCATCATCTTCGCCATGGCGGCTTCGGGGTCGAGGCCCTGTCCGAGATAGTGGGTCAGCAGATGCGCGACCGCTTCGGTGTCGGTCTCGGTTTCGAACTTGCGGCCGGCCGAGCTCAGCTCGTCGCGCAGCTCCTGGAAGTTCTCGATGATGCCGTTATGCACCAGCGCCACCCGCTCGGTCGCGTGCGGATGGGCGTTGATCTCGTTGGGCCGGCCATGGGTCGCCCAGCGGGTATGGGCGATGCCGATGACGCCGGGCAGCGGCGATGCCGCGAGGCGCGCGGCGAGATTGCCGAGCTTGCCCTCGGCCCGCCGGCGTTCGATCTTGCCATCGACCAGGGTCGCGATGCCGGCGGAGTCATAGCCGCGGTATTCGAGGCGCTTCAAGCCGTCGTAAAGGAGCGGCGCCACTTCCGCCTTGCCGATGATGCCGACGATTCCGCACATGCAGATTTATCCCCGTGACTTCTTGAAGGCTTCGCGCGCCGCGCGGAATTTCGCCGACCAGCCGGGCTTATCCACCTGCGGGCTGCGCGCGACCGACAGTGCATGCGCTTCGACGTCGCGCGTGACGACGCTGCCCGCTGCGATCATGGCGCCTTCTCCGATCGTGACCGGTGCCACCAGCGCGGAGTTGGAGCCGATAAAGGCGTTGTCGCCGATGACGGTCTTCTCTTTGAGGAAGCCGTCATAGTTGCAGGTGATGGTGCCGGCGCCAATGTTCGACTTCGCCCCCACCTCGGTATCGCCGAGATAGGTCAGGTGATTGGCCTTGGCGCCCTTGCCGAGGGTGGTGTTCTTGGTCTCGACGAAATTGCCGATTTTGGCACCGACACCAATCCTCGAGCCTGAGCGCAGGCGGGCAAAGGGACCGATGATGGCGCCGCTCTCGATCGCAGCACCTTCGATATGGCAGAAGGCGAGGATCTCGACATTGTCGGCGACGCTGACGCCGGGGCCGAAGACGACGTTGGGACCGATGGTCACGTCCTGGCCGAGTTTGGTATCGGCGCAGAGGAAGACCGAGGCCGGATCGGTCATGGTGACGCCGTTCTCGAAGGCGCGCTCGCGCAGGCGCTGCTGGCAGAGCGCTTCGGCCGCGGCCAATTCGGCGCGGCTGTTGATGCCGATCAGCTCGTCGGCCGGGGCCTCGACCACGACGGCGTTGCGGCCGCGCGCCCTAGCCACGCCGACGATGTCGGTCAGGTAGTATTCCCGCTTCGCATTCGTGTTGCCGATTGCGTCAATGAGATCCCAGAGCACGGCGCCGTCAATCGCCATCACGCCGGAATTGCAAAGGCCAATCGCGCGCTGCTTCTCGTCGGCGTCGCCATGCTCGACGATGGCGCTGAGATTGCCTTGCGCGTCGGTGATCAGGCGGCCGTAGCCGTTGGTATCCTTCGGGCGCATGCCGAGCACGACCACGGCCGGATGGTCGGCAGCCTCGCGGCGCGCGATCATGCGGCCGACGGTCTCGGCGGTGACGAAGGGGGAATCGCCGAACAGCACCAGCACGGTGCCGTCGATCCTGCCGATGACATCGCGGGCCGCCGCCGCGGCATGGGCGGTGCCGAGCTGCTCCTGCTGGATCGCGACGGCGTGGGGCGCCACTTCCTTGGCGACCGAACCCATGCCGGGGGCGATGACCACGGCGGTCTTCGTGACCTTGAGCGCGGCCAGGTTGTCGAGCACATGGCCGATCATGCTGCGGCCGGCGATCCGGTGCAGCACCTTCGGCAGGGCGGATTTCATCCGCGTGCCCTTCCCCGCTGCCAGCACGATGGCGGCGATTTCATTCATCTGCGAGACCCTTGGCTTGAGAACCCCGGTTGCAGCGACGCGCGAGCCTCGCTTGCGATGCCGCGCAAAATGCCATATCCCCGCCCGCGGGTCCAACCGGGCTCTGATAGTGCGGGAAGACGGCAAAAATATGACTCGGCATCTGATCTTCGACCTCGACGGCACGCTGGTGGACAGCGCTCCCGACCTCGCCACCGCGTTGAACGGGCTGCTGGCCGAGTTCGGCAAGCCGGCCTTGGCCGAGACCACGGTCCGAGCGATGGTCGGCGACGGCGCCGGCGTGCTGGTGCAGCGCGGCCTCGCCGCTTCGGGCCTCGGCGATGCCGACCAGCCGGCGGCGCTGAAGCGGTTCCTGGCGCTCTATCGCGACTGCCTGATCGACAAGACCCGGGCCTATCCCGAGGTCGAGGCGACCCTGGAGCGGCTCCAGGCCGAAGGGTACAAGCTCGGCATCTGCACCAACAAGCCCTATGACCCGACGCAACGCATCCTCAAAGCCCTGAAGCTCGACCGCTTCTTCGGCGCGGTGATCGGCGGCGATTCGCTCCCCAAACGCAAGCCCGACCCGGAGCCGCTGCTGGCGGCGATCGAACGGCTGGGCGGCACGGCCACCAACGCCATCATGATCGGCGACAGCGCCAATGACGTGCTCTGCGCCCGCGCCGCTGCGGTGACCGCGATCCTGATCCCGTCGGATTACGGCAATCCCGCCGAAGACGCCGATTTGAAGCTCACGCACTTCGCCGAGCTGCCGGATGCGCTCACCAAGCTCTAGCGTTTACTGCACGCCGATCAGGTCGAACACCATCTCGCCCAAGGCATTCTGGGTGTAGATGCGCACCGGCACGGCCGGCATGCCGGGCACGGCATTGGCGATCCAGATCTTGGCCGATTCCGGATAGAGCTGGGATTGCACCGCCATCTGGGAAAAGCCCTGGATCAGCTGCGGCGTCGCCTGGCAGGCGGTGGCGGGGCCCTGATAGTAGGAGCGCTTGTACATCTCGACATTGCCGTTGCCGACCTCGGTCACGTTGAGATCGTAGCGGCGGACACCGTCGAACAGCTTGTAGCGCGCGGTGCAGGTGTCCTTCTGCGCATAGTTGGCGATGACGGCCAAGACGAGGCTTGCCGGATCGATCGTGCCGTTGGCGGTGCCCTGCGCCGCGGCCTCCTGGGCCTGGCGGGTCATCGGCACGGCCTTGATGTCGACCTTGGCGTTAGTGTGATAGGTGAGCGTCACACTCTCCGTCTTCGACAGGATCGTGCCTTCGGAGTGGAACTGGGTCGGCAGCGCCGCGGCCTTGGCCAGCCGGCCGTTGGACGAGACGGTCATCCGGTAGGGATAGAGCGTCGCCAGCGAGCCCTGAGTCACGATGTTGGCTTGCAAGCCGTAGACGCCGTCGGTGACGGTGCCGTTGGCCCCGACCGGCAGGTCCGCCTGGGCGGTCATCTGCAGGACCGGAAAGCCGGCGAGATAGCCGAGATAGGTCAGCGTCACCGGCTTCGCCGCCGCCGAGGCCAGCGGCAGCGCCGCCAAGGCGAGGGCCAGAGATGCGACTCGACCCAAGATCCAAGCCATTGAAAATCCTTTGCAAAATTCCGGCCGATGCGGCCTATGCCCAGCAATAATTAGCTCAGGAGCCGCGCCGTTCCGGCGGGAAATCGTCGGTCGTCTCGGAGAATTGACACATGCTTTCCGGACATCGGGCTGTAGACCCCGACGAAGTTCGCCCGAATTAGGGGCGGTCGTAGGTGCCTAACCTGCTGCAGGCGCTTGGAAAAGTCGCCTGCTGTGGGTCCGACCCGCCCCCTCGATCTGTCGGGGTCCCGTCGGGGTCGAACGGTACCACCGGTCGACGGGCTAACGGGGAAATGCACCTGATATGTTCCGTTTGGTCAATCGCAGGCGAGCCTGAATGCGCCGGGATTGGCGCGCCGTGAACGGGTCTACGGGATCGTTTGACAGGCTGAGAAGCGGCGGCTAAACAACCGGCCTTCCACTCGCCTCCCCCATTGCTTCTGTTCTTGGGGAGCGCAGTCGGTCCCGGGTGCGTAGCTCAGCGGGAGAGCACTACCTTCACACGGTAGGGGTCACAGGTTCAATCCCTGTCGCACCCACCATCGACCCAGTCCACGAGGCCCTCACGCGTAAACGAGCCGGGGCTCGCGATTCAGGCAGCATCTGAGAGCCCGCGGCAGCAATTGTGGCATGCAATTGCCTGAACGCCGATTTCTTGGCGATCAAAGAAGATCAGAAAGCTGACGTTCACGCCTTCGCAATCGCGCCGGGGCATCGCGAATGGGGCACCGGTCTTGACCTGCCCGCGGTCTCGCCGGCGCGACCTGTAACAGTGAGCAATCCATCACAACCATTTGGAATCACGCGTAAAGAGAGTAAATGTATTCATTTACATTATATTTACATGTACCATCGATGCTAACCAACCTGTCGTTGCTCAGTTGAATTGGCCGTTAAAGGCCGCGTTAATTCACCGTCAGCGCTGATGTGGGGGGCGAGAATGTTGGCAAAAATTCGATCGCACATTGAAGCGAGGTTTTCCAGCCGCGAGATCGAAGCAAGCCCCTTTCCGCACCTGATCATCACCGACTTTTTCCCGAAAAAAGTGTTCGACCAGATCGTCGCCTATAATCCCTTCCGATCGAATACCGGCGTTGAATGGCTGGAAAAAAAGAAGTCAAACCACGTCACCTCGCGAACGCCTTATCACGCCCGCAAGCAGATCAATTTTCACGCTGACCAACCGTTCACGGCGCCGGAAGAACAGCGCGAATTCTGGAATGATCTAAAGGCGTGCTTTCTCGCCGACGACTGGTTTCCGGCGCTTGTTCGGTCGAAGTATCCGGATTTCTTCCGCCTGCGGTTCGGCGACCTGGTGGATGAGGGCGATTTCTTCTCTCTGTTCCGCCGCGAGCTCTTCCTGCAACGGCATGAACCTGGCTACTACATCGGACCTCATACCGATATTCCGACCCGGGTCTTCACCTGCATCTTCTCCTTCGCGACGCAGCCTGGGTTCGAGGAATATGGTACCCAGCTGTTGGTCCCGAACAACCGCATGGAGCGCTGCTGGGGCTCGGACCATTACGGGCCGGACGGTTTCACGGTGAAGAAGGTGGCGCCTTACTCGCCGAACAACTTCCTGCTGTTCTTCAAGACGCGCCAGTCATTCCATGCCGTGCGCGACATCGACGACAGCGTCCCGAACCAACGCTACGGCATGCAGTTCCAGTTCTATGAGCCGACCGGCGGCCTATTCAAGGACCTCTCCACACCCGACCTGATGCAGGTCCGGCGACCCGACCATCTCCGAGAGCGGCCGCCGTCACTGGCCTCCCGGGTCGCCAGAAAGTTGGTGCGCGCATCCCGATCCGCGTTCAACAAAGCGGCAGCGTCCTAGCGAATCTCCGGCATCGCCCCCAGCGTGGGGCAATGTCGCGTGCTGTGGGCTGAACGCTTTCCTTTCGTGGAAAGCTAAGCGTCGCCTCGGACGCCTACCCCACCGTCGCCAATTGCGCGTAGCCGCCGAACGGGCGTTCGAAGCGGAAGGGGCGGCCGTTGTTTCTTGCGAGCGCTTTGATCTCGTCTTCCAGCGCGGCGCGCGGGGTGACGTGAAACAGTGCCAACCAGCCGTGCAGGATCGCACGCGGCACGCGGCCCAGCCCCTCGCAGAAGCCGAAATCGACGACCGAGAAGCGGCCGCCTGAATTGGTCAAGGCAAGTCCACGCGCGAGCGCCGCGCGCCATGGCGGGATCATGGACAAGGTGTAGGAGAAATAGACGCGATCGAACGCTTCCCGGCCAAAGGCAGCGGCGGCATCGAACGCGGTCGCATCGCCCTGGACGAGGTGAATGCGATCGGCGAGGCCGGCGCGGCGCACGGCCGCCTTGGCGGTCTTCAGCATCTCTTCGGAAATATCGAAGCCGTAAAGCGCGGCCTTGGGATAGGCGCGCGCCACGGCGATCAGATTCCGGCCGGTGCCGCAGCCCATCTCCAGGACGCTGCCGCCGGCCTCGAGGCCCAGTTCGGCGATCAGCCGGTCGCGGCCCAGCAGATAGGGCTTGCGCGTGAGATCATAGATGTGTCGCGTGTGGCGATACATCCTGTCCATCGCGGTCGCCTGCGATGTCATGGCGATGCCGTGCTTCAGGCGCTCGCCTGCAGCTGATAGAGATGGAAACCGCCGTAGATCGACGAACGGTCCTTCGCCACGTAGGCGCGGCAGGCTTCGGGATCGTAGGTCCAGCGCGCGCGAATTCCGGCGGGAAGTGCGGCTTCCAGCGGGCTCTCATCGCCGGCGGTGCGGAAGATGACCCGGGCGCCGGGCTTGGCCGTGCGCGTGATCTCCGCCCAGAGCTCGGCCATCTGGGCATGCGACATCCAGTCCTGCGCATCGAGCAGCACATAGCCGTCAAACGCTTCAACCGGCTCGCGCCCGAGCCGCGTCGTGAAGGAGGCATGCTCGATCTCGACCCGATCGACATTCGCCTTCACGGTTTCGTAGTGATGGCGCGACAGGTAGCGCGGCACGGCGACCCGATCGGCCTTGTCATAGCCGCGGCCAAAGGCCTGCCAGGCGAAATAATTGTCTTCCATCGGAAAATCGCAGGCCAGCCGCTCCAGCCGATTCTTCAGCAGGCCCGCGACATTGCCGTGCGCCTGGGCATTCAGATAGGCGAATTGCGCCGGCGGGATGCCAAGACCATAGAGCGAGACCGGCAGCCGGCACATCCAGCGCACCAGCTTGGTGTCGAACATCGGCGCCAGGGTCTCGTTGAACAGGCGCCGTTGCTCATCGAGGCTCGTCGCCGTCAGCATCTTGCGCGGGTTCTTGCCGTAGGCGCGGGCCAGGAAATGGACCGTACCGATGAAGCGGCCGAGCAGGCCGTAGCGATAGACGTTGCGGGCGAAGAGATTGATGCGGCGGCCGGTGCCGAAGCGCTTGTGCTCCCAATAGGCCCGCGTCTCCGCATCGAGCCGGTCGCGGATGTAGCGATCGTAGAAGAAAGTGTTGGCCTTCTCGTCGGCATGGCCGAAAAACCGGAAGAACGATTCGTAATCCGGCAGATATTGAATGGCCGCGATCTTCAGCTTCACCAGCGCCACATGCGCCGGATTGAGATCGACGGCGCTGATGCCCGCGGGCGAGGCCGTCAGATAGCTCATGACGTTGCAGCCACCGGACGCGATGGTCAGGATGCGCTTGCCGGCGCCAAGCTCCAGCGCCGCCATGTCGACCTCCGGATCCTCCCAGATCTGCGGGTAGACGAGGCCGGAAAAGGCCAGCGTGAACAGGCGCTCCAGCATGCCTTGCTTCGAGGTGAGCGCATTGGCATGGACTGCATCTTTGAGAAGCTGGTTGGTCATCTGCTGCGGCTCCGTCGTCACCAAACCTTCATCAAGTCAGTCCGACTCGACTGCCTCCATATTGTCATTAGCAATCGTCTGTTGCGGCATGATGAACGCCGTGCGGCGGCACGCGTCTTAAAACGAGAAACTGTCTGGGGACGGATTAAGGTCGGAGCCTAGTGATAAGTCGTCCACCGGCTGGGAAAAGCAGACCATTCGGCAACCGCCTGATGAATGCGCGCCCAGTTGCGCGCCCCTTCAAAATCCAGGCCGGCCTGGCATTTCCCCAGCCGGAGGGCCGCTTCACGCAACGCGCTTTGGCCGTGGCAATCGATCAGGAACTTGGCAGAGCGCCAGATATCGATCTCTTCCATTGCAAATAACCGCGTCGCCCGCAGCCCTCCGTCACAGCAACCGATGGCGCCCGTTCTCGCGCCCGTCTGCTCGACCGCCGACCCGATCAGACGGTCGGCACCTGCTCTTCCTGCCGCTCGACATGGCTGTACGTCACCACCGTGCCGGCGCCGCCGTCGGTGGCGTGGAAGTTGGCGGCATCGTAGTTGCCGGCCAGCGTGACGTGGGCGGTGTGCTCGCCGTCGGTGACCTCCAGCTGGCCCACGCCACCATCGGCGCCGGCGGTGTAGGTGATGCTCGCATGATCGGCCACGATATCGCCGAACACGATCGAGTCATTGCCGTCCAGCCCGGAGATCGCGCCGGTGAAGTCCGCGGCATGATCGATCTTCACCGTACCGATTGCCGTGGCGCCGATCGAGAGGCTCTCGTCGAAGAGGCCGCCGAACTCGATCGTCGCGGTGCCTTCGATCTCGGCGCTGCCCTTGCCGGAGACATCGCCCTCGATCTCGATTCCGCCGCCATTGGCGAAGATCAGGCCATCGTTCTCCACGTCGCCATGGATGTGGAGACCGCCGCTGCCGGTCGACTCCAGAGTGCCGGTATTGACGACCGCGTTGGCGCCGGTGTCGATCTCCAGCGCGTGCGTGCCGGTGGCGATGATGCTGCCGTGGTTGACCAGAGTGAGCGAGCCCTCGCCGATATTGCCGGCGCCGGAGATCGTATTGTCCACGTTGGTCAGCGTGACGTCGGACGCGGTGCCGGTGATGACGTTTCCGTCCGAGTCCGAGAGGATGATCTGTCCACCGCCCTGGAAGCTGATACCGTGCTGGATCAATTCGAGCTCGGTCCGGTGGCCCATGGATTCGAGGGAAATCGTGCCGGTGTTCTCGACGATGCCGGAGAACGGCAGCACCGCGCCGTCGCCGATCACCATGGACCCGCTGTTGTGGGTGACCGGCGTCTCATTGAAGACAAAGTCATCGGCGGTGAGAGTTGCGGCCTCAACCCCGGTGAAGAGGATGCTCTGGCCGTTGCCGAGGTCGAGGACCGCGTTGCCGGCGGCGTCGGCGGTGAGCGCCGCCTGAACGTCGGCGAAGTCCTGGAAGCCGGCATAGCCGACCAGGTCCACCTTGTCTGCGGCAGTATCGAAGCCGTAGACGTAATCCAAGCCGATCGGCTGGGCGAACACGAAGACGTCATCGCCGGACGATGCGGTCAGATGATCTTCGCTGGAGATGGCGAAGATCGGATTCTCGGGCCGGTAAGCCTCGACATTGTCGGTGATGATGGAGACCTGCGTCTGGCCGTTCGCATCGGTCCAGGACTGGATCACCTGGAGGGCCACCGCACCGGCATAGTCCGCCGCGGTGATGATCGCGAGCGCCGCCAGGTCGCTGCTGGAGATCGACCAGCTGCCGTCGCCGTTGTTGACGCCCTGGCTGAGCATCCAGCTGGCCGGCACGCCCTTGATGGTCAGGCTCACCGGACCGACGGCGTTGTCGGGCATGGTGAGGCCGAGGTTGATGGGCGAGCCCGCGATGCCGGCAGGCGCGATGTGACCGCCGCTGATGACGCTGGAGAGGTTGGCCAGGCTGACGTTCTGCAAGTCGACCACCAGGGAGTTGGCCGCAGTCGTGCCCGCAGCGCCGGTCGAAACCTGCTCGTAAAGGAACGTGTGGTTGACGCCGCCGATAGTCGCGGTGAAAGCGACCGTGGTGCCGCTGCTGCCAAGATCATTGTTGCGCAGATACTGCACCGCGGCAGCGACGTTTGAGGTGGAGGTCAGGCTCAACGCGCCGGCGTAGGTGTCGGCATCGTCGAATGTCACGATGCCGTTCGAGATCGCGTGAGACTTAACCGTCACGCTGCCGATGGTGAGCGAAGAATCGCTGCCATTGGTGCCGCTGGTATTTGCCGCCGCCACCGCCGTTCCCGACAGATTCAAGATGTCGTTGGCCGCGTCGAAGTCGGTGATCGTATCGTAGCCGGTAATGGTACCGGTGTTTCCGCTGCCACCGATGGTCACCGTAGAATCACCGGTCGCGATCACGAAGGTGTCGTTGCCGGCGCCGCCGGTCATCGTGTCGGCACCCGTGCCGCCGGTCAGCGTATCGTCACCCGAGCCGCCGGCCAGCGTGTCGTTGCCGGTTCCACCGCCGAGGATGTCGGCGTTGCCGGAGCCGGTGATCGTCGCCGCGGTGCCGCTGTTGGTCACGGTCCAGCCGTTGGCGCCGGTGGCGGCGCTGAGATCCACGGCGTTGCCGCTTGTCGCGATCGATGCCGTGCCGGCGTTGCTGGTCGCCGCCGTGGCGGTGAAGGCCGAGGTCGCGGTGGCATTCGCCGTCGCACCCGCGCTGACGATCAGGGTATCGCCGGTCCCGAGATCGGAGATCGTGTCGATGCCGGCATCGGCCTTGAAGGTATCGTTGCCGGTGCCGCCGGTCATCGTGTCGTTGCCGGCGCCGCCCGTCAGCGTGTCGTTGCCGCCACCACCGTTCAAGACGTCGTTGCCGGATCCGCCGCCCAGAATGTCGGCGTTGGCGGAGCCGGTGATCGTCGCCGCGGTGCCGCTGTTGGTCACCGTCCAGCCGTTGGCGCCGGTGGCCGCGCTGAGGTTCACGGTGCTGCCGTTTGTAGCGAGCGAGGCCGTCCCGGCATTGCTGGTCGTCGCCGCGGCGGTGAACGCCGAGGTGACGGTGGCATTCGCCGTTGCACCCGCGCTGACGATCAGGATGTCGCCGGTTCCGAGATCGGTGATCGTGTCGGTGTTGGCATCGACCTTGAAGGTATCGTTGCCGGCGCCGCCGGTCATGGTGTCGTTGCCGACGCCGCCGGTCAGCGTGTCGTTGCCGGTGCCGCCGGTGATGATGTTGTCCAGCGTGTTGCCGGTGCCGACGAAGTTTCCGGAGCCGGTGAAGAGAAGGTTTTCCACGTTCGTATCGAGCGTGTAGCTCAACAACGTGGTGCGCACCTGGTCGGCCGTACCTTCGCCGAGATTTTCCGTGACGCTGTCGCCGGCGCTATCCACGAAGTAGGTGTCGTTGCCGGAGCCACCGGACATCTTGTCGTTTCCGGTCCCGCCATCCAGGCTGTCGTCGCCGGAACCGCCGGTCAGGGTGTCGTTGCCGGCGCCGCCGGTGAGGGTGACACCGGTGGAGTTGCCGGTCAGCGTATCGTTGCCGGCGCCGCCGATGACGTCCCGCACCCCGACGATCGGCGCCGTGAACCCGGTCGCATTGCCGGTCGTGAGATCGACCACGATGCTCTGCGTGGCCGCGGTCGAAGAATAATCCAGAATTCCAATGTTGTTGTTGGAGAGATCGAGCGTGAACTTCTCGACGTTGCTGACGGTTGATCCGTCGATCGTCGTGATGACGCCGCCGGCCACGGTGACCGCAACTGTGTCGTTGTTGCCTGGCGTGGTTCCGACGATCCCGAGCGTGTCGGTCCCGCCGGCCAGATCGAGCTTTCCGGAGCCAACGAGGATCGCGTTGAGCTGACCGGCCTTCAGAGTGATCAAGTCATCGCCGCTGGAGCCGGTGAGGTTTCCGGTCTCGACGCCGCTGACCGTCGCTACGCCGCCAGTGGAGATGTCCGTGGTGCCGGCGACTTTGACATTCAGCACATCCGTGCCGTCATTGAGGTCGATGGTGGAGAACCCGGCCCATTGCGCCGCCGTGATGGTAACCGTCTGATCGTAGCCGGTTCCGAAACCCTGATCGACTGTCGTCAGGTTCTCGAAGCCGGTGACGACGGCACCTGTGAGATCAAGCGTGGCACCGTCGCCGGTGGTGGCGAGATTCAAAGTATCGCTTCCGCCCGCACCCTGGCTGCCGCCGTCGAGGGTCGCCGGACCGGCGAGCTCGGCGGAACCGAGGTTGAGCGTGTCGTTGCCCGCGCCCGTGCTGAGATAGGCGTATTGGAACGGTGTCGCCGAGAAGGTCGTCGGCGTGTCGTTGCCGGTGGAATAGCCGTCCAGCACGTTGACATTGACCGTGCCGGTCACCGTGTTGCCGGCCACGTCGGTCAGTGTGTAGGTGATGGTGTTCCCGCTGGTGTCGCTGGCAGCAAGCAGCGGCGTCGTGAAGGTGATGGAACCGTCGGGATTGAACGTCACGGGGATATTGCCGCCGGTGACGCCGGAGAGAACGCTGGCGGCTGCAATCGATAGGACGCCGCCGGTGTCGTTCGCCAGCAGGGCCGAGGCCGGGATGGTGACCGTCGTCGATTCCGAGACGTAGATCGTGTCGGCCGTGGCGGCCGGCGCGGTCTTGTCCAGCGTGAACGTGATGCTGGAGCTGGCGGTATTGCCCGCCTTGTCGGTGTCGGTCACGAGGACGGTGTGGCTGCCGTCCGCGGTCGGGGCCGTGTAGGTGCCCGAGGACGAGCCGCTGTCCACCTTGAAGGTACGGGTGACGTCGGCCGCCGCGGCGCTCACCGTCAGTGAGGCATCCTTGGTGATGAAGTCGCTGCTGCTGATGCCCGCGTCATTGGTCAGGCTGACCGTCGGGGTCGCAATGGTGGTATCCAGCACATAGGCCTGCGTCGCCAGCGGGCCGCTTTGGCCGTCGGTGTTGCTGATCTTGAACTCGATCGCGCTGCTGCCGCTGAGTGTCGCGCCATCCCAGCTGATCGCGGTGCCGGCGACCTTGCCGGTGATATTGATCCAGTTCGCACCGCCGTCCACCGAACCCAGCAGCGACTCGCCGGCAACCAGGGTGTGGCTCAGCGTTCCGGTGATGGTCTGCGCGGCGACGTTGGTGATGAAGTCACCGGCGCTGGAGCCGGAATCCGCCGAGATGTCGATGTTGGAGATGGTGGTCGTCGGCGTCTCGATGGCATTGGTCACCGTGACCGCGATGGCCTGGGTATCGATGCCGCCATGGCCGTCGCTGACCTGGACGGTGACGTCGTAGACGTTGTCCTTGCCGGCATCCAGCGGGTTCTCGAAGTCCGGCGCCGACTTGAAGGTGAGCACGCCGCCGCTGGTGATGTTGAACAGGTTTTGGTCGGCGCCGCCGGTGATGCTGTAGGACAGCGTATCGCCATCGATGTCCGTGGCGGTGACCGTGGTGACGGCGGTGGCATTCTCCGCGACCGACTTGCTCGCGGTGACATCGCCGCCGTCGGAGGTAATGACCGGCGCATCGTTCTGCGGGTTGATGGTGAGCGAGACGGTTGCGGTCGCTGTACCGCCATGGCCGTCATCGACCTGGTAGGTGAAGCTGTCGGGGCCGTTGTAGAAGGCCGCCGGCGTGTAGCTGTAGCTGCCGTCCGGATTGATGGTGACCGAGCCATGCGCCGGGTCGCCTTTGTCGGCCAGGCTGTAGGTCAGGGTGTCGCCGTCCACGTCGGTGGCCGTGAGCTGGCCGCTGATGGCATGGTCTTCGTTGCCGGAGCCCGTGCCCGCTTGCGCCACCGGCGCGTCATTGACCGGATTGATGGTCAGCGAGACCGTGGCAGTCGAAGTGCCACCATGGCCGTCATCGACCTGATAGGTGAAGCTGTCGCTGCCGTTGTAATCGGCGGCCGGCGTGTAGCTGTAGCTGCCGTCGGGATTGACGGTGACCGAGCCATGCGCCGGGTCGCCCTTGTCGGCCAGGCTGTAGGTCAGGGTATCGCCGTCCACGTCGGTGGCCGTGAGCTGGCCGGTGATGCTGTGGTCCTCATTGCCCGAAGCCGTCCCGGGCTGCGCCACCGGCGCATCGTTCTGTGGATTGATGGTCAGCGCGACGGTCGCGGTCGCAACACCACCGTGGCCGTCATCGACCTGGTAGGTGAAGCTGTCGGGGCCGTTGTAGAAGGCCGCCGGGGTGTAGCTGTAGCTGCCATCGGGATTGATGGTGACCGAGCCATGCGCCGGGTCGCCTTTGTCGGCCAGGCTGTAGGTCAGCGTGTCGCCGTCCACATCAGTGGCCGTGAGCTGGCCGGTGATGGCGTGGTCTTCGTTGCCCGACGCCGCACCGACCTGCGCCACCGGCGCGTCATTGACCGGATTGATGGTCAGCGAGACCGTGGCAGTCGAAGTGCCGCCATGACCGTCATCGACCTGATAGGTGAAGCTGTCGCTGCCGTTGTAATCGGCGGCCGGCGTGTAGCTGTAGCTGCCGTCGGGATTGACGGTGACCGAGCCATGCGCCGGGTCGCCTTTGTCGGCGAGGCTGTAAGTCAGGGTGTCGCCATCGACGTCGGTCGCATTGAGCTGGCCGGTGATGGCGTGGTCTTCGTTCCCGGAACCTGTGCCGGGCTGCGCCGCCGGTGCGTCATTCTGCGGATTGACAGTGAGCGCGACGGTCGCGGTCGCGACGCCGCCATGGCCGTCATCCACTTGGTAGGTGAAGCTGTCAGTGCCGTTGTAGAAGGCCGCCGGGGTGTAGCTATAGCTGCCATCGGGATTGATGGTGACCGAGCCATGGGCTGGGTCACCCTTGTCGGCCAGGCTGTAGGTCAGGGTGTCGCCATCGACGTCGGTCGCATTGAGCTGGCCGGTGATGGCGTGGTCTTCATTGCCCGAAGCCGTCCCGGCTTGCGCCGCCGGCGCATCGTTCTGTGCATTGATGGTCAGCGACACCGTGGCGGTGGCGATACCGCCATGGCCGTCATCGACCTGGTAGGTGAAGCTGTCGCTGCCGTTGTAGTCGGCGGCCGGGGTGTAGCTGTAGCTGCCATCGGGATTGATGGTGACCGAGCCATGCGCCGGGTCGCCCTTGTCGGCGAGGC